>WNFF01004355.1_pt1 | contig 12976 bp, 8 predicted proteins | sample 5400441 | NCBI WGS metagenome assembly WNFF01 (sample SAMN13153345, study PRJNA577476) | soil metagenome | isolation source: 120 cm saprolite under Douglas fir tree site 2 hole 3 replicate 1 | place: USA:California | collected 2015-04-18
CGATCTCCTACGTAATGCTCGTCTCCTCATACGTCCCATACACTTCGCGCAGTGCGTCACAGATCTCGCCAACCGTGGCGTAAGCGCGGACGCAGTCGATGATGTAGGGCATGGTGTTGGCGTCACTGATGTGGCCGTCGGAGCGGACGACTGGCTCTTGGGCGGCGACGTGCTTCAGGGCGTCGAGCCGGCGGCGGACTTCCTGGTTGTCGCGGCGGGCGCGCAGGGCTTTCAGCTTCTTGCTCTGGTGCTCGGCAACGGACTCGTCAATGTACAGCGTATCCATCTGCTTTTCTTCGATCACGAAATCGTTCACGCCGACTACGATTTTCTCTTTCGCTTCCACCGCGCGCTGGTACTGGTAGGAGGCTTCCGCGACTTCTTTCTGCGGATAACCGAGTTCGATGGCTTTCACCATGCCGCCCATGGTGTCGAGGCGGTCGAAGTAGTCGAAAGCGCCTTTCTCCATGTCGAGCGTAAATCTCTCGACGAAGTACGATCCGCCGAGAGGATCAACGGTATTGGCTACTCCCGATTCGTGCGCGATGATCTGCTGCGTTCGCAGCGCGATGCGCGCGGCTTCGGCCGTGGGGAGCGCGAGAGCTTCGTCGTAGGAATCGCAATGCAGTGACTGCGTGCCGCCCAGTACCGCAGCGAGCGCCTGGATGGCCACGCGGGCAATATTGTTCATGGGCTGTTGCGCGGTCAAAGAGACGCCGGCTGTTTGCGTGTGGAAACGCATCAGGCGGGTGCGTTCGTTCTTGGCGCCGAAGCGGTCTTTCATCAGCCGATACCAGATCTTGCGCGCGGCGCGGAACTTGGCAATCTCTTCGAAGAAGTCGCTGTGCGAATTGAAGAAGAAGCTCAGGCGCGGGCCAAAGTCGTCGACATCCAGGCCGCGGCGGCGCGCCCATTCGACGTACTCAACGCCGTCATAGATGGTGAACGCCAGTTCCTGCAGGGCCGTGGAGCCGGCTTCGCGGATGTGATATCCGCTGATGGAGATGGAGTTGAACTTCGGCGTGAACTTCGCGCCAAACTCAAAAGTATCGATCACCAGCCGCATGGAAGGCGCGGGCGGATAAATGTATTCCTTCTGCGCGATGTACTCTTTCAGAATGTCGTTCTGAAGCGTGCCGGAAACTTTCCTCCAATCAGCGCCCTGCTTTTCCGCGACCACCAGATACATGGCCCAGAGCACGGACGCCGGGGAGTTGATGGTCATGGAGACGGTGTTCTTTTCCAGATTGATTCCGTCGAAAAGAATTTCCATGTCTTCCAGTGAATCAATGGCGACGCCACACTTGCCGACCTCACCTTCGCTCGCCGGATGGTCCGAATCGTAGCCCATCAACGTGGGCAGATCAAAGGCGACGGAGAGTCCGCCACCGCCGCTGGCCAGCAGGTATTTGTAACGCTCGTTCGTGGCCTCCGGCGAGGCGAAGCCGGAGAACTGGCGCATGGTCCAGAGCCGGCCGCGATATCCGCTGGAGTGAATACCGCGCGTGTAGGGCGGCTGGCCGGGATATCCGAGATACTGCTCGTAGTTCCAGTCCTCGGGCAGATCGGCCTGGGTATAAAGCCGCCGGATAGGCACGCCGCTGATGGTGGTAAAGCGCGCGTTGCCGTGCTCGTCCAGATTCGTGCCAGTGGGCGCGCCAATCGGTTTCTCGGGAGACTTCTCCAGCGTGGGAGCAAGCGTCTGTTCGGCCCAGCGCGTCTCAGATTCAGATGGATGGCGTCCTTCAAAAACGTCGGCAATCGGGCTTTCGGCGACATCGCTGGGGGCGCTTGTCCTGGTCTTATTCTTCTTGATTTGGTCTGCCATAGGAATGTGATTAACCCACCATCATAGAAGATGCGGAAAACCGGGAGCAAGCAGCAACCACGGATCAGCCCAGAATGTGGCCTAATGCGCGGTAGTGTTGGCTGTTTCTGGTTTCTTCTCGTCGCGATTCAGTACTGCATGAAGTTCGTCGCCTACGCGGACCTGGTCGAAGAACCGCTTTAGCTCGGAATACCCCGAGGGATCGAAGTAGTGCCGCTTGAGCACGAGATTGCGTGTTGCAATGATCTTTGTCCCTGAGATATTGGTGGTGTTCTGGTAGTCACCCCAATAAAACTCCGCCACGAGCGGAGAAGGCGAGTTTTCCAGCGCCGTTCCCTCCGGCAGTTGGATGGTCACGGCATCGAACTCCGAAAACGCGTAGGGGAAATACACCGGATACTTACGAACCGCGCTTTGAAATGTGGCCTCTTGCTTGGCCTGAAAGAGTACTGTCGGCACCAGAAGGCGCTTCCCAGCCGCTGTTGCAAATGCGGGTAGATCGATTTTGAAATCCGCGACCAGTGGTCCACTCTCGTCTTCCCAGCCCTCCGCTCCAATCATGGTCACGGCCGCCTGCGCAGGCAACCACTGCTTCATCTCTTCTTCCAAAGCTTTCTTGCGGCCCGCGTCATCTGTCTCTATCGCAAGCAACCGCCGGTCAAGAGCCTCGCTGCCTTCGAACCTTAAGGAAACAGACCCGTGCACGTCGCCGGCCTCATTCAGGCCGATCTCGGCCAGGCGATATATCACTGCCTGGTCTTGTTTGGAGGCTGGCAAGTCAAAGAACGAGGCGCCGAATCTCTGTAACTTCACGGCTGGCGTGGAAGTGCTGCTCCAACGGCGCAGGCCAAATGGACAAAACCGCGTGCCCGGATCAAGAAACACGTCCTTGCCATTCACCTCCACCGCCACCAGCGTGAAGTCATACTGATCAGGATGAGTCGTGTTGCTCGGATAAAACCGGCGGCTCCGGTCTGTTGCCAGGACCACGTTGGCGTTGAAGCCAGCGGCGCGCGCCAACGCAACGAACAGCACGGCTATCTCCTGGCGTGTGCCGTAGCCATGCTTCAGCACGTCCGCTATATTCTTGGCTTCCTTCAGGTCTTTCCTGTCAGACTCCCCAGTTCCGTAGCTTAGATTTTTTATCTGCTGCGCTCGCGCATAAAGAAGCCGGAGTTTAGCGTCAGGATTTGTAGCCTTCCCTATGGCTTCGGCGCTCGCCTCGTGAATTTCCTTGCGGTCCCCGATAAACGCATCAAAGTAACGCCCCCAGGAATTGACCGTGAGCCCCCAATAGAAGTTGTTCCAACCGCCGCTTTGGCCGTAGGTGAACCGGATGGTGGCCTTGTAGCTGTCCGGCGGAGGCATTTGCTCTTCGGGTTCAAAGGCGGGTGTGTTCTCAAGCTCGAGTTCAAACGCATCTTTTCCCCTTACCGGTTGCGCTTTGGTCCCTGAAGCGGTAAACGAGACGTCAGTTGTCTTCCCGAACTTAAACACAAAGTGCTGCTTGACGGTGAAGAGCTCATGCTCCAACACCCAATAGCGTCCCACGAAGTGCTTGTGCTGGATCGTGAACTTGTACTCGATGATGGCGCCGACATTGGCCTCGGGAAACGTCAGCTCTTTCGCCATGACCTTGACGCCCCTGGTCTTGACGACCACTTTCTCGAAGGGCGCGGCGGTGAGCTCGACTATGCTGCCGTCAGGACGGATGGTGCGCGCCTGAAGATCGCGGAGCTTGGTTTCGGGATAAATAGCGATCTCGGCGTTGGCGTAGCGCTTGCCGTTCTCATTCAATATCTTGATGCGGTAGTAGAAGAACTCCGTGTGGTTCTGGTCGTCAATCTCATCGGCATAGTAGAGCTGTACCGCCGGCGAGCCTGCCGGAAGAGAACTGGGATTGGTGTGAAGGTCGCTCGGGGTGATCGGCAGCCAGTCGATCCCGGGATTTGCTGCTGCAGAAACTGCGCTGAAAGCAACGCACACCAGCAAGAGCCTAAGGCATCGCACAAATGAAACCTCGGTGTTTGACTCTCCGGGCCTAGTCTTTCTTCTTCAAGACTGCCATGTTGCGCTCGTCGAGATTGATCTGACCAAAGAGTTTCTTAAGCTGGTCCATTCTGTCAACCGGCACCAGCGTGGTGCGCATTTTGTATTCACGGCTATATTTCAAGACGTTGCCGGAGCTCTCCGTCTTGCTGCTATAGTCGGCAAATGCGGCAGTGGCTTTGGCCGCGTCCGGGAGCTCGTCTACTTTGTATCCGTCAGGCAGCGCGATTTCAACGTTCTCAACCCTCATGAACGGAGCGTCGACCTCGTATGGATGGGTGCGCGGCTTGGTGCTGTCTAAGTATCCTGCCAATTCGCCAACCACATGAGGACGAACCAGGAGGAGCGGCCCCGCGTTCTTGGCATAGTGATCGGCTATGAATTTGTAGCGGATGACGAGATCTTTTTCGATGTCATCCGCATTCACCAATTCAAAACTCTCAATCTTGAAGTTGCCGATGGTCGGTCCCCAGAAGTGTTCCAGTATCTTCTTTTGGTCGTTATGGCTTTCGTTTTGGAGATATGCGCGGCCATACATGGCTGAATAGCCGGAAAGGACTTCTTCGACCTCTCCCTGCAGAGCACCGTCAGGAAGAAGTTTGACCCGCGCGGTACGGGTGAGCTTGTTCGACTCCGGCTGGCTGACCGGGAGGTGAATCAGCTCGCCGCCATCGTCAGTAACCAGCAAGGAATAGTTATCCTGCTCGTAGTACGGGAGTTGCCCCAGGGGCACCCATTCGTTAGTCGGATCAAAGATAAGAAGATGGCCAAGCTTGGGGTGCTCGTAGAGAGCGGGCATGGACTTGGAGACGCCCAGGTCCGGAAGCTGAATGGCAAGAATCGCGTGGTTGAAACCGCGATTGGGTGGTGTCTTCTCCGTATAGATTCCGCGGTCAGCGTGAATCAGCATGTAAAACGATTTCACTCCGATTTGCGTCAGCATAGTGCTGAGGACAGTGGCTTTGTCTTTGCAATCGCCGTAGCGATGTGAGAACACTTCTGCTGCGGGATGCGGCCTAAACCCGCCGATTCCCACTTCAATAGCCACATAGCGTACGTCATGCTGCGCAAAGCGGGCGAGCGCCCTGATGCGATCGAACATCGGCATGGTGGCCGGCGCAATCTCCTGGACCTTCAGCTGCAAGGCCGGGCTGGCGTCGCGCGTACCGCTCGTCAATTGGGAATACCAGCTTCCCAAGTCCCGCCAGGAATGGTAGGTCTGGTTCTTAATCTTTTCGGAGAAGAAAGTCACAACCAGCGTGCTCGCCAAAGCACGAAAGGGCTGTTGGTTTGGCTCGTGTTCAACTCTGGGAACGTCAGTCAACTCCCACACCCAACTGCCGTTCTGCTGGACCGGATCCAGGTTGGGATGATTTATCCAATCCGCACGGTATTCCCACCCTTGAGGCAACCGGAGAACGTATCGAGAGCGCTCTACGGGAATAGAGCTTTGGACCGACCAAGAATCCTCGAAGAGGTATGGCCGCTCTTTGTGCTCATATTCGAAGCCTACGACCGTACCCACCTCTGCCCCGGGCAGAATCAGCATCTTTTCCTTGAGATCGGAAAAGACCTCGTAAGTGCTCATGTTTCTTTCAAAAGCGTCCTTGTCTTTCGCTTCGTACTCCTGGCCCTTGGCGGTAATGCTCCAACCGTGAAAGTAGTTCACCTTGGTTTCACTGTCATATCCAATTTCATGCCGGGCATAATCGCGGCCCTCGGGACGGAGGATCCTATAGGCGACGCGCGCGTGAGTAACGATTTCTCCATTGTCGCGGACCGTGGTTTCCCCCTCATCCAGCAAGACGACCGCATTGACGTCGTCGGCGTATTTTTTCTGCGGTTGCTGGGCCAGGCTGCGGAGCCAGTCAGGCGTGCTTGCGCCAGCGAAGGAAGATAGAGAAAGAACTACGAGAAGAAACAGATATCTGTTAATTGCCTGGCTTCGCATTGGGTCCACCCTCTCCAATCCGCACCACTGCTTGTTGTTCGTCGCCGACCTGGACCTTTCCGAAGAAATCCTTGACTTCGGCGTATTTCGAGGTATCGATGAACATGCCGTTGAATATGAGACTTCGGTCGGTGGTCAGCCGGGAATTCTGAAACTGGATGGTGTTGCTGTATCGCGCGTAGGGCACGCCCGCCTGCTGCGGCTGGGGAGCGCCCTCTACGGAGTATCCGGCGGGCAGCCGGATGCCGATCTTGTCAACCTCCGCGAACGCGTAAGGAAAGTAGACTGGATACTTCCGCTCCGGGTGCTTGAAGGCGTCTTTTTTGCGGGCCTGGAACAGATAAGAAGCGAGCAACAACCGTTTGCCCGCGGCCGAAGCGTAACCCGGTAACTCGACTTCGAATCGCGCGACGAGAGGTTCGTTGACGGCCTGCATGCCTTGCACTTCGGCCATCTTCACGATCGCTCCCGTGGGAATCCAGCCCTTCAGCTCATCTTCGAGCGCTTTCTTGCTTCCAGCTTCATCGGTGTTGAGAGCCTCAAGCCTGTGCTCCAGGGCATCTGCGCCCGTGTACTTAACGATAATGCTGCCTTTCAGGGAACCATCTTCGGTAAGGGTCATGTCCGCAAGGCGGTAAATTACCGCTTTGTCATAGCTTAGAGAAGGCACTTCCAGGAAAGTTCCGCCGTCCTTTTCCGGCTTGAGCGCGGCGGTCGCGGTCCGGAACCAGCGCACCATGCCGTAAGGACAGAAGCGCGTTCCAGGATCCAGATAAATGTCTTTGCCGTTCACCTTGACCATGGCCATCATGGAATCCAGCTGGCCGGCGTCCAGCACTTTGCTATTGAAAAACCTCTCCTGGCGACTGGAAACGTAAAGCACAGACGCGTCCATGCCCAAGGCGCGGGCCATGGCGGCAAAAAGCAGCGTTATGTCCTCTCGATCGCCGTACCCACGCTTCAACACGTCGCCTGCATTTTCGTTCGCCTTAAGTTGTTCCTTCTTCCTTTCCTCTTCGGAACGGTCTCTCTCGTAGGTAAGATTTCTGATCTGTTGGACGCGCTCATAGAGCTTCACTAACTGCTTGTCGGGCGCCGTCTCGGAACCGATGGCCGCGATAGCGGCATCCTTGATCTCGTTGTGGTTGCCGATGAAATGGTTCACTGCTTCATAGCGGCGCTTACCACGCTCTTGCCAGAATTTCTCAGGTGATTTGGTCTCGCTACCGCCATAGAAGAAGCGCACTTGCGGCTTGTAGTTTTCTTCCGGCGGCATATTGCTTTCCCCCTGGAAGGCGGGAACATTCTCCATGGACAGCTCCACAGTACCGTTCTTCATTGTCGGGTTCCTGCTGAGGTGGAGCGTGAGATACGAGACATTCGTTCCGCCGCTTACGTCCGCCAGCCCGCGCCCATTAGCCTTGAAAATGAAATGTTCCTGCACGGTGAATAGATTGTGCTGGATGGTCCAGGAGTTACGAGTGTTGATCGTGTCTTCGTCTCCATGAAGCTTGTATTTGTATTCCAGAATGCTGCCAACCGTAACATCCGGGAAGGTAAATGTCTTGGCCAGAAACTTGAAGCCGCGCCCCTTGACGACCGTTTTTTCAAACGGCTTCCCGGCAAACTCGACGATCTGGCCGTCGGGGCGGATAGTCCGTGCTTTGAAATCCGTCATTTTTGACATGCTCAAAGGCAGGAGGATCTCCACATCAGCGGGGCCGCCCGACTGCTTGGCCTTCTCGGTAAGGACCTTGATTCTATGGTAGTAAAATTCCGAGTGATCGTTGTCGTTGATATAGTCGGCGTAATAGAGCTGAATGGCATCTGCACCCGGGTCCCCCGGCACCTCTTTGATCTGCTGGTCCTGGGGCGTTACAGGCAGCCAGTCCTCCTTTTGGCCGAATGAAGAAGAGGCCAAAAACAGACACGCCACCCAAATCAAATATCGTAGGCTAGGCACCGTTAGCTCCTGTAGATGCGTTCCCGCCGGGGAAGTCGTGGCACTTATATACACCAAAACATATGGCTTGACCAGCGCTATTGTGCAGAGCGAGCCAGGCAGGGTTTTCTTGCTGCACTGCAATTCGTAGTTGAAACAAGATGGACTATGAAACCGCCTTTCAACGGCGGCGCCGACTAGTTGTTACAGTTACTCTCCGGGCAGCCCTTCTCAGTGCTCTCCGGTACCAGTCTTGCTTTCCTGCAAAACGATTTGCTCTTCATCGGCAGCCCCCAGCTTTGCGAAGAACTGCTTCAGGTCGCGATAGTTTTCCACGGGAAAGTAGATGGAATTCACAACCAGGGCGCGGGTCAGGGTGATCCGTCCGGCTTGGGAGAGCCGTGTAGTGAGAAAGCGGGCCGAGGCGAGTTTTGTGTCCTGTCCGGTGGGAATGCTGTCCACCGAGAACCCATCAGGCAACTGGATTTCCAGCTTGTCTATTTCTTCAAACGTGTAGGGGAAATAGATGGGATATTTGCGTTCGGCGGGCGTGAATACGGTCCTAAGCCGGCCCGGGAACAACGTTGCCGGAACGAGCAGATGCTTCCCACTTTTGCGGGCGAAGCCGGGAATCTCAAAAGTGAAGTGGGCCAGCAAGGGGCCGTCGGAGAGTTGCCATCCCTCCGTACTCTGCAATTTCAGGCTTCCCAAACGCTCCTGCCAATCCCCCAGCGCTTCCCCAATGGCATTCAGCTTTCCGGCGTTGTCGGTCTCTAGTACATCCAGACGCAATTGCAGGGCCTTCATGCCTTTGAGTTCCAGAGTGATTTCTCCCTGCAGAGACCCGTCGCTTCTGAGGATGGCGGTAACCAAGCGGCGGGCGACTGCGTTGTCGGCGGTGGCTGTGGGCACAGTAACAAATGTGCCTCCATTGCGCGTGAGTCTGAGCGCGGGAACGGAGGCGTGGGTCCAGTACACCAGTCCAAACGGGCAAAACCTGGTGCCGGGATCAAGAAAGATTTCTTTGCTATCCAGTTTCACTACGACCAATTCGGTTTCAAGCTGGTCCGTTGACAGAAAATTTGGATCAAAGACGTACTCTTTGCGGCTCGAAGCACGCAAGAGGTCTGCGTCGAAGCCAGCAGCACGCGCCAAGGCAACGAAAAACCGAGCCACTTCATTGTCGGAGCCATGGCCGCGGTCCAGCACGTCCAATGCGCTCTTGTTAGGTTTCAGCTCCTCGGCGCGGTCTTCCTGGCGCGTACGGCCGCGTTCGAAGCTCAGGTTTCTGATTTGTTGCGCGCGACCATAAATCTTTCTGAGTTTCCGCTCCGGATCTTTTTCATCGCCACAGGCTTCCACCGCGGCAGTCTTTATTTCCTGATGATTGCCGATAAAACGCTCTGATTCCGTGTACCAGTCACGGCCGTGCTCGCGCCAAAAAGACTCGGGAGAGTCAATCTCGCGGCCTCCGTAGAAAAACCGCACTCGTGGCCTGAAGTTCTCCTGCGGCGGCATGAAATCCTCCGCCTCGAAAGCGGGCATACGCTCTGCTTCCAGCGTCACCACCGCTCCCCCGTCCTTCGGTTTCATGCCCGCGGGCAGGTTGGAATAGACATAGGAAAGCTGTACCGGATCTTCGAAGTGTTTTGTTCCGCTCAAGGTTCCGGTGAACGGCCTGATCGAAAACTCTTCGCGGACCGTGTACAAATCGTGCTGAATGTCCCAGGTCTTGCCGACGATGTACGTATCCCATGTGTAGCGGTACTTGTACTCAATGATGCTGCCGACGGTAACTTCCGGCAGTGTGAAGGTCTCGATCACGGCCTTGGCGTCAGGAGTCTTGCTGGCAATCTTCTCGAACGGCCTGCCGGAGAATTCCGTAATGCTGCCGTCAGGATGAATGGTGCGCGCCTTGACCTCCATGAAGCGTGCATACGAGGGCAGGGGGATGGCCACGTCAGCATATTGCTTGCCCCGGTCGTTCAGGATTTTTATCCGGCTGTAAATGAACTGATACTGGTGGCTGTCATCCCGTGTGTCGGCGTAGTAAAGCTGGATCGCGGGAGCGCCGGGATTTCCGGGCACGTCCTTGATTTGCCAGTCCTGCGTGGTGACGGGTAGCCAGTCTTCCTTCTGCCCCAGGGACCGGGACAACAGCGCATTTATGCAAAGGAGAAGTAGGCAGAGCCGGCGCATCTTGTTTGTCCAGGAAGCCCTGCGGGGAAAACCGGCAGGAGGCCCAGTGCAGAAAGTATATACACCGAACAAAGAGCCTGATCGACAGTCTGGCCGATCTTCACTCTTTTGGTGCGCCAGCAGCCGTCGAGAGCACTGCCTGCCCTTCATCTCCCTTGAGGACAATGTCAAAGAACTCCTTTAATTGGAGATAGTCCTCAACCGGGACGCTCGGACGATCCACATGCAACGCACGTTCGACCGTCAACTGACTCCCCACGATTGAACTCGTCGTTTCGTAGCCGGCATAGGACAATCCGGACTGGCGGCGATATGGAGCAACCTCAACCGAATACCCCTCCGGCAGAGTAAGCATGCATTGGTCCTGCTCCGCAAAGGGATAGGAGAACACCACCGGATAGGTACGCACCAGCGAGCGAAACATATTCTTCTGCGTGGTAGCAAAGAGGAATGCCGGCGCCAGCATTCGCTTGCCCGTGACGCTCGCGAAATTCGGGACCTGCAAGGTGAAGTTGGCGGTCAGCGGGGCCTCTGAGCCGTCCCAGCCTTCAGAGTTCTTGACCTTCGCCACACTCCCGGCCGGCAGCCAGGACTGCACCTCGTCTTCAAGACTCTTGGTGCGTCCGGCTTCGTCAGTGTCTAGAGCTTCAAGTCTATGTTGCAGTGATTCCTGGCCGGTAAGCTCAAGCCTTAAAGTGCCTTGCGCCGAGCCGTCTGGGGCAACCGTCAACTTCACTGCGCGGCGCATTGTGGATCCGAGCGGCGGCGGAGTGGTAACGAAGGCGTCGCCGGTTTTGGCCAATCGTAAGGCTGTCACGGAAGTGTGCATCCACGGCACCAGCCCGTAGGGGCAGTACCTGACGCCGGGATCGAGTAGCACATCCTTGCCGTTCACTTTCACCAGCGCCGCTTCCCCGTCCATCTGCCCCAGCCAGAGTAGTATCTTCTGGAATGAGAGTTGTTTGCGGTCAGACACTCGGAGCGGATATGCTTCGAACCCGGCCGCACGCGCCAGTGCGATAAACAAACGGTCGATGTCGGCGGCGCTGCCGTATCCGTGCTGGAGCACATCCGCGACACTGCTATTGGACCTTAGTCCTTCCCTTTTGATTTCTTCTTGCGTGCGCTCCCGCTCATATGACAAGTTCCTGATCTGCTGAGCCCTGGCATACAACTTGCGCAGCTTCTTTTCCGGATCAATCTCGTCGCGCGTGAGTTCGGCAGCCAGATTACGAATTTCACTGAAATTGCCGATGAATTTTTCCAGATACTCGGCAAACAACTTCCTCCATTCCGCCCAGAACTCGTCCGGCGAAACCGTTTCGCGCCCGCCGTAAAAGAACGCCACCATCGGCTTAAAGTCATTTTCCGGGGGCATGTAGTCCTCGCCCTGAAAGGCCGGAACATTCTCCAGTTCCAACTCCATCAGATTGCCCGGTTTCTTCTGTGGGACCTGCGATCTCGTCCAGTTCAGGTATGCATAGGAGACCCGCGACCTGGGCGAAGAAGCGCCCCATTCAGTGGGCACTTGCACGACTCCCTGATAGGGATGGAAGCGCATCCGCTCTTTGACGGTAAACAATTCGCTCTGTACATGTACTCGATGATGCTTCCCGAAGTTACGTCTGGAAACGCGAACGTCTTCGCGACGTATTTAACTCCCCGTTTCTTGGATAACGTCTTCTCGAATGGCTTGCCTTGAAATTCGACGATGGTCCCATCAGGATGGAGCGTGCGCGCCATCAATTGTTTCAGCGACTCGCCAGGATCAATCTCAATCTCAGCGTCGGCGTATTTCTTACCCGCTTCCGTGAGGATCTTGATTCGCCGGTATACGGAAAGGAATTTCTCGTTGTCATCCTTGTAGTAACTGAAATAGAGCTGGATGGCCGGCGCTCCTGGATTGTAGGGCACCTCCTTCACCTGCCAGTCCTGCGCTGTCACGGGAAGCCATGTCTGGTCCGGCTTATTGTCGTTGGCAAACGCAGTGGAAACGGCAATCAAAAGGCGAGTAGCAGAAGTCTGCGCATTTCTTCCCTCTATGGACTACAGCTAGTGGTGCGCAGATATATAGCACAAATCTAGCGCTTCTTCGAGAGCTCCCAGGCCTTCGCATACTTCCAACTCACATAGGACGCGTGCGTCAAATGGACCAGCAGCCCTTCGCGGCCATCTAGGAAGCCCAGCCGGAAGAAGTAGCCATAAATGAATCGGACCAGCGGGCGAAAGATGATGTCGATCACGCTGAAGCTTGCTCTGCGCTCCTTGGCCACCATCTGCGCGCCGAGAGAGGAGTAGCGGTTGGCATGCTCGACGAAGCTTTCCAGATTCGGGTAAGCGTGGTGGATAAGATCGCCTTCCAGCAACCCGGTTTCTGCTGACATCTTCATGTCCTCGTGTACGGCACGCAACTCGAATTCAGCGGCGCCCCGGCGGACGAGCCGCAGCTTGCGGTCGGGATAGTACCCGCTGCGCCGGATCCAGCGGTTGAGGTACATGTTTCGTCGCGGCATGCGGTAGCCGGTAAACCGCGGCGCGGCTTCTCCGGACTTCAGCAGTTTCTGAATGCTTGCCGCTAGCTCCGGACTCACTTCTTCGTCGGCATCGAGCGAGAGTATCCAGTCCTTGGTTGCTTTTGCCAGACACGAGTTCTTTTGCGCCGCGAATCCCTTCCACGGCTCCACGAAGACTTTGGCTCCAAACATCTCGGCAAGTTCGAGCGTGCGGTCCGTGCTGCCCGAGTCCACGACGATGATCTCGCCGGCTATGCCTTTGACGCTTTTGAGCGTCCTTGCAATGTTGACTTCTTCATTCAGCGTAATGATGCAGACGGAAAGAGTCATGCTGGGAAGAATACCCGATTAGAAGCAAAAAATAACCCGGCCGGGTTGGTCCAGCCGGGCAGCCATGCGGTGGCCGATTTCTTACTTCGGCGGTTGAGTTGGTTGAGTTGTGGTCCCGGGTTTCTGATCAAGAGAGGTGTTGCGAGTCAATCCGGGGACGTTCG
>WNFF01010848.1_pt1 | contig 12976 bp, 12 predicted proteins | sample 5400441 | NCBI WGS metagenome assembly WNFF01 (sample SAMN13153345, study PRJNA577476) | soil metagenome | isolation source: 120 cm saprolite under Douglas fir tree site 2 hole 3 replicate 1 | place: USA:California | collected 2015-04-18
TGTCCGGGTGCGTGGGTGGAACGTGCCGCTCATCCCCCCAAAAGAAATGGATGTTGGCCCAGCGAACCCGGTCGCGAAATTCAGCCGATCCGAGCAACTCGTACAGCTGCCTTGGAGTCGAGCCTCCCGAGAGCGCCACTGTAAATCGCCCTGAACGTTCAATCGATGCTCGGGCCGAGCGGAGGAACTCGATCGCGGCGACCCTGCTGACCGCCTCGGGGTCTGCCAACACCTGGATCTGGCGATTGGATTCGTGCATTGCTCTACTTGCGTCGCCGGCGAACCGCGGTTCGAGTGCGCGGTCGGGCTCGCGCTGGTTTTCGGTTCAGCATCCAACGAGCTGCCCCGAGCAACGCCGCCTTCTCGTTCAGAATCACCTGAACGGGTATCGCCTTCAACAGCGGACGGAGTCTTCCTTTATCGACAAATGCGTTGTGGAAGGTAGGTCCGGTGAGCTTTTCCAGGATCTTCGGCGCAATCCCACCTCCGAGATATACACCGGCGGTGGCCATGAACTTGAGCGCAAGATTTCCTGCCTCGCTGCCGTAAATTTCGACGAACAAGTTTAGCGCCCGCTCACACAAAACCGATTTCCCCTCGAGAGCAAGCCGCGAAATGATCGCCGCCGGATCTCCATTTTTCATCTCTTCCGCGAGCCATGCCGGCTCCTCGATCTCCTTGATGTCGCGAAGAAAGCGGTACAGGTTGTACAATCCGGGTCCGGAGACGACCCGCTCAGTGCTCACGTGGCCAAACTGGGCGGAGAGATAGCGCAGCAGCTCGATCTGCAGCTCGTCACGTGGCGCGAAGTCGCAATGCCCGCCCTCGCTTGGGATCGGTCGCCGCGCCGTTCCGTCCCAGTACAGGCCTGCCTCGCCCAGCCCGGTGCCCGCTGAAATGATCGCCGCGTTACCGGTTGGATCCGCGATTCCGTCCTTGAGGACGTAAAAATCTTTCGGTTCGAGCGCCCCGATCCCCCAGGCGTTCGCCTCGAGATCATTGAGCAGGCCGACCAGCTTGACCTGCAGTCTGCTCGCCAAGGCTCCCGAATCCACCACCCAGGGCAGGTTGGTGGTTTCTGAACGCCCATTTCGGACCGGACCCGCCACTCCAAAGCAGGCAACGTCGATTCGCCCGGGATGTGCGCGCATGAACTTGTCGAGAATTTCTTCCAGGCTCTGGTGCTCGCGGCTCGGGTAGCTTTCGGTCGCCACGATCCGAAGAGACCCGCGATTACGCTCGAGAAGGGCGAGGTTGGTCTTTGTTCCTCCGATGTCTCCGCCCAGGACCATTTGCTCATTCAGAAACGATCCAGCGCCGCCCATCCCGCTGAAGGAGCTCATCCGCGGCAGCCGGACCCCACGTCCCCGCCGCGTAGTTCGGAAAGTCTCGCGCCGGCAAGCTCGCCCAGAGATCGAGAATCGGGGTCACTACCCGCCATGCGGCCTCGACCATGTCCTCGCGATGAAACAGAGTCGAGTCCCCTACCATGCAGTCGTGGAGCAGTCGTTCGTATCCGGTAGCTTCGGCTCCGACCCCGAACTCCTTATAGTTGAAAGCCAACTCCACCGTTTTCAGCTGGAGCGCGGGGCCAGGGACCTTCGCCTTGATTTGGACCCGAATGCCTTCCTCCGGCTGGACGTGGATAATTAGACGATTGCTCTCGATTTTTTCCAGCCCGGTCTGGCGAAAGAAGAGCAGCGGCGGCCGATTGAACTGGACCACGATTTCCGTATCCCGTCTCGCCAATCGCTTGCCGGAGCGCAAGTAAAACGGAACCCCGGCCCATCGCCAGTTATCGACATGAATTTTCAATCCAGCATAGGTTTCGGTATTGGAGTTAGGAGCGACATTTGGTTCCTCACGGTAGGCAGGCACCCGTTTTCCATTCACCATCCCCGCTCCATATTGCCCCCGCACCGCGTTCTGGAGGACCGCTTCGTGCGAAGGTGGATGGATTGCCTGCAGGACCTTCACCTTTTCATTCCGCACGCCTTCGCCCTGGAGAGAAACCGGTGGTTCCATCGCGATCAGTGTCAGGAGCTGGAACATGTGGTTCTGAATCACGTCCCGCACAACGCCGGTCTGATCATAGTAAGCGCCGCGCCCTTCCACCCCGAGGTCTTCGGCCACCATGATCTGCACGTGGTCAATGTAGCGGCGATTCCAAATCGGCTCGAAGATTCCGTTCGCGAATCGAAGTACGAAAATGTTCTGAACCGTTTCTTTGCCGAGATAGTGATCGATCCGATAAATCTGGTCCTCGCTGAGCACTTCGTGGAGCTCGCGATTGAGGGCGATTGCGGAGTCCAAGTCTCTTCCGAATGGCTTTTCGACAATCACCCGGATCCAGCGTCCATCCTGGGGTTGGGCGAGTTTCGCCCTGCCTAAATTCTGGACGATCGGTGCGAACTCGTTGGGAGGCGTGGCCAAATAGTAGAGGACGTTTCCACCCGTATCGTGCTTCTTCGCAAGTTCCGAAAGCCGTAGCGCGAGGTTCTTATAGGTTTGCGGGTCATTGAAGTCTCCCGCCAGGTAATAGACTCGTCGCTCGAATTCGCTCCATGCTTTGGGATCCTCGAGCGGGGCAAATTCCTTGATCGCTTGCGACATCTGCTCGCGAAACGCGGCGTCGGTCAGCGGTCTTCGGGCTACTCCGAGGATTGCGTAATCCGCTGGCATCAGCCCATACGAGACCAGGTTCGACAACGCAGGGATCAGCTTTCGCTTGGTGAGATCGCCCGAGGCGCCGAAAATAACGACTGCGCATCGGTCGCCCGGACGTTCGGTTGAGGCAAGCTGCGAACTGTCCGCCATCGGTGGCTCCGTGGTTAGGGCTTCGAACGAAACTCTGCGTGGCCGCCAAACTTTTCGCGCATTGCCGAGAGGACTTTCTCGGCAAAGGTGTGCTCCTGCCTGGAGCGAAAGCGGGCATAGAGCGCGGCCGACAGCACATCCGCAGGCACCGCTTCTTCGATTGCGGCCTGAACCGTCCAACGGCCCTCGCCAGAGTCGGCGACATAGCCTTTGTACTTGGCGAGCTGGGGATCTTCATTGAAAGCCATTGCAGTCAGATCCAACAGCCAGGAGGCCACCACGCTGCCGCGGCGCCACACCTCAGCGATTTCTCCCAGCTGCAGCTCGTAGCGATATTCCGGGGCAAGGGCAGCGCTCGACGCATTTCGAAGAACGTCGAAGCCTTCGCCATAGGCCTGCATCAGCCCGTACTCGATTCCGTTGTGAACCATCTTGACGAAGTGGCCCGCGCCAGAGGGGCCGCAGTGAAGGTAGCCATGGTCCGCGCTCGTCACTTTCTTCCGAGTAGGGGTGGTCGGCGTCCCCGCGGCTCCGGGTGCCAAGGTCTGAAAGATTGGATCCAGACGACGAACGATCTGGGCATCGCCGCCGATCATCAAGGAATAGCCTCGCTCGATGCCCCAAACGCCGCCACTGGTGCCGACATCCAGGTAATGAATGCCTTTGGATCTGAGCATTTGGGCTCGTCGGACGTCGTCTTTGAAGTACGAGTTTCCTCCATCGATGACCACGTCGCCTGGTTCGAGCAGCTCCGCCAGAGCCCTTACTGTCTCCTCAGTCGGTGCTCCGGCGGGGACCATCATCCAAGCAGTCCGCGGCTTTTCGAGCTTCTTCACGAAATCCTCTAACGAGGTGCTGCCGGTTGCCCCCTCGGAAACCAGCTGCTTCACGCTGTCTTGCGATCGATTGTAGACGACGCACCGGTGACCGCCTTTCATCAATCGACGCACCATGTTGGCGCCCATTCGGCCAAGTCCAATCATTCCAAGTTGCACGGGTCTCTCCTATTCAAGAACTGCGGATTGCAATGCGGCCAGTCCCTCGCGCACGTCCTTGGCAAAATGGACGCGCAGAGCTCGCCTGCCCCGCTGCGCAAGCACCTCGAAATCGCCGCGCGCCCAAAGGCGACGTACCTTTCCTCCGGCCTGCCAATCCTCCAGCGATGCAGCGAACTTGGACGCAAGATCAGGCGGCAAGCGGTAGGTCAGGGTATCAATCCGGACCGAAGGGCTCGACATCAACTGCCTCGCGAATATTTCGCTTCGATCGCCTTGATTTTTGCGAGCCGGCGTACATGGCGCTCTTCTCCGCTGAATCGGGCCGAGAGGAACGCAGTCAAGGCGAGGTAGTCCCCTGGCCTCAGTCGACTCAAATGCGCCCTCAGGTGGTCAACCAGGCGGGGTTTGCGCCCGGCGCTCGCGCGAAGCGCGCTGGCATTTCGCTCGTCCGCGAACAACTGGATTCCCCCCTCTTCGTAGAGGGGCGATTCCTTGGGTAGAGCACCGGTCTGTTCGTACTCGGAGGTAAGCCGCCGCGTCTCCAGCTTGTTCGCCTCGACATCCGGCTGATCGAACGGATTGAGGCCAAGAACCGAGCCCGCAACCGCGGTGGCAAACTCCCAGCGGAAGAATTCCTGAGCCAGGTCATAGGGCTCTGACAACGAAATGCGCAGGACCGAACCTCCCGCCCTTTCCAGGGCATCGAGTCTCGAATCCTGATCGAGATCGGCAGCGGATTGGAGCCGTAGGTAAACGAACACCCGATCCGGTCCGTATTTCTCGGGCGCGGCCAACTCCTCGCGATCGACCGGAATCAGTCCCTTGCCCTGCTTGCCGGTGGACTCGGCCAAAAGCTGCTCCAGCCACGCTCCGAAGTCCCGTATTTTTGGCGATGCAATGATCGTCACCTTGTCATGGCCATTTTGCCCAAGAACACCGAGCAGGTTGCCGAGGAGCGTTCCTGGATTCTCCCTGACCTGCACAGAAGCGGCGCAAGCGTCGATCATCAACTGCGCTCGTTGCAGCATCTGCGCGACATCCAGACCGATTGCCGCAGCAGGCACCAGGCCGAAGTTTGACAGCGCGGAGTAACGTCCTCCAATGCTGGGCACGCCGTAGAACACCCGAAGGAAGCCGTCGCGCCGCGCCACCTCCTCCAATTTCGAGCCGGGATCGGTGATTGCGACAAACCGCTTGCCAACCTGATCGGCTCCGACGAGTTTCTTCACTTTCTCGAAGAAGTACTGTTTGAAGATGTTGGGCTCGAGCGTCGTTCCCGATTTGCTGGAAACGATGAACCAGCTCCGTTGAAGATCCACCTTGCTTTCTAATGCGCGCACTTGGGCGGGATCCGTGGAGTCGAGCACCCGGAGCTCCGGAAAGCCCGATTGACTTCCAAAGGTCAGCTTCAACACCTCTGGGCAGAGGCTTGAGCCTCCCATTCCGAGCAGCAGAAGGTGGCGAATACCCGAGCTCTTGACCTCTTCGGACCAGCGTTTGAGCGACTGAAGCTGAGTTGCGGATTCCTTCACCACGTCCAGCCATCCGAGCCAGCTGGATTCATCCGAGCCGGTCCACAGTGAGGCATCGCGCGCCCAAAGGCGACGCACCTTTCCTCCGGCCTGCCAATCCTCCAGCGATGCAGCGAACTTGGATGTAAGATCAGGCGGCAAACGGTAGGTCAGGGTATCAATCCGGACCGAAGGGCTCGACATCAACTGCCTCGCGAATATTTCGCTTCGATCGCCTTGATTTTTGCGAGCCGGCGTACATGGCGCTCTTCTCCGCTGAATCGGGCCGAGAGGAACGCAGTACCCGAGCGCCAATGCACAACACGTTCATGTCATCGTGCTCTACGCCCTGATGAGCGGAGTAGTGATCGTGACACATGCCCGCCCGGATCCCGGGAACCTTGTTCGCAGCGACCGCCACCCCAACTCCGCTACCGCAGATCAGGATTCCCCGCTCCACTTGATGCTGGTTGAGGGCTAATGCGACGGCTTCGGCAAAGTCCGGGTAGTCCACCGGTGCAGTGCTATTTGTACCGAGATCGAGCACCTCGTGGTCGACCCGCAAGCGCGACTTGACGAGCTGCTTGAGCTCGAAGCCGGCATGATCAGCGGCGAGCGCAATCCTCACGGGCTTCCCCGGTTTTTCATCGCAACCTTTCGAACAGTGCCCTTACCGGCGCATACCGCACACATGCCACTTAACGAGCGCACAGCAATGCCTGCAACTGTTCAGTTCCCGGAACTGGTTACTCTTCGAGAGGTGGCTGGGGACCCGGAACGATTCCCGCGATATCCGGATCCTCACCCTCGCTCAGAATGGAGCCGGTGAGTTTGTCCGCCTTCTCTTTTCGGCGTTGCTCGCGGCGCTCCTCTTTGAGGCGCCGCTTCTCGGCGCGCGCGAGCTCCTTCTGACGTTTTGAGGCACCCGGATGCGACATAACGCGCTCCGCCATAGCCGGGTTTTCGCCAAAAGTCGAGCCGAACGCGGGCCTCCGGCCTTGCTAATCAAGCCGCGAAAAAACCGAGCCGCCCGACCGACGCAGCGCTGCTCAGGGAGTCTGGTGAGCAGCGGCCTCTTTTCGGCGCGCGGCCTTCCATCCCCGCAGCCGCTCGAGGAGATCCGGCCGACTCTGCGCCAGAATCTCGACCGCAAATAGCGCGGCGTTTGCGGCTCCCGCTTTGCCGATCGCCATCGTGGCCACCGGAGTGCCTTTCGGCATTTGAACGATCGACAAAAGGGCGTCCAAACCATTCAGCGCGGTGGAATCCACCGGAACACCGATCACCGGCAGAAGAGTTTTGGCCGCGATCATTCCCGGCAGGTGGGCCGCGCCGCCCGCTCCGGCGATCAGAATACGAACGCCCTCCTTTTCGGCCTTCTCCAGGTACTCGAACAGCAAATCCGGCGTTCGGTGAGCCGAAAGGATTCGAACTTCGTTGGGGACTTGAAGCTGATCGAGGATTTCCTTCGCCGGCAGCAGCGTATCCCAGTCCGTCTTGCTGCCGATCACAATCGCGACCCATGATTTTGCGGATTCAGTCATGTCCTGATTTTCTAACACAGGATCGATTTGCGCGGCGCCCCGGTATTCAGCAGACTGCGACGATGAGCGATTTCGGCACCCCCGACTCTCGCGCACCTTCGAACCCCACCCTTTTGTTGGTGGATGACGACGCGACCCTGCGGGAGCGCTTGGCACGCGCGTTTCGGGACCGGGGCCTGGAGGTTCTAACCGCCGGCAATTTCGAAGATGCCGTCCAGCTTGCAACGGCGCAGTCGCCCGAGTTGGCGGTGGTGGATTTGCGAATGCCGGGACGCGGCGGGATGGAGCTGGTGCAGGCGCTTCAAGCAATCGACGCGACCACCCGGATCGTTGTCTTGACCGGCTATGGCAGCATCGCCACGGCAATCGAAGCGGTCCGCCTGGGGGCAACGAATTATTTGCCGAAACCGGCGGATGCGGACGAGATCCTCAGCGCCTTCAACCGCGATCGCCCAGGATCTGTGCCCGTATCGCCCGAGCAACCCCCAACCCCTTCATTGGCCAGAGCGGAATGGGAGCATATCCAGCGGGTCTTGGCGGATTGCCAAGGAAACATCTCCGAGGCCTCGAGGCGCCTCGGAATTCACCGACGCTCGCTGCAACGAAAACTCCAGAAGCATCCTCCCCGAGGCTGATCAGGCGAACCTGAACGAGGACAGTGCTGCCCCGGGAGACGCGTTAGGCAGCACAAGCGTCGCCACCGTTCCACGCGGGGAATGCGGAGCCAGCTCGAGCCGTCCCCCGAGCTGCTCGAGCAATGAACGGGTTAGAAAGAGGCCGAGCCCCATGCCCTCGCCGGGCTGCTTGGTGGTGAAGAATGGCTCTCCAGCATGCGCGAGCACTTCCGGCGACATTCCCAACCCCTGGTCGGAAATCTCGATCCGCAAAGTTTCGCTATCCGGTCGAAGTCGAAGGACGATCGGGGAACCGTCCCTGGACGCCTGCAGAGCGTTGCGGACCACCGCTTTGAGCGCCTGGCTGAATGCGCGCGGTGGAACCGTGAGCGTGGCATTCTTGCATGAGGGATCCAGATCCACCTTGATTCGGTGGCGTTCCTCCAGCCCACCCAGCGCGCTCTCCACCAGCTCCACCACCGCAGAAGGTTCGGACGGTTCCCCTCGACTCTGTCCCGCGTCCGCCGCCAATTGCGAGAGGATGGTGCGGCATCGCTCCACCTCCTGGCGGATCAACCTCGCGTCCCCAATCGCGTTCGAGACACTATGGCCGCGCTCCAGCTGTCTCTCGAGCTCTTTGGCCGCGACCGCGATCGTGGACAGGGGCGTTGCCAATTCATGGGCGGCACCCGCCGCGAGCGTCGCCAAAGAAGCCAGCTTTCCACGTCGCTCCGCCGATTGCCGAGCTAACTCTGCGATCCGCTCGCGTTCGCGCACCATCCGGACCGTACGCTGGATGAAGTAGACGAGCAGCGCCGCGGCAACCGCGAACGAAAGCCAAAGCTCTCGCAGCTGCCATTCCAGTGGATCGTCCGAGACGGCACGGCTGGACTCCGGCCCGAGCGATCGACCGAGGAACAACAGCCCGCCGCAGATCAGCGAAAGAGCGGTAATCCCCCAGGTCCACTTGGGTGGGAGGAGAACTGCTGCCAACGCGATATTGACAAGATAGAGGACGGCAAAGGGATTCGAATCGCCGCCGAGAAAATAGAGCATTGCCGTCAAAAGGAGCGAATCGAGCACCATCAGCCCCGCCAGAGCGGAACCCGGAACCGACTTGCGGCGGCGAGCCCAGAGGGTACCGCCGACGTTCGTGCTCACCGCCACCCCGACGATCAGAAGCATTGGCGCCAGCGGCAGCGCCACATGCATCAGTCGATCACCGGCGAAAAACACCAAAAGCTCCGCGGCAATCGCGCCCCAGCGGAGCTTGAGGAACCAGGAAAAATTGAGGGCTTCGACCTCTCGCATCGCCGAGCCCAGCCTCGCGTACAAGCGTCGGCGGTGTCAAAAAAGAGCGGAGGCGGAAGTGGTCGAAACTTCCGCTCCCGCTCGGCCCCCGCGGGAATGGAGGGATGCGGGGAAGAACAGTATACCCATCCGCTTGCTCACGGTTCCGCGGCAAATTGCCGCACGCGCAGATGGCGGCGCAAACGCTCGGCTCGACTGGGTTCTACTCGGCTGCCATGAAGGGGTAGGACCATCGGGTGGGCGGGACGAAGTTCTCCTTGATCGTCCGAGCGGAAACCCAACGAACGAGATTTAGAGCCGAGCCGGCTTTGTCGTTGGTGCCGGACGCCCGGCTGCCGCCGAATGGCTGCTGGCCCACCACGGCTCCAGTCGGCTTGTCATTGATGTAGAAATTGCCCGCCGCAAAACGCAGCTCACGAAGCGCGATGTTGATCGCCTTGCGGTCGCGCGCGAAAATCGCTCCGGTGAGCGCGTACGGCGCGCTCTGGTCGCACACCCGCAGCATCTCCTCGTATTGAGCATCCGGATAGACGTAGACGCTGACCACGGGCGCGAAGATCTCCTCGCACATGATTCGATGCTTCGGGTTGGTCACCTGAATGAGAGTCGGTCGAACGAACCAGCCGGTGCTGCGATCGGTTTCGCCTCCTGCGATGATCGTTGCATCGCTGCTTTTTTTGGCGAGCTCAATGTACGAGGACACGTTTTTGAACGAGTTCTCGTCGATCACCGCACCCATGAAGTTGCGGAAGTCGACCACATCGCCGATTCGGATCTCCGCGATCATTTCTTGAAGGCGAGCCTTCAGCTTTGGCCAAATCGACTCTGGCGCGTAGACGCGCGAGACGGCAGAGCACTTTTGCCCCTGGTACTCATAACCGCCACGGACGATCGCCACCGCCAGGGAATCGAGCTCCTCGCCCGCGGAAGCGTGGGCGAAGATGAAATCCTTGCCGCCGGTCTCGCCCACCAGCCGAGGATATTGGCGGTAGCGAGTGATGTTTTCGCCGATCTGCTTCCACATGCCCTGGAATACGCCGGTGGATCCAGTGAAATGGATTCCACCCAGATCGGGGCTTCGCAGGACGGTATCGCCCACCACGCTGCCTTTGCCGGGAACGAAGTTGATCACTCCATCTGGAAGCCCCGCTTCGCGCAGGAGTTCGATCAGCACCCAAGCGCTGTAGATGGCCGTCGAGGCGGGCTTGAAGACCACCGTGTTTCCCATCAGCGCGGGAGCGGTGGGCAGGTTGACCGCGATCGAGGTGAAGTTGAAAGGGCTGACCGCGAGCACGAAGCCGTCGAGAGGACGGTAATCGGTGAGGTCCCACATTTGAGGGCCGCTTTCCGGCTGCTGGGTGATCAGCTGTTCGGCAAAGTGGACGTTGAAGCGGAGAAAGTCGGTGGACTCGCAAGCCGCGTCGATTTCCGATTGGTGAGCGGTCTTCGATTGGCCGAGCATCGTTGCCGCGTTGATCAGAGGACGGTAGCGGGCCGCGAGTAACTCCGCCGCCCGTAAGAAAATCGCGGCGCGTTCATGGAAGGCGGTATTGGCCCACGCATTTTTCGCTGCCATCGCCGCTGCGATCGCTTTCTCCACCTGAGTCGAATCGGCTTCGTGATAGGTCCCCAGCAGGTGTGCATGGCGGTGCGGCATGCGGACTTCCGAGGTTTTCCCGGTCCGCACCTGCTTTCCGCCGATCACCAGCGGAATTTCCACCCGCTCGGAAGAGAAGCGCCGCAACACCTCCTTCAGCTCCGTTCGCTCGGGAGTGTTGGGAGCATAGGAAAGCACCGGCTCGTTTTTAGGCGGGGGAACGCGAACGATAGCGTTGATCATGATTCACCTCACTCGTGGTCAAAGATGCCCACCCTCTGTATCGAACACCGCTGCGCGGCTCAAGCAATCTGCGGCGGATCTAGCTCGCGCGAACGCGATGCTGAACGTTCTGGCGAAGCAGCTGGCGGAAGGTCGGAAGGCCTTGTTTTGCCCAAGCCTTCTCCACTTCCTGCGCCACTTGCTGATTCTGCTCCATTAATCGATGGAACGCGGGATACTCGGGCGAGCTGAGATCGGGGCAGCAGTGTCGGTCATGGGAATCCGCATGGAACAGGGCACCGCTGCCATCCGGGGTAGATTCGATCACCAACTTCGCGTGCGGATAGAAGCGGTTTCCCAGCCTCAGGGCCAACCGCGCCGGGCGCTCAGGGTCCCTCTCCAACGCTCGGCTGGCGTAAAAGCCCGTCTCTCCGCAGGCGCGGAGCTCATTGAGTCGGGTCACAACCCTGATCGGAGGCGCGCCTTCATACGCGACCTTCAGATAGACCTCGATCGCTTGCCACACGATGCTTGGTGATGGAGGTTGCCACGCCATATCGTTTCAAGCTCCGCTTAGGCCCAGGCCTTCCAGGAAGGTCACCAAAATAATACGTCTTCTGACTCGCGCTGGCTGGCCTCAAAAAACCCTGGTGTAGTGCCGGGTAGGCAGTTGCGGCGAGTGTCGTTATATGGATTGGACTCGATCGGTGAAAGCTGCACGCTTGCCAACCAAGCTCGTCGAAGGAATGAAGGTCCGCTACCTGCCCCAGCCGGAGTGGGGAACCGGTCATTTGGTGCGCCTCCACGAAGCGGGTCTGCGCGCGCAGGTGTCGTTTCCCGGACGCGAAGGAAACCCCACTTTGGTGTCCACCAAGGGTGGAGCCCTGGTCGCACAACGGCTCCTTCCCGGGGACGCGGTGCGAACTTCGAAAGGAAAACCCGCGACGATTGTCGGCGAGGTGCAAGGAGCGCGAGGTCTGCGCCGGTACGTTCTTCGTTTCGAGGACGGTACCGAGGACGAGTGGCCGGAGTCGGAAATTCAGGTGCCTCCGCCCAAGCCCGATGCGCTCACGATGCTTCGCGAAGGCCGGGTGGGGGACGCGAAAAACTTTCTGCTGCGCCGCCAAGCGCTGATGCTCGACGACGAGCGCCGGTGCGATGCGCTCGGTGCCCTATTCGCTTCCCGGGTGATGGTAAAGCCCCACCAGGTAGGTGTCGTCCAGAGGGTACTGAGCGCGCCGCGGCCTCGATTCATTCTCGCGGACGAAGTGGGGCTGGGAAAGACGATCGAGGCGGGAATGATTTTCTCCGCGCTTCGCCTTTCCGGGCTGGTCAGGCGAGTGCTGGTGGTTGCGCCCAGTCACCTCACCATCCAGTGGCTGGTGGAGCTGTTTCACAAATTCAATCAGTTGTTCACCTTCCTCGATGCGGATCGTTTCGCGCTCTCGCTCAAGGAAGAACCCGGACAGTCTCCCTGGACGCGCTTCGACCATGTCATCACCAGCCTGGAAATGCTCTCTCGCGGCGACGAGCATCGACAGCAAGCATCGTCCCAAGAGGCGTACTGGGATCTGGTGATCTTCGATGAGGCTCACCATCTCAAAGCGGAGAAGGCCTTCGAGTTGGCAAGGGGGCTCGCCGGCAACTGCTGGGGGTTGTTGTTGCTCACCGCCACGCCGATGCAACTCGATCCGGAAGAATACCATCGGCTGCTCACCCTGATTGAGCCCGAAAGCGCCCCCAGCCTGGTCGACTTCGAAGCGCGCTTGCGACGCCAAGAGGAACTCTCCGCCGCGGTTCGGGGCTTGCTCGAAGGTCGCCAGGTGTCCGAGGCGGTGCGCGCGCTAGCCGAGCAATTTCCCGGCGACGAGAGACTTCGCACCTTGCGAGATCGAGAAGCCCTGCTCGGACATCTGGCCGAGACGTACAGCCTTTCGGAGGCCCTGATTCGCAATCGCCGCGTGGTGGTCGGGGGATTTTCCGAGCGTCGGCTGCATCGGCATCGCTTTGAAGTACCGAAGTCCGAGCTGGCCGCGCGCTCTGAAGCCTTGGAGAAGGTTCGCACCAGCTCGCAGCTGCGCGGCGCCGCACTCGCCAACCTGATTCGACGCCTGGAGTCCTCCCCTGCCGCTCTGAACGAGGCGCTTGCGGACAGCAAGCTCAAGCTTCCCATCCGCGATTCGAAGTTCCTGAGCTTTCTGGGCGTGCTTCAAGAGATTTGGCGCGAGGAGCCGAAGGCGAAGATCCTGGTCTTTACCGAGGCTCGGGCCACGCTCGAGATGGTGGTGGAAGAGCTACGCAAAGAAGCAATCGAGGCGCTGATCTACCACGGCGACTTGCCGCTGATTGAAAGAGACCGGCA
>WNFF01008484.1_pt1 | contig 12974 bp, 9 predicted proteins | sample 5400441 | NCBI WGS metagenome assembly WNFF01 (sample SAMN13153345, study PRJNA577476) | soil metagenome | isolation source: 120 cm saprolite under Douglas fir tree site 2 hole 3 replicate 1 | place: USA:California | collected 2015-04-18
CAGATCAAGTCCCTTGCGGACATCGTGAAGAGCCATTGGAGCGAATCCGAGGCCATCGGCATCCTCGGCCTTACCTACAAACCGGATACCGATGTCGTGGAAGAATCTTTCGGCCTCTTGCTCGCGCAAGAACTCTCTTCCGCAAACCTTCCGGTGATCGTTTACGACCCGACCGCCGACGCTGCACGAGCCTTGAACAACTACAAGAGCATTCGCGTGGCCTCTTCGGCGCAGGAATGCATCGCGGAGTCCAAGGTGGTTGTCCTGGCGACTCCGTGGCAGGAGTTCCGCGATCTGCGAGCCGCATTGTGGTCTCGTCCCGGCCATTCCGAGCCCCGTGTGGTGATTGATTGCTGGCGCGCACTGAGTCATCTGGATGGCATCGAGGGGCTTCACTACGTCAAGCTGGGATTCGGCGGCGCGGCGGAGAAGCCCCTCAGCTTTTCATTCAGCGCCGACTAACGGCGCATGGGCGGAAAATTTTACGGGTGTCGCGGAGACCTGGCGGATCGATCGAACGCTGCATTCGTTGTCCGGTCGTTCGAAGGCGGCGGATCTTGTCGTGCAAGAATATGGGCGCTACTTAAGCATGAAAGTAGGGAGCTCTCGCGGCTGCTTGAACGCGCTCCCTGAAGAGATCTTTGCGTTGCAACGGGCGCAGTTGGCGGAGGGCACGACGAGATGAGCCTGGGGATGGTTCCAGTTCCGGAGCATGGCCGGCTTCCAGAAACAGCGGCCGCTCCCATCTGCCCTGCGTGCAATGAACGGACGAAAGAAGCTGCCATCGAACAGTATGGGAGATATAAACTCTTCGGATGCGGGGCATGCGGAGTGCAGTTTTGGGAACCGCGGGAAATGCCGGACGCGCGGTGGTACGAGCAGATGTACGGCGGAAGAGATGAAAACCTCCTTCCGCTTGAACCGGGGCACAAGTATTTTCTCGCGGATCCCCTCGCTCCCCTTGGCGGTGAACTTCTGGACATTGGCTGTGGTACTGGGAATTTTCTGGGCGCGGCACGCGACGCAGGCTACGGCGTCACGGGTATTGAACTGGACCGCAATGCCGCGCGCTTTGCGAAAGAGCGGCTCGGCTTGCAAAGAGTTCTTCCCTTGACGATTTCCGAATTTGCGGCGCAACACCCGGAAGAACGGTTTGATGTGGTCACATTTTTCGAAGTGCTGGAGCACCAGGCCGCGCCGGTGGACTTTTTGCAAAAGGTAAGAGCTTGCGTGCGGCCAGGCGGTGCGATCGCCCTGAGCGTGCCGAATCGCGAACGCTGGCTGACCGGGCCGGACGTTCTGGATTATCCGCCGAACCATTTCCTGCGATGGAATGCCTCGGCGCTCCGGAAGTTTTTGAGCGCGCAGGGCTTCAAGGTCTTATCCATTCGCGAGCAGCCGGCGGGGATCGCGCACACGGCGCAGATGATAAACATGACGCTGCGCACGGGGATGTCGCAAGCTGCGGCGGGAGAAGCATCGACGAGTTTTCGCGACGTGATGCAAATGACGTTCGATCAAGCAGAGGCGGTCTTGCGGGCAAGGCCGACGAGGCGGCAACGCGCAATGGGGATATTGGGTCGAATCAAATCTGCAGCTTGTTTTCCTTTGGCGGTGGCGGCGCTTCCCCACGTTCGAATGCGGGGATACAAAGGAACATATATGTACTGCCTGGCGCGGCCGGGCGATTGATGCTTTCCCGGGAGTAATGAATTGCCGAAGATCTTTGCCAGCGTACTCATCGACACCTACAACCACGAGCGGTTCATCGAGCAGGCGATCGTGAGCGCGCTCGAGCAGGATTTCCCGGCGACGGATCGTGAAATCATTGTTGTGGATGACGGTTCGACGGATCGCACGCCTGAAATCGTGAAGAAATTTGAGCCGCACGTTCGGCTGTTGCGCAAGAAGAATGGCGGGCAGGCCTCGGCGTTTAATGCGGGTATTCCTGAATGCAAGGGCGAGATTGTCGCTTTCCTGGATGGCGACGATTGGTGGGCACCAAGAAAACTTCGAAGCATCGCCGACGTATTTGCCAAGGAGTGCGAGGTTGGCCTTGTAGGACACGGCATCATCGAAACGTTTGCAGATTGCAGGGAACGCATCGTCGCTCCGGAAAAAGACGAAAGATTGAGGCTCGATTCGCTTTCTGCCGCCCGCGTATTTCGTCTGCGGAAGAGTTACTTAGGAACCAGCCGGATGACGCTCCGGACGCAATTGGCGCGGAGGATACTACCTATTCCAGAAGCGCTGGTCATTGAAGCAGATGAGTATTTGTTCACGCTCGCCGCGGCAATGAGCCAAATCATTATTCTTCGGGACGCGCTGACCCATTATCACATTCATGGAGGCAACCTCTATCTCGCTCCGGGAAATGAGGGCAAAGGCTTGCGCCGGAAACAGCAGGTCATGCAGGTATTGGCGAGCTCGTTCCAAACGATATTGCCTGCAAAAGGAATTCCTGCGGATGTCATCGAATGCCTCGTTGAAATTGTCCAAGCGGAAGCGGATCAACTGCGGCTGATGGCGGACGGGGGAAGTCCGTGGGAAACATTTCGGACAGAAAACAAGCTCTATGAGGTGTTACACGCGGATGCGTCGCGCGCTCACAGGCTGTTTCGCGCCATAACGATGTTTCCGGCGCTGGTGCTTCCACCGCGCCGGTACTACGCGGCCCGGTGCTGGATCTCATCTCATTCGTGGTACCGCCGAATTCGAGAAAAAGCACTGCCTGTTCCGGAAATCACGCGTGTCGCTGGTCCGGAAGAGTTCAAGGCATGAGTCTAAGAACCCAATATGACGTTTGGCACGAACATGTGCTCGCCAGCAATCCGGGGTTTGAGGATGCGTCGACCCCCTGGCACCAGTTGGTGCGTGAACAAATCGGTGAAGTCTCCGGTCAACGAGTACTAGAGGTCGCCTGTGGCCGCGGTGGGTATGTGAGAGAACTCACGCGGGCCGGCGCACATGTTACCGGTTGTGATTTTTCATTCACTGCACTATGCGCCGCCATTGCAAAGATCCCGGAAGCTGAGGGCTCACCATCCGCCGTGCTGATTCAAGCCGATGCTCAAAATCTACCATTCGCTGATAGCGTCTTCGATATTCTGGTTTCTTGCGAGACCGTTGAACATCTGCCCGATATCCAGCGCGCATTCTCCGAGATGCACCGAGTCACTCGGCCCGGTGGCAAACTCTACTTGACGACTCCCAACTACGCCAATTTCATGGGGCTGTACGAACTCTATGCGAAGTTCCGTCATCCAAACCGCAAGGACGACCAGCCATTCGATCGACGCCAGTGGTTCGCGCAGATTCTTGGTCATGTTCGACGAGCAGGTTGGACAATTCTTCGGACGGACGGCACAGTACATCAATTTCCATTCTTTCCTGGGCAATCGCCGCTGCGCATGGAAGCGCTGGAAAAGAATCACACAGTTCGAAAACTGTTGAGTCCGTTCGCCCTGCATTATTTTGTAATGGCTCAGAAAAAGGACGTCGCATAGGTGGTGATGGACATCCTCATGGGCTCCGGAGTGCCAAAACGCCGCGAGGGCGGAGTCGCGGCGATCATCTATAACTTGGGGCGCGAGCTCGAACGCTTCGGCCATCGCGTTACATATGTTTTTCAAGAGGATTTGGTAGAACCCGGGAGCGTTTCACCGCGGTTCAACGAGCTCGTTTTTTCATTGCGGCTCGGGCGCTACATTGCGGAAAATCGGCAGAAGTTTTCAATCGTGAACCTGCATGGCCCGACGGGTTTTCCGTACGGTTTGCGCCGCAAGTTGCATCGTTCGGCCAAGTACCCGCCGTATGTGATGACGCTCCATGGACTCGAGGAACGGCGAATGCACGTGATGATGCGCGAAGTGAAGAAAGGGCGGGCTTGGAACTATTCGATGAGGAATCGCATGTGGCAGCGCTTCTTTCATTACCCGCGATTTCGATGGTCGATTCGCGCGGCGGACGCAGTGCACGTGATGTGCCGCGACGTCTGGAACGTGCTTCAGCTTCAGTACAATCTGGATCCGGACCGCGTGGTTTATATCCCCAATGGAGTAGAGCCACGATTTTTCGTCCCGCGCGAATACGTGTCGCGCGATTCTTTAAAGCTTCTCTACGCCGGGACATGGCTCGATCAGCGCGGCATCTTTTACATTCGTGATGCGTTGCGAAACTTGGCGGGGCGTCTTCCCGGTTTGACGATGACCTTTACAGGGTGCGGAGTTCCACCCGAAGAGATCCAGCGATTTTTTGGAACAGAACTGGCAGGCCGAATCGTCGTTCGCCCCGCTGTTGCAGCCGAGCGCATGCAGGAACTCTATGCCGAGCATGATATTTTTCTATTTCCCTCGCTGATGGAGGGGTTGCCATCCGTGTTGCTTGAAGCCATGGCGACCGGAATGCCGGTGATCACGACGGAAACCTGCGGCATGCCGGATGTGGTGGAGCACGAATTCAACGGCATGTTAATTCCGCCGGCAAATGCGGCTGCAATTGAGGAGTGTATCTTAAGGCTTGCGAGCTCGGTGGAATTGCGCCGGAAAGTGGGAGAAGCGGCGCGGGAAACGATGAAGCGGCATACGTGGGAGCGCGCGGCGCGGCAACTAGAAGCGCTCTTCCGATATGTTCATTCTCTTGAGAGCCGAACCACCGCCTATTGAGTAGGTCCTGTTTCCTTGGATACAGGATCCGGCGGCCTCAAAAGGTAGGCATAAAAACCAGTTCTGCCAAGTGGAATCCAAGCCCGACACTTTATCGCCAGGCTGGATCCCCAGGCCCCGTAACTTCTCAGCGACTGCCCAGGCTGCGTGTTGCTGAGACAGGATCGCGGCCACATCCGACACGGCTGATTTTGTCAGCCGCAATCCCGTCACGGATACGACGGCGAGAACCAGAGCGGTCGCCGCACGTTGCGAAATATGCGATGCCGTTCCAAGAAGAGAAGAAAAAGCCGCGAGCCAGAGGAGGAGAACGAAGGGTGCGACATATCTGTTTTCCACTAGCACAAGCGCATAACTCGAGCATGCGATAAGTGCAGGAATCCAGAGATAGGGTTGTTCGCGGAGATGAAGTAGCCAGTCCGGGTTGCCCCAGCTAAGAAATAGGAATGCGAGCAAGACAACTCCAAATTCAATCTGAGTCAATCCGATCTGGAAAAAGGTTCCGGCGGATTGACGAAGCACCCGGAGTTGGCCGGCCCAACTGAAATGCGGACGTACTCCTTCCATCCAGTAGGACAAGTCGTAGGCAGGCGGATAGGTTCCGCTGATCGGTGTGGCAAATTCAAAAAGCCGTGGTTTATCCAGAAGCTTTCGCACAGGATGGCTGGGAGTTCCGGTCCCGTCCTCTCCTTGCCAGAAGAACGGTTGTGGGATGTTGTCGATCATTGCGGCGAAGGCCAGTTTGCCCACGTCTCCAAACGTGACGCGATGTTTGGCGCGGGACAAGGTCGCAGCCCACGGGCCGACAATCAAGAGAAACGCGACCAAAGCGAGAGTAAACAGTTTGGCTGTCTTTCGAAGGTTTTCAGTAGCCATCCATGCGGCGGGAAGGAAGACGAAGCTCAACAGGAAGTAAAATGTTTTCGTAAGATAGGCGCAGCCGAGAATAACCCCCAAAGCGGCGAACAAATGCCAGCCACCACGGTTGGTTTGAATCCTCAGAACTAGTCCTGCGGCGAGGAATGTAAAAGCGGCCACCCAGACATCAGGAGTCGTGACCTTCACCGACAATACAAGCACTAAAGTCGAAAGAAATAGTCCATAACCCAGAGTCCACCAGCCCAACTCCGTAAGTACGTCCATTGCTTCATCGGCTTGAGATGAAATATGCCGCATGCGAAGGAAAGCGCGGAAGAAAAATTCAAAGCAGCGAAGAGCGACAAGCAGGGCCGCGAAATTCAGCAGATGCAGAAGAGTGGATTCCCAATAAGGACTGGGCCGAAACACCGCGAGGCAGAGGGCAAGCAGCCAGGAAAAAAGGGGGCTCCAATAAGCATTTACAGCGTTTTTCACATCCCCGCGCAGATACGCGCTCGCGACGTCTAAATAGCAATTTCCGTCGGGACTCACGAAGAATCGCGCGGCCCAGGCTTGCAGAAAGCCGGCACAAATGGTAACGAGCCAGAAAATGCCGCGAATTATCCGCAGATTTCGACGGGGGTCCGCAGGTTCGATCCAGAATGATAGTTTTGGACTGAGCATTTGAAAGTGGTGGGGGTACCTCTCCGGATGTGTGATTCGAATTTAGCTGCGACCGCCAAGCCGTCCACTACATTTCCTCCGACAAAGGGAACACTATACCGCACTCTCCCAGACGCCTGCAGTCGGGAGTGAAGATTGCAATTGAGGATAACCGCCCTCGCCCTGCGAAGGCGAATTCTTAGTACAACTGGGCGAGCATTCGACTCCTGCACCCGCGGCACGTTACTATAATTTTCGGGAGTAAATGAACGGACGGCATGTTGTGGCAGAGTATCAGGAGATTCTCGGAAGCGATTGACGAAGAATGCTGACGCTGGGGATCAACTATTCGCAGATGCATGATTCGTCGGCGTGCATCGTGCGCGACGGCGAGTTGTTGTTTGCCGTGGCGGAAGAGCGCATCAGCCGGCTGAAGCACGATGCCGGCTTTCCGAGAAACGCCATTCGAGCGTGTCTGGACTTCGCGAACGTGCGAGCGGAGCAGCTGGACGAAGTGTGTTTCGGATGGCAGACGGCGGGGCCGGTCTTCCGGCATGATTTGAAGTGCTACGCCACGGGGAAAATGCCGCTGACGTATCTCAGCGGCTTGAATTCAACGCTGCACTTCCTGAGCATGTGGCATCAAGAGAGCGGAGCAAAGAAATTCGCGCAGCAATTCGGGCCAACGAAAGCGAGAATGCGGTTTGTCGATCATCACCTCGCGCACGCGATCAGCGCCTATGCGTACTCGGGGTTTGACGAGGCCGCCGTGGTGGTCATGGACGGCCGCGGCGCGTGGGAAGCGACGACGATCTGGCACGGGCACAAGGGCAGACTCGAGTCGGTGCTGATGATTCCGTTTCCGGATTCCGTGGGATATTTCTACAGCGAATTTACACAGTTTCTCGGCTTTCAACGCAACAGTGACGAGTGGAAAGTGATGGGGCTGGCACCCTACGGGAAGCCGGGCGCGGATTTGTCCGCCTTCATCGATTTGAAGGCGGCTCCGTATCGCATTCACACGAAGCGATTGGTCACCAACGGCGCGGCGCCATTTGCCGGCATAACGCCGCTCCTCGGCCCGGCCCGCATCGAGGAGAACGACATCGACGACCGGCACAAGGATATCGCTTACGCCGTCCAGGACGCTTGTGAAACAGCGATGATGAGCGTGGTGCGGATGGCGATCGAGAAAACCCAATGCCGAAATGTTTGCCTCGCCGGAGGCGTGGCGCTGAATTCTAAAGCCAATGGAAAAATTATCGCGTCCGGCCTCGTGGGGAAAATGTTCGTGCAGCCCGCGGCATCGGATGATGGAGTCGCGCTTGGCGCGGCGCTCGACCCATGTCTCGACGACAACGGAAAATTACCAAACAAGCCGATGCGGCACGGGTATTGGGGACCATGCTTTGACGACGCGGCGATCGAAAGCGCGCTGCGCATGTATAAATTACGCTACGCGAAGCTGCCAGACCCCGCGTCAACCGCGGCGGAACTGCTTTCGCACGGAAAAATTCTCGGCTGGTTTCAGGGACGCATGGAATTTGGCCCGCGCGCTCTGGGAAGCCGCTCGATTCTCGCCGATCCGCGCGATCCGGAAATGAACGCCAAGGTCAACAATGCGGTGAAATTCCGTGAGTGGTGGCGGCCGTTTGCGCCTTCGTTCAAGAAGGAAGCCGCGGGCGAATACCTGGAAAGCGCAACGGATTCACCATTTATGATCCTCACGGCGCAGGTGCGCCCGGAGAAACGCGGCGTAATTCCATCCGTCACACACGTGGACGGGAGCGCGCGGCCGCAAACCGTCGAGAAAGAGATCAATCCGCTCTACTGGCGGCTGATCGATGAATTTGGCAAGCGCACGGGCGTGCCCGTCATCTTGAACACGTCGTTCAATCTGCGCGGCGAAGCAATCGTGCACACGCCGACCGATGCGATGCGGACATTTTTCAGCTCCGGCATGGACGCGTTGGTGATCGGAAGTTTCCTCGTCGAAAAATGAGCACTCTGAAATGAGCGGGCGGCGAGCCTTCGCGCTCCTCGGACGGCGCGACGCGCGCGCCAACCCGGACTAAAGGTATTGCCGCTACTTCGGGAAGCGCTGATGGCGGAAGAGTTCGAATTGGTCATCGAACGAGTCGCTTGGCCCGAAAGCGGGTGGACTCGAGCGGCGAGCGGACCCCAAGACATCACCGGCACAAAGCTTCGATCAAGACTTCCTTTTTTTCCTCGGCAAGCCTGGTCAAGGCATCGAGCGAGGCAAAGTAACCACCCACAGCGGCCGCGGCCAGAAAGACGAAGGTTTCGGCGGGCAGCCAGATATTGCCGGTCCAATTTCCGGTGAAAAGAATCACAGCGGAAATGCCGCCCATCAATATCTGCGAGGCAAAGGCAACCAGCACAGCCATGCCGGATTGGCGCTGGCCGCGCATCTGTCCGAATTCCATCTTGCGTGGAAAGGTGATCGACGACCAGTTTGCGATCGTGAGCTGACCTACGATGGTGAAAACGATGGCGGCGCAGGTGGCGACGAGCATGTGGGCTGAAGGCAAGCCGACGCGCCACGCGAGCATCGCCAGGGAAAGCCCGATTTCCGCCGCGAGCACAGAAACGAGCATCAGATTCTTGCCGAGAAATACATCGCGGAAGCGCAACGGGGCTGTGAAGTACGTCTGAATGCCGCGGCCTTCATAGGCAAAACTGTTGTAGGCGGGCGCCATCAGAATCAGGATGAGGTAGGCCATCATGCCAGGGAAAAACATCTCTGCGGAGACGCCACTGCCACCCACTGTCGGATGCCTTCCGGCAAAATTCATGCTGAAAATCAATATCAGCAGTGGGGGCATCAGCAGGGCGAGAAACGCGAAACCGTTGCGAGTGAGATAGCGGAACTCTTTACGAACGATCGCAGCCACCTGTGGCGAAAGCAAACTCAATCGATCGGGACTCTCCTGTCTCGCCGCGACAGGACGGACGGCAGCACGGGCCGGGGCCGCGGTTTCGCTGAGCTCTTCGCCGCGATATTGCGCGGCAAAGCGGCGCCACAAGAGAGCGCTGAGCAAAACCAGGTAGAGCAGGAGAAGAGCGAAACTTAGCAGAAACGCCGCGGGTTGAAGTAGTGTGACTGCGGCCAGGGCGCGGCCCGCAAGCGAAGGCGGGAACCATGCAAAGTATGGCAGGAGGTGCAGGAAGGCCGGCCGCACCGATGCGCCGTAACGCTGCATCAGGGGGTTAAGAAAATTCAGCGAAATCATGGAGAGAACAAATAGGCCGAGGAAAAGTTCCCGGGTGCGGCGCCGGGCGAGCAAGCGCTCCAGCCAGGAACCAATGAGCCGCTCAAGTGTTACATTGAGCAGGATGAACACAACAACGATCACCAGCATGGCCGGCAACACGCCTGGTTTGGCAAACGTGGCTCCGGCCGTCATGGAGAGCAGCCAGCAGACCGACGCGAGCGCGGAGAAATCCGCGAACCCATACGCCAACCCAATGATGTAGAACACGCGCAGGCCCAGCGGAAACCGCAGCAACGTGCGGAACTCGAAATTCGCGCCGAAGCCCGCCACAAAAACCGGGAAAATCTGCCAGAAAAGGAAAATGCCCCAGAAAAGCAATGCCATCCACTCCAAGCGGCCTTGGGAAAGAAAGGCGTAGGCGCCAGCGTAAAAGGCAAAACACAATCCGAAAACGAAGACGCTACTGAAGATTCCAGCAAAGATCAGACCAATCAGATCGAGGCGATTGTTTTTCTTGCGCAAACTGTTTCTCAGTAGTCGCCAGCGAAGTCCGGCGACCAGGCGAATCTGCTCGAAGATGCTGACGGACTGCGTCACATCAGCCATGAAAGCTCCTCAAGCTGCGGGCGTTCCGTGCTGTCCTGACCAACAATCGAAAGGAAAATCTGCTCGAGTGTAGTCTTGCTCCCGGCCTCACCCGATATCCCGGAGCGCAACTCTTCCAGCGAACCCTGCGCGACGAGCCGCCCTTTATGAATGATGGCCACGTGGCTGCACAGCCGTTCGACAATTTCCAAGACGTGGGAGGTGAGGAAAATCGTTGCGCCGCGTTCCGTCATGCGGGAAAGCAGCGACTTTAGCGCCCCCGCCGCGAGCGCATCTACGCCTTCGAAGGGCTCGTCGAGGAACAGAACGCGTGGTCCGTGAATCACGGCGGCAGCGAGGGCAATTTTCTTCTGCATCCCGTGCGAGTAATCCGCAATCATGGTCCTGGGCCGTTCGGCAAGTTGCATGAAATCAAGCAACTCCTCCGAACGCCGCTGAGTTGTCGCGCGGTCTAAGCCGTACATCCGGCCGACAAACTTCAGATACTCCGAACCCGTCAAGCGCTCGAAAAGTCCCATGCCTTCCGGCACAACGCCGATCTGGCGTTTTACTTCGACGGGATTCGCGGCAAAGTCCATGCCCAGAAGTTGCATGCTGCCGGAAGTCGGCGCAAGCAATCCGGTCAGAATCTTGATAGTCGTCGATTTTCCCGCGCCGTTCGGTCCCAGAAAGCCGAAGAATTGTCCGGCCATCACCTGGAGATCAACCCCGTCGACCGCCGTGAGGTTCCCGAATCTTCGTGTCAGCTTTTGCGTCTGAATGGCCAATTCCGGCATCACGACTCCTTTTGCGGTCTCAAGAGCGAGAGGCAAAACTCTAGCACGAGTTGTGTTAATCCTTGGACAAGGCGGGGAGAATTGCCGGAAAGGAAAATATGTCAGGACGGCTTTTGCGGGGGTGCTGAAGCGTTCGTAAGGTGCAATTCCTTGGCGGGGAAGGCCGCCAAAACAGCAGGCAATTCCACGCGGAAAACCGCCCCGCCTTCCTGCCGGTTGTAGCAGAGAATTTTTCCGCCGTGCTCTTGAACGATTCCGAAGCAAATGCTGAGGCCCAGGCCCGTGCCCTTGCCGACCGGCTTCGTCGTGTAGAAAGGATCGAAAACGCGATGCGGATCCTTGAGGCCGGGACCACTGTCGGAGAACAGGATGACAACGTTGCCGCGGTCGCGGATCGTTTTGATTGTCAGAACACCGCCCGTGGCTGCTTCCATGGCTTCCAACGCGTTGCTGATTATGTTGAAGAATACCTGCATCAACTGATTTCCGTCTCCGCGCACGCCGGGCAGAACGGACTCAAGCTGCAGCTCGACGCGGGACGTGCCGGAGCGAAGGTCGAGCGCGCGGAGCTGCACCGCGTTGTTCACCACGGTGTTGATATCCAGGAGAGTCCGCTCTGCCGGAACCTGGCGCGCGAAGCTCAGGAGATTGCCAACCAAGGTTTTTGTGCGGCGCGCCTGGTCGCGGATTTTTGCGGCTGTGGCGCGCGCTTTATCTGGAACGGTTGGATCGTCCGCAAGTAAGTCGGAAAAACCGAGGATAGCCGCGAGCGGGTTATTAATTTCGTGCGCTGCGCCGGCGGCAAGCTGGCCAAGAGAAACCAGTTTTTCGGATTGCACCATCTGCGCTTGCAAGCGCTTCAAGTTCTCAATGGATTGTTCGGAGCGGGCCAGCAGCCGGGAGCGGTCCTTATCGGCCAGGTGGGTGCGAACAAAAATCAGCAGCGCGAGCGGGACCGAAGCGACCAAAGTTGCCATGAGACGGAAATCGCGGACTTCCAGCCCCTCGTGGCCAAACCGGAGCGTATAGATCGCAAAAACAGGAAGGGAAATCACGGCGGCCATGGCAAAGCGCGCCGGCCAGACACTCTCATCGAGGGTGGAATCCGCATCCGAGTCATAGGCATTACCGGAAGGCGCATCCAACTTGTCGCGATATTGATAGGCAATGACTCCGGCGAAGGCGAACCACAGGAAGGTAGAAAGGAGTGGGAGATCGTACAGGCTGCCGGTGTAGTACCGATGGTTGGCGATGGCCACATTGATCGTAAGGGAGGAGAGCAAGTAGGCGGCAGATGCGCCGAAGAGGTTGGCATATACCACCCGCCAGGCTCCTCGAGATCCCAGCCAAAGCGCGCCCCAACCGGCAACGATCACCATGTTCTGAATGTTGGCCAGCAGGTTGTAGTTGTAATTGTATTGTTCGACGGAAGGTGAAGCATACAACCACGGCAGAACCGCAAAGGCATAAAGATACGTCCACCAAATGAACAAGAGAACCAAATCCAGATAACCGAAGCGCAGCTGGATTTCTCCGCGTCGAAGATGCGGACGCAACGCCAGCGCCGCCATCATCGGAATTCCGCGCAGAAAGAAGAGGATATCTCCTCCGTTTAGATCGGGGAGGGGTTTGTGAAGATAGACCTCATAATAGGTCCACTGGAACTGCCCGACCATCCAAAGCGTGCAGCTGATGGCCAGCAGCATCCAGAAGAGGTTCTGCCGCCACTTAGGCGTGCCTGCATTCAAGAGTAGGCCGGCATTGGCCAGGAGTGGCAGGATGCACTGTACGAGATTGCCGAAGGCGGAAAGCGGCTCCGAGCCGCGCTTCAGCGACAACGACACGGCGGAGTAGATGACGAGGATGAAGAGCCAAGCCCCAATCATCCAGGCGATTCTGCGGGAAGAGGACATATTTTAGGTATTTCCAGTGTAGGCGCGAAGGGCAGGGATGCGTGCGGACAATCACTCCGGCTTGGCCTAAAGATAAACGAATGCCGAGCCCCGACCACGCGGGGCGCGACTCGAAACTTTGAGCGGCCTGACACATAGGTGACACTTTGTACCGGACACATGGGTGACACTTCCTCCCCTAGGGGAGGAAGTGATGCCTTGGAAGGAGTGTTCGGTTATGGATGAACGTGTTCGTTTTGTGGGGCGCTTGCTGGACGG
>WNFF01003439.1_pt1 | contig 12971 bp, 10 predicted proteins | sample 5400441 | NCBI WGS metagenome assembly WNFF01 (sample SAMN13153345, study PRJNA577476) | soil metagenome | isolation source: 120 cm saprolite under Douglas fir tree site 2 hole 3 replicate 1 | place: USA:California | collected 2015-04-18
GCGTCGATCGCCTGATGCAGCGCTGCCGTCTCGCCCACCGCGGTGATCCCGAGGAAACGCGTCTTCCCCTGCGAACGCAGCCGCTCGAACGCCGGCACCACCTCGCCGAGCACCTGTGCGACGCTGAGCGCTTCCCCGCCGCCGGTCTCGGTGATCGCGTTGTGCAGGTGGAAGATGTCGACCCGATCGAGCTTAAGCCGCGCCAGACTGGCTTCGAGCGACTTCGCCACAGCGGCGGCGATGCGGCCGAAGTCGCTCGACGGTAGCCGGACCTTGGTGCCGACGACCACGTTGGCCGGCTTGAGGTTTTGCAGGACGCGGCCGAGATTCTTTTCCGATTCGCCGTTGCCGTACTGCACGGCGGTGTCGAAGTAGTTCACGCCGGCGGCGAGCGCACGCGCGATGGTGCGCTCCTGGTCGCGCGGATCGCCGCGCACCATCAGTCCGCCGACCGCGCCGCAGCCGAAGCCCAGGATCGAAAGGCGCATCCCGGTGCGCCCGAACATCCGCGTTTCCATGGCCGTTCCTCCGGGCGCGCGAGCAGACCGCGCACGATCTTCGAAGTCGCGAATTCATCCGTCATCGCAGCCCCTCGCGCAAAACACCAGGGGCTTCGGAGCCGACGGATGCGAGCGCCGAGTTCGCGCTCTCGATACGCTCAAAGCGCAGTCGAAGGCATCAGGAAAGAGTCAGGATCGCAACGCGCGCGCGGCGGCACCCCGTGGCCGGGGATGCCGTCGCCTCTTGGGAGCGCGACGGGTCCTGCGCAAGCCTTCCCGTTTGGAAGGGGCCCGCGCCAGTTCCAACGTCGCGAGGATCTGGGCGACCATTTCGTGGGGTGGTGGCTCGATCGACACGATGGTCGGATTTTCGTCCGCGCCCGGCTCTTCGAGTTCATCGAACTGGCTCTGCAAGAGCTGCGACGGCATGAAATGTTCATGGCGGGCGGCGATGCGGCGGGCGATCAGGGACATGTCTCCCTTCAGATAGACCAATCGAACATCCGGACGATCGCCGACGATGATTCTGCGGTAGCGGCGCTTCAACGCCGAGCACGTGACCACGCCGCGACCGCCGGCGCGGCGCGTGGCGTCGATCCACGCGGCGATCGCATTGAGCCAGGGCCATCGATCCTCGTCGGTCAGGGGCGTGCCGCTGTGCATCTTCTCGATGTTCGCGGGCGGGTGAAACCAGTCGGCATCCGCGAATTCCCAGTCGAGGCGTCGGGCGAGCAGCGTTCCGATCGTCGTCTTGCCGCTACCGGACACGCCCATGATGACGACGATCGAGGGTGCGACTCGACCGCGTGGTCGCGCCGGCACATCCGCTTGCTTCTTCGACGTCATCCCTCACTCCTGCGCCTGCGCTCCGATCCGGCTCTGCATCAGGCAACGCTCCGCCGCTGCTGGCCGCTGCGCGCCAGCAGCGATTCGGCGCCCGGTGGGCCATTGCTGCCGGCCGCATACCACTCGAGATCGCGGCCGCCGCGCTCCTGCCACGCGTCGAGGATGGGCTGAACGACACGCCAGCCCGCCTCGATGTCCGCGGCGCGTTGAAACAGCGTCGAATCGCCGATCATGCAGTCGTAGATCAGCGTCTCATATCCGGTGTTCGGCTCCGCCTCGAAATAATCCTTGTACTTGAAGTCCATTCGCACGCCGCCGATCCGGATGCTGGCGCCGGGAATCTTCGCGTTGAAATGCAATGCGGCGCCTTCATCCGGCTGGATGCGCAGGACCAGCAGATTCTGCGTGAGGCTGTCGACCGGGGTGTCACGGAACAGCACGAGCGGCGCGCTTTTGAACTTGATCGCAATCTCCGTCTTGCGCGCCGCCAGCGCCTTGCCGGTGCGCAAATAGAACGGCACGCCGGCCCAGCGCCAATTGTCGATCATCAGACGCATCGCCGCGAAGGTCTCCGTCACGCTGTTCGGGTCGACGCCTGGCGCACTCCGATAGGAGGGGATCCTTCTGCCTTCGATATCGCCCGCCGTGTATTGCGCGCGCACGACATCGCCCAGCGCCTCGTCGTCCGTCAGCGGATGGATCGCCTCGATGACCTTGAGCCTTTCGTTGCGGACCGCGTCGGGCTCGAAACACGTCGGCGGCTCCATGGCGGTCAGCGCCAGAAGCTGGAAGAGATGGTTCGGCACCATGTCGCGCAACGCCCCGGTGCGGTCGTAGGACTTGCCGCGATTCTCGACCGACAGACTCTCCGCGACGGTGATCTGCACGTGATCGATGTGGTCGCGGCCCCACAACGGCTCGAACATGCCGTTGGCGAACCGCAGCACCATGATGTTCTGGACCGTCTCTTTTCCAAGATAGTGATCGATGCGGTAGATCTGGTTTTCCTCGAAGATCGCGAGAAGCCGCTCATTGAGCTCGCACGCCGACTTCAAGTCCCGGCCGAACGGCTTCTCGACGATGATGCGGCGCCACGATCCCGGTTTCCGGCTCGCGAGGCCCGCCTCGCCCAGGTGGCGCGCGACAGGCGCGAATGCCTCTGGCGGCGTCGCGAGGTAGAACAGAGAATTGTTTTTCGTGCCACAGGCCCGGTCGACTTCCGCCAGCCGGCGCTTCAATCGGTCGAAAGTCGCAGGATCGTTGAAATCGCCTTGAACATAGCTGAAACGCGACAACAGGCGATCCGCCGCCTTGGACGCGAGCGGGCCGGTCGCGAACTCCCGCAGCGCGGCGCCGACGCCGCGGCGAAATTCCTCGTCGGACATTTCGTTGCGCGCCACGCCGATCACGGCGAAGTCGTCAGGCAGCAGCTGCGCGGCCATGAGATTGTAGAGCGCCGGCACCAGCAGCCGCTTGGTCAGATCGCCGCCGGCGCCGAAGATGACGAAGGCGCACGGGTCGGCGCGGCGCGGGTGGAGAGTCGGGGCGGCGGCAGCGATGGGTGCGCGAACGTCCATCATCACGATCTCTTCCCCGGCTCGACGTGCCCGCCGAACCCCTTGCGCATGGCCGACAGCACCCGGTCGGCGAAGCTCCGTTGCTCGCGCGAACGAAAGCGCGCGTAGAGGGCGGCCGAGAGGACGGTCGCGGGCACCGCCGTTTCGATCGCCGTCATCACGGTCCAGCGGCCTTCGCCCGAATCCTCGACGACGCCTTCGAACCCTTCGAGTTTCGGATCGGCCGCGAGCGCGCCCGACGCGAGATCGAGGAGCCAGGAGGCCACGACGCTGCCTCTGCGCCATACTTCGGCGATGTCGGCGAGGTCGAGATCGTACCGTTCATTGGCCGGCCGCGAGTTCGAGGCCGCGGCTTTCAGGATGTTGAAACCTTCCGCATAGGCCTGCATGAGGCCATATTCGATGCCGTTGTGGATCATCTTGACGAAATGTCCGGACCCGCTCGGACCGCAGTGCATGTAACCGCGCTCGGGACGCCCGTCGCGGCCGTCGCGGCCCGGCGTCCGCGCAATGTTTCCCGAACCCGGGGCGAGCGCCGCGAACAGCGGATCGAGCCGGGCGACGGCCGCGCCGTCGCCGCCGATCATGAGGCAGTAGCCGCGATCGAGACCCCAGACGCCGCCGCTCGTCCCGACATCGAGGTATTGGATGCCTTTTGCCTTGAGCGCCTCGGCGCGGCGCACGTCGTCCTTGTAGAACGAGTTGCCGCCGTCGATCACGATGTCGCCGGCGGCAAGGCGCGTCGCAAGCTGCGCGACGGCCTCCTCCGTGATTTTGCCGGCTGGCAGCATCAGCCAGACGACGCGCGGCGCATCGAGTTTTTCCGCCAGGTCGTCGAGGCTGGCGCTTCCGACCGCGCCATCGCGGGTCACGTCCTTCACGGCGTCGGAATTTCGATCGTAGACGACGCAGCTATGACCATGGCGCAACAGGCGCCGCGCGATATTGCCGCCCATCCGGCCGAGGCCAACCACTCCGAGCTGCATCCTTGCGTCCTCCTGCAATCACCTCGAAACTCGCCGCGAGGCTTTCACCGCATCGGCGCCGGCATCGAGAGATCGCCGGCTCTTGTCGGCGATCGTCGCGAGCAACTTGTCGAGCGCTTCGCTGAACAGGCGCACGCCGTCGACGACCAGGTCCTCCGTGACCTTTTCAAGCGAAATGCCGGTCCTATCCAACGACGCCAGCATCTCTGGCGCGGCATCGATGTCTTTCGTCAGCGTCTCGTCCACCTTGCCATGATCGCGGAAGGCATCCATCGTCTTCTGCGGCATGGTATTGACCGTGTCGGGGCCGATCAGTCCCTCGACGTACAGCACGTCGCCGTACTCGGGGTTTTTGGTGCCGGTGCTCGCCCACAACAGCCGCTGCCTTTGCGCGCCCAGTTTTGCGAGCCGCAACCAGCGCTGGCCCGCAAAACAGCGATGGTAGCGCTGATAGGCCTGTTTGGCATTGGCAATCGCGATCTTGCCTCGCAGGCGCTCCCGTTCGGCGCGCTCGCCGGGTTTGGTCGTCTGATTGATTTGCTTTGCCAGGAGCTTGTCGACGGCGGTATCGATGCGGCTCACGAAGAAGCTCGCCACGCTCGCGATGCGTCCGACCGGCTGGGCCTTGCTCGCGCGGTCTTCGAGCGCGCCCACATAGGCTTCCCGGACCTGCTCGTAGACCCGCTGGGAGAACAACAACGTGATGTTGACATTGATGCCTTCGCCGAGCAGCGCGCGGATCGCCGGAATGCCGGGCGCCGTTCCCGGCACCTTGATCATGACGTTCGGCCGCCCGGTCATCTGCCACAGGCGTCGCGCCTCGCCGATCGTCCCGTCGGTGTCCATGGCAAGGCGGGGCGACACTTCGAGCGAGACGAAGCCGTCGCGGCCGCCCGTCTCCTCATAGAGCGGCCGCAGCAGGTCGGCGGCGCGCCGGACGTCAGCGGTCGCGAGCCGTTCGTAGATGTCGTTGGACGACTCCACTCCCGAGGCATTCAGGCGCGCGATGTCGGCGTCGTAATAGGTGGATTCGGCGATCGCCTTCTCGAACGTCGAGGGGTTCGCGGTGATGCCCGCGACGCCGTCTTCCTTGATGAGCTTTTCGAGGTGACCGTTGTCGATCATCTCGCGCGACAGGAAGTCGAGCCAGACCGATTGGCCCTGCTCTTTCAGTCTCAGCAGCGGGTTCATGACGCGTCCCATTTTGCGATCTGCGATTTGGCCGCTTGCACGATGGCTTCGACGGTGAATCCGAATGCCTTCATCACGTCCTTGCCCGGCGCCGACGCGCCGAAATCGTGCATCCCGATCATGGCGCCGTCGGCGCCGACATAGCGCTCCCAGCCGCGCGTCGAGCCGGCTTCGACCGACACCCGCGCCCTCACCGCTCTCGGCAATACCGATTCGCGATAGGCCTCGTCCTGCTCGTCGAAGAGCTGCCAGGACGTCAGGCTGACCACTCGCGCGCCGATTTGCTCCGAATGGAGCGCTTCCGCCGCGGCGAGGCAGAGCGACACCTCGCTGCCCGTGGCGACCAGGATCACGTCGGGCTTTGCGCCCGCGGCCTCGGCGAGCACGTAGCCTCCCCGCCGAACTCCCAAGGCGGACGCGCAGCGCGTGCGATCGACGGTCGGCAGAGCTTGGCGGCTCAGAACCAGGCATGCCGGTCGGTCCTTGAGCGCGACGATGAGTCGCCACGCCTCCACGACTTCGTTCGCGTCGGCGGGCCGCAGCGTGATCAGCTCTGGTATGGCGCGCAGCCCGATCAGCTGCTCCACCGGCTGATGCGTCGGCCCGTCCTCTCCGAGTCCGATCGAATCATGCGTGAAGATGTAGATCACCGGCAGCTTCATCATCGCGGCGAGGCGGATCGCCGGCTTCATGTAGTCGGAGAAGATCAGGAAGGTCGAGCCGAACGGACGCAGGCCGGTCAGCGCGAGCCCGCTCAGAATCGCTCCCATGGCGTGCTCGCGCACGCCGAAGTGAAGATTTCGGCCGGCGCCCTCACGCGGTCCCATCTCGCCGGCGCCTTCGAATTGCAGGGGAGTCTTCGTCGAGGTCCCGAGGTCGGCGGCTCCGCCCACGAGCCAAGGATAATTTTGCGCGATCGCGTTCAAGACCTTGCCCGATGAGGCCCGGGTGGCGAGGCCCTTCGCGTCGGCGGCAAACGAGGGGATGGCGCTGTCCCATCCTGGCGGGACGTCCCCCGATCGAAAGGATCGGTACCGCTCGGCAAGAGCCGGATAACGGCGTTGGAAGGTCTCGTATCGCACATCCCATTCGCGATGGAGCGCGCGTCCACGCTCGCCGATACCACGCCTGAAATGCTCGTAGACGCCATCGGGTACCAGGAACATCGCGTCTTCGGGCCAACCGTAGCTGCGCTTGGCGAGCCTCACCTCTTCCTCGCCGAGCGGCTCGCCGTGCGCCGCGCTGGTGTCCTGCTTGTGCGGCGCCCCGTAGGCGATATGGCTGTCGATGATGATCAGCGTGGGGCGGTCGTTCGTCCGTCGAAACGCGCCAAGCGCGCCGGCGATGCTGGCGGTGTCGTTGGCGTCGGTGACGTGGACGACATGCCAGCGATATCCGCGGAAGCGCGCCGCGACGTCTTCGGTAAATGTGATTTCGGTTCGACCATCGATGGTGATGTGGTTGTTGTCGTAAATCCAGCACAGATTCGACAGCCGCAAATGGCCGGCGAGCGAAGCCGCTTCGCTCGCCACGCCCTCCATCAGATCGCCGTCGCTGCAGAAGGCGTAGACGTCGTAATCGAAGAGCGTGACGTCGGGCCGGTTGAACTGACCCGCGAGCCAGCGTCCTCCGATCGCCATCCCGACGCTGTTGCCGCAACCTTGCCCCAGCGGGCCGGTCGTGGTCTCGACCCCGGGCGTGCGATGAAATTCCGGATGACCCGGACAGCGGCTGCCGAGCTGCCGCGCTTGATGTCGTCGAGCGTGACCGCGGGTCGCGCGCGTCCATCGGTTACGTCCGCGACGCCGGCAAGATGCAGCAGCGCGTAAAGCAGCATCGACGCATGGCCGTTGGACAGGACGAATCGATCACGATTGGGCCAGTGCGGATCATCGCAATCGAAGCGCAATACGCGCTGCCACAGGGTGTAGGCCGCCGGCGCGAGCGCCATGGGCGTGCCCGGATGGCCGGAGTTCGCCTTTTGCACCGCGTCCATCGCGAGCGTGCGAATGGTGTTGATGCAAAGCCGGTCGAGAATGCTGTCGGCCCCGGCATGCGACGGGACGCCGCGCGCATCATTTGCCTGAAGACTCGTACGACGCATCCACAGAGCCTTTTCGCGCCCCCTGTGAAGGGCCCGCGGCGTGCGCCGGAGGGTTGAAAGCAAAACTCGCCGCTTGCTGCCGAAGTTCCCGCAATATCCGCGGCCATGGAACACAAAAGAGCGAGGAACATAGGTGCAGCTGCGGCGGTTTTCCTGCAGGCGCAGAAAGAAGGGAACACGGCTCGCCCGAGTTTGATTCAGTGCATCATCGTTGATTGCGGCGTGCGCGGAGCCTCGATGGCGCCTGCCGGAGGCGTTAAGGACCCAGTTCACGCCGCGAGATGATCGCGCAGCAGACTGCCGTAGCCCGAAACGCTGTCGCTTCGCTTGAGCATGCGGAGCCCCGCCCACAGGCTCACCGCGTTGTTGGAGAGCACCGGCTTGCCGAGCTCGCGCTCGAGCCGCTCGACGATGCTCATGCACGGCCAGTTGCCGCCCGGCATGATGACGGCGTCCGCGTCCGGCCGATCCGTCCGCCGGCCGAGCTCGTAAGCCTCATCCGGACCGGCGCGGCCGAGCTCGATCGAGGCGACGAAGCCGGCCACCTCGCTGTGCACGACGGTGAAGCCGCTCGCCTGCATGAACTCGACCATGGGCTTGTCCATGGTCTTGCTCCACGGCGCGCCGATCGCGATCTTCTTGGCGCCGAGGAGCGTGAGCGCGTCGACGAACGCGGTCGCCGCCGTGGTGGCGGGCCTGCCCGAGGCATCCGACATGCGCTTGATCAGCTCGCGGTCGTAGCCCTTGCCCTTGGCGAGCGTCGGAGCGGTCGCCGCGAACACGATCACGTCGACCTCGGCATCGGCGAGCTTGCGGCTCTCCGCTTCGAGCTCGAGCACGCAGCGCATCTGCTCCTGCGGAGTGATGTCGCGGTAGGCGACGCGTCCGGTATGCAGCGATACGTCGGACGGCAAAGCCGCGGAGAACTCCGGCTCCTGGGTCGTGTTGGACGAGGGCGTCAACAGACCGAAGCGATGCGTCTTCCGGACATGGGTCACGGCCGGCTCACTGCGTCCCCTCGAGTCCGGCCGCCTTGATCACGGCATGGAATTTCTGCGTCTCCGCCTTGATGTAGCGCGCAAAATCCTCCGGACTGCTGCTGCTCACCGCCTTCGAGCCCTGCTTCAGGATCGCATCCTTGACGTCCGGCATGGCGAGCGCCTTCGCCATGCCGCTGTAGATCTTGGCGATGATCGGCGCCGGCACGCCCGCGGGCGCGAGCAGCCCGCTCCAGCCTTCCACGATCACGTCCGCATGGCCGAGGTCGACCATGGTCGGCGTGTTGGGAAACTGCTCGTCGCGCTGCCGGGTGAAGATGGAGAGAAGATTGAGCTTTCCGGCCTCCACCAGGTCGGTCACGCCGGCCGTGGTCGTGAAGGCGAGCGGAATCTGTCCGGACAGCACGTCGGTGATCGCCGGCGTCTGTCCGCGGTAGGGCACGTGCGTCATCTTGATGCCGGCGGCGATCTGCAAGAGCTCGCCCATCAGGTGGGTCATGTTGCCGATGCCGAACGAGCCGTAGTTGAGCTGGCCGGGATTGGCCTTGGCTCGGTCGATGACGTCCTTCATCGATTTGAAGCCGGACGCCGGATTGACCACCGTTCCGAGCGGATTCATCGTCGCCTGCGTGATCGGGACGAAATCCCGGAACGTGTCGTAGGGCAGCTTCTTGTAGATGAAGGCGTTCGTCGTCACCGCGCTCACCGGAGCGTAGATCAGCGTGTAGCCGTCCGGCCTCGCGTTGGCGGCGGCCTCCATTCCAAGAATGGCATTGGCGCCTGGGCGATTTTCGACGACCCCCTGCTGGCCCCACAACTCGCCCATCTTCTGCGCGAGAACGCGCGCCTGGAGGTCGACGCCGGAGCCCGCCGCTTGCGGCACGATGATGCGGATCGGGCGGTTGGGATAGTCGTCGGCGGTCTGGGCCGTGCCGGGAGCTGCGAGCGCGAGCAGCGCCGCGCACGTCAGCGCGGCAAACAGGCCGGATCTCCTCATCGTCGCCCTCCCCTGTTTCCTGGCCCGCGCCGTGCGCGGCGCGGATTTCGATCGAGCCGATCAGCGTCGCGGCGACGCGCGCGGACCTCGTCAGCCACTCGCCGCGGCGAGCGTCGCGCGTTCGGCTTGCGGGCGCGGCCGTGCGGCGCGCAGCATATCCATGAGCTTTCGCACCGAGGCGAGATTCTCCAGATCGGCGACCGCCTGGATCGTTGCGGCAGTCGCGGATGGGCTCAGCACGCCGTCCGCATAGGTACGGAATTTGCTCTCGATCTGGGCGCGCGACAACGGATTCTCGGCCGAGCCGCGCGGGTGCTCGCAGCGAGCCGTAAGCGTCTTGCCGTCGGTCTCGATCTCGACCACCGCCTGCACGCCGCTGAGCGCCGCATCGGGGCGTATCTCGATCTGCTCGGCGGCCGCGCGCCGCATCTTCGGATCGTCGTAGCGCGCGGGCTCGAACTGCGCGAGCGTGAGCTCCTGGTCGTGCAGGATGATCGCCGCCGTGTAGTGGCCGGAAATCAGCGCGTCGAACTTGCCCTTGTACTGCGCGAGCTTGCCATGCAGATCGAAGGTCGGCTGGCTCAAGGCCACGCGCACTTTTTTCACGCGCGCCGGATCGATCTTGTGCCGCTCGATGAGGTCGAACAGCGCGGTGTTCATGCCCTGGATCGAGGAAGCGGACGGCCACAGCCGCAACGCGATCTGCTCGAGCTCCCAGCGTTTGCCGAGATCGGCGGTGACAGCCTCGGGGCGGCCGCCGTTCGCATAGGTGTTGTAGAGGCCGCCGTCCTTCGCGGTCAAAAATTCGCGCGTCGCCAAGAATTTCTGCTCGGCGAGCAGCGCCGCCAGCAATCCCGACAGCGCGCCGCGGCATTGGTGGAATTTCACCGTGGGCGTTCCCCACGCCGCGAACGTGCCGGCCGCCTGGCTGCCGGCGAGGCCGAACGCCTTCGCCATGGTCTCGGTGTCGAACCGGCGCAGCCGGCCTACCGCCGCGGCGGCACCGAAGGGCCCGAGCACGCCCGGACCGTGCCAGCCTTTCGCTCGGAACGCGGGGTAATCGAGGCCGAGGCCGACGCGGGTCGTCACCTCGCATCCGGCCGCGATGGCGACCAAGAGGTCGCGGCCCGACAGGCCGTCGCGCTCCGCGATCGCCAAGGCGGGCGGCATGACTTCCGGCGTCACATGGCTCAGCGTCGGCCGATGCGCGTCGCACATCGTCACGGCGGTGACGAGATAGCCGTTGAGGATGGTCGCGCCGGCAAGCGAGAGCCGGTCGGCCCCGATGACGCTGCTCTCGTTCGATTGGCCCAGGGCCGACGCGAGGGCGGCGAGCTGGTGCGTCTCCTCGCCACGATGCCCCGCGACCGCGCAAGCCAGGGTATCGAGCAAAAGGCTCTTGCACTGGTCCCGGACGCGGTCGGGCAGATCGTCGTATTGCAGCGATGCCGCAAAGCCTGCCAACACCTCGGTGACGTCTCCCGACATGCAATTCTCCCTGCGAAATCCGGTTTATGGAATTCCGAGATCACGGCTCGAAATCGGTCAGCCGGCATCGTAATGGGAATCCAAAGGCTGCGGCAACCTGACAGCGCGCAGCCCATTGTCCTCATTCGACATGGGCGGCCGGCACATATGGCTGCTCGCCCATGTTCCGCCCGATTGACGGCGCAAGCGAGCCGCCATCATGGCCCAACGGCAAGACCACGCCCGCCCGCGCCCGCGGCTCTATCTCCTCACGCCCGCGATGGCGGACCCTGCGGCCGCCGTCGCGCTGCTCGCCCCTGCCCTTGCGGCGGGCGATATCGCCGCGGTGCTGCTGCGCCTCGCTGCGGCGGACGAGCGCACCCTGATCAATCGGATCAAGGCCTTGGCGCCGGTCGTGCAGGATCGCGGCGCGGCGTTGCTGCTCGACGGGCAGCCGGAGCTCGTCTCGCGCGCCGGCGCCGACGGCGCCAACCTGACTGGCATCGATGCGCTGAAGGAGGCGATCGGCGCCCTCAAGCCCGATCGCATCGCGGGCGCGGGCGGCCTCGCCACCCGCCACGACGCCATGCTCGCCGCCGAGGCGGGCGCCGATTACGTGATGTTCGGCGAGCCGACGCCGCAAGGCCACCGGCCCTCCTTCGAGGCGATCGTCGAGCGGGCCCTCTGGTGGACCGAGGTGTTCCAAATTCCCTGCGTCGCCTATGCTGCGAATCGCGACGAAGTCGGCCGGCTCGCCGCGGCCGAGTTCGTCGCGCTCGGCGATTTCGTCTTCTCCGACCCGCGCGGCCCGGCCGCGGCGGTCGCGGATGCGGCGGAGCGCCTCACGACGGAGACTCTCGCATGAGAGCCCGGCACTGCCCGATTGCCATCCTCGTCGCCGGCCTGCTCACCGCGGGTGCCGCGTCCGCGCAGGCGCCGGTGCAGATCGTCCCGCCGACGCAGCCCAACGCAGCGCCCGCACCGAAACCGGCGGCCAAGCCGAAGCCCGCCAAGCCCGCGGTGAAACCTGCGGCGGCTCCGCCCACCGCGCCCGCAACATCGCCACCGTCGGCGTCGGCGCGCGAACCCGACCTCGCCTTCGGGGCCTTTCAGCGCGGCTATTTTCTCACCGCCTTTCACGAGGCCACCAAGCGCGTCAACGCGACCGGCGACGCCAAGGCGATGACGCTGCTCGGCGAGCTTTACGCCAATGGCCTCGGCGTGCCCAACAACGATACGGAGGCGGTGCGCTGGTACAAGCTCGCGGGCGAGCGCGGCGACCGCGAGGCGATGTTCGCGCTCGCCATGTTCCGCATCGGCGGACGCGGCGGCCCGCGCGATCACGGCGAGGCGTCGCGCCTGCTCGCCGCCGCGGCGAAGCTCGGTCATCCGGCCGCCGCCTACGATCTCGGGCTGCTCTACATGGAGGGGCAGCAATTTCCCCAGGATTTCGGCCGCGCGGCCGAGCTGTTTCGGCTCGCCGCGCAGGCCGGCAGCCCGGAAGCGCAATACGCGCTCGCGACCCTCTACAAGGAGGGGCGCGGCGTGCCGAAGGACGAGCGCGAAGCCGCGCGGCTGATGGCGGCGGCCTCGCTCGCAGATCTTCTCGATGCGAGCGTCGAATACGCGATCGCCTTGTTCAACGGCACCGGCGTGACGAAGAACGAACCGGGCGCCGTGGCGCTCTTCCGCAAGGCCGCCATGCGCGGAAGTCCGATCGCGCAGAACCGGCTCGCCCGCGTGCTGGCGGCGGGACGCGGCACGGCGGCCGATCCCGTCGAGGCGATCAAGTGGCATCTGATCTCCAAAGCGGGCGGCGCCAGCGACACGTTCCTCGACGACTTCGCGCAGAAGCAATCCGCCGACACGCGCGCCGCCGCCGAGAAGGCGGCAAAGCCCTGGATCGATCTTCTCGCCCAAGTGCACATGTCCAGCGCCGCGCGCTGACGGGATGGCGCCCGGCCCCCAGGCTGTGTAAGAGGGCTCCCTCGCCTCGTCAGAACCCTCGCCACAACCGGCCGCAGATGCTCCATTCCGCTCTCATCAACGTCATGGTCGCTGCCGCCCGCAAGGCCGCGCGCAGCCTCAAGCGGGATTTCGGCGAGGTCGAGCACCTGCAGGTCTCGCTCAAGGGACCCGCCAATTTCGTCTCGGCGGCGGATCGGCGCGCCGAGCAGATTCTCTGCGGCGAGCTTGCCAAGGCGCGCCCCGGTTACGGCTTCATCGGCGAGGAAGGCGGCCGTCAGGAGGGCTCCGACAAGACGCATCGCTGGATCGTCGACCCGCTCGACGGCACGACCAACTT
>WNFF01005712.1_pt1 | contig 12971 bp, 9 predicted proteins | sample 5400441 | NCBI WGS metagenome assembly WNFF01 (sample SAMN13153345, study PRJNA577476) | soil metagenome | isolation source: 120 cm saprolite under Douglas fir tree site 2 hole 3 replicate 1 | place: USA:California | collected 2015-04-18
TCCCGTCATCGGCATCGCCGCGGCGGTGATCGCGCTCGTCGCGGTCGCCGGGACGTACCTGTATGTGCAGAAGTCGAGCCCTGCCAGGGCCGCGGGCGAAGGTCGCACCAAAAGCCACCGCCCAGCGGCCCCGGCACCGGAGCATGTGCTCTCGATCACGCCCGCGGACGGCACGAACGGCGTCAATGGGGCTGCCGAGATTCGCGTGGAGTTCAGCGAGCCGCTGAGCGCCACCTCACCTATGCCGACGCTGGCGCCCTCGATCGAGGGCGCCTGGCAGCGCCAGGGTAATAGCGCGGTATTCGTTCCGACCCGCGGCATCTCCCCGCGTAGGAAGGTGACAGTTCATGTTCCTGCTGGTGCCGCAGGGGTGCAGTCGGCTGCAGGAGGCCAGCTGGCCACGCCGGTTACCGCCAAGTTCCGCACCGGCAAGTACAGCAAGGTCCGGCTGGAGCAGCTGCTAGCCCAGCTCGGTTATTTGCCGCTGACCTGGGCGCCGCTGACGGGGACCGCGCCGCCGCTGACCGACGCCCGCGCACAGCTCAGCGCCGCGTACTCTCCGCCCGCTGGCTCGTATACCTGGCAGTCCGGGTACCCGGCGCAGCTGACCCGGCTATGGCGGCCGGACAAGCCGAGCCTGGTACTCAAGGGCGCCGTGATGGCCTTCGAGGCCGATCACAAGCTCGCGCTCGACGGCGTCATCGGCGCCCAGGTGTGGCGGGCGATGTTCCGTGCACTTGCGGCAGGCAAGATGAACATGCATGGGTACACCTATGCGGTGGCCAGACAGAAGCTGCCCGAGACGCTGACTGTCTGGCACAACGGGCGGGTTATCTTCCACCATGTGGCCAATACCGGCATCCCAGTCTCGCCGACAGCCGTCGGCACTGACCCGGTGTATCTCCGGTACCAGCATCAGATCATGCGGGGAAGGAACCCCGACGGGACGAAGTACGCCGATCCCGTCGCGTGGGTAGCCTACTTCCACGCCGGCGAGGCCATACACTACTTCCCGCGTTACTCGTACGGATCTCAGCAGAGCCTCGGCTGCGTGGAGTTGCCGTACGCGCCGGCGAAGCGAATCTGGCCATACCTCACTTTCGGGACGCTGGTGACCGTCACCGCTCCGTAGCCGCGACTCAGCACGGATTGCAGTCAAATTTCGGTCCGGTTTGGGCTGATTCTCGCGAGGAAAGCCGTGCTAAGTCGCCGCAGGAAATAACTCGCGCGCAGTGAGGATGCCGTGCCCGCTAGCATCGAAGCTTGCGGGCGAACTCGCGCCCCGAGCGCAGTCAAACACCGAAGCAACCACGAAGGAGCCAGCCGTGCCTGCCGACAAGCTGCACATCACACTCGCCGGACGCGAGCATGTGGTGGAAGCCGGCACGAAGCCGGCACGACGGCGGGCGACGCGCTGGCGAGCCTTGCGAACATCGGGGCGGCAGGCGGGGCTGACGGCGGGAGGGAAGGGGGGGCGGGCGGTCACGGCTCGGCGGGCCAGCCCGAGGCGCCGGTCGCGGCCAGGGTCAACGGAACTCCGCGCGATCTGGCCTGGGCGGTCGCGGAGGGCGATGTCGTCGAGGCCATCGAAGTGGGGTCCCCGGACGGACTCGCGATCTTGCGGCATTCCACTGCGCACGTGCTCGCGCAGGCCGTCCAGCAGCTGCACCCGGACGCGAAGCTGGGCATCGGCCCTCCGGTCGAGAACGGCTTCTACTACGATTTCGACGTCGCCGAGCCATTCAGCCCAGATGACCTGAAGGCTATCGAGCAGAAAATGCGCCAGATCGTCAAGCAGGGCCAGCTGTTCAGCCGCCGGGTCGTTTCCGAGGAGCAGGCTCGCGCAGAGCTTGTGGCTGAGCCGTACAAGCTGGAGCTGATCTCGCTGAAGAGCAAGGGACCCGATGTCGGCGCCGAAGAGTCGGTCGAGGTCGGCGGGGCCGACCTGACCATCTACGACAACCTCGACCCGGCGACCGAACAAGTGCGCTGGAAGGATCTGTGCCGAGGCCCGCATCTGCCGAGCACCAGGCACATCCCTGCGTTCAGGCTCATGCGCAGCGGCGGCGCCTACTGGCGCGGCAGCGAGCAGAACCCCCAGCTACAGCGGATTTACGGCACCGCCTGGCCGTCGCGCGATCAGCAGGACGAGTACCTGAGAATGCTCGCTGAAGCCGAGCGCCGCGATCACCGGAGGCTGGGAGCCGAGCTCGACTTGTTCTCGTTCCCGGCCGAGATCGGCAGCGGGCTGCCGGTGTTCCACCCCAAGGGAGGAACAATCCGTCGGGTGATGGAGGACTACTCGCGGCGCAGGCACGAAGAAGCAGGCTACGAGTTCGTCAACACACCGCACATCACCAAGTCGACGCTGTTCGAGACCTCGGGTCACCTGGACTGGTATGCGGACGGTATGTACCCGCCCATGGAGTTGGAGGGCGCGAAGTACTACCCCAAGCCGATGAACTGCCCGATGCACATCCTGATCTACGCGTCCCGCGGCCGGTCGTATCGCGAGCTGCCGCTACGGCTCTTCGAGTTCGGTACTGTCTACCGGTTCGAGAAGTCGGGCGTCGTGCACGGGCTGACCAGGGCACGGGGCTTCACCCAGGACGACGCGCATATCTTCTGCCGGCCGGATCAGCTGGCCGATGAACTGGCCAGCCTGCTCGACTTCGTGGTCGGGCTGCTGCGCGACTACGGCCTGACCGAGTTCGAGGCAGAGCTGTCGACCCGCCCGGACAAGTTCGTCGGGGAGATCGCTGAGTGGGACAAGGCCGAGGCAGCGCTCAAGCACGCCCTGGACGCCTCTGGATTGCCGTACGTGATCGCGGAGGGGGAGGGCGCCTTCTACGCGCCCAAGGTCGATGTGCACGTAAAGGACGCGATCGGCCGCCGCTGGCAGCTCTCCACCCTCCAGGTGGATTTCCAGGAGCCCGCCAGATTCGGCATCGAGTACACCGCCGCCGACGGCAGCAAGCAGCGCCCGCAGATGATCCACAGGGCCCTGTTCGGCTCAATCGAGCGGTTTTTCGGAATCCTGCTCGAGCACTACGCTGGCGCGTTCCCGCCCTGGCTGGCCCCGGTCCAGGTGGTCGGAATTCCGATCTCGGATGCGCACGTGCCCTACCTGGACCAGGTCGCGGTCCGGCTGCGTGAGCGGGGCATCAGGGTGCAGGTGGATGCCGGCTCCGAGCGGATGCAGAAAAAGATCAGGACCGCGCAGCAGCAGAAGGTGCCGTACATGCTCCTGGCCGGTGACAACGACATGGCGGCCGGTGCCGTGTCGTTTCGCTACCGCAGCGGCGAACAGCGCAACGGGGTGCCGGTCGAGGAGGCCATCGAGGAGATCGTCGCGGCCGTGGAGCAGCGCATCCAGGTGTGATCCGTGTTCACCAGTCATGATCACGGACACTTTGCGACGGATATCGCCGAAAAGTGTCCGTGATCATGGGTGATCATGATTGGGCTGGGCGCTGCGGGGCATTCGCCGTGCGAGAAGGCCCAGCCCCTATGCTGCATTCCATGTCGGAGAGCGGAGCACCCGAGCACGTGCGGCAGCACGGCGCGGGCACCCCGGACGGCTTCCGGCGGCTCTGGATGCCCCACCGGATGGCGTACATCAAAGGGGACAACAACAAATCCCACGGGCCTGGTGCCGGGGAAGGCTGCCCGTTCTGCACGATTCAGCAGATGGCCGACGATGAGGCCCTGATCGTCGCCCGGGGCACGCTGGTCTACGCGGTCCTCAACCTGTATCCGTACAACAGCGGCCACCTGATGGTCTGCCCGGTCCGGCACGTGGCCGACTACACCGACCTTGACGAGCCTGAGACTGCCGAACTCGCGGACTTCACCAAGATCGCGATGCGCGTGCTGCGGGCCGCCTCCGGCGCCCAGGGCTTCAACATCGGCATGAACATGGGCGGCGCCGCCGGTGCAGGCATCGCGGCGCACCTGCACCAGCACATCGTCCCCCGCTGGGGCGGTGACGCCAATTTCATGCCCGTGATCGGCCAGACCAAGGTCCTGCCCCAGTTGCTAGCAGAAACCCGCGACATCGTGGCCGGAGCCTGGAAAGAAGGACAGTGAGGCGGCCGGCGCGGGGTGCGCCGCCGGCCGCACAGCCAGGGTGACGGTCTAACCCGGCTTATCCTCCGCCGTCACCTTGTCCTTGAGATGGGAAGGCAGCGGCTCGTAGCGCAGGTAGGAGCGCGAGAACGAGCCCGTGCCGTGCGACATCGACCTCAGGTCGATCGCGTACCTGGTCAGCTCGAGCTCGGGGATCTCGGCCTTGACCAGGGTCCGGCCGCCCGCCACCGGCTCGGTGCCGAGCACCCGTCCGCGGCGCGAGGAAAGGTCGGACATCACGGCGCCGACATAGTCGTCGCCAATCAGCACGGAGACCTCGTCGACGGGCTCGAGCAGCTGTGGCTGCGCCTTGTCGGCGGCGTCACGCAGCGCGGCCCGGCCGGCCTTCTGGAACGCCATGTCGGACGAGTCGACCGAGTGAGCCTTACCGTCGAACAGGGTGACCTTAACGTCGACCATCGGGTAGCCGGCGATGACGCCCTGCTCCATCTGAGTCCTGATGCCCTTCTCCACCGAGGGGATGAACTGCCTTGGCACCACGCCGCCGACGATCTTGTCGACGAACTCGAAGCCGCCGCCGGAAGGCAGCGGTTCCATCTCAATGTGGCAGATGGCGTACTCGCCGTGTCCGCCGGACTGCTTGACGTTCCGGCCAAGTCCTGCGGCCTTCCCAGCGACCGTCTCCCGCAGCGGCACCCGCAGTCCGACCGTCTCGACGGCGACGCCGTACCGGCTGGACAGCCGGTCAAGCAGCAAATCGGCGTGGGCTTCGCCCATGCACCAGAGCACGAGCTGGTGGGTCTCTGCATTGTTCTCAAGCCGGAGCGTCGAGTCCTCAGCGACAAGCCGCGACAGCGCCTGCGACAATTTGTCCTCGTCCGCCTTGGACTTGGCAGTGATAGCGATCGGTAGCAGCGGCTCAGGCATCGCCCACGGCTCCATCAGGAGCGGCCGATCTTTATCCGACAGGGTGTCGCCGGTCTCGGCGCTGGTCAGCTTCGCCACCGCGCAGATGTCGCCGGCAACGCAGGCGGCGATGCTGCGCTGCTGCTTGCCAAGCGGCGAGGTCAGCGCGCCTATCCGCTCGTCCTCGTCGTGATCGGCGTGCCCGCTGGCGGCGCGGCCGTGGCCGGACACATGCACGGTGGCATCGGGGCGCAGTGTCCCTGAGAAGACACGGACCAGGCTGATCCTGCCGACATACGGGTCCGAGGTGGTCTTGACCACCTCGGCGAGCAGGGGGCCTGCCGGATCGGAGCGGATCCCGCTCACAGGCTTGCCGTCGATGGTGGTCACGGGCGGCAGCGGGTGCTCCTGCGGCGACGGGAACGCTTGCGTCATTACCTCGAGCAGCTCGGCCAGGCCGATGCCCTGCTGGGCGGCGGCCGGTATCACCGGGTAGAAGCTGCCCCTGGCGACCGCCTTCTCCAGGTCCTCGATCAGGATCTTCTGGTCGATCTTCTCACCGGACAGGTATCTGTCCATCAGGGTCTCGTCTTCGCTCTCCTGGATGATCGACTCGATCAGCGCGCCGCGGTACTCCTCCATCGGGCCGGTGTCGGCCGGATCGGGGTCGCGCTCGGTGCGCTTGCCGCCCGAGTACTCGTAGTACCGCTCGGAGAGCAGGCCGATCAGGCCCTTGACGGTGCCCTGGCCGTCACCGACCGGCAGGTACAACGGCGCGACCGAATCGCCGAAGGCGGCCCGGCACGCATTGAGCGCTTCGTTGAAGTCACCCCGGTGATGATCGAGCTTGGTGATGACGACGGCACGCGGCGTGCCCGCTGAAGCGCATTCGTCCCACAGCATCGACGTCAGCCCGTCGATGCCGTCGGCGGCGGAGATCGCGAAGAGCGCGGCGTCGGCGGCTCGCAGCCCCGCTCGCAGGTCACCGATGAAATCGGCGTAGCCCGGGGTGTCCAGCAGGTTGACCTTGACGTCGTTGTGGACGAACGGCGCCAGGGTCAGGTTCACCGAGCGCTGCTGCCTGATCTCGACTTCGTCGAAATCGCTGACAGTGCTGCCGTCCTCCACCCGGCCGGTCCGTTGGATGGTGCCTGTCTCGGCGAGCAACGTTTCGGCCAGGGTCGTCTTCCCTGCTCCGGAGTGGCCGACCAGCACGACGTTCCGCACGTTCTCGGGCTGGCCGGCCGTAGGTGCCCTGCCGGCGGCTCCCGATGTTGCCTTCTCCGCCATACCACCGCCTCCTGACGTTCATGTTGGCTGCTGCTGCTGCCAGCCTTTACCCACCGCCCATCCGGCCACAAGCCCCCGGCCGCAATCGGCTCGCGTGCCGTGGTCTGACGGGTCCCCGCCAGACCAGGTGGTGAAACGGATTGATCAACCGCCAGTAAGATCAAACGGACATGCTGAAGGTGCTGAGACCGGGTCTTACCCAGCTGCTGACACCAGCGGGCCGGGCGCTCGCGCGGACCCCGATAACCCCCAACATGCTGACGGTCACCGGGACGGTCGGCATGACGGCTGGCGCTCTGAGCCTGTTCCCGACCGGCCATCTCTTCGTCGGGACCGTCGTGTGCACCGCCTTCGTAATCACCGACATGCTGGACGGAACGCTGGCCAGGATCCAGGGCAGCACCGGCGCTTTCGGCGCCTTCCTCGACTCCACGCTGGACCGGGTCTCCGACGCAGCTGTGTTCGCCGGCATCACGATCTGGCTGGCGACCGGCGGCCACGACAGGCTGCTGGCCGCCGTAGCGCTGTTCTGCCTCGTCGCCGGAGGACTAGTCTCGTATGCGAAAGCCCGAGCCGAGGGGGTCGGGCTGAGCTGCGACGTAGGAATAGCCGAGCGGGCCGAGCGGCTGCTTATCGGCCTGGTCGCTATCGGGCTCGCCGGACTAGGCGTACCGTATGTCCTTTCTGTAGGACTATGGATCCTCGCCGTGCTGAGCGCCTTTACCTTCGGCCAGCGCGTCTACGCGGTGCGCAAGGCGGCAGCTGCGCGCGACGCCGACGTGACGGCCGCTTCCGGCAGCGCGGCTACGTAGGCGCGTCCGCGCGCGCCGCAAGTCTCGGAGGTGGGGGTGCCCGGTGAGATGGCCAGGTCAGGGGCGAAGGCAGGACCCGCAGCGAAGGCGGGACCCGCAGCGAAGGCGGGACCCGCAGCGAAGGCGGGACCCGCAGCGAAGGCGGGACCCGCGGCGAAGTCCAGGCCGAGCCTGAAGGACCGGCTGGCCAGCGCCGCATACGCGCTCGGCTGGTCGGCCGTGTGCCGCCTGCCTGAATCGTGGACCGCCGCGGCCTTCAATTTCTTCGCCGACATCGCATGGCGTCGGCAGGGTCCCCGGGTCCGGGTGCTCGAAGGAAACCTGCGCCGGGTACTCGGTCCCACGGCCACGGGCAAGGAGCTGAGGGCCGTGTCCCGCGCCTCGATGCAGTCCTACGCGAGGTACTGGCTCGAGATCTTCAGGCTGCCCGTGATGCCAACCGAGCGGCTGGTTGGCGGGATGGTCGAGACCGGTGAGGTCGACGCGCTGCTATCAGCAATGGCCTCCGGTCGCGGGGTTGTCGTCCCCCTGCCGCATATGGGCAACTGGGATCAGGCTGCGGCATGGATCATCGGCCGCGGGGCAGGTTCGTTCACGACGGTGATGGAGCGCCTTGATCCGGAAGCGGTATACGAACGGTTCGTGACATTCCGTCAGGACATCGGGATGGAGGTGCTCCCGGCCAGCGGCGGGCAGAACGCGTTCGGGGTTCTGGCACAGCGCCTGCGGGCGGGCAAGCTGGTAGCGCTGCCGTGCGACCGCGATGTGACCGGCGGCGGAATTGAGGTGGAATTCTTCGGGGAAAAAGCACTAATGATGGGCGGGCCGGCCGCCCTGGCGGTGCAGACTGGTGCCGCACTAATGCCGGCGACGCTATGGTTCGACGGTGACCGGTGGGGCGTCCGTATCCACGAGGAGATCCCGGTGCCTGAGGCCGGTGAGCGGTGGCAGAAGTCCGCCGCGATGACGCAGCAGATCGCGCGTGTCTTCGAGCAGGGGATCAGGGAGCATCCGGCCGACTGGCACATGCTGCAGCGGGTCTTTGTCGCAGACCTCGATCCCCAGCGCCTCGCCACTGCCCGCGCGCGGGTCGCGGCCAGGGCGCGCGCGGCACGGAAGAACGGCGCCGAGCCGGGCCCGGCGGCGTCTGGTGACCCGGCCGCCACCGACACCGTGGCAGGCGGCCCATGAGAGTCGGCTTGGTCTGCCCGTACTCCTGGGATGTGCCCGGCGGCGTGCAGGAGCACATCAGGGACCTCGCCGAGGCGCTGATCGACCTCGGCCACACGGTGTCGGTGATCTCCCCGGCAGACGATGACGCGGCCCTGCCCGGCTACGTCGTGCCGGCCGGCCGGGCGGTCGCCGTTCCCTACAACGGCTCGGTCGCCAGGCTGTCCTTCGGCCCCCTATCGGCCAACAGGGTGCGCCGGTGGCTCAGGGACGGCAGCTTCGACGTCCTGCACGTGCACGAGCCCGCGGCGCCTAGCCTGTCGCTGATCGCCTGCTGGGTCTTCGACGGGCCCATCGTGGCAACCGTCCACGGCGCTACCACCCGCTCCAGGGCGCTCCATGCGGCCGAGCCCATGCTGCGTTCGGCCCTGGAAAAGGTGAGCGGACGGATCGCGGTGTCCGAGGCGGCGCGGACCACACTGGTCCACCACCTGGGCGGCGATGCCGTGCTCATACCCAACGGCGTGACCGTGTCCAGGTTCGAGAAAGCCGAGCCGCTCGCGGGCTGGCCTGGCGAGGGCGGTGCGATCGGGTTCCTCGGCCGGATTGATGAGCCGCGCAAGGGCCTGTCCGTGCTGCTGCGGGCGTTCTGCCTGATCGGCGCCGAGCGGCCGGGACTCAGGCTGCTGATCGCTGGACCCGGTGACACCGACGAGGTCGCCGCCAGGGTTCCCGCCTCGCTCAGGGACAGGGTCGTGCTGCTCGGCCAGGTCAGCGAGGCCGTGAAGGTACAGGTCTATCACTCGGTCGACGTATTCTGCGCGCCGAATACCGGCGGCGAGAGCTTCGGCATCGTGCTGGCTGAGGCGATGGCGGCAGGCGCTCCGATCGTGGCCAGCGACCTGGATGCCTTCCGGCGGGTGCTGCGCGGCGGCCGGGCTGGCGAGCTGTTCACCAGCGGCGACGCCGCCGACCTGGCAGCTGCCATCGGGCGCTTGCTTGATGATCCGCAGCGCCGCGCGGTGCTGTCGGGGGCCGCCTCGGCGGCAGTACGCGACTACGACTGGACCAAGATCGCACGTGACGTGGTCAAGGTCTATGAGGCCGTGCTGCCGGCTAGCTCGGCCACGGCCACTGCCGCGAGCGCGTGATGAGCCTGATCGTCCTCCTGATCGTGGTCGCCGTGGTGGCGATTATTGGTGTCTACGTCTCCTGGCGAGCCGGCCGGCTTGACCGGCTGCACACCAGGGTCGAGACCGCTCGTGCCGCCCTGGACGCCGCGCTGGTCAGGCGAAGCTCCGTGGCTCTGGAGATCGCCTCGTCTGGGTTGCTTGACCCGGCGGCCAGCCTGCTGCTCGCCGACTTGGCGCATGACGCGAGATCGGCACAGTCTGGTCGGGAGCTGGCCGAGAGCGACCTGACGAGGGCGCTGCGGACCGTGTTCAGCGGGCCCGACTTCCGCGACTCGGTCGAGCCTGGGCAGGGCGCCGACGAGATGGTCGCCGAACTCGAGTCGACGGCGCAGCAGGTCTTCATCGCCAGGAAGTTCTACAACGATGCTGTAGCCGTGACGATTGCCGCACGACGCCGACCGCTGGCGCGCACGCTGCGGCTGGCTGGGGCTGCCCCACTGCCGGAGTTCTTCGAGATCGACGACACCGTCGCGCCCAACGGAATGGGGGATCAGGGCACGGATATGCCCCACCTCGCCGGCTGATCGGAACTCCGGCACCGCCTACCATGGGGGTATCAAAGCGGTGCTACTACGTAAGGAACTCCCGTGTCAGTCCATGGCTCTACCGACAATCCCGACACCATGGCTGCGCCGGCCGCACCGGTGACCGGTACCCAGCGCGTCAAGCGGGGCATGGCCGATATGCTCAAGGGCGGCGTGATCATGGATGTCGTCACCCCGGAGCAAGCGAAGATCGCCGAAGACGCCGGCGCAGTGGCGGTCATGGCGCTTGAGCGGGTGCCCGCCGACATCAGGGTGCAAGGCGGCGTGGCGCGGATGAGCGATCCCGACATGATCGACGGGATCATCGCGGCCGTCTCGATCCCGGTGATGGCCAAATGCCGGATCGGCCACTTTGTGGAGGCGCAGGTACTGCAGGCCATCGGCGTCGACTACATCGACGAATCTGAGGTCCTCACCCCGGCCGACGAGGCGCACCACGTCGACAAATGGGCCTTCACGGTGCCGTTCGTCTGCGGCGCGACGAACCTGGGCGAGGCGCTGCGCAGGCTTGCCGAGGGTGCCGCGATGATCAGGTCCAAGGGCGAGGCAGGCACGGGCAACGTGGTCGAGGCGACCAGGCACATGCGCAGCATCAGGGCCGATATCCGCAAGCTGGCCGGCATGTCGCCGGAGGAGCTTTACGCGGCGGCCAAGGACCTGCAGGCTCCCTACGAGCTCGTCGCCGAGGTGGCCGCGGCCGGCAAGCTGCCCGTCGTACTGTTCACCGCCGGCGGCCTGGCTACCCCCGCCGATGCGGCCATGATGATGCAGCTCGGTGCCGACGGCGTTTTCGTCGGCTCAGGGATCTTCAAGTCGGGCGACCCCGCCGCGCGGGCTGCCGCGATCGTCAAGGCCACCACGTTCCACGATGACCCCGACGTGATCGCGAAGGTGTCGCGCGGCCTGGGCGAACCGATGGTCGGACTGAACGTGAGTACGCTCCCGCCTGAGCAGCGTTACGCGGGCCGCGGCTGGTAGCGGTCGCGGTCGCCTAGTACCGCGGCGACGACCTCAGCCGTGCCGCTCAGGTCGGCCAGCACGGCGCTCGCTCCGGCTGCCGCAAGCTCGCCAGTGGGGAACTGGCCAGTTGCGACTGCGACGGCCCTCGCTCCGTTCGCCAGCGCCGCCGCCACGTCCAGCGGCGTGTCCCCGACCAGCACAGTGGCCTCGCCACCGAACTCGGCGCCATAGGCCGCCGCGGCCCGGCTCCTGGCGAAGGGCACGAGCTCAGCCCTGATCTCGTGCTCGTTCCCGTACGCGCCCACCTCGAAGTCGAGATGCCTGATCAGGCCGAGCGGTGCCAGCTTGGCCTCGGCGACCTGCCTCACATTCCCGGTCAGCACGGACTGGACGACGCCAGGCACGCCAGCCAGCGCGCTGAGCGCGGCGTGTGCGCCGGGCAGCGCCTTCGCCGTTTCGGCGACCATGCCAGCCACCCCGGGCGCGAGGCTGGCCAGGGCCGCCTCGAAGGCTCCCACCTGCCCACGCGGATCGGCTACTCCGGCGAGCCCGAGTACCTCGAGCACGATCGCATGGTCGGTCCGCCCGGCCATGCCGGCCGCACACGAGGGTGTAGTCGACATCCCAGAGCACCAGAAAGCTGGACACGCCCAGCGAGATTACCAGCGCCGCCCCGGGCGGCCCGGGACTAGACTCGCCAAGGTGCCAGGCCGGATACGCGACGAGGACATCGAGCTCGTCCGCTCCCGCTCACCCATCGGGGAAGTAGTCGGGGAATATCTCCAGCTGCGTAGCGCGGGCGGCGGCTCGCTGAAGGGACTCTGCCCGTTCCACGAGGAGAAGACGCCGTCGTTCAATGTCACGCCGGCCCGCGGCCTGTGGTACTGCTTCTCCTGCGCCGAGGGTGGCGACGTCATCGCCTTTATCCGCAAGATCGACACCTTGGGATTCACTGAGGCGGTGGAGCGGCTGGCTGCCAGAGCCGGCGTTGAGCTCCGTTATGAACAAGGCGGGCATGTTCCCGGCCAGGAGCAGTCCAGGCGCCGCAGGCTGATCGAGGCGCACCGGGCCGCCGCGGATTTTTATGCGCAACAAATTCTCACCCCTGCTGCCCGTCCGGCCAGGGAATTCCTTTCCTCCCGCGGATTCGAGATGGCCGATGCGCAGCGATTCGGCGTCGGCTACGCCCCCGACGACTGGGAGATGACTACCAGGCACCTGCGGGGCCTGGGGTTCACCGAGGAGGAACTGCTCACCGGGGGACTGGCGGGCCGCGGACGGCATGGCCTGACCGACAAGTTCCGCGGCAGGTTGATCTGGCCGATCAGGGACCTGTCCGGAGACGTGATCGCCTTCGGCGCCCGCAAGCTTGCCACCGAGGACAACGGCCCGAAGTACCTGAACACACCGGAGACGCCGATCTTCAAGAAGAGCTCCGTGCTCTACGGCGCCGACCTGGCCAAGCGTGACATCGCCCACCGCAGGCAGGCCGTCATCGTCGAGGGATACACCGACGTGATGGCGTGTCACCTGGCCGGGGTGACCACTGCGGTCGCGACCAGCGGAACCTCATTCGGCGAAGGCCACATCGCGATCCTGCGGCGGCTGCTGATGGACGACAGCCAGCTCAGGGGCGAGGTGGTCTTCACTTTCGACGGGGATGAGGCGGGTCGGCGTGCTGCGTTGCGGGCGTTCGGGATGGAGGAGCGATTCGTCACCCAGACCTTCGTCGCCGTGCAGCCGGACGGACTTGACCCCTGTGACCTGCGACTGAAGGAAGGCGACGCCGCGGTCAGGGACCTGGTGGCAAGGAGGCTGCCGCTGTACGAGTTCGCGGTCCGCGCCGCGATGGGCGACTACGACCTGGAGTCCGCCGAAGGCAGGATCGGCGCGCTCGACGCCGCCGCGCGGATCGTCGCCAAGATCAAGGATCACGCGCTCCGCAAGGTCTACGCCATCAAGGTGGACCGCTGGCTCGGACTCATGGACGAGGACCTGGTGCTGAA
>WNFF01005520.1_pt1 | contig 12965 bp, 10 predicted proteins | sample 5400441 | NCBI WGS metagenome assembly WNFF01 (sample SAMN13153345, study PRJNA577476) | soil metagenome | isolation source: 120 cm saprolite under Douglas fir tree site 2 hole 3 replicate 1 | place: USA:California | collected 2015-04-18
GGGCTGAAGCTCGCGCTGGCGGCGCTGCGCGCGAACGGGCAGCCGCGGCCCGGGAGCTCGAAGTTCACGCCCGAGCAGCAGCTCTTCCTCTCCTTCGGACAGGTGTGGTGCCAGAACGCGACGCCCCAGGAGCGGAGGCTGCGCGCGGTCACCGATTCGCATTCGCCGGGGCGGTGGCGCGTGAACGGACCCATCTCGGACAACGAGGACTTCGGGAAGGTATTCTCGTGCAAGGCGGGGACGAACATGAACCCGGTGAAGAAGTGCGTGGTCTGGTGAGCTAGCCAGTCCATGCTTGCGCTCGACACCCGAGCGCGAGCAAAATCTGCGCCAGGGGATTCCTTACAAAACTTTCGAGGTGGATATGCGCGCGCCCTGGTCGGCTGCTCTCGCCCTCTCTTTCGCCCTGTTCACGGTGAGCTGCGGATCGGGAGATCGTTCCGCGGCCGAGAGCGCGGGGCTGACAAGCGCAGCTTCTCACCAAAGCACGGCTGGGCGCGACGACGCCATCGGCGTGATGACCCGAAACCTGTACCTCGGGGCGGACCTCGCGCCGGTGATCTCGGCGACTACGCCGCAGCAGTTCATCGCCGCGACGACCGCCGTCTGGTTCATGGTGAAGAACAACGACTTCCACACCCGGGCCCGGGCGCTGGCCGCCGAGATCGCAGCCACGCGCCCCGCGCTGGTCGGCCTGCAGGAGGCGGTCACCTGGCGCACGCAGTCGCCCTCCGATGGAACGGCGACGCCCGCCACCGACGTCGCGTTCGACTACGTCCCTGAGCTGCTCGCCGCCCTGAAGGCGCGGGGGCTCGAGTACCGGCTGGCTGCGAAGGTCGAACTGCTCGACGTCGAGGCGCCCACCGCGCCCGCGCTCGACCTGGACATCCGGCTCACCGACCACGGAGCGATCCTGGCGCGCGCGGACGTACAGGTGACGAAGTCAGGGGGTGTCGTGTTCACCAACCTCCTGTCGTTCCCGACCGTCGTGGGCACCGTGACGCTGCCGCGCGGGTACGTCTCGGTGGACGCGACGGTCGAGGGCGAGCAGCTGCGGTTCGTCTCGACGCATCTGGAGTCGTTCCACCCCGGGATTCGGACGTTGCAAGCCACCGAGCTCGTGCAGGCGCTCGCTGGCGAGACCCGCCCTGTGATCCTGGCCGGCGACCTCAACTCGCGTCCGGGAACGGAGGGGGAGGCGGTCCTGGCGGGCGCCGGATTCGAGGACGTCTGGCCCCAGATCCGGGGAAACCCCGGCCTCACTTGCTGCTTCCTGGAAGACCTGAGGCTGACCAAGGGCGCCGCCTTCACCGAGCGGATCGACTACGTGCTCACTCGCGGACCCTTCGAGCCCCGGAAGGCTACGGTGCTCGGCTCCCACCCGAACAGCCGGGTCGATGGATTGTGGCCCAGCGACCACGGCGGCGTGTTCGCCGAAGTGCGCGTCGACGATCGCGAGGGCCGCGAGCGCTGAGCTCAGGGACCGCAGGAGACGAGCGGGGTCACGGGCGAGAACTTCCAAGGCGTGAGCGCCAGGTCGTCGTACTTCTGCAGCTCGGTGTTCAGGGTCGCGACGATCTCGGAGAACGTCTGCCCGAGCTTGTTGGACGCGGTGCCCGAGCTCTCCGCCGCGCAGAGGAACTTGTTCTCGCCGCAGATCGCCAGGTTCTCGCATCCGGGGAGCACGGGTCCCAAGGGCTCCAGGTTCACGTCGCCGTACAGCGCCACTCCGCCGACGAGCACCAGCTGCACCTTGCGCGGCGAGGCGGAGAGGAGCGCGTCGAAGGGCCTGGCGCGATCTCCCGCTATCACCATCAGATCGGCCTTCTTGCCCACCGCCAGCGAGCCGAGCTTCGCGTCGAGGCCGAGCGCGCGGGCCGCATTGACCGTGACCATCCGCGCCAGCGCCTGCGGCGTGAGCACGTCGCCCCAGACGGCGTTGTCGACCTGGTCCGCGAAGCGCAGCTCCTCGAGCAGGTCCTGGCTGCCGCCGATCGACCAGTCGGGAGCGAGCGCCACGTTGATGCCCTTGGAGAGGGCCAGCGGGACGTTCGCGGTCCGGGTCAGGTCGGCGCCTCCCCCGTAGAGGAAGACGTTCGAGCGAGGCGACCACACCAGGCTCATGTGGTTCGCCGCCATGGTCGAGAGCTCGGGCTCGCCCAGCGCGGTCCCGTGCACGATGGTCGTCTTCGGCGAGTACAGGCATCCGTCCACCGTGGTCACCGTGCCGAGCTTGGCGAACTCGCCGAGCGCGCTCGCGTCCACTCCTTCCGCCACGTGGATCAGGTACGCGTCGGTCGTCCCGTCCTGGAGGTTCCGGCAGACCGCGTCTGCCGACGCGGTGCTGGGGAACAGCGTGGCGACTTGCACGCGATCGGATCCGAGGTCGTTCGCGCTCTGGTCGATGGTGCGCGCCATTGACCCGTAGCATTCGCGGTTGGCCGGATTCGCGGCGCCGACGACCGAGGTGGTGCCGGCGATGAGGGCCTTCACCTCGCCGTACTTCTCCATCTCGCAGCCGACCGAGACCGGCGAGCCGCCCTCGCCGTTGAGGTATTGCTTGGCGTCAACCATCGCGCCGTAGCGCGCCTCGTTCGGCCACTGGTTGTGGTTCGTGTAGACCTTCGACGGCGCCCAGTCGGTCTCGTCGAAGACGTCGAAGAGGATGTGGTTGTGCGTGTCGATGAGGCCCGGGAAGACGATCCCATTCGTCTGCACCACCGAGGCGTCGGCGGCCCCCGGCTCGTTGGAGCACGACGCGGCCAGGCAGGTGATGGTGTCGCCTTCGACGAGGATCTCCCCGTCGAACGCGGTGTCCGGCGTGACCAGCGTCCCCGAGAGGAGGATGCGGTCGGGCCGGCCGAGGCGCACGAGGACCGGTCCCGTCGGGGGAGGCGGCGGAGGTGGCGGTGGCGGAGACGGATTCGCGTCGCCGCGGGTGCAGGCGAGGCTGGTGGACGACCAGGCCGCTCCGTCGGGCTTGCGGCCGAAGCACTGGCCGGCGGCCGTCGACGCGGTGGGGCCGCCGGCGCCCAGGTCGGCGAAATCGGTCCCGCAGACGCCCGCGGTGCGGGTGGTCGCCAGCAGCCGGCAGGCATCGGGAGTGACCGAGTTGACGTAGGAGTACCCGACCCACACGTGCTCGCCGGGCGCGACGATCCCGCAGGTCGCGCTCCGCCCCGCGGCGGCGCAGGTCGTGGATCCCGCTGGATGGTTCACGTTCGCGTCGGTGATCGCCTTGGGCGACCCGCCGCCTTCGCTATCGTCCGCGTACCAGCAGCTCGCCGGATCGCGCGCGAGGTCGACCGGAACGGAGCCGGTGTTGAGCAGCTCGATCCAGCCTCCGGACCCCGACATGCATTCGTTGACCACCACGGCAGGCGTCGAAAGCGCTGCCGACACCGGGCCGGCCCGAGTCGCGCCCTCCTCGACCGGTCCCTGGCAGGCCGCGGCCGCGATCGCCGCCGCAACGAGAATCTTCCTCACGCTCTTCCCCCCTTCAGCGAGGGGCGTCGGGGTATCGCAAAACCGCGAGCCGGTCCAGATGGGTCGGTCAATGATCCGATGGTGGAGGCCTCCCGTTTGCGGGTTGAATGCGCGCCTCACCTTTCCCCAAAAGGCTGGTCAATGCAGAAGGGAATCCTGCTCTTCGCTGCCGTCGCGGTCCTGTGCCCCGAGGCGGCGCGCGCGGCGCCCTGCTACGTCGCGTACGTGCACGGCAAGCTCAGCTCGACCCCCGGATCGGGTGGCCGGAGCAACCTGACCCCCGGCTCCGGCGCGACCGACACCGACCGCCGGAACTACTGGCGCCACGGGCCCAGCGACACGTACGGCGACTTCGTCCTGTACTCCGGGATCGCCCGCGGTTGCGCGGTGCTCGTCACCGGCTACGACGGCACCGCGGCTTTCTGGGACGCGGCCGCAGCCGGCGCGGTGGCGCAGCAGATCGACGCCTTCGTCGCGCAGAACGCGGTCCCGGACGGCCAGCTGGTGCTCGTCGGCCATTCGATGGGCGGCTTGGTGGCGCGCTGGATCGTCAACAACGGCGTCGGCGGCGCCGCCTACTACAACTACAACGGCGACTACGCCACCGTGGCGCGCAAGACGAAGACGGTCATCACGGTCGCCACGCCGCACCTGGGTTCGCCCGACGCCGACGCGGTGTACGGGACGGGCGACACGCTCTGCGGGAACTTCGTCGGCGCGCTCGCCGGCTGGCTGGGAGAGCGCACCGACGCGACGTATTGGCTGCGCACCTTCCAGCTCGAGTACGCCTCCGCGAGCGGAAGCTGGATGGGCGACGCCGGACGCTCCCGCACGATGTACACGATCGCGACGCGCCGCTGGGACTCGGGCACCGGGGACAGCGAAGACTATCTGCTCGCCGGATCGTGGGAGTGCCTCGGGTTCGTCTCGCACTGGTACACGCCGTGGCGCACGACCGTCCCCGGCGACGGGCTGGTGTTCGAGACGGGCGGCGCGGGCCAGTACAGCGAGTCGGGGAGCGCGACCACCGCAGCGTTCGGCACGCGCAGCTGGTCGAACGGGCAGTGGGTGCAGGGCGCGCGGCGCGACTGGGTCCGGATGGACCACGACCACCACCATGCCCGGCTCGACGACCAGTCGCTGTCCCTGCGCGACAACGTGCGCGGGGTCAACACGAGCCACTTCCCCGGATCGTACGTCGGCTCGTTCGGCCTGGCGCTCCAGTAGCCGTGCGGGCCCGCATCTTGATTGCCGGCGCGGCGCTGGTTGCCGGAGGACTGGGATCGGCGTGGCGCGCCTCGACAAGGGCGCCCGCCGAGGGGGCCCCGGTCGCCTCCGTCGCTGGCGCCGCGCCGGTGTACCCGGAACAGACGACTGTCCCGGCCACGGCGCGCAGCGATCCGCCATCGAGCGCCGCGGACCGCGCCTCGGCTGCCGCGGCGCAACGCGCGCCCGTCTCCGTGAAGCCGCCACCCCGGTCCGAGCCGGCCCCAGCAGCGCCGCCGCCGGGCGCCGACGATCCCGGACCCGGGCCGTGGATCGATCGCTACGACGGGCGATCCGGCCGTCTCTCCCCGTCTGCCCGGCCCGAAGGCGCCGACCCGACCACGCGGGTCGAATCGCCGGGCGGCCCGCCCACGCTGGTCGTCTGGGTGCCGACCATCCGCGTGCAGGCCGGCCGCGAGGTCGTGCTGCACGCGGCGCTGATCGACGAGAGCGGCGCACCGGTTGCGCTGGAGTCGATCGTCGCCTCGCTCGCGCGCCGGGGAGGACCCGCTTCGGCCGAGCTGCCCCTGGTCCCCGCGCCTCCCGGCTCGACGCACCACTTCGAGCTTCGCTTGAGGGCGCCGGATGCCGATCCACGCAGCGCCGATCCGGCTCCGGCCGCGTTCGACTACACCGTGCAGGCGCGCGGCACCTGGCAGGGTGAGCCGTACGTGCGCACGGCCGCGGCAGGCTTCCTGGTCCATTCGGCGGGTGGAGGCGTCGACCCTGCGACCGCACACGCCGAACGGCGCGGGGATGATCTGGCGCTGCTCTTCGAGGCGCGGGTCGAGCGGCCGGGCACGTACTGGGCCTGGGCGGAGCTGTGGGGCGGCCCGGAGGGGACGGAGGCCGTTGCGTTCGCGCGCGAGCGATTCGAGAGGCTCGGCTCCGATGTCCGGCTGCTCGCCCTCGTTTTCGGCGGCGCCATCATCCGCGACGCCGGGGTGGACGGGCCGTTCATCGTGCGCAACCTCCGCTGGCAGCAGGTCGACGCGTTCCCGCCGCAGGAGCAGGACCCGATCGCGCAGCTTCCTCCCACGCAGGCCTTCCGCGCCCGCGACTTCCGCTGAAGCGCCGTCCCGCAGAAACGTAGCGCGGTCGAATACGGCGGCGGCTGGCGCTTGACAACGCGCGGCGGCCGCTGCTGATGGTGCGCCCTCGCGCGTACGCCGCGCCATCCATCCAGGGAGGCACCCATGAAGCGACTGCTCGTCCCCGCCGTCCTCGCCGCCGCCTGCAGCTCCGCGCCGCAGACCCGGCCGCACGTGCCTGGGACGGGCCCGGTCGCGAAAGCCACCCCCGAGCCGACGCCGATCGACGAGTCGGCCATGGACAAGTCCATCGACCCCTGCAGCGACTTCTACCAGTACGCCTGTGGCGGCTGGTTGAAGAAGACGCCGATCCCGGAGGACCGCGCCGTCTGGAGCCGCGGGTTCTCCGAGATCTTCCAGCGCAACGAGGCGCTGCTGCGCCAGATCCTGGAGAAGAACGCCAAGGCCGAGCCCGATCCGGCCGACCCGTTCGCGAGCAAGGTGGGCGCCTTCTACGCAACCTGCATGGACGAGCACAAGGCGGAGACGGCCTCGTTCGCCGCGCTGCAGGACGATCTGCAAAGGATCGACGCGGTGCGAGACGCCAGGGCGCTCGCGAAGGAGGTCGCGCGGCTGCAAGCGACCGGCGCGCGCGCGTTCTTCGGGTTCTCGTCGCAGCAGGACTTCAAGGACGCGACGCAGGTCATCGGCGGGGCCGATCAGGGCGGACTGGGCCTCCCCGACCGCGACTACTACCTGAAGGACGACCAGCGCATGCGCGATCTGCGCGCGCTGTACCAGGACCACGTCGAGAAGATGCTGGCGCTCGCCGGCGCGCCCGACGCGGACGCGAAGAAGCAGGCCAGGACCGTGATGGACATCGAGACGGCGCTCGCGCGTGTCTCGATTGACAAGGTGGAGCGGCGCGACCCCAACAAGATCTATCACCGCCTCGAGCGCGCGGGCCTGAAGAAAACCGCGCCGCACTTCCTGTGGGACGCGTATTTCGAGGAGATCGGCGCGCCCTCCGTGCAGGCCATCAACGTCCTCACCCCCGACTTCTTCGCGGGCATGGACAAGCTCCTGGCCGCGAAGGGCAAGCTGAACGACGTGAAGACCTATCTCCGCTGGACCGCGATCTCGGCGGCGGCCCCCGCGCTCGGGCAGGCGTTCGTGGAGGAGCGATTCCGGCTCACCCAGGCGCTCACCGGCACCAAGGCCATCCTGCCGCGCTGGAAGCGCTGCGTGCAGATGACCGACAGCGCCCTGGGCGAGGCGCTGGGCCGCTCCTTCGTGGTGACCACCATCGGGGAAGACGGGAAGAGGATCGCCAAGGAGATGGTCCAGGGCATCGAGGGCGCGTTCGAGCGCAACCTTGCCCAGGTCTCCTGGATGGACGACGCCGCGCGCGCCGCCTCGCGCGACAAGCTGGGGAAGATCGACAACAAGATCGGCTACCCGGAGAAGTGGCGCGACTACTCGACGATGAAGATCGGCCGCGAGTCCCTCCTCGCGAACGTCGACGAGGCGGCGCGGTTCGAGACCCGGCGCGACCTCGCCAAGATCGGCAAACCGGTCGACCGCAACGAGTGGGGCATGACGCCGCCCGAGGTGAACGCCTACTACAACCCGTCGATGAACGAGATGGTGTTCCCGGCCGGGATCATGCAAGCGCCCTTCTTCAAGACGGACGCTCCGGTGGTCACCAACCACGGCGGCCTGGGGATGGTGATGGGCCACGAGCTGACCCACGGGTTCGACGACGAGGGCCGGCAGTTCGACGGCGACGGCAACCTGCACGAGTGGTGGTCGCCCGAGGTGACCAAGGCGTTCGAGCAGCGCGCGGCCTGCGTGGCCGACAAGTACGACCAGTACGTGGCGGTGGACGACGTGCACCTGAACGGCAAGCTGACGCTGGGCGAGAACATCGCCGACATCGGCGGGCTGAAGATGTCGCTCTCCGCGCTCCGCGAGGAGCAGGGCCGGAGCGATGCGCGCACCGACCGCGACTTCTTCGTCGCCTTCGCGCAGTCGTGGTGCACCAACTATCGCCCGGAGGCGGCGCGCCTGCAGGCGCAGGTCAACCCGCACTCGACCGCGCAGTGGCGCGTCAACGGGCCGGTGTCCGACAACGCGGATTTCGCCAGGACGTTCTCTTGCAAGGCGGGCTCGCCCATGAACCCGGAGAAGAAGTGCGCGGTCTGGTAGACGGGCGGGCTTGCTCCCAGCCCTCTCCGCCGGGTAGGTAGATCGCATGGACCCCGCCTCACTCGCCGTCCTCGTGAACGGCCTCGAGACAATCCTCGGGGTGCTGATCTGCCTCGGGACGCCGGTGGCGATCATATTCACGGTGAAGCACTTCAAGCTCCGCCACCGCGAGCTGGACCTGGAGGCCGAGCTGCACGGCAAGCAGACCCAGGCCCGCCTCGCGGCCATCGAGGCCCGCATGGGCACCCTCGAGACGGCGCTCGGCGCGCTGGTCCACGGCCCCGTCACCGCGTCGCTGCAGGACCGGCTCTCGCTGCTGGAGCCCCCGCCCTCCTCGTCCGAGGCGCCCGCCGAATCGGACCCGCAGCGGCTGCGTACCCGCTAATGTAGGATCGTCATGCAGAACGTCGAGTCGGGCCCGAACGGACCTCCGCACTGCATGGTTTGCGCGAACTGGTTCGCCTGACCGAAGTCCCTGCGCGTGTCCGGATAGTCCACGCCGTAGTGGAAGCCGGTCGTGCCGAGCGTGTACCAGGGGTAGATGCAGAACGGTCCGCCGTACGTCGGGCAGGTCTGTAGGACCTCGGCCTTCCCGCCCAGATCGCTGACCGCGGCCCACTGCTTGGGCGCCGACCCGTCTCCGAACGTCACGCCCAGGATGCGGATGGGAGAGAAACCGGCCCAGTGCGCGGCATCGTACGAGTCGCACGATGGATCGCCTGCCACGCAGAACGCCGCCGGCGGGGAGGTGAAGGCCGAAGTGTGCCCGATCTCCCACACGAAGGAGTTGGGCGTATCGAACACGAGTCCCCAGCCGAGCGCGTTGCCCAGCTCCTGGGTATCGAACGCCGGCATGAGCGGTCCGTCCTTCTCGGAGTCGAGGACGATCGTGCCCTGCCCACCGGTGGTCAAGTCGGTGACCGTCACGTGGAAGCCGTCCCGCGCGGGCGTGGTGAACCAGTGGATGCTCACCGTGTCCCCCGAATGCATCGCGAGCGGCTGGTTCGCGTTGCCATTGGTGAGCATGGCGTTGAAGGCGGCAGTCTCGTGGAACACGCCCGGCGTGCCGGTCTGGGTGAGCTTGAAGACCGGTGAGCAAGCGCTGTACGAGCCCGGGACGTTCTTCACCACGAACCCGCCCTGCGGCGTGCAGTTCGTCACCACGGCGTTGGGGTAGAACTGCAGCTCGACGAACGCCTGGCCGAGGAGGCTGTTCGGGTCGGTCACCGTGCCTCCGAACCAGAAGGTCGGACCGACCGCGTCCACCGGGACCGCGCCGTCGGAGGGGAGCACCACGGTCCAGGTGAGGTCGCGCGCGGAACCGGGCGCGGAAGAAACCGGCGCGAGCTCCGGCTCGTCGTGTCCGGTGCAACCCGCGTCATAAGTGACCTCGATCTTGCCTTCGACGTAGTTCGGATGGTGCGCGAGGCAGCCCGAGCCGGCGAGCGCCGGACGCGCCGCCGCCACCGCGAGCACGGCCGCCGCGAACGAGCAAAGTCGTTGCATGAAACCCCCCTGTATTGTCGAGCGACGGACCCCAGGTAACCGAACCCGCTGGAGCGCCGCAAGGCGGACGTTCGTCCGGCCGCGTGTTATACGAACGGAATGTACCTGGTCGAAGGCAAGAAAGAGCGCTGGGTCGACCGTTGATGACTGGCCGATCTGGCCCGCCGATTCCAGGCGGTCCACGTCGACTTCGGCACCGGTGACGGGACGTTCGTCCGCCGCACGGCGAAGCTCGAGCCGCGCGCGCTGTTCGTCGGTGTCGACGCCATCGCCGATAACCTGCGCGAAACCTCTCGCCGGGCGGGTCCCAACTCGATCTTCGGCCGGCTCGCGCTGGAGGAGGCTCCCGGCGAGCTGGCGGGGATCGCGGATCGGCTGACCGTGTTGTTCCCGTGGGGCTCGCTGCTGCGCGCAGTGGCATTCGCCGAGCCTGCGCCGCTTGCGCGCCTGCGCGCCATCTGCAGACCGGGCGCCGAGGTCCGCTTCGTCTTCGAACTGGGTCCCGAGCCGCGCGACCTCGAACGCCAGTACCTGGACGCCGGCCTGGTGCTCTCCGGAACGCCGTTGGCGGTCGAGACGGCGCGCTCGCTGCCCACCACCTGGGCGAAGAAGCTCGGGTTCTCGGGCAAGCCCCGCTCCTGCTGGGAATTCCGCGGCCGCGCCCTCTAGCGCCCCGTCCTTTTCCACTGGTCGCCGAAGCGAAACCTGCTAGCTTCGCCAGCGGTAGCGCGTCCCTGACTGGTGCGGGGCCCGGTCTTCAAAACCGGTGGCGGGCGCTGAGAGGCGTCCTCGGTGGGTTCGATTCCCATGCGCTACCGCCACTACGTTGCCTTCCGTGGTTGCGCCACCAAGTAGCAGGTCCCGTCGCGCATCATCGCGTAGAGGATTCCCGCCATGCGCCGGGCCAGGGCCACGGTGGCGATCTTCTTCCCGCGCCGGACGGCGAGCTTGGATGCCCAGTCCCTCAGGCCCTCCGTTCGCGGGCTGCGCAGCCGCAGGATGGACACGGCGACCTGCACCAACAGCCGCCGCATCCGGCTGTTGCCTGCCTTGGTGATGTGACCCTTGTGTTGCGCCTCGCCTGAGCTCATCTCGCTCGGTGTGAGGCCCAGATACGCTTCCACCTGGTGCGCGTTGCTGAATCGACTGACCTCGTCGATGGTCGAAGCGAACGCTGCAGCCGTGACTGGCCCCACGCTTGGTGCCGTGCACAGCCTGGCCACCGTCTCGTCGCTCTGCGCGAGACGCTCAAGGCGGCAGTCGAGCCACTCGAGCTGGTGGTTGACCGAGAGGAGCACTGTAAAGAGCGGCGCGATCTCCGACTTCAACTGACCGGGGAGAGCGAGCTTTTCGACCCGCTTGACGAAGCCCTCGGCATTGCCGGTCGCAACGCGGAAGCCCTCCCTGCGCAGCGCGGCGCCAACCAGCGAGATATACCGGTTCCGCGTCTGCAACAACGCCTCGCGCACGGCGAGCTGCGTCCGCACGTGCCGCTGCCGGTCCCAGGTGCGATGCGCCGCCCGGTAAGCGCCGAGCCTGCAGGCCTCGGCCAGCGTGCGCGCATCGCGACGGTCAGTCTTCACCCGCCGACTGCGCGTCGCATACATGGCCGCGAAGTTCGGATCGGCCACGATCACCTCGTGCCCGAGCTGCTCCAGGCATCTCGCCACCCATTCGCTCTCGGTCGATGCCTCGATGAGGATCCTGGCTGGCGGCCTCTCTCCAAGCACCGCCGCGAACCGTTCCCGCTGCGTGCGGATCCGGCGCTCGAGGATCTCGCCGCTCTCGCTCAGAATGCAGAGCTGGCTTTCCATCTTGTGTACGTCGATGCCAATATGGTCCATGGCTGGCCTCCACCTTTGCGGCACATGACCGCGTGCACCATTGTGGGGCTTCGGCCACCACGTCGGTGGCGGCCAGCCGCTTCATCCCATCTTCACTCTCACTCTCATCGCCTTGCGCGGGAGCCCAAGTTTCATTTCGCGGATGCACGTGGAGCGCTGGCGACGACGCGAAGGATGACGTCTCTCGTGATCTGAACTCGACAGGGAAGGCCAACGCCGCTCCACCCGTTTTGAGCGGAGTCGGCAACTGTCTTACTCCGCAACACCGGCCAAATCATTATGAATCGCGCAGCGTTAACATCGGCTCGAATCCGAGCCCTGAAGGCAAGTTTTCTGGCCACTTGACCGATAGACCTGCGGTGCTAGTAAGAGTCGCGGCGCGGGGAGGGGACATGGACATCGTCCAGTTCGGGCAAGTGAGCCCGGCGTTACGCTCGCGTTGTTCTCGTCACCGCCTTCACGGAAAGTCGCATCTGGGCGCGAGCACCTCACTGATCGGGGGCTGTCTGCGCTGGGGGGCGTTGCCATCGCCGTTCGTCTCCAATCCCCTCGTGAGGGGAATCAAGCCGCGCAGGTGCCCGCCGCATCCCGTCATTCGACGCCGAAGACTGTGGGCCGCACGCGCGTCGACCTACGGCTCGCCCGCCCCGCGTGCACCGAGGAGCCCATGGCCATGAAGCGGATTCGTCGGGGATGCACGGCCGCCGTGGGCGGTGCTGTTGCCCTCGTGGCGATCCTCTTGCTCGCCGGCGCCGCTCCGCAAAAGACGACCTACACCTACGACGCGAACGGGAACATCCTCAGCGTCCAGAGCGCCTGCGTTCCGACGACGTGTGCCGCGCAGAGCAAGAATTGCGGGAGCCTCCCGGACGGCTGCGGCGTGACGCTGAGCTGCGGGACCTGTGCCACGGGACAGGTCTGCACCTCCAACGTCTGCTGTGCGCCGACGACGTGCGCCGCGCAGGGCAAGAACTGCGGGAGCATCTCGGACGGCTGCGGCGTGACGCTGAGCTGCGGGACCTGTGCCACGGGACAGGTCTGCACCTCCAACGTCTGCTGCGCGCCGACGACGTGCGCAGCGCAGGGCAAGAACTGCGGGAGCATCTCGAACGGCTGCGGCACGACGCTGAGCTGCGGCACCTGCGCGGCAGGGCAGGTCTGCCTCTCGACGAACACCTGCTGCGCGCCGACCACTTGCGCGGCGCAGGGCAAGAACTGCGGGAGCATCTCGGACGGCTGCGGCGGCACGCTGAGCTGCGGCACCTGCGCGGCAGGGCAGGTCTGCCTCTCGACGAACACCTGCTGCGCGCCGACCACTTGCGCGGCGCAGGGCTGGACCTGCGGCAACCAGCCCGACGGCTGCGGGGGAACAATATTCTGCGGCACTTGCCGGACTGGTTACTCTTGCGACGCAGGCACCTGTGTTTTCCAGGGTACGTGCTTCGTCGCGGGGACGAGCGTCGCCATGGCCGACGGGTCGACGAAGGCGATCGAGACGGTCGTCGTCGGAGACGCGGTGCTCTCCTATGACGTCGACGGGCGCTCGCCCATCCTCGGACTCGTGACGGCGGTCCTGGTGCACCCCCACACCCCGGCGCTGCTCCGCATCAATCGCAAGATCACG
>WNFF01005598.1_pt1 | contig 12961 bp, 10 predicted proteins | sample 5400441 | NCBI WGS metagenome assembly WNFF01 (sample SAMN13153345, study PRJNA577476) | soil metagenome | isolation source: 120 cm saprolite under Douglas fir tree site 2 hole 3 replicate 1 | place: USA:California | collected 2015-04-18
TACGTCAATCTTAAATACCGGGGGGAACCATCATGAAGCTCACTAGGATCGACCGCTCTCAGGCACAACCTGACACCGCCCGCAAAGGCTACTTCGACGGTGAAGTGAAAACACTACAGCTTGTTGGTTTAACCGAGAGCAATGAAATTGAACTGCTGGCTGTATACTTCAGCGCAGGTGCACGCACGATACCTCATATTCACGAACAAGATCAGGTTTTACAGATCATTGAAGGCCAGGGAATCGTGGCAACCGAGACTGAGAAGTTCATGATTTCTGAGGGCGATGTAGTCACAATTCCGGCTGGGATCTGGCACTGGCATGGCGCTACGCGAAACACTGCTATGTGCCATATCTCTATAAAAAGACCCGGTCCTTCCAATTGGGAAGTTGAACTGAAGAATTGGGAATCAGGTTATGACAAATAAGACTACTCACGGTTAATTGATTTAGTTCATTACACCACAATCCTTATTGCATACAGCAACTCAAGATGGTACTATAAGCCAACCATGGATCAAAACACGAATAAAAATTCAATAGATGAGATCGACCAGAAGATTATAGATGCATTGCAAATAGATGGGCGACGTCCTTTTACCAAACTGGCTGCCGAACTGGGTATCTCCGAAGCAAGTGTCCGTCAACGCGTGTCCAATCTGATTAATGCGCGAGTGATGCAGATAGTGGCAATTACGAACCCGGTGAAATTAGGCTTTTCACATGCCAGTATGATTGGTATCCGTGTTTCAGGTGATCGTCTCTTTGAAGTAGCAAACGAGATTTCGGCTTTCGAAGAAGTAATCTACCTCATTATCTGTGCGGGCAGTTTCGATCTGTTAGCCGAAGTAGTTTGTCGCGATAATGATCACCTCCTGAATTTTTTGACTGAAAAGCTTTACAAAGTGCAGGGTGTGCAACAAACAGAGACGTTTATGTACTTGCGTGTCTGCAAGCAAAATAACTGGGCTTTCCTCTCTCAGGCTCGGGTTTCTCCTGCGACTCCACAGATTCAGCCTCATTCAAAGAGTGAATAGGCTAACTCCTAATACATGACAGCCTCAGTGCATCTGGTGTATAATGCCTGCGAAGGCACAAAACATTGCCAAATGTGACGCAGTTCATTTTCTAAGTCGCCCCGTTGCCGGTATACTGTTCGTGAGAACAAAAAAGGAGACACCCTTTATGGTAATGGAAACGCTTCCGCAAGGTACTGTACTGTACGGGCGTTACCGTATTGAGCGTGCTCTGGGCAGCGGCGGCTTCGGTCATGTGTATTTATCTGTGGACCTGAGGACAAACCAGCAGTACGCGATTAAAGAATATTTGGTAGCAGGAGCAAGCGGAAAAGTTCAACTTGAGCACGAAGCGCGGGTGCTCAGCCAGTTGCACCATCCAAGTCTGCCAGCTTTCCAGGATGCATTTGACGAGCGTGGCCGCTACTTTGTAGTATTGGGCTATATCGAAGGCAGTGATTTAACCGACTTAATTCGTGTCGTGCGACAGCGCAATGAAGTAGTGCCGCTTGCACGTATTTTGACCTGGATTATTTCAATTTGCGATGCCGTTACTTTCCTGCATAATCAGAACCCGCCAGTCATACATCGCGACATTAAACCTGACAACATTCGGATTACACCCGAGGGAACGGCAATTTTAGTAGACCTGGGTAATGCAAAAGCGACAGCCGACGGAGCACGTACGCTTTTTTTCATCCGTCATCAAGGCACACCCGGCTATGCTCCTTTAGAGCAATATCCTGGGGGAAGTGGCACAGACACACGTTCAGATGTCTATGCCCTGGGTGGAACACTTCATTTTGCGCTCACTACTCATGAGCCTCCGAGCGTATCAACCCGCAACCAATCGATGCAACAAAACCTTCCTGACTTGCCATCATTACAGGAACAACTTGCGCACAATCCGCCAGAAACGAGCCTGGCGTCTGGAGCCGCCCGGCAATTTCGACTCGGCGTCACGAAGCCAGCGAAACCCGCGCCACGCCACTCAAGACATCTTGCTCAGTTGGGTACTCTCCCGCCCGAACTCCTTGAGCGTCTCAATGAGATTATCAAAAAAGCGATGGCAATGAAGCCAAAGCAGCGATACCAGTCTGTTGCAGAGATGAGCAATGATCTCAAATTGGTGCTGGCGGCATTGCCATCATCTACACAACCGCCCACAACGAATTCCGCGCGACCGGTAGACCCTCATAGCACACAACCTGATTTACCGCAGCTTTTCGAAAGTATACAAAATGCGCAAGCACCTACAGATCAAGCATCGCGAGATACATCTGCAACGCCGTCTGCCCCACAACAACAGCCCTCGGTAGCATCGGTTTCAACCGTTCGTTGTCCCCAATGCAATGCTGAAGTACGCCGACAGGCTACGTTTTGTCCTCAGTGTGGTTTTTCACTCGCAAATAAACCTCAGAATAATCCGGCAACAACTCCACCACCAGCACCAATAACACCTACGTTCACCGCACAAAACTCAATCAATCCAGCGCAGGAAAATAATAGAGCGCTGCCGGGAGGTTCAGCTGAACCTACAATGGCTGTCAGGCCAAATTTACCTGTAACAACACCTGATTCAACGGGTACTCCACAGCAGGGGTCTACTGTTTCACCAATTTCAATGCCCCCAACTCCTGGGCAAAATATGATACGCACACAATCGAAACCTTCAACGCAAGATAGGATTTTTTCACCTGCCCCTGCGCAGGTCCCACCTAAGTCGTTCATCCATACTTCAGCTCCTACTCTTGTGCAAGATACACCGATCACACAAGAGCCATCTGCGGCATCAACCACGAAACCTGCGAACAGCGCTGCACGATCGATCAGCACTATGCGATTGTGACACAGGTGTGTAATTATGTACGAAACATCTCTCTCTGCATTACTTCCACCGCTCCGCATACTCATACTGGGTAATGGACACGTCGCTCAGGCGTTCCTTCCACTATTAGCATCCAGGAGCGAATGGTTGGGTCGCGAATCAGGCATACGCCCGGTAATTACGGGGATCGGCTCACGTAGCCGTGGTCTCTATATTCATCTTGATGGGATAGATGCCGATCTGCTTGCTCGCGAACAGGATCCACTACGCTGGCTTAGCAGCGCAGGAACCCGTGTGGAAAACTTTGAAGCATTTATTCAAGCAGGAAAAAGAGCAGGCGCTTCGCTATTCATCGAGCTTACCACACTCAATCCTCAAGATGGTCAACCGGCGATCAGACATATTCGCAAAGCCCTCGAGGCAGGTATGAATGTAATAACAGCAAATAAAGGTCCCGTAGCATATGCGCAAGGAGAGCTTCAGTCACTGGCACGGCGCCATGATGTACAGTTTCGATTTGAATCGGCTGTCATGGATGGACTCCCATTGATAAACATGGCAGAATTTACTCTTCCCGCTGTTGGTGTACAATCCTTTAAGGCTATGTTGAACTCAACCAGCACGCTGGTATTACATATGATTGAGCAGGGATATTCGCGTGATGAGGCAATCCTTAAAGCGCAGCAAATCGGTGTGGCTGAAGCTGATCCCTGGTACGATTTGGATGGCTGGGATGCCGTGATGAAGACCACCATTCTGGCCAACACACTTCTTGAAGGTAAACTCACTCCTCAAATGGTCGAACGCGAGGGCATTCGCGATCTCACTTCGGATGAAATTTGCGCAGCTGCTCTGGCAGGTTCACCTTATCGCCTGGTCAGTCAAGCACATTGTAAACACGGTGTGCTTTTTGCCGAAGTGCGTCCACGTCGCATCAGCTCAGATGACACGTTGCACATGGGCAAAGGCACGACAGGTGTGATCTCAATCGAAACAGAAGCCATGGGCACAATCACTTTGGTCGAACACGAACCAGCACTAATGCAAACAGCTTATGGAATACTCAGCGATCTTATCACAATTCAACGGCAACGTAACTTGATGCGACCAACCATAAGGAGGAGTTATGGCCTCAGAAGTTGATGTGATAGGCGTTGGAGGAGCAGGAGGTTTCCTGGCATCCTCTCTCTACAGAGGAAGTATGCATCCCCGCGTTATCTCTCGCGGTGCAGCGCTGAAACAGCTACGTGAGGTGGGTCTAACAATCATCTTAGACAATAAACGATCTACGTACTTCCCGATTAGCTGTTCAGCACTTGATGATGTGCAGCAGTTCGCTCCCATTGTGCTACTTACCACCAAATCTTACGACATCCCAACATTAATGGAAGAGATGGTCTCTCGCATTACACCAGAAACACTTGTTATTACCGTGCAAAATGGATTTGCCGCGAACGATACTGTATGTAGCGCAATTGGAGCAGAACAAGCCGTTATGGGTGTGTTATATGTCGGCTCACACATAGTCTCTCCTGGTGTAATAGAAGTGAAACCTGGTATAACGCAATTATTTCTCCCTGTAGCACACTTGAAAGCGCTGAATCCTCTGATAGATGCCTTAGAAACTGCTGGCGTTGAAGCAGCTCTGGTAGATGATATTGAACGTCGCATGTGGATGAAACAACTCTTTCTGGTGCCTTTTGCTATCCTTAACGCTAAGATGCACCAGCCTATAGGCAAAATTTGTGAAGACGCAGCAGCCCGAAAACGATGGAGTGAAATAGCAATCGAGATCGCTCATATAGCCCAGGCATGTGATATCACTATGCCAGTTGATCCCGCTGCCGCAAGCCTGGCCGTTGCAGATCGTTTTGATCCGCAGGCCGACTCCTCATTCGCGCGCGACGTATGGGCAAACAGACCGCACGAAGCCGAGGCGCTTATGGGCCCTCTTTTGCAAAGAGCCAGTAAGCACGGCGTATCGTGCCCTTTATTGCAACAGGCATTCGATTATTTTATGAGGTAATTACCGGTCCCAGGGAAGTCAAGCTCACATCGCGCTAAAGCTCGACAGGTAAATCCCGGCGCACGCCCCATTCATTCCAGGAACCATCATAGTTTGTCAATGACGGGTAGCCTAGCATCGCAAGGCTGAAGAGTACAGAAGTGGCAGCGACCCCTCCATTGCAGTATGCGACAATATGTTGCTGAGGTGAGACATGTGCGTTGGAGAAAACCTGCGCGAGTTCTTCGTTACTACGGAAAGTTCCTGTTGTAGGGTCCATTAACTCTTCGCGGGGAATATTAAGTGCGCCTGGGATATGACCAGGACGACCAGGTTTGCGTACAATTGCGCCTGTATACTGTCCGCGATCACGAGCATCGATGAGCGCTACCTCTTGCTGACCCAGTAACTGCAGAACTTCTTCGGCTGTCGCTCGCAATTCTGGCTGAACAACAGGCGTAAATGTAGCAGGAGGGTAAGTCGGAATGCTATCATTCAGCGGCAGGTTTTCACGCTTCCATTTGCTCAATCCGCCGTTCAGCACTACGACCTGGTCGTGGCCGTAATACTTGAGCGCCCACCACAGGCGTGTAGCAAACTGCGATGTAGGGTGCGCATCGTAAGCCACAACAAGATGTTGATCGCCGATTCCCACGCGACCCATCATTTGCGCAAAACGCTCAGTGGGAGCTATCTGGGCCTTGATTGCATCGTCAGGATCAACGATATCACTTGTCCAATCGATATACACAGCACCGGGAATATGCGACTGCTCATATTCGTCACGCGCACCTACATAGTGCGCCTCCTGGACATCATTATGCTCCACTGTGCGAACATAGCCACGCATGTCAACAATGCGCAGGTCCGGGTCTTGTAGATGTTTGGCTAGCCAGGTCGTTTCAACTAAAAAACTGCTTCGCTCCATCACCGCTCCTTTGACTCCATTAGGAAAACAAGCCCGCAGCTTCAGGATTATCTGTACTGACAAAGTGAGCTGGCGTGCCAAAAACTGTCAGTGGTCTCACACCTGTAATCGTCATGGATGGATTAGGCGTTTGCGTGGTGATATAGCGTTGCACCGTCAATCCCAGTGGACGCGATACGATCATAGCTGCCATCGTTGCCAATATTACATTGTTGGCGCTGCCGAACGGTCGGCGCATTCTGGCAACTGTCATGGCCGAAAGTCCCGTCAACATTGCAGTCACAGCCAGGTTTGTGCCACAGCGTTCATGGATTGCCAATTCAGGTGAAGTCGTACGCAGCAACGTCAGCGCTTCCTGGGCAGTTGGCAGAATCGCTTCGGTCGGCACGTCACCAAACACGAAAAAGCCAGCCGCAAATGAAATGCCCGCAAAGCGAACATCAGGATATTTCCTACTCAACAAAACAATGGTAGCATGCTCAAGCGCATGATTTTGCTTGACAGCGCCTCCCAGCAGAAACTGTTGCGCTACTTGTACAATGGGATTTATAGAACTCATCCGAGTGAACCTTCCTATTTATATCTACTAGTAAACAATATTAAACACTACAATTTCATCACCAAAATTGATTACGTCACCGTCATTCAAAGGAACAGCCTGATTTGGCTGAAGCCGCATATTATTAACTAATGTGCCATTAGCGCTCTGCATATCCGCCAGGTACCAGCGACCTCCCTCAAACCAGAGCCGTGCATGGCGCCTGGAAACAGTGCGGCCCGAGATGATGAGATCGTTACCGTTTGTGCGGCCAATCGTCGTTACAACCTGGTGAAACAAGTATGAGCGACCAGCCATTTGCCCGTTCTGTAGACTAAGCCGAGCCAGCAACGGGCGGCCATTCGATGCAAGATAACGATCCTCCCTGGCCCACTTATCGGACAATTCATACCCGCAGGATGTACAGAACAATCGATCGCTTTGATTGGCAGCACCACAACGAAAACAAGGTACCGTCACTATTTGTTGTCTTAGATTGGACATCGATGGCTGCGAAAGTGGGACAAGCGGTTGTGAGACCTGGCCAAACCCTCCACCAGCATTGGATAATGGTATCGAAAAAGCTCCCGGTTGATCTTCTGCTTGCCCAGGTGGCTCTACCGGCTGTTTACCTGTACGCCAACGTGGTAAGGTAAGTTGGGAAGCCGTCAGTGCCCTCGTCAAGGCTTCAATTAACTCATCTGTCGTTTGATAGCGATCTGCAGGAGTTTTTGCAGTCATCTTGAGCAGCACTTGCTCAATCGGTTGAGGCACCCCTTTCACACGCAGGTTCTCGACGGGAATGGGGTCATTCAAATGTTTGACAGTGATTGAGAGCGGGCTATCAGCGGTAAACGGAACACGCCCAGTCAACGCATGATACAGGACAATACCTAATGAGTAAATATCACTGCGGCGGTCAACAGGTTGACCCGTTCCCTGTTCCGGAGACATATACTGCGGTGTACCAATACCGGTGCCAACTCGTGTTAGATTTACGGTACCTTCAAGGATTTTTGCGATTCCAAAGTCAGATAAGAGTAGATGTCCATCTTTACGCAGCAACATATTTGCAGGCTTCACATCACGATGTATAATGCCGTGACTATGCGCGCATCCCAATCCTTCGGCAGCCTGGATTACAAAATCAACTGCCTCAGGAACAGTTAAAGAACGCTCTTTTAAACGATCTTTGAGGGTTCCGCTTTCGACATATTCCATAACGATAAAGGTGATGTTCTCTTGTTCTCCAAAATCATGAATCTGGACGATATTTGGATGTGCCAATTTCGCAACAGAACGCGCCTCTTGTGTGAACCGTTTCACAAAAATTGGATCTCGCGCATGATACGCGGGCAAAACCTTGACAGCGACATAGCGATCAAGGGTTGGCTGATAGGCTTTAAAGACCGAGGCCATACCACCAGCGCCAATGTGTTCGACAATTCGGAACTGGCCAAGTGATTTGCCAACCAGTGAATTTAAATCGTCGTTGTTTCCCAATCCCATTGCAAGCGACTTCCTCTATTCCTGCCAATGCCTGAGTATTTCCTCGCCTCTCAAGGAATCCCAGCATCCTGGCAAAAGGATTCATAGTTTTCGGACGATAAAACACAAGATGCTGCTCATTTCCCTAGCGAACCAGCCTCTTGTGGAAATGTTCGTGCTCTCTTACAGAAAGTATTTCAGGGTGTTTAGTCACACTAGATTATACAGGTTGATCCAGCCAATGTCGAGAGAAAAAGCGGACCGATTTTTTATCTTAGATAGTACAGATCCTTCGCTTCGCTCAGGATGACACGTCAATGTCGAGAGAGAAGGCAGACCGATTTTTTATCCCTCCAAGAGTAACGTCTCTGGGTCTTCTATAAACTCCTTCACCTTTACCAGAAACTGCACGGCTTCTCGACCATCTACGATGCGATGATCGTATGAGAGTGCCACGTACATCATTGAACGAATGACAATCTGACCATTGACGACAACCGGACGTTGCTCGATCTTATGCATCCCTAAAATGCCCACCTGAGGAGCATTCAAGATAGGCGTGGAGAGCAGCGAGCCAAATACTCCACCATTGGTGATAGTGAAGGTGCCGCCCTGTAGCTCGGCGAGAGTAAGCTTATTCTCTTGCGCCCGCTTCGCCAGGTCCGCAATCTCGCCCTCGATTTCAGCAAAACTCTTACGATCAGCGTCACGCAGTACAGGTACAACCAGACCCTCTTCCGCGCCGACCGCGATTCCTATATCGTAGTAATATTTCAAAATCATTTCATTGCCTTGCATCTCAGCATTCAAGCGTGGAAAAGCTTTCAGTGCACCCACCACAGCTTTGGTGAAAAAGGACATGAAGCCCAGTGAAACACCGTGGCGCTCTTTGAACGATTCTTTACGTCGAGCGCGTACTTCCATTACCGCGCTCAAATCGATCTCGTTAAAGGTTGTGAGCATTGCTGCTGTGTGCTGAGCTTCGACCAGTCGCTGAGCAATGGTCTGTCGCCGCCGCGAAAGTCGCACACGCTCTTCACGTCCACGTGGCTCAGGCTGAATCTGTGTTCGGGGTATTGTTGAATCAGGAGGAGCTTCTCTTCTTTCTGTCTCAACAGCGGTCGCAGTGGTATTATCATCAGTTGGCTTTGACTGTGGTGTAACCAGTGACAAACCAGGAGTTTGCTGCTCTGATGTTTTCTCTAAATAACCGATCACATCATCCTTAGTCACACGACCATGCGGGCTATGGCTTGTGACTTGTGACAGATCAATGTTATGATCATCTGCAATACGCCGCGCCAATGGCGAGACTGATCTCTGTCCATCAACAGCTTGAGATGCTGGTTGCTGTTGCCCATTGGATGATTGCCCTTCGGGCGTTTTTTCAGGTAGAGTAGTTTTTTGACTTACACCCGTAGTAACTTCGTCGCTTTCACCAATCATGCCCAGCACATCGCCAACTGCAACCACATCTCCTTCTTGCTTGAGAATTTTTTGCAGCACTCCACTCTGCTCAGCGCTGACCTCGACATTGACCTTATCAGTTTCCAACTCTACAAGCGCTTCTCCCTGCTTCACTTCATCACCCTCACTTTTGAGCCACGTTGCGATTACCGCATCGACAATGGATTCTCCCAATGCCGGGACACGAATTTCAACCGCCATGTTTGCCTCCAAATTGCTTAACTGTTGTGCGTAACGCTCCTTCGATTATCTGTTCTTGCTCGAATTGGAAGAGATCCGAAAAGCCTGTCGCAGGGCTTGGACGGGCTGGGCGAGAGATTACATTCAACTCAATGTCTGGGCCAGGCAACGTAGTAAGTTGGGAGTACATATAACTCCATGCTCCCATATTTAGTGGCTCTTCCTGTACCCAAAGAACTTCGTGTGCTTCAGGATAGTTGGCAAGCACCATTTTCAAAGCTGCTGCCGGGAACGGATAGAGCATTTCTACACGCACAATTGCCACATCTTGCTCCTGTGCACGAAGCTTGTGGGCAAGCATATCGATATCTATTTTCCCTGTGCAAAGCACGATCCGCCGTATGGCTCCGGCACGGGTTAGAGCCGAGCGATCGTCAAGTACAGGTTGAAAGGTTTCCTGGACCAACTCCTGTAAACTGGCCGCTGCAAGTGGATGGCGAAGCAGGCTTTTAGGCGTCATAACCACAAGTGGTCGTGGATACGTTAACAGGTTAAACGCTTGCAATCGTAATAAATGGAAGTACTGAGCAGAGGTAGAGCAATTCGCTACCCGCCAGTTGTCCAGTGCTGCAAGTTCCAGGTATCGCTCAAGCCGTGCACTTGAATGTTCTGGACCTTGCCCCTCGTAACCATGAGGAAGCAATAGAACAAGGGATGATTGCTGTTTCCACTTTGAGCGACCCGAAGCAATAAACTGATCTATAACAGGCTGTGCGACATTTGCAAAGTCACCAAATTGCGCCTCCCACAAAACAAGAGAGTTTGGCGCATGTACACTATAGCCATAATCAAAACCGAGCACAGAGCTTTCACTTAACGGGCTATTGTAGATTGAAAATGATGCTTTCGCCTGGGAAAGATGTTGTAACGGGATATAAATTTCACCGCTGTGCTGGTCATGAAGCACTGCGTGACGGTGACTAAATGTGCCTCGTTCAGCATCCTGGCCAGTCAATCGAATGGGAATGCTATCTGCAAGTATCGATGCAAATGCGAGCGCCTCTGCCTGCCCCCAGTCGATACCTCCCTCAGATCCCATGGTGGTGGCCCTGCGTTGTAATAATCGTGCCAGTTTGGGATTGGGGGAAAAGCGTTCCGGCCAGGAGAGCAGTTCAGCATTGAACTCGATTAATGTTTGAGCAGGAACTGTCGGGGGTTGTTCTAGTTCATCATAATGTCCATTTAGTCCGTTCGATTCTTCTTGCTCGAAGGGTTGCAAACTGGCATCCGCCTCGCGTTTGGCATCCTCCAGGACCTTAAATGCCTGTTGCTGCACCGCGTCGACCTCTTCCTGAGAAAACACGCCCTGCTCTTGCAAGTAATGCGCATAAAGTTCTCGTACAGTTGGATGAGATCGAATAATCTCATACATCTGCGGCTGAGTGAAGGCTGGTTCATCGCCCTCATTATGGCCCCAACGACGGTAGCCAACCAGGTCGATGAGTATGTCCTTATGAAACTGATCGCGGTAGGCATGAGCCATGCGCACTGCCATCAGAGCGGCCTCGGGATCATCGGCATTTACGTGAATAATAGGTACTTCAAAACCCTTCGCCAGGTCGCTTGCAAAGTATGTTGAGCGATAATCTTGTGGTTCAGTCGTAAAGCCGAGCTGATTATTTACGATAATATGAATGGTGCCGCCTACGGTGTAACCGTTCAAATTCCACAGGTTTAAAGTCTCGGCAACGATACCCTCGCCAGGGAAGGCTGCATCTCCATGAATCAGGACCGGCAAGGTATGATCTACATCCAGTTGAGGGCTTCCTCTATGATCGTTCGTTTCCTGTGAGGCACGCGTCATGCCCTCGACAACAGGGTTAACAAACTCCAGGTGACTTGGATTGGGAGAAAGAATGATCTTGAGATCTACAGTAGCTCCTTCTCCAAGGATTGTTTCGGCGCCGAGGTGATACTTCACATCACCTGTATAACCAAAGCCAAAACTGTCGGTGAGAGGAACTCCTTCCTCGTGTTTCATATGTCCAAATTCGCCGAGTATAGCAGCATAAGGTTTCTCAAGCACATGTGCGAGTACATTCAGACGGCCACGATGTGCCATACCTATGATCACTTCACGTGTACCGCAGTCGATTGCAGCTTTGATAACCTCATCTAGCATTGGCACAAACACATCTGTCCCTTCGAGTGAGAAACGTTTCTGACCTGGATATGTCTGGTGCAGATAGCGTTCAAACACCTCTACCTGCGTAAGGCGCTTCAATACATTGCGCCGGAAGGCTGGATCCGATGATGTACGATAGAGCTGCAAACCTACCGCGTCACGCAACCATCCACGCTCAAGCGGGCTTTTCACCTGGTCGAACTCATAACTTATCGTACCAGAATACATTGCACGCAAGTTAGCAATTGCTTCAAGCGCGTTCCGAGCGCCTTCGGCGGAATGACCCCCAACAACAGTTGGTGGAAGTTGTGCCAGGTCTTCATCGTTAATGCCGTACGTTTCGGTCAGAAGCGCGGGATCGCTCAGAGGCTCACTACCCAGTGGATCAAGATGGGCGCCAAGGTGCCCGCGTGAACGTATAGCATGCGCGAGCTCGGAAGCGGCTACAATTTTAGAAACTTCAAATGGTGCAATTCCTGTGGTAGCTTTTTGCTCCGCAGTTAATTGATTTTCGGGAGACCATGTATCAAAAATGGCACGAGTGTCGGCGTCAACAGAGGCTGGGTTCTGACGATAGCGCTCATATAATTCAAGAACATAGCCCGCATTTGGTCCATAGAATGCTTTGAGGTCATACATATTGATACCTTATTATATAAATGTTAAGCAGTTGAATCGTATAACTGATTGTATTTTATCATCTAAACGCCAGGGCTGCGCGCCTCATTTTTCTCCAGCTTTACTCACTTTGGAACAATCAACATAGCAACTGACTATTGACATGTTTTACAGATGACTTTAAGATTATTGTGTAACATTTGTGTAACCGGAGCACCAGGAGGGGCTGTGAGCCATGACTCGTCGCATCCCAACCGTTAGCAATGGCACATTGCACGAGCACATGGAGGAGGTACCCTCCATCGATACCATCGTGGTTGGATCGAATGCCTGGTATACATGGTTAGAAAATCACAGCACGTTTCGCTTTGACCATCCATCCTCTAGCTTCACAGCGCGCAAGGAACAACGCTCAGGAGGCTGGTACTGGTATGCCTACCGGCGCCATGCTGGGCGACTTCACACTGCCTACGTCGGCAGATCCGCAGAACTGTCGATCACACGATTAGAAGTGATTGCAGCCGATTTGGCTGGAGTTATCGACACACGAGACTTGCATATGCCTGCTGGCGATCATGTGCCAGCCCCACACATTTCAATACTCTCTCAGCCAGAAGTCGAGCTCATCCCAAGCAATAATCTGCCGCTCCAACTCACCTCGCTCGTTGGACGCGAACAGGAAGCGGCAGCAGCAGGGGCACTCGTACA
>WNFF01004963.1_pt1 | contig 12956 bp, 29 predicted proteins | sample 5400441 | NCBI WGS metagenome assembly WNFF01 (sample SAMN13153345, study PRJNA577476) | soil metagenome | isolation source: 120 cm saprolite under Douglas fir tree site 2 hole 3 replicate 1 | place: USA:California | collected 2015-04-18
ATGGGGATACCTTCTGGCATGTTCACTTCCCCTTCGGTCCACACGGGTCCGCGCGGTGTCGGGGAGCGGGGAGGCACTTGTACACCCCTGTACCCGCTGGTGTCTCCACCCACAATTCCGTCGACGCAGTTCGTTTGAAAATTGCCCTCACGTTTAGTTTGGAATCCATTTTCTGCTCTGCGCGTGCCCGCGCGTCGATTGCCCTGATGCACTCACGCGCCGACGGATAGGCAGTAAGAAGTGTGTACGTCATGGCATCCAGCTCGCCTTGAGTGTTCCCCTCCCACAACACCCACGCGCACTCGGCCGAGGTCGACGTGGCGAGGGCGAGCAGACAGCAGAGCGTTGCGAGCGGTAAGCACGGCCAGCGGGTGGGCATGAGTGGGTCTCCTTCCGGCGGGCTGGTCGTCTAATGCGCTAACTGGGTCACCCGTCGCGCGAAGGCTTGGTGGAACTCCTCCTCGGACAGTGCGCGAAGGAACGGGCCGGGCCGGACCAAGCGACAGCGGACGGTGACGCGGCTGCCCGATCCTTCGGGGTCGATCCAGACGGCAACCCGCGTAGGCAAGCCCCACAGAAACGCTGGCGTGTCGGCGACCAAGTAGCCATCGGGCTGGTGTTCCTCGATGGCGACGGCGCTCGTGGCGTCCAGTACGGCGTGCGCGATCTGCCACGCCCGATCAGGCGGGACCGGATACGATTGCGCGAGGCCGCTCGCCTTCTGCGCCTGTCATGAGGGCCACGAGCAGCGCCACGCGGCTGAATCTCCAGAACCGCTGGATCATTCCCCGTCCTCCGTGGCCGCGAGTCTACCAGCGTCGGTGGGCGGGAGGGAGCCCGCCGTGCCCTTACTGCGCTATCATCCCGCCATGGTCCCGCCGATCAGGAGACGCGATGCCAACGCCACATAACGAGACTCCAGTCCCTTGAGCACGCGCTGGCGGGAGCGAAGCAACTGCGACTCGCAAAGCCCCGTGAGGTGAGGACATGCCAGACATAGAGCCGGTTCGGCAAGCGCCCAAGAAGTTAGCTGGTCGGCAGCAGCGGCACGTCGAAGTCGAGCTCGCCGGCTTTGAGCGGGGGATCCGGGCGGCGGTGCTGCATCTTGAGCGCACGGGGCACCATCGGGCCGCCCTGGTCCTGCGGACCGACTTCACGTTGCAGGGGCGAAGTCGGCAAGATCGCCGGACGCTGGGGTGACAGGGGCCCACAGGCAACCGAGTGCGGCGACTCCGATGAGCGGCGAGCGTCTCGTCATTGGCTCGCCAGGTCCGCCGGGCGCTCGGGCTGGTCCTCCGAAGACGGCCCAAGCGCTCTCGCTGAATCGGCACCCGCCGCTCGGGGCTACTTGACACCCGACCCACCCGCCGCGTAAGGATGCGCTTCCGCTGTACGGGAGAAGAGAAAGGCAGGGCGCCCGATGAAGGACATCATCGAGCGGAAGTTGGCAGCAGGGGTTCTACCGGATCGCCCGCCCGTCAAGTACTGGGCCGGGTTCGGGGTCGGCCAGCCTTGCGACGGCTGCGACGAGCCGATCCTCGACACTCAGGTCGAATACGAAGTCGTGTTCGATGCGTTCCCGACAGTCCGCTTGCGCACGCTGTGCGCCGAGATCTGGGGTGCACTCGTCGCCCACGCGGGCCCGGCTGTGGCGGGAGGCGCGTGATGGTGAGGTTCTTGTGGGCTTCAGCGCGATCGTGGCCGCGGTAGAGGAGCTGTTGACTCGATCCCCGACGCTTTGCCTGGCTAATCTGGCGGTCCTCGAAGCATCACGTTATCCAATGGCGCGCCGCGGTCACCTGTTCAGCACGACGCCGGAGTCGGAGGACCCACTCCTGGATACCGTCCGAACCCGCCTCAGTAGTGGCACGCTGTTCCCGGTTGATCGCAAGTCCTGCATCGGGTGGGGCAGCGGCAAGCCCTGCGCCGTTTGCGACTTGCCGATCAACCACCGGGACATTGAGTACGAGGTTGCTGGTGGTCCCAGCGGCTCAGTCTGCGTGCATCTGCCATGCTACCTCGTGTGGCGTCAGGAGTCTAAGGCGCTGCACTTGAGCGAAGGTACGCGGCACCCTCGGAGGACCACCGACGAACTGCTGGCCCAGTTGCGAGGATCTAGAGATGCTGATCAAGTGCTGCTGGTACGTGTTGTAGATGAGGCCGCCCACCAGCCAGAGTAAGATGCTCGCCTTCCCTGCTGCGGAGGCTCGCTGCCGGTACTCGGCGTCGTCCAGCGCCATCGTCGGCATCGTCACTTCCCCTTCGGCCCGCGCGGGTCCACGGTGTCGGGAAGGCAGCTGTACGTCAGAGAGGAGACGCCCATTTCCTGCATCGTCTGCCTCTCGGTGTCATTGACCCTCGCTGCTTCCACTTCTTTTGCTGCGCATTGATCAAACGACGGGAATCCTCGCACGGGGGATAAGAGCGCCTGCGGCGACTACTTCTCCTTCCAGTCCCGGCCGCACACGCAAGCGTGCTTGTCACTGTGCGCCAGACCCTTGTGGCATTGATGCCGCTTGCCATCGTCAAGGATCTCGCGCATACGGCAGCGGGGCGGATTGGTCCAGTATTGGAGGGCTCCTGCGCTGGGGCACGGAGGTACGGAGTCGCGCCACATTGTACGCCGAGGAAGGGTCGTCATCGGTTCCGGAGTTCTCCTACGCCCGGCGCGACCCGAGAGTGTCGGGGAGGTACATCGCTTACTCGATCACCTGGTCCGCCCGCTGCAAGAGCGACTGGGGGATCGTCAGGCCGAGGGCCTTGGCGGTCTTGAGGTTGATGACTAGCTCGTACTTGGAAGCCTGCTCCACCGGCAGGTCGGCTGGCTTGGCACCCTTGAGGATCTTGTCGATGTAGGTAGCCGCGCGCCGGGTGATGTCAACCTGATCCGAGAAGTAACTCATGAGACCGCCCGCCTCCACACAATCCTTGGGCCCGAACATCCCCGCCAAACGGTGCTTCAGCGAGAGCTCGGCGAGAACCGCGCGCTGAGAGCGAATGAGCGGCGTCGCCAACGCGAGAAAGCCATTCACACGTTCTCGAACCATCATCGCGAACGCCCCATCGAGATCCTCGAGTGTCCGCACCGGTACCGTAAGGACCTGAACCCCAAGTCTTTGGGCGGTGGCCTCGACGGCGTGCAAGGCAGGACGGTGCGAGGGCGCCGTCACCGTCACCAGCACGCCGATCCGCTTCATGTGCGGCAGTACCTGCTTCATTATCTCGAGTTGTTTGGCCACAATCTCGGTCAATACCACCGACAGACCCGTGATATTGCCGCCGGGCCGCGCAAGGCTCACCACGTGGCCGACACCTTCCGGGTCGGCGTGCCCGGCGAACACGATGGGGATCGTCTTGGTTGCGCGTCCGGCGGCGTCCACCTCCGTCGAAGTAGGCGCGAAGATAAGGTCGACTTTCATACGGACCAGGTCGGCCGCCAGTTCGGGCAGCCGTTCGGCCGTCTCGGCCCATCGAAATACAAGGGAAATGCTCTTGCCCTCGACATAGCCGCGGTCCCGCAAGCCTATCCTCAGTGCGGTTACCCGGTTCGCCGCCTCGGCGGGGGAACCATAACTCAGATACCCGATCTGGTAGACTCTCGCCGCCGGCTGTGCCTCGGCGGAGAGCGGCGCGGCGACGAGGCCGCCAGCCAGGGCGCAGACGAACGTCCGTCGATCCAACGGTCCTCCCTCGGGCCGCGTCCTCTAGGCCGGACGGGGGCGGCCTGCCGGGGCAGTTATACCAGAGCGGGCCCGTCCTGGCACTAGTACGAGGTTGAGAGCCCGAACGAACAGAGGCGGCCGAGACCCTTGCCGATCGCTCAGACCTACTATTCGCTTGGTCTGGACTGCGCCGGGCCGCTATCGTGAGCACCACGCAGCTCCAGGACCTCAAGCAAGCGCGGTCACGTCAGTGCGTCTGGCCGCCTTCATGGGGCCGCCACGGCCCGCGTGTCACGCCCCAGTTCTGCCGGGAGAGCGTGCTCGGGAGCGTCTACCGCATCGGGAGCCGCCTGTCGGTGACCATTCGGGTTGAGGGCCACGACTACGTGGCGCTCCTCGATCAGTGGCAATCACCGCCCACGGTGGACGAGGTGGAGGCGACGCTCCGGCGGGGGCTCGGCCGGACGGTCCAAGCGGTGGGCCAGGTCGAGATAGGAGCGCGGAAGTCGGCGACGACCCCGCCGGCCCCGGACCGGCGGAGTCAGTCGAGGTCGAGTCGCCCTCGGAGGTGAGTAGAGCCCGAAGGGGCAGTCGGTTCGCCCCTGCGAGCGTAAAATCACTCAGCGTGGGTGCGATGCCATTCATCAATGGCGTCCGTCCACTCCTTCAGTTGGGCCTTCGTCAAATTCTTCCAGTTCTTCTTGGTTACCAACCGGCCAGTCGTTTGATAGGCATGAATGATGGCCGGATGCGTCGTGGCTTTGTGCATGCCCTCTAGCATGTGCTGATCGATCACCTCATCGATCATTGGACGGGGCTCATCGGCGGCGGGATCGAAGAAGATCGGGTCGTCCGGGGACGGCGGGCGCCCGAACTTCTCCTTGAACCTTCGGAACTGCTCCTTCAGCCCTTCGACCATGTCCGGCGTGAGGGGTATGGGCTGAACGGGCTTCTTCGTTTGCTCGCTCTGCCCCTTCTTCTTTCGTTTCTTGCCCAAGATCACTTCCCCTTCGGCCCACGCGGGTCCACGGTGTCGGGGAGACAGTACAGGTAGGTATAGTGCGTCGGGTCGTCGCCTTGCTTGTAGGCGTAGCCGGTGTCATCGAAGACGAAGGTCTTGGACTTGTCGTGGCCGTACAATCGTGCTGCTTGCTCGATGGTGCCGTTCATCGCGCGCCGACACCCAACCTCAGTCGTTGAGGCGTCGGAGACATTCCACGACCCGCCACCGCTCGGTCTTACCGACGACATACTCCACAACATCCACGCGCACTCGGCGGAGGCCGACGTGACGAGGGCGGCCAAGCAAAGGAGGGCGAGGAGAATGCGGGCCGTTGAGATCATCGGTCCGTGTCTGGATATTTCCTCCTCAGGTCGGCAACTAGGTTCCTGTAAAGCTCATTGGCAGTAAGCTGGTCTAACCTTTTCTGCCAGACCTCTATTTCCCCGTTGGGGTTGATAAGCCTGAGTTCCACTCTCCAGTCCATTGGCCTACCTCATTTTCCCTGGCCGCGAATCTACCACCGCAGCCGGGCGTGCGGGAGCCGCGAAGATGTGCTTACTGCTTGCTGCACGGGCTCCGCCGCGATCCTCCGCGACGTCTCACTTCCCCTTCGGCCCCGCCGTTGTTTCGATGCCCGACCATAGCAGCCAAGCCGAAAGCAGATCGCGGACCTTCTCTTCCACAGCCGCGTGGATCACCTTCCACTCGGACTTCGTGATGTGCTGCGCGTCTCTCGACCTATTCCCTGTGGAAAATGCCGGTCTTGCAGGCGTCTTCGTGCACTTCTTTGGCCCGCTTTTCATGCTCCTTTCTGACTGTGTCCGTGATCCGATGTCGTGGAAGCGCCAATAAATTGCTTACGACCTCGTGACGGCATATGTCACATATGAACTTGGAAATGTGTACCACGACATAGTCACTAGGCAAGTCCTTGAGACTTCGCGTCGCCTGCCTCTTGGCGGGACGAGGTACCTTTTTGGCCGACCGTCCTTTGCGCTTGCCCATTGGGAGGAACTCCTAGTTCATCCTCTCGGTTGCGCTCCATCTTCACTTCCCCTTCGGCCCGGCCCGTAGATGGCGACGATCACCCCAGACGGCGCTCGGCGGAGAGGCGGCGGTGGCCGCAATGAAATAAAGAACCCGAGTGGGCGACCGCAAGAAGTCAGGTCCCTCCTACTCGGGCAAATCCGGGCGTGCCGCAGACACCCGGTTAGTTCCAAGAGGGCGAGGCTCGCGGTACGCAGGGTGCGGTCGGCTCCTCAGCAAGCGCTAGTCGCTGAGAATCCACATGACCCCGGCGGCGACGATCAGCGAGAGGAACACGCCAAGCCACCAGAGGCTATCCGTGCTCACCACGCACCACCCCCTCTGCGGACTGCCACAGGGAGAGGGCAGCAAGCCCTGAGCCACGGTGAGAGCGGCGCGAAATCGGGTAGTTACCTGGGCGAGGCGGGATGCAGGTGGCCGAGCCGCGTCAGCCTTGGTGCCCAGGGTGAGCGTACGCGGTCCAGGTGCGCCGGACCGAATAACGACACCTGTCTATTGATCCATCTCCCCCTTACGGTCGTGCCGGTGTTGGGGGAGGCGCACTAGCCGGGTGGACGATCTGCGCCCCGCACGAACAGACGAGCCAGACGTAGCCGCCATCTCGACCGCCGTCCAGTTCGCCGCAGCGTTGGTGTTCGCGTACAAAGACCACCAACGCTCCGAGGAGTTCTGGCATGGGGTGGGGAGATTGTCGCGGCTCGAATATTTGACTTGTGCGTTGTTGGTCGTGCTGGCGGCTGTCGTGGAGGGAGAAGGTCAGTAGTACGTTGTTGCGGGATTGTTTCAATGTCTTGCCAAAGGTGGTTCGCCTGCTCTACAGTTCCGGCGCCTTCACCTCGGCCTATGCGCTTGCCGCACCCGGCGTCGAGACCCTGGTGCTGGGCTGTTCTGTTCTCCAACCGCAGAGGGTAGTCCCGTTGATCAGTCCGAAACCGCAAGACTTGACCGAACCATAAACGGTCCGTTCAGTGAGTCTCTACGCGGGTGTTTCAACCACCCGCGGGGGACTAGACGTGGGGTCGGCATGGGTGACCATCCGGTATCTGAGCTTTCTATCTGCGAGCAGTTCTGGGACGATCAGGCGCGGATGCGCAGGGGGGATGTCCTGGGGGCGGTCGCTCTCGACAGCGCCGAGGAAAGCTCGTGCATCCATCGAGTGCAGCATGCTCTCGTACGAAGCGCGATGCACCGGGTGATCCGAGTTCGTCGCCCTGCTGGGACATCAGTGCTTGACTACGGGTGTTGCACCGGCCGCTGGGTGGACTTCCTTCGTGGCTACGGATACCGGTACGCGGGCGTGGATCTCTCGGCTGGCATGCTGGCGATGGCTCAGCGACGGCACCCGGATACCGAGTTCCGCAAAGTTAATGGGCAGGCAATTCCGCATGGAGACGCGTGTTTCGATGTGGTCTGGTCGATAGCCGTGGTCCACCACAATCCGCCCGCTCGGCAAGAACACATTCTGGCGGAGTTCACGCGGGTGATTCGGGACGGAGGCGTCCTCGTCCTCCTAGAAGGAATCGGGCGAAACAGTGAGACGGGAATCTACTACCCCCGCCCCCCGCACGACTGGACCGCCTTGGCCCAACGGCATGGGCTTTCCCGGCGCTGGAGTCGCGGCGCATGCTACTTCGTTTCCCGAACTATCGGCGAGGCGGTGCGACGGCGTGCCACTCCCGCCAGGGTAAAAACATCGCGGGTAGCGGCATCGGACCCGAACCCACGAACGCCGGGATGGATCCGCTGCGCGGCGCGGCTCGATAGAATGCTGTGTCCGCGTTTAGCCGGATTGCTCCCGCCACCGCTGCACAGGCGGGCGATCATGGTCTTTGAGAAAGCGACCGGGCACCGAGGGGCTGCCAACCAATGGTGACGTGCTCGTGTGGCGGACGCTTCGATGCTCGGCTGAGCTTACGGAACCAGCTCGACGGCGGCGAAATGGGAACCCGAAGAGACCGCCTCAAGAGGGCGGCCCCTCCCCTTCGGGCGAAGGCCGGGTGTGGCAGCAAAGTCTTGGTCCCGAAAATCCCGCGCCGCTTAGAGTAGGACCAATGGCGCAGTCGAGTCCCCCGGCCGACAGCCTGACGGAGAGCGTGGTGCGGCAGTGGCTCCGTGAGCAGCATGGAGTCGCGTTCTGCTGCGCGTGTCTTGCCGCGCATACCCGTCAGGCTTCGAATCGGGCCGACATCGCGGTCGCGCTCAACGCCCTCACGAGGCGCCCGGGGTTTCTGCCGGGTCGCTGCGCGTGCGGCGCCGTGGGGGTGCGGCGCAGCAAGTAGAGCCCGAAGGGGCAGCCTCAAGAGGGCGGCTCATCCCCTTCGGGCAAATTCATCAATCGCTTGGTTGCTCCCACCGGGCTGGGCGCCACTTCGGGATGGGCAAGGCCGTGTCGCTCCGTCGCTGGCCGGACAGATCGAACGTCATTACGTGGCCCCTCCTGTCGAACCACCCCGAGCCGATCAGGCGGGAGGTATTGTCAAAGAACTCCACCCGCGACATATCGAGATCCACGATGGCGTACCCAATCGGCTGACCGCGGGCCGCGTACAAATCCACGCGATAGTGCTCGCTGAGCGTATTCACGCGAGCCCATCCAATCCGTCGCTCGCGGAGATCGTAGTAGTCCACACGGCCCGCACGCCGGTCCACTATCGCATGGCCGATATGTCGGCCGTCGGCGTCGTGCAGGTCGATGCGCTTAACGGCAAGTGCAGGGCTCAAAGCGCCCATAAGGCCGATGAGCGTGAGCATGCAAGTCGCCCATGCAGTGCGGTCCATCCAACGGCGGAGCCTTTGCCTAGAGGCGGGAGAAGCTGTCACACCGCTTGTACGCGAGCTCGTCCCGCCAGGCATCGAGACCCAATCCGTCAAGCACAGACTCTCCGGAGGAATGCCGCGCTGGGGTTGCCCATTGCCACCTCCTCCGTCGCTATTCAATCACCTGATCCGCCCGCTGCAGGAGCGATAGGGCGTAGCGGACTTCATCCTTTACCCGCGTCTTCACGTTCCCACCAGAGACGGTCAAGCGCCGCAGCCCCGGGGCCAGCAAGGACCAAGAGGACGCAGGCGACGAGGAGCATCCGATCCAGATCGCTCGCGTTCCAGCCCGCACTCGGCATCTTGACCCACAAGGTCGTTACGAGCATCTCTACGGCGAACAGGCACGCAACTACACGGGTCGCGACGCCGAGCAAGAGTAGGATGCCGCCCACGAGTTCCAGGATGGCGATGAAGGGTGCCATCAGGCCCGGGAACGGGATGGCAAGCTTCGCGAAGAGGGTGGTCACGCCGCCGATGCCCCCGGCGAACTTCTGGTAGCCGTGAACGGCAAACAGGAGTCCAGTCATGAGGCGGACGAGTGTGATACCCCAATCTGGGTGTAGACCGGCGATGCGCTTCATCCTCGCTCTCCTTTCGTCAGTGTCCCGTTCAGCGAAATGGGCCTTTGCCTACTGGATTACTTCGTCCGCCCGCTGCAGGAGTGACGGCGGGATCGTCAGGCCGAGGGCCTTGGCGGTCTTGAGGTTGATGGCTAGCTCGAAGGTGGTCGGCTGTTCGACGGGCAGGTCGGCGGGCTTCGTACCCTTGAGAATCTTGTCCACATAGGCGGCGGCGCGCCGAAACAAGTCGGCCAGATTGGCTCCGTAAGACATGAGCCCGCCGCGCTCGACGTTCTCCTTGAGCTGGTACATCGCCGGCAGTCGGTTCTTCGACGCGAACGTGACGATTTGGTCGATGAGACGCTGATGGACGCTGTCGGCTGTCATGAGCAGCGCAGAAGGCCGCTCGCGCATCATCGCGGTAAGCGCCTGCTCCAGCTCCTCGCGATTGCGCGCCTCGGCGGACTGGAGTGCCACATTGAGGGATCGCGCTCCAGTCTGCACCTCGTGGAAGTGCGATGTCTGGTCCGGATTAGCCGGGTTCCAGAGGAAGGCCACGCGAGACAAGTTCGGTACGGCTTCTTTCAGGATCTCCAGCCGTTTCGTGGCCAGACCGGCGCCAAGCTGGGTGGACCCGGTGACGTTGCCTCGCGGTTGAGGGAGGCTCGCGACGAGCCCGGTGGTCAGGGGATCGCCTGTGCCCACCATGACAATGGGAATGGTCGTCGTTGCTCCCTTGGCAGCGAGCGTCGCTGGCGTGCCCTGGGTCACGATGACGTCGACTGTGAGCCGAACCAGCTCGGCCGCAAGCGCCGGCCACCGCTCGCTTCGCCCCTCGGACCGTCGAAGCTCGAAGACGATGTTCTTGCCCTCCGTGTAACCGAGATCGCGCAGTCCTTCTCGCAATGGCTCCCAGGCCAGGTCGGTGAGAAGGGCTATCCGCGACATCGTCGTCGATGGCTGCTGCCCCTCGGCGGCGAGCGGCGCGGCGAGCAGGCCAGCCAGGGACCCGAGGAAGACGCGTCGGTCCATCGACGAGGACCTTACACCAAAGATCCAGCTGCAAGCGACTCGACCTCTAGCGACGGAAAATAGCCGCCCATATCCGGCCAGCCCTGCGCGTCGACGTGCTGAGTCCACAGGACCCAGCGATAGACGGGCTGGGCAGGCGCTCGGTCGCAGCCGAGCCGGCTGAAGAGCACGACCACGAGGCCGACCAGCGACCGTCTAGCCGATTGAGGGCGACGATCCTGCTGGGCCGTCCGTCGGTCGATCCGCTCGCGGGCCGTGCCCGTCAGCGCGTGCAGGCTATCCGCAGGCGTAGGCCCCCAGTCTGGGCCGATGAGCCCATTCGGCTGATCAATTCCAAGATGCTAGACTCGATTCGAGTAGCGGCCATCGGCCCACGAGAGGAGCAAAATGCGCAGGTTCGTGACGGGGATCTTGATCGTGATGGCCATGACGGTCTTGACGAGCTGCTTCATCGCGGGACCGGTTCCATACGCCTACTCGCCCGTCTATTGTTCCGGGTGCTGGTACGGGACGTGGGAAGGCCGCGAGGGCTGGCATTATGGCGGCGAGTCCGTGGGAACGCGAACATCATGAAGGCGATCACCGGGGCGAGGGCCATCGTGGCGAGGGGGAGCGGCACGAGGGACACCGCTAGAATCCTCTTGCCCGACCCGTCGGGAGTGGCTGGAGTGGCACATCCGGACTGACGGGGCAGAGGGCCCTTGACGACCCGAGCCCAGCAGGCCGGACTCCGTCTGGAAGACGTGCCGCGCCCCTCGCTGGCCAAACTCAGGCGCCGGCACAAACTCGACGCCAAGGTCCGCCAGGCGATGGGGATAGTCCTACGGCGCCGGCCCAAGCGCCCTCGCTGAATCAAGCCTCACCTCTGCGAGGGGGCAGACAGTTCGGGCCTACTTGACACCGGGCCCGCCGCCGCGTAGGCTGCCATTCCGCTGTACGGAGGAGAGAAAGGCAAGACGCTGCGGTGGACAGCACCATCGAGCGGAAGTTGGCGACAGGTCTCCTACCCAGACACCACCCCGTCAAGTCATGGGCCGGCTTCGGCACTGGGGAGAGCTGCGACGGGTGCGACCAGCCCATCCTCGCTACTGAAGTCGAGTACGAGGTGGACTTCGCCGAGTCGCTGACGCTCCGGTTCCACGTGACGTGTGAGCAGATATGGCGCGCTCTCATCACCCAGATAGCGCAGCCGGCGACGAGCGAGGGCGCGTGATGGTCCACTTTCGCATCGACCTAGACGGCCGGGTCTTCGCGGCGTGCGCTCCCTACCTCACCGTCGCGCACCATCGCGGGCTACGACTCGCGGTACACGCGGTGCTGATCACCTGCCCGCGCTGCAAGGAGTTGGTGCAGGCCGCTCGCGCGATGAAGGAGAGCGGGACGTAAGGTCGGGTCTCCCGCCCCCGCCCATTGTGCCTCTCCTGCGGCCGGGGCACTTCCTGTAGTTGACGAGGGCGACATGAGGGGCTACTCCCCGCGCAGGAGAACCCCACGATGATCAGTCCCAAGATGCAGACGCTACTCTCCAAGGTCGACGCTGCCGAGGCCGCGCACTTCGCCGGACTCCGCGAGAGCGCCGAGCAGGACAAGGAGACGGCGAGAACGAAGAAGCTCTCGGTGCGGCGACGCCCACCCTGGGCGGGTCTCCTCACCAAGACGAGCGGCAAGCCGGCCGCCAAGAAGCGGAGGCCGGCGTGACCTGCTAGTAGCAAGCCGGTCGCGATGACTGACACGCCCTACGACGAGGAACTGAGGCGGCAGATCCGCGCCCGCTTGGCCGAGGGCCGCCTGCCCGCTATCGACGGCATCTCCAAGTCCCACCGTGGGACCGGGCGCCCCTGCCTCGTGTGCCGCCGCGCGATCGAACCCGGCGAGGTCGAGCGTGAACTCGACGGTGTCGATGTCGTCGTGATCGCGCACGAGCCGTGCTACGTGATCTGGCGCGAGGAGTCGAAGGCGAGGGGCGCGTCACCGTAGGACGGACCCACCCGCCCCCTCGCGCACCAGCACGTCGTCCTTGATCACCGTCCCGCATCGGTCGCAGGAGCCAGCGTGGATGAGCTCGTACTCGCGCGAGAAGCGCAGCCGGCGGGCGAGCGCTTGGAGGCGCGCCACGTCTTCGGGCGAGTTCAGGTCGGCGGCGCTCGCCCAGCAGGGCATGCAGTGCCAGGCGCCCGGGTGCGCGCGCAGTGTGGCCAGCGCGTGGCCGTCGAAGGTTGTCCCGCTCGTCATTTCCCTGAGAGCGCTGAGGACGATGATGATGCACCCGTGATCGGCGGCGGCGGGCCGCTCCCGCCGGAGATCCGCCGGATGAGGTCGCGGATCGCGGGCAGCAGGGCATCGTGGATCACCCACTTGCTCACGAACACATCCGCGGTGCGCTCGGAGCTTCTGGGTTTAAGAAACCCAGAAGAAACCCAGAAGGGGTCGGTCTTTACGCGCCGCGTTAGGAGCCCGGTGACCAGCGCCAAATAGCTCATCAAAAGGCGAGTTGAGGTTCGGCGGGGCAGGGTCCGAGGGGACCGGACTCCGGCTGATCGAGCGCGCCCCGCACCAGTGGAGCGAGCGCCCATGCTCCCGCGCCGTCACGGCGATCGCGTGGGCGAGCCGCGCGGCCCGCTCGGCTCAGCGCTCCGCTCGAACTCGTGTACAGGCGCGCGCTGGGCTCGCCGAAGAGCCGAGGGACAAGTGTGTACTCGACAAAACTGACAGAACCTCGGTTGGGTTGTTCGCTACCGAGGCGACGTCAGGAGCGGCGGAAAGCCTCCGGAGGCACGTGGCGCGATCGCTCATGTCGGCCCGCCAGGAGCCGCGGGTTGATCCGGAACCGCA
>WNFF01003959.1_pt1 | contig 12947 bp, 8 predicted proteins | sample 5400441 | NCBI WGS metagenome assembly WNFF01 (sample SAMN13153345, study PRJNA577476) | soil metagenome | isolation source: 120 cm saprolite under Douglas fir tree site 2 hole 3 replicate 1 | place: USA:California | collected 2015-04-18
GAAACAGATTGCGCAAAGTGCGAACGCGCTCGGCCTCCCCATCCTGGGCAAGCTTGAGGTGCTCTTCGATCAACGGTCTGTGGACGCGCACGTAGACAATACTGTCGGCGATGCAGGTCGTGGCCAGAGCTACAAAAACGAGCAAGTGCAGAAGGCATTTCATGAGGGTAATCCGCCACTGGCAGGCTAGCATGAGGCCCGGGCCTAGCGAACCGCAAATTGCTGGCCGGTTGCGGGGGGTGTTTGGTGTCAGCTCAGGGCGGCTGACCTTCGCGCGGTATCGGCACCCGGTTTCCTGGCCCAAGAGCCTGACATAGGGGACAGTTTGGTACACTTCGACGATATCCACGCTAGGAAAGTCGCTATGAATGGCAAGTCTAGGCCGGTTTTGTCTGGACTCTTGGCGGGTGCCATTGCCCGGCTGATGATCGCACTCCTGTCCCCGTTCGCTGGTGCTCAAAATGGGGCCGCGCCAGCGGCGTCAAAAACGACCGATCAAGCCTTCAAGAACATCCAGATCCTGAAAGGGATTCCAGCGGACCAACTCATGCCGTCGATGCAATTCATCTCCACCTCTCTAGGCGTGGAGTGCGAATACTGCCACGTGGAGGGCGCGTTTGAGAAGGACGACAAGAAGCCCAAACAGACCGCGCGCAAGATGATGGAGATGATGTTCGCCATCAACAAAGGCAACTTCGAGGATCATCGCGCAGTGACGTGCTACACCTGCCACCGTGGAAATTCGCATCCGGTGGCAATCCCGATTATCCCATCCGAGGCAGACGCAGCGGCTCACCCCGAGCCGATGAAAACCGCGGATGGGAAAGATACCCACGCAGTGGATTCGAGCGCGAGTTCCAAAGCAGTCGTCGATCCTATTCTCGAGAAGTACATCGCGGCGCTGGGCGGAGCCGCGTCCATTCAAAAAGTCACGAGCCGCGTTCAAAAGGGATCCGCCGACTTGGCCGGCAAACAGTTTCCGATTGATATCTATGCACAGGCGCCGGACAAGCGGGTCTCCGCGATGCACCTGCCAAACGGCGACAGCATCACCGCGTACAACGGAACGGTGGGGTGGCTGAGTGTGCCGGGGCGTCCGGCGCACTGGATGAGCCAAGCCGAAGCGGAAGCCTCCCGGCTGGATGCAGAACTCTATCTTCCGGTGCGAATGAAACAGATTTTCACCGATTTTCGGCTGGCGGCGCCGGACAAGATCGCTGGCCGCAACGTGAGCGTCTTGCAAGGACTGCGCGAGGGTAAGCCGCCGGTGAACTTCTATTTCGACCAGCAGTCGGGATTACTGGTGCGGCTGGTAAAGTACGTAGACACGCCGCTGGGACTGAATCCCACGCAGATTGATTATGCGGACTATCGAGATTCGGGTGGTGTGAAAATCCCGTATCGCTGGACCATCGCTCGGCCCAGCGGGCGGTTCACGATCCAGGTCGAGTCGGTGCAGCAGAACGTGCCGATCGACGGGGAAAAATTTGTGCCACCGGTACTCCCGCCATCAGACCAAAAACCATCTTCCCCGTAAACTTCGTGTTGAGCAGCGGGCGCTCAGCAAGAGCTGTCACTGCGGGGCGCCGCCGGCTGCAGGAGCAGTAACTCCGCCATTTGTGTTGTGCTGAGCCCTGGCATGGTCCATTCGTGCGGCCATCATATCTCCGGCAGTCATGTGCCCGCCCGATCCTTGCGCCTTGCCGGCCTCATCCCGCCAAAAGATGTATCTCGCCTGAGCATCGACCATTTCCTGGGGAGTCACATTGAAATCGGTTCGCACCGCATCCCGCGCAATGTCATATTTCTCGGCCCGGTCGCGCTCCTGATCCGCTTCATCATTCTTCTTGTTCAAAAAGTGCCGGTAGATGTAGTCCTCGATCTTGCTGTTTTGCTTCTTCGCATCCGCGGCAATCTGGTTCCAGTTGGCGTGCTGCTCGTCTCCGATTTGCCAGATGGTCTTACCCGAGCTCAACGCCGAAACGATGTCCGTCATTTTGACTCCGATGGCGACGAGTTCGTGGGCGATAAAGAAGGAGCCGTAGTCCAGACCGATCTTGCATCGTTCCTCAACCAGATCGGGGCGAGGGATCTTGAGGGTGTCGGCGATGCTCATGCTCACCATTCGCCGCCCGATCTTGTCGGTAGCCATGGCTGTGATTTTCCGGACCTGTTTCTCTGCTTTTTGCCGGTCGTCACTGGAGGCGACAGTCGAAATCGTAACTGAAAGGAGAAGCGACAAAAGCCAGGCAAAGTCGCTCATTCGACCCTCCTGAGACTCGTGGAAGTCGGCTAGAATTATATCCAATCGGGCGCGGAGAGGACAGGACATACAGCAACAGTTATGTCAGCCGCCGAACGGCGTGAGAGTATGCCAGGGCTGCAAAACCGGCACCCAAAAGCAGCCGAGCATGCTAGAGTGGGTTCAGCTTGGAAGGAATTTTGGAGGATGCGATCATGAAGCGTTTTTCTGGTTTCTCCATCATGCTTCTTGCGTTGACCCTCGCGATCCCCGCGTTCGGCGACGATCAGCAAAAGGCAGAAAAACAGCTGCACAAGATTACGGCCATGGCGACCGACGCCACCGGTCGTCGCGTGGTCAGCATCACGGTGGCCGACACACTCGAAGCCAAGCGTCCCGACCTTGTGATGGAACGCCGAACCATGAACTTGAACTACGGCGACCTCTTCGTGGCACATGTGCTGGTGAAGAGCGGCACCAAGATGGACGATATTGCCGCCCAATTGAAAGCCGGAAAGAACATCGGCCAGATTGCAGATGAACAACATGCAGACTGGAAACAGATCGCGGCGGACGCCAAGAAACTGAATGCGAAGATGGAGGACAACCTCTACAAGCACTTTCTCAGCGGGAAGGCGGACGCAGCGCGCGATGCAGCGGACAACTACGACCCCATGATTGATGGCGTGACGGCTGACAATGATGTTTCCAAGAATGACATCGCTGATGCCGAACGCACCTACCAAATCTGGCGTGATCGGGCGGATCAGGCACGAGACTCGAAACTGGATGCGTCCTCCGAGAAGGCGGCGCGGGGCGCACGCGGCGATCCCGTGAGAGCAAAGGCTGGTTCGCTAGAGCCGCCTCCAAAATAAGACTTGTCTCATTCTCAAAGCGGCCTAACCGAAGGCGGCGAAAATCGCTTCATTTCGGGATCGGGTCATTGCGGCGGACGACTCGGATCTGGTGATCTGTGAACTCTACCGGAATGTCTTCCACTCGAGCCTTCGGCATGTGGCAGCTGACGCAATCCTTGCGGGCAGCGGGGCAAGCCGCGCCGGGGTGATCCGCCGTGGTTTTGGCGCCCGCAGAATTCACGTGACAACTGAGGCAGTGTTGATCGTATGACGCCGCGTCGCGGTCCAAGGGCCGGTGGGGGTTGTGGCACGCCACGCAGGTCAACCGGGCATCCCCTTTCCCCCAACACCGACTGTTCTGTATCCGGTACGGGGGGAATCGCACCGACTTCATTCCGGTAGAGCCGCTAAGGGTTACATCCCACCACGTGCGGTGGCAGGCGCCACAAAAATCTATGGACTCCACGGGATTGAGATGACGGGGGTTCAGGATCATCGTTGTTCCCTGTTCGGCGAGTCCCGCCTTCACAGCCGACACATGATCTGCGCCGGGGCCATGACAGGCCTCACAAGTGACCCCCGGAATCGAGCGCTCGGGATCAAACCGGTCGTTGGTGGTGGATGCGGTATTGTGACAGTTAAAGCAGCCCCGGACCTCATTGTCTGAAAGAAGCCTGCCGACGGCCCGATCGAGAGACTCGGGCACGGAGTGCGGCTGGTCGACCGTGAAGTCCCACACGCCGGCCTCTGGATAGTAGGTAAGCGGCGCCATGTAAATGCCGCCGTTCTTTTCAAAAAGAAACGATTGTCCCATCCGGATACCGAAAGCCCACTGCAAGGGCGCTGAAAATGAAACGGCGCCGTCGGTGACGGAGAAGGTCGCAGTCCGGCCGTCCTGTGCCGCCTGGTAGACGTAGGGGCCAAGTTTGTACTTCAGTGGATGGTTGGCGAGTAGTTTGGAACTCGAAGCCCGAGTCACCGTCTGGGCCATAGCACTCGACTTCTGGGCGGAAGCTATGTCCGCATGACACCGGGAACAGGTTCCATCACCCACAAAAGCGCTGGCCGGGAAGCTGCCTTTCGTCGGCCACCATCCCAATTTGCGAAGGCGATCTTCAGTGGCCAGCTGGTCTGCGATGGTGGCGGGATGAGCCTGGGTCGCAGACTGGCTCCACAGGCCCAGGCTCCCTGAGCCAGTGACGACGGCCACCGCGAGTGCGGTTGCGCAGAACTTGGACACCCTATCCACAGCTCTCCATTCTGTTATCGCTGTCCGGCGACCGCAGGGTTTGCTTTGGCTCTGTCAGGTCTGACTCTGTCTGACGTTACGATCCCTTCGCCTTCTTTCACAATATAAAAACGGTCAGACGCCAGGTTCTGCAACGTTTGGGTGCTGCCAGAAGGCCAGCGAACCTCCACACGGTCGACCTTGTCTGCAGGCCCAAGTCCAAAATGCAGCCGTAGATCATTCTGCGAGAGATAGCTGCCCCCACTTCGGACCTCATCGATCTGCGAGAGGGAACCGGCAACGACTCGAACCTTCGCTCCCAGAGCCAGCCGGTTGCTGCGAGTACCCACCAACTGAAAAGTGATCCAGTGGTTGGAGATCGTAGTCTCGTTGTGGAGAACCATCGGCAGGCCATCGATGTTTTCGACGACCACGTCGATCCTTCCGTCGTTGTCGAGATCCCCAAAAGCCGCGCCCCGGCTGGGTTGTGGGATCGTCACGGCAGGACCGACGGAATTGCTGATATCAGCGAACGTGCCGTTCTGGCGGTTCAGAAACACAAGTTTGCGCTGGCGATACTTCGCGCCTGCGGCCAGCGAGTCGACCTGCGGGTAGACGTGTCCGTTGACGACGAACAGGTCCGGCCAGCCGTCGTTGTCGAGGTCGACGCATCCGGTGCCCCAGCCCAGGTATGGAATCGTGATCTGCCCAACACCGGCTGCAAAGGCGACATCGGTGAATGCCAAGTTGCCGTCGTTGCGATAAAGAGAATTGCTCTGGTCCTCGAAGTTAGTCACGTGGATCGAGAAGCGCCCAGTGTGATTGAAGTCGCAAATGGCGATCCCCATACCGGCCATTTCTCCGCCATCGGTACCAACTGCCGTGCCGGAGATGTAGCTCACGTCGGTAAAGTGCCCCTTGCCGTCATTCCGGTAGAGATAGTTGGGGGTGGAATCGTCGGCGACAAACAGATCGGGACGGCCGTCGTCGTTGAAGTCGCTCCAGACGACGCCGAGTCCGTAGTATCCAGAGGCATCGTCGACGCCGGCCGCCTGCGAAACGTCGGTGAACGTGCCATCTCCATTATTGCGATACAAGCTGTCTCCCAGGCCTTTCATGCCGCGCGGGCCACACTGCACCGGGATGCCGCGAAAGCGGCAAGTGGCTCCGACGCCGAACTGTGGAAGATGATTCAGATCGAATTCCACGTATCTCGAAACCATCAGGTCAGCAAAGCCATCTCCGTCGTAGTCGGCAAAAGCCGCGCCGGTTGACCAGCGTGGGTCGGTCAATTGAGCTTGCTTAGTGACATCGGTGAAGGTGCCGTCGCCGTTATTGCGATAGAGCACCATGCCTTCTTCGCAGGTGATAAGCATGTCGGTCCAGCCGTCATTGTTGTAGTCTCCGACAGCGCCTCCCATAGCCCAGCAAGGGTAGCCGACCCCCGCCTTCTCAGTGACGTCCGTGAAAGTTCCATCGTGATTGTTCCGGTAGAGCGCGCTCTTGGCTTTTTGACCTTGTACTGCTATCCCAACGCTCGGCGAATTGGTGAAATAAATGTCCAGCCAGCCGTCGCCGTCGTAGTCGAGCAACAGGACTCCGCCAGGCATGGATTCAATGAGATATTTCTTCTCTGGGGAGACGGTGTGCTGAAACGTAATTCCGGCGGCTGCGGTGATGTCAGAAAAATGAACCGTGGTCGCAACAGGAAGCTTTTCGGCCGGTTTTCCTGCGGTTTTTTGTGCCGCACCTACGGTCAGAAGGCCGCCAAAAATGAGGAGAACACAGCTGACCACGGGTCGCACCCGCTTACACATTTTGCTAGAATACACGAACCTCATGGGCTCAATTTGTACTGTCCTGGCGCTGCTGGTCCTCGCGGTTTCATGTCTAGCGCAGGGTACCGAGCCTGCCTTGCCAGTGCCACATTTCGAAGATATCAGTAAAATAGCCGGCCTCACCGTACCCCACAATTCCACCCCCGAAAAACGGTACATTCTGGAGTCCGTGAGCGGGGGCGTGGGCTTCATCGATTGCGACAACGACGGCATGCTCGACATCATTACCGTGAATGGGTCTTCGGTGGATCGTTACCGACAAGGCGGAGACCTCATGATCACTCTCTACCATCAGGACGGTAATCTAACATTCCGCGAGATTACGAAAGAGGCTGGACTTACCCGCAAAGGCTGGGGCATGGGAGTTGCGGTTGCAGACTTCGACAACGACGGCTGGCAGGACATTTATGTTACCGGCTACGGTGGGAACGTCCTTTACCGCAATCTCGGAAACTGCAAGTTCGAAGACGTAACGGAAAAAGCAGGACTGCGGGTGGGCGGCTTCAGCACCGGGGCGGCGTGGGGCGACTTTGACCGCGACGGATATGTCGATCTCTTTGTCCCCCGCTACGTCTACGTAGACATCAACAAGCTTCCACAGTTTGGAAGCGACGAAAAAACCTGCAAGTTCCGTGGTATTCCAGTGCAGTGCGGTCCGTGGGGGTTGCCGGGAGAGTCCGACTTCCTTTTCCGCAACCGGGGAGACGGAACCTTCGAAGATGTCTCCAAGAAAGCTGGGGTCGATGATCCGAATCACTACTTTGGATTGCAAGGAATATGGGCGGACTACGATAACGATGGCTGGCCGGACCTTTATGTAGCCGATGATGCCGGCCCGAATTACCTGTACCGCAACAAGCACGATGGCACTTTCGAGGATGTGGGGCTGCTCTCAGGCGCAGCCCTGAGCGGAGATGGGCAAGAAGAGGGGTCGATGGGCGTCGATTTCGGTGATATCGATCATGACGGAAAACTGGACATCATCGTCACTGATTTCACGGAACAGCCGGATTTACTCTTCTGGAATCGTGGCGCGCAAGGGTTTACGGACATAGGCTGGAGTTCTCATATCGCACAACCGAGTTACCTGCTGGTGGGTTGGGGAACAAAGTTTTTCGACATGGACAACGACGGTTGGCTCGATCTCTTCATTGCGAACGGCCATGTCTATCCTCAGATGGACTTGGTGAAAGGCGGTGTGCCGTATCGCCAACCGGTATTGCTGTTCCGCAACCATCGCGACCGAACGTTCGAGGACGTGACGGCGCTCTCCGGGCTCGACAAGCTCCCCGCGGAATCGAGGCGGGGCGCGGCATTCGGAGACGCCAACAACGATGGCAAAATTGACATCCTCATCCTGAATGTCGGCCAGCCCCCTACTCTGCTCATCAATCGCACGGCGGGCACTGGCCATGCTGCACTGTTCAAGCTCATCGGCACAAAGAGCAACAAGGCCGCAGTCGGCGCTCGCGTGACGGTGAAATCGGGCGAGCTCATGCAATTTGATGAGGTTCGCAGCGGCGGCAGCTATCTCTCTCAAAACGATCTACGCTTGCATTTCGGCTTTGGACAAAGAGACTTCATTGACACCGTCGAAGTGAGTTGGCCGAGTGGGAAGAAAGATGTCATCCAGAATCTCGCGGTTGATTTTATCTACACGATTGTCGAAGGCGAAGGTGTCAAGAAAAAGGAACCTTTCGCCGGCGGCACACCAGCGAGTCTGTCCAGTAACAAGACCGGCCCGGCAAAATAGCGAACCGCATCTGTAGTTATCGCCCCGAGTGGTGGTCAGCCCGCGGGGGTCTCGCATGCTAGACTCGGGTACTTCCGAACCGCCGATGCAACTCTGCGCGAAATTCATACGGTCATTCGTGTTCTCGGCTGTAGTAACCGTCTGCTGTCTCGCCCAGAAACCTGCACAACCGCAGCCTCAATTCGAGGATGTGACCGCACAAGCCGGCCTTACCGCTCCCAATCTTGCACAACCCGGAAATCGATACGTGATTGAGTCCACCAGTGGCGGAGTCGGGTTCATCGACTGCGACAACGACGGACGACTCGACATTGTCACGGTGAATGGCACGTCGGTGGACCGCTATCGCCAGGGAGGAGATCCGATGGTGACGCTCTACCGCCAGACCGGCGAACTGAAGTTCACGGATGTCACCCTAGCCGCGGGGCTGACTCGAAAGGGCTACAGCATGGGAGTTGCGGTGGCGGACTTCGACAACGATGGATGGCAAGACCTGTACGTGACCGGCTACGGCGGGAACGTACTCTATCGCAATCTAGGCAACTGCAAGTTTGAAGATGTCACCGAGAAAGCGGGCGTTCGGCTGGGCGGCTACAGCACGGGAGCGGCCTGGGGAGACTACGACCGTGATGGGTACGTCGACCTCTTCGTGCCGAGGTATCTGCAAGTGGACATCGACAAGCTCACAAAATACGACAGTAAGCTCTGCGATTTTCGAGGAGTGACGATGGAGTGTGCCCGGCGCGGTCACACGGGTGAATCCGATTTCCTGCTGCGTAACCGCGGTGATGGCACCTTTGAGGATGTCTCGAAGAAAGCGGGCGTGAGCGATCCCGGCCATTACCTGGGGATGCAAGGGATTTGGGCGGACTACGACAACGATGGCTGGCCGGACCTGTATGTCACCAACGATGGCGGCCCGAACTATCTCTATCACAACAAGCACGACGGCACTTTCGAAGAGGTCGCATTGCAAGCAGGCGCGGCGCTCAGTCTCGAGGGTCAGGAACGAGCGGGAATGGGTGTGGATTTCGGCGACTTCGATCGCGATGGGCGGCTGGACATCTTCGTCACCAACTTCAGCGAGGAACCGGACGCGTTGTTCTGGAATCAGGGAGAGAAGGGTTTTACAGACATCGCAGCGTCTGCTGGTGTAGCGCGGCCCAGTTTCCAGCCAGTTGGCTGGGGAGCGGCCTTCTTTGACATGGACAATGACGGCTGGCTCGACCTTATCGTGGCGAACGGGCACGTCTATCCCCAAATGGACCTGGTGGAAGGAGGCGCGCCTTTTCGTGAGCCGCTTCTGCTGTTCCGGAACAAACACGACCGCACTTTTGAAGATGTAACTACACTTGCGGGGCTGGATCGGTTACCACCTGCCTCTCGGCGAGGACTGGCCGTGGGCGACGTGAACAATGATGGCAAACTGGACATTGTCCTGCTGAACATCGGGGAGCCCCCGACTCTACTAATCAACCGAACTCAGAGCTCACACCATGCGGTGTTGTTTCATCTGGTGGGCACGAAGAGTAACAAGGCTGCCATTGGAGCGCGGGCTGTCGTCGCGAGTGGAGAGAGTGTCCAAATGGGCGAGGTCCGAAGCGGTTCCAGTTATCTGTCGCAGAACGATCTGCGCCTGCACTTTGGCTTGGGCGACGCGACGTCCATAAGTTCCGTGCAGATTGTCTGGCCGAGCGGCAAGGCCGAAACGTATAAGGACCTTGCGTCGGATTTTATTTACACGATCTTAGAAGGCTCGGGAATCACAGAACGCTCTCCATTTGTCGGCAAGAGCGCTGTGACTGGCGCAAGAACGGCCGGTGCGGCTGAACCAGTTGCACATCACTGAATCGCGTCCGCAAAACTTCACGGATGATCAGAGGCTTTCGGGGGATTCCCGCTGGTTGTGTGCTCTGCCTCCTGCATCTTGCGATAGCGCTCAAAGTGTTGCTTGGCTTCTTCCGATTTCCCCAATTTGTTTAGGACGAGTGCCAAGTCATACTCCGTTTTCATGTTGCTCGGATCCGTTGCCAACGATTGCCGAAACGCGCTTTCCGCTTCGGCTAGATTTCCTGATTCGAGATACATAGTGCCCAGGCTGAACAGCGCCTGAGCGTGATGAGGTTGCAGGGCCACTGCCCTTTGCCAGTGTTGAGTGGCCTCTTGTCGGTTTCCCTGCTGGCCGGCTACGAGACCGAGCTGGTACTCGGCCTCGGCGAGATCCGGCTTGATTTGGAGCGAGTGCTCGAGAGCCTGGCGGGCATCGGCATAGCGCAACAGATTCAGGTATGCCATTCCCAACCCGAGATACGCTTTCGCATCCTCTGGGCGCTGCGTTACGTAGTCTTCCAGGATATGGGTCGCGGGCAGATATTGTTTCTGCTGGATCATCACGCTGGCAATCAGGAATCGGTCGTCCAGTTCGGAACTCTTGCGCTGCAGATCTTGCGCAGCTTGCAATCCTCTGTCGTTCTGCCCAGCCTCCATGGCTTCAACAATCAGGTGACGCAGTACCTCCCTGGAATCGGGGCTCAACTCTCGCGCCTTCTCCAGCATCGTGAGACTATCGGCATGCTTGCTTTCCCCCGCGAATATTTCCGCCATCGCGACCAACGTTTCGACTGATTTCGGATCCGCCGCAAGAGCCTGGCGAAAACTGGTCATGGCGGCAACACCTTGTCCTTTTTGCCGAAGTGCCCGCCCCTTCAAGTAGTAGACCCGGGCGGGCGCGCCCTTGGGTGCAGGATTGACCAGACTAAGAGTCTTCAGAGCAGCGTCGGAATCGTTTGCCGTAACAAACACCTGGGCGAGATCGAGTGCCGCACTGGGAGAGCCTTTAACTCGCGGGATCAACCCCTCCGCGTCGGATCTTCGGCCCACGCCAAGAAGGCTGGCAGCCTTGAGGGGAACCGCCGAGGGAGGAAAGTGATCTGGTTTAATCGTTTCCAAAATGGAGAGTGCTCCCGCGAAATCGCCCCGTCCCAGATTCAGTTTTGCCACCTCAATCTTCAAGTCAGAATCCTGCGGGCTGAGTTGGATAGCCTGGTTGTATTGCCGTATGGCGTCGTCCGGCTTGTCCTGGGCAAGCAGAGCGCCCGCTAAATTTCTGGACGCGACGATTGACTTGGGATTAAGTTGAAGGACGCGCCGAAAAAGAGCTTCGGCCTCGGTATAACGTTGTTGGCGGCCGCGAACGACGCCCAGCATGAGCAGAGCTTGTTCATTCGCTGGCTCCGAAGCAAGGATGCCCCAGAGAGTGCTTTCGACGGAGTTAAGGTCGCCACGTGCGAGCTGAGCCTTAGCTGTTGAAAGCGGAGAGGCTGACTTCGATCGAGGAACGGTCTTCTGCGCACGGGCGGAGGGAGATGTGCACAACGAGAAAACCGCCAGGGCCAGCAGAAGCAGCGGGCGCCGCTCAGTCCGATTGGGGAGCATTCCCGCGCCCTCGTTGGCGATTCTTCAAGGTCTGATAGAGCTTGATTTCGCGCTGGGCATCTTCCTCCCTGGAGTCGCGGCGATAGGCCATCGCCAATTGGTAGTGAATGTAGTCGGCCTCAGGACTCACCTTGGTCCCGGTCTCCAGGCTCACGACCGCGCCCTTCGTGTCGCCTTGCTCGAGTTGAAGTTTGCCCAGTTCGTAGTAGGCATCGGCGCGGTTGGGATCCTGCTGGATGACGTCCCGCAGAAGGGACTGGGCTTCCTCTTTTTGTTGGATCTGAATGAGAGCAAATGCCAGGTGATATTTGGCGGAAACATCGGAAGGACTTTGTTTGAGCGCGGTACGCAGCTCTTCCACGGCATCCTTTGGGTGGCCGTTGCGAATCAGAGCTAACCCCGCCAGGTAATGGGTCTGTGCCTGATTTGGATCGATCGCCAGAGACTTCCGATACTCTTGCAGAGCGGTGTCGTACTCGTGCTGGTCAGCGAAAGCCGACCCCAACAGCATGTGAATGTCTGCTGAATTCGGATTTGCTTCTTCCAGGGACTTTAACCGCCGCACGCCTTCGTCGTAGCTACCCGTTTTAACGAGAGATACGGCGAACGCATAGGCGAGACCGGGGTCGCCGTCCACTTCGCTTTGAATCGGCTTCAGAGTGTCCAGAGTGCCGTTAAAATTCTGCACCATGAACAGGCTAAGCCCCAAGGCCGCTCTGACTCTCACGTCCCCCGGCTGCTTTTGCAGTTGCCGGGTCAGTGGAGGTACAGCGCCCCAGTTACGATCCAGAGTCTCCAGCGTAGGGCTCCACTCGCCCGCCTTGCGGAAGTCTTCCGCAGCTGGGCCAAATTCCTTCCTGCCCGCGAGAATTACGCCGAGGTTGTTGTAGGCGTCGGCAATGGCGGGTTTGAGCCCGTCCAAGTAAGCCTGCACCTTCTTCTCTTGCTCGGGCGAAACTGGTTCCACGGCAGGTGCCCCGACTTGGTTTTCGGTTTCCTGCAAATTGGCGCCCGGGAAACCATCTTTCTTGTCGGCGACGTCCTTGGCTGATCCGGGAGCAGCGAGCTGGCTGCGCATGTTGGCGAGCGATCTCTGTCTGAGATCGCTCGAAAGCAATAGTTCCTTTTTCCCCTCCTCCGGTTTGCCTTTGCTTTGCAGGATTCGGCCCAGCACATAGTGAGCCCGACTGATCTGGAAGTCATTGCGGGCTTCATCCTTGGTTAAGGCAATCGCCTTACGCATCGCGGCTTCCGCCTCGGCAGTGCGGTCTGCGTCGGCGTACAGCTGTCCAAGATACAGCAAGGGATCGGGATTTTGCGGATCAAGAGCAGTCGACCGCGATAGTTCGACTTCTGCCTCATGGGTGTTGTGCTGCTTCATTGCAATGTACCCGAGCAGATAGTGGGTACGGGCATCGTTCGGATTAACCTTCACCTCGGCTTGCAGTTCCGCCAGCGCAGCGCCGAATCCGGATTCTCCATCACGTACCAGGTACGCTAAAGCGAGGAAGTAATGCGCCTGCCGTATCGTGCTGTCCTTAGAGAGAGCCTTCTTGAGTTCCAGGATGGCATCGTCGTACAACTCTCCTTCCCG
>WNFF01009410.1_pt1 | contig 12944 bp, 12 predicted proteins | sample 5400441 | NCBI WGS metagenome assembly WNFF01 (sample SAMN13153345, study PRJNA577476) | soil metagenome | isolation source: 120 cm saprolite under Douglas fir tree site 2 hole 3 replicate 1 | place: USA:California | collected 2015-04-18
CTGGGGGGCTCTCGCGGTCTCGCTTTTGACGCCGGTGGAGGGCTTTGGATGGCAGTTCCGGGCGCACTCGCCAGGTTTTCTCGCAGCCAGCTTTTCGGCGGCGGCGCCCCAACGCCGCAGATTGTTCAGGACGGCTCGCTGATGATGCCAGCGGCCCTGATCTTCGACCCACCGCCTTCGGCGATTCCGCTCTACAGGTAAGGGCAGCCGCAGGATCAAAACGGACAAGTCGGGACAACGTTGTCCCGATCAAGCCTGGAAGCATCGCCTACGCGCTGCTGTTCGGCGTTTCGATCGTGAAGGATGCGGGGTATGCACCATGCTCCGATTCCCGGCGCGTGCAAGGTGACACGCGCGGAAGCGGCGATCCAATCGACTTTCAAACGCGCAGAGTCGCCCTTCGGTGGAAACAGACGTTGAAGCGAAAATGGATGCAGTCGCGAGGTAGTCGCGCCCTTCTATCTTCAGCGACCGTTCACTGTACGGAGGACTCCGCATATCGCTGGCTGCCGCCTTGCTCGCTTCCTATGATGATGGCCCAATGACCAGCTGCACATTCTGCAAGATACGGGACGGCCGTCTTCCCGCGACAATCGTTCACCGCGACGAGCATGTTCTTGGTTTCGAAGACATTCGCCCACAGGCCCCCGCTCACCTGCTCTTTGTTCCGCTGGAGCACGTCGCGACGGTGAATGATTTCAGCCCGACGGATGCGGCGCGAATCGGTCACCTTTTTCTCGCGGCCACGAACGTCGCCAGGGATCGCGGCTTTGCGGAGAAGGGCTATCGTCTGGTTTTGAATTGCAACGGTGACGCGGGGCAGTCGGTATTTCATGTGCATTTGCACCTGCTTGCTGGCCGTCAGCTGAAATGGCCTCCAGGCTGATCGTTCTAGGGGCAAGGCCGCTTTCCGCCCGGCCGCCCCTCGAGCATCCGACGGGCTGGCAGGTGCATCGCACTTACTGCGTTCCTAACCTTGCTTAGGACAATCACCTAACCCGAGGAGAGCTATGACGGCATTGTTACGTAGGTTGGTCTTTGTGGGCGTGTTGGGATCTGCGGCTTTGTTGATCCCGAATTGCGCCACGACAGATCAGGAGAAGGCCAGCAACACGGCAGATCAATCGACGGGCGCTGGAACGCGCGCGGCACAGTCGGGGACCAGCGGGTCCTCTGATCGCGTAGGCACGAGCTCGACTGGAAGCACGACGCCCGATAACCAGGGGACCGGCAGCACTTACGGAGGATCCGGCACGAGTGGTTCTGGCTCCTACGGAAGTGGGACGACCGGAAGTGGGACGACCGGCGGGAGCGGAACCAGCTCTGGAACGTACGGCAGCAGCGGCACGAGTGGCTCTGGTACCTATGGCACAGGCACCAGCGGATCAGGCACGTCCGGCAGCGGGTCCTCGACCGGGTCCGGTACGTACAGCGGCAGCGGCACGAGCGGTTCTGGCACCTATGGTGGCACGGGCACCAGTGGATCGGGCAGCTCGAGTGGCACGGGTAGCTCCGGCACCGGCACGTACGATCGGTCCGGGAAAACCGGCAGCACCACCAGTCCCTCTGGCGGGACATCGGGTAGCATGAGCGACTCTACCGGAACGACTCCTCCATCCGGATCCAGCAGTGGCGACGTCAGTGGAAGTGGCACGACCTATGGTACCGGGTCCTCGGATACCGGCAGCGTCCGGAAACCGTCGAGCCAGAGCTCGACGACTGACGACGATTCAGCCACGGGTGGTTCGGGTCAATCCAAGAAGAAGAAGAAGAGCACGATGGACAACAGCCCTTCGGACAGCAGCGGCAGCGGTACGACCGACCCGATCCGAAAGCCATAGGGTACAGAAACGAGCTTCAGAAAAAGGGGCACCGCGGGGATGTCACCGGGTGCCCTTTTTTCTGTGCTGCGCTTTCTGACTTCAATCCTCGTCGTCGAACCTGATCGCCACGTCGTAGCAACCGGGCATGCCTGGAGCGGGAAGGGCTCCGGGCAGAACGCATTCCAGTGCAGCTCGATCGAGCAGGCCTGATCCCGTCGTACCCTCGAGGGTCGAGGTGGAAGCAGTGCCTTGCGGGCTCAGGCAGAAGTGCAGTTGGACTGTCCCCCGCTGCCGCAAGCGGTGCGCTGTGCCGGGGTAGCAGCGCCGCGCCGCGCTCGCGAGTCGTTGATGCAGTTCTAAGAGGCGATGGCTTGTCAGCGATCCCGTCCCGTGTAAACCGGTGGCATCTTCGCCTGAGAGGGTGGGAGGACCTCCCTTGCTGATGTTTGCCGGGTCGCCATTGGAAGGGACCGCGTCATCGTCGTTTGCTGCGTGAGCGATGATCGGCGCGGTGAGCACCTTTCTTCGAGGACGGGCTGAGCCCGCCGATCCAATCGGCTTGGAAGGTACTTCGGGTTGAAGCAGGTGGCCTCGTGGCGAAGCTCCAATCAGCCGCACTGGAATCGACGTTCGATCGGCGAGGCGAACTTCGCGTTGGAGGGCGGCCGTCGCTGCTTTGAGGGACGTCTTGCCGGATAATGCGACCATCGCCATCCAGAGCAGGCCCGCGTGCACGATCGTTGAACCAATCAGAGCGACTGCCCAATGCCTGGTCGGGGTACTCATCGGGGAGCCGTTCATTCCAATCGACCGAAGCGAGGGGCGAACAACCGCTGGCCGTCAACCGCTGTGGCGGAAGTTATCGGCAAATCAAACAACCGTTCCAGCACCGGCGAATCCAAAGTTTTTTCCGGCGGTCCTTGGGCCAACACCGCGCCATCCTTGACCAGGAGAACCTTGTCGGCGAAGGCAATCGCGTGATTGACGTCATGAACGACCGCCAATGCGGCGAGCCCTTTCTTCACTCGAGCTTTAATCCGTGAAAGCACATCTACCTGGTGCTTCAGATCGAGGAAGGCTGTGGGTTCATCCAACATGAGGATGCGTGGGTCTTGTATCAACGCGCGCGCGAGGACGAGCAATCGCCGCTCTCCCCCGGAAAGGGCATCGCTCGGTCGCGATGCGAGGTGTTCGATTTCAAGGTCGCGCATCAGCGAAACAGCGCGAATGGCATCCGACCGTGTCGGCAAGCCCCAGATGCCCAGATGGGGACTTCTGCCCATCAACACCAGCTCAAGCCCGGTGAAGCCCTCAGCGGGATCGAAGCTTTGAGGTACCCAGGCCATTGTTCGTGCGAGGTCTCGCCGACTCCACTGCTCGATGGACCTACCAAGCACCGTAATTTGCCCGGCCTGAAGCGGATGCAGGCCAAGGCATGTCCGGAGAAGAGTGCTTTTCCCGGCGCCATTGGGTCCCAGGATGGCCCAGAGCTCCCCCGGCGAGACTGCGAAAGTGACCTCGCGAAGGACTGGGCGATGGTGGAATCCCGCGACCAAGGCTGAAACATCGAGGAGCCTCGCCGCTGGCGGCGCGAAGGTAGGATCTTGAGTCGCCGATTCTTTCATGACCAGGCAGGACCCAGCGAACCCACACGCCCGCGGCGCAATACGACGAGGAAGAAGGGCCCGCCCAGAAGGGCGGTTACCACGCCGACTGGTAGCTCGGCATGAAATACAGGAAAGAGCAGACGGGTCAGCAGGTCCGACAAGGCGAGAAAAGTGGCCCCGCCCAGAGCGCTGCAGGGAATGAGCAGCCGCTGGTCTGGACCCAGCCAAAGTCGAAGCAGGTGGGGAACGATCAGACCAACAAAGCCAATCAAACCTGAAAGCGCCACCGCCCCGGCGACGCTCAGCGATGCGGCCAACAGCAGTACCAGCCGGGTCGACCCCACCGAAACTCCGAGGGACGCCGCATCATCCTCTCCGAGCATCAGTAGATTGAGCTTGCCAGCCTGCGTCCACATCGTCCCGATCGCGAGTATCTGCAGAAGAGCTGCGAACGCCAACGTCCATCCACTCTCGTAGCCTAGAGTGCCCGCGAGCCAGTAGAGGATTTCACCGAGCTTCTCCGGCATCACCAGCGATTTGATCGCGGTGACTGCCGCAGCGGCGAACGCATTGAAAATGACTCCGGTGAGCAATGATGCATACGGCGAGCTCTGCCCCCGGACCTTGCCCCCGGCGAGCACCAGCGCCGTTGCGCCGATTGAGCCCGCGAAGGCGAACATCGATGGTGCCGACAAACGCATCAGGGAATCTTGCTGCGCGCTGGGCATGAGTTGGGCTGCGCTGCCCAGGCCTGCAGCGATTGCCAGAGTCGCACCGAGCGCGGCGCCTCCGGAAACGCCGAGGACGAATGGGTCGGCCAGCGGGTTTCTCATCATCCCCTGCAGCGTGCTCCCAGAGGCGGCCAAAGCCGCTCCAACGATCAGGGCGAGGAACGCGCGCGGAAGCCGAAGGGACCAGAAGATGGCCGCATCGGTTGACGTCCGATCGGCCAGCGCGATCGACACTGAAATCGGTTGCTCGCCAAATCGAGCGGACATCGCGAACGCGACCACCATCACCGCCGCAAGGGCAAGCATCAGGACGACAGCTCGCCCAAGCGTGAAGCGGAGCTCCAGTCGACGGGGCGAATCCGCGGTCCCCGTCACGGTGCGCCCTGAGCAGTCGACCTGGGCGCGGGATGGAGCAAATTGAACAACTCCTCGAGCCCGCGAGAGAGGCTTGGGCCCGGGTGAAGCAGATCCTTCGAGCGCAGCCTTACCCAGCGCGCCTCCTTCAGCCCGGCTAGCTGCGCGAACTTCTCTTCTCCCGACAAATCATCAGCGGCGACGATCACCACATCCGGACGCGAGCGAATCGCGCTCTCTGCCGAGTAGGTCTGGTACGGCGCGGTTGCGCTTTGTGCTGCATTGACCGCGCCGGCGTCGTTCAGAAGCTCGGTGGTGAAAGAACCAGGCCCGGCCACGACGAGCGGGTCGAAGCCGTAGACGAACAGCACGCGCAAGGTCTTTTCGCCTCGTGCTCGGGCGCGGACCGAGGAACGGCTGCGTTCGATCAACGCCGTGATCGATTCCGCGCGTGCTGGCAGCTCAAGCGCCTTTCCCATCTCCCGGATGGCGGCAAGGATTTCGGCAACCGATTGCATCCGCAGCACGAGGACGGGAGTGTTGAGCTCTGCCATCTTCTCCACTGGCTGCCGATTTCCAGGCGAGGGTTGCACGAGGACGAGATCCGGCTTGAGCGCGATCACCGCTTCCACGCTTGGGTCCACAAAACCGCCCACGCGGGGCAGCGTGGATACTTCAGGGAATTCGTCGAAGCGGGATACGCCAACCAGGCGATCCGCCGCGCCGAGCGCGATCACCGTCTCGGTGAGCGATGGAGCCAAGGTCACGACCCGCCGGACTTTGGCCGGCGGTTTGGGGCCGAGATAAATGGGGACATCGAGCGCGCTTGCCAGACCGCCGTCGAGGAGCACTGCTCCCACGAGGGTGAGGGCCGCTAGCCGCGCACGCGCTTTGCTCAACTGGGCGCTCATCGAGGCACCTCAGGGGATCGGGATGACGTCGATCACGTTCGCGAAGCCACTGGGGTCTGCTTGACAGGCGGAGATGGGAAGTCCAGCGGTGGCGAAGTTGTTGCCTCGTCGCTCGACGAAGCCGCCATCCACGTTGTCGATGACGAACATTCGGCCCAGTTGGTCTCCGAGGTACAGCCGATTGCCGAGCACGGCGAACCTTCCGGGGGAGGCTCCGAAACAGCCGCCATCACATGCGCCATTCCAAAGCGTCATCCCTCCATCCGCGGTCATTGCGACGGCCCCAGAGCTGTCGATTGCGGTAAGGCGTCCACTCTCATAGGTGGGACGGCCGCTACACGTGACGTAAAGAACATCGCCAGCAGAAACCAACCAGTAAGTGTTGAGACAAGGGGTTGGTAGATAAATGGGCGTCACCGTCCCAGTCGTTACGTTAAGCTGTGCCAACATTCCCGGCCCACCGGGAGCATAGGTGGCAGTCAGATTACTTAAGCCAACGTAAATGCTTCCCCGATACGCCGCAATTCCCGCCGGTCGTGGGAATGTAGGAGCTCCGAACGGCCTCAGGTCGAGGCTATTTAAGCTGAATGTACGCCCACGCGACGGCGAATCAGGATTGGAAACGTCGATCTCCGCTATTTCACCAGTTCCCCAGAGCGGGATGTACAGATTGTTTCCCAGCTTGGCGATGCTTTGTGGCGACGTGTTCGGGCCGAAAGGCAACTGTCCGCCGTCTGGAATCGAGAATTGCAGCCCCGCATCAATTCCAGTTCTTCGAAATACCTGAAGAGTATTCCCAATGCTGTTGACGACATAAACGTAAAAGCCGTCAACAAAAACGTGATTCGGTGAACTGCCCAGGGGATCGAAGGGGGCTAGGACGTTGAAATCCTGCAAACGCATCTGGCGCAGCCTTTGATCCCGGCCATCGGCTGCGAGCAGAATGCCTTGCATCACACCTAGAGCTTGCGGACCGGTGCCGATCGCGTGTCTCTCCGAGAGGACATCCGGCCCGGCCTGAAGGCCTACGACCTGCCCGGTGTCGTAACATGCCGCGACCACATCGGAGCTGCAGGTTCCTCCATCGCGACAGCTTTGACCGGTGAGACAGGTGTTGCCGCATTGACCGCAATTAAGAGGATCCGAGCGGATGTCCACGCAACCTTGGGCACACGCGGTGAGCCCGCCGTCCGCGGGACACCGGTCTGCGCATTGTCCCTGGTTACAGACCTGCGTGGCACCGCACGAGAAGCCGCCGTCAAGGCTACAGCCGCCGCAGTTTTGAGGGTCGGACGAAGTTACCACGCACGAGCTTCCGCAACGGGTCGCCCCAGGCCGGCATTGACAGGCCGAATCCTGACAAATCTGGAGACTCTGACAGGCGACCCCGCAAGCCCCGCAGTTTTGCGAGTCGCTCTTGAAGTCGGCGCAGCCAAGGCCGCATCGGCTCAAACCCGCGCTGCATACAATTCCGCTCGATTGGCACGCGGAGAGGATGACGCCCGCGATGAAGCCGACGGCCCCTAGAATCAGCCCTGCCGCGAGCGGATGGGTAAACAGCCTAATGCGTTTCATCGGCGTCTCCATGACGTGGGTTTCCGTTCTTACTCGTGGGACGGTCGTAGGCGACCCTCAGCGTGAGGTATGCGGCTCGCCCGGGAAGCGGGTATCCGTCGAGGTCCTGCGTTTGCACATCGAGAAGATTCTTCACCTCGAAAGAGGCGGTAATTTGCGGCGACGACATGAGCTCGGACGAGACCCCCACGTTGAATATGGCGCGAGCCGGAACGGTGAGCGTCTCCGTCCTATTGAAGAATTGCTGCGACTGGAAATTCAGCTCGGACCGCAGGCGAACAATGGGCGGCCCACCGGCCAGGCGCGCGTAGATCTTATGGCGCGGGCGGTAAGGCAGTTCCTTGAGGTAGTACCTGGGGTCGTCGCGGAGATTCTGCGAGAACAGCAAGGTGTAGCCGACCAAGGCTGAGATTAGCGACGATGGCTTGAGGGTTCCCTCCGCCTCCAGGCCATACACCTGCGCGGAATTGAAGTTGTATGCCTTTGCGAGCAGCGGCGGATAATACTCGTACGAAATCAAGTCCTCATAACTGCTGTAGAATGCGCCCGCCGAGACAAAGGAAATCGAGGTTCGATGTCCAAGCGCGAGGTCCGTGTAGATCGAACGCTCGGGCTTGAGCTCGCGGTTTGGCAACAGAGATCCCGTGGCGACGTAGAGCTCGAGGAAGGAAGGCGCCCGGAAAGCCCTTCCGATATTTCCGCGCAGATCGAACCCCGCGGGAAGCGTGAGCAGCACGCCGAGCTTCGGAGATACTCCGGTGAACGGCCCGGTTCGATCGACGCGTACGGAAGGAATCAAGGACAGCGCACTCGAGAAGAGCAGTATTTCATCAGAGACCAAAAAGCCGATTCGAAACCAGGATGGGTTCGAGCTCGATTCTTGCCGCAGCGATTCGTACTCGACTTGCCCTTGCGCGCTCAACTGCTGCCAGCCACCCAGGGAGGTGGAAAATCCGAGCTCTCCGCCCATTGCTGAATCGACCTGGTCGACCAGCCCGAAGTAGGCCCCTTGAAAGGAAAGATGATCGCGGCGGAAATAGAGGCGATTGGACAGGTCCGCTCCGTCCCCGAATGAGTGATTCACGCGAACCGTGGAGGAGACCCGCTGGTTCGACTGCCTCGCCTCGACCGTTGGGTTCTCGACTGTTCCGGCGAGCCCGCGGGACTCGAGCGACAGCTCTCCCATCGCATCCAGCGACCAGTGGCGCGGCAGCGGGTAATGGTACTTGAGCAGGGCGCCGCCGAGCGTCGCGTCATTGTTCTCACGAGCTCGCTGAACCGAGGGACTGCCCGGCAACTGCGGCCGGTCGTTGAACGGATAGCTGTAGTCTCCCCTGGAGTGCGCGGCGTGCACCAACAGCAACCCCTCGCCCTGGGCAATGCTTCCCGAAGCCCCGAGCTTCGCTATCCAGGTTCCGAAGCTCCCCTGCGTGGCCTCTGCGGATATCTCTGCCCCCCGACGTGTCGAGTGGGTGAGGACGTTGATTGCCCCTCCCAGGCCTCCGCTGCCGTACTTGGCGCCGGCTCCGCCGCGAAGCACTTCGAAGCGCTCGACGATCGCGGACGGAACCAGTGACAGATCCACGCTTCCGCCAGCGCCGTTGAGCGGGATTCCATCGAGAAACACGAGCACGCCATTGGCCGACGCACCGCGGATGTTGAGCAGCTTCAGCTGCCCAAAACCACCCTGGTCGAGCATTACTACTCCGGGGGTCGGAGCGAGCAGCTCCGCGGTTTCCTTGGCCTCCCCCTGGTACTCGCGCGTTTCGATCACGGTGATTGCGCCGGACGGATCGCGGCGCGTTGGAGACTCGGCCGGAACTTCAGCGGGAGGTAAAGGCACGGTAACCGGCGGCAGCGTCGTGTTTTCATCCGCGCGGGTGGTGGGCTCGATGCCCAATGCGAGGCAGAGAATGCGCCCCGTCAAGCGCCAATGTCTCATGCGCGCCTTCCGCTCCCTCGTCGAAGAGAGAAGGCCGGTGCGGCAATTGCTTGCCGCGCCTCGGGGCAGGTTTCCTGGCTCTCGGACTGGGGCGGCGCACCATGCGCCGACCACCGAAGAGAACCTCCCGCCTTCCCCCAAGCACCGCTTGGAGTGGCGACTACCGGAGGTCCACCAGCCCTGACCTCAGGACTGTCCGAATACAGTGGCGGGACCGCGCCGGCTTCTCACCGGCTTCCCTCTTGAATGCCCGGCATGGGCACCCGAAGGCGAGCCGACTTGTAGCGGTGCAGGTCCTGCCCGTCAAGCTCGAACGGGAGGCGATCAGAATCCAATCAACAACCCACTTGCCGTGCTCGTCGTTCGATTCTTCCGAGAATTCGATCGCTTTGCACCGAAGCTGACGCGAGCCGGGAACATCCAGCCTGCGAGACGAGGCTCGCGATCCTTCGTCGTCGCTGTGTCTCTCTGAGCCGTAAGTATCGGTGGTTAGCTCCGGCACGTCCGATGCTCTCTTTGATTCGCCCGCGAGATTCGGGTGGCCGCGCCAATTCCGGCGCGGAAGGTGAAGGAGGCGGTTGTGTTGGTTGCAGGCAAAAGGCTGGCGGTGTTTTCCATTCGGGAAAACAAGGGGGGGAGCATTTGGGTTCGCGCCGGAAGCGCTTTCGTCAACAAAGACGGTTCGCTCAATCTATTGCTCGATGTCCTTCCCCTCGACGGAAAGCTTCATGTCCGTGAGGCAGGAGAAAAGAAAGACGGAGTTCCGGCGGCGAAGAAAAATGGCGAGGCGGCAGGATTCGACGCTCCCGCAGCGGGGGCGCAACCATGAGCCGGGCTTTGTGGTTGGGGCTCTTGTTTGCCGGCGTGGCGTTCAATCCATTGTCGGCCGGGGCGACGAACAAGTCCGCTCCGCCTCGGGTCACTGGGGTGGTCAATCTGAACAACGCGACGCCCGAGCAGTTGAAGATGCTGCCAGGCGTGAAGGACAAGGCGGTGGCGGAGATCATCGCTCACCGGGCGAAGCACCCGTTCACCCGTCCCGAGGAGCTGGTGAGGGTGAAGGGATTCAGCAAGAAGCGCTATGAACGGGTCAAGCCGTTCATCACCGTGCGTGGCGACTCGAGCATCAAGATGGCGGAGAAATTGCGAAAAAGCCGTGATCCGACAGGGCTGCCCCCCGGCCTCCCTGCCCGGAGGGTTGCAGTCTGACGTTTAGCACCCAATCCGGCTGGAATCCCACGGTGCGCGGCACACGCCAGCGCCGCCGAACGCACAGGAGCTAATGCGCTTCTGCGTGCGCGGACGCCATTGTGTATCATAGGAATAGACGCGTCTGGCTTGGGTTCGTCGTGGCACACTCGTGAGTTCAGAATACCCAGTACCGGCAGCCCCTCCACCCACGCCTCCGCCGCCACATCTCGAGCCGCCGCGCAGCTCAATGCCGCAGCCCGGCGGTTACGAGCGCTTGATTGCCTCCGCTCGTGCAAGGCTTCGCCGCCAGCTGTGGGCGCAAGGCGCCCTCTACGGCGCGTCGGCTTGGCTGCTGGTCTTCGCCTCCGCGGGCGCGGTCGCATCCCGATTCCCGACACTGGGTCGAGCGCTGCTCATCGCCTCGCCGATTTTGGGTGGTGCGATTGCCTGTTTTTTCGGGCTTTTCTTGCGACGAATCAGGCTCGGCGACGATCTCCGGACCGCTCGCCTGCTCAGCGAACGAATGCCAGAGATTTCTCTCGACCTGCTTGCCGCGGTGGAGCTCAAGCGAGCGCTGAGGCAAGAGAATGGGTTCTCCGTTGATCTGGCCCAGGCTTTTCTCAACGAAGTCGACCACCGCGCATCGCGTCAGGATTCCGCACGGGCGCTCGATCCCCGGCGACTGCAGTTGGCCGGCGCGGTGTTGGTGGGCGCGGCACTGGCGAGCGGATTGCTCGTCTTCGCCACCGCCAATACCTGGCTCACCGGCCTCGCCGGCGTATTCCAGAGCCGCGCCAAGTCGCCCGAACCTCGACGAGAGCCGATCACCGGCGATGTGGAGCTGACCTACCGTTACCCGGCCTATACCGGACTGGCTCCCAAGACCATCCCGGGCACGGCGGGGGACATTTCCGCGCTCGCAGGGACCGAAGTCCAAATCAAGACGCGGGCGGATCGGGACATCGCGCGGGCGGAGCTGATCGTCAACGGCAATTCTCTTCCGCTTCAAGTCGCTGGCAGTCGGGACCTCAACGGTACCTTCGTGGTCGACAGGCCGGGCTCATACCACTTCGTCTTTCTCAAACCGGCAAATCGTCGAATCGCCGAGGGCCCTCCGATCCCCATTGTCGTCGAGCCGGACGAGCCACCAAAAGTTTCGCTCCTCTCGCCCGCGGATGATCTGGAAATCGATCCCGGGCAAAAAGTGATTCTCAAGTATTCCGCTTCGGACGACTATGGATTGACCTCGCTCGAGTTGGTGTATCGGACCCCCCGCGATCGCGAGGACCACCGCGTGCCCTTGCCGCTGGATGACGAGCGACGGTCGAAAGGAGAGTTCCGTTGGGATCTCGGCCAACTCAAGCTAGCTGCCGGCGAGCGCGTCTCGTACTACCTGGCGGCGCGCGACAACGACGAGGTCTCCGGTAAGAAGCTGGGCGTCTCCCGGACGCAATCGATCAAGATCTACAGCGCGGCCGAGCACCGCCGGGAGGCGGTTAAAAAGGCGGAAGCCCTCTGGGAGCGGCTCGTTGCCCATCTGGCGGCGAGGCTGGAGGGACCCGACCGCGACACGGACCGGGAGCCGGAGAAGATCGCCGCCCAGGCAAGCGTGGACCAGGCCGGGGGCGAGCTGGCTTCAGAGATGCTCCAGACCTCGCGCGAGCTTTCCCGCCAGCGAGACAGCCCCGAAGAATTGTGGACCGCTCTGAGCAACATCGCTCACGGATTTCAGAGGCGAGTCCGAAACACGGCGACTTACCGTCGCATCTTCATGCGCAGTCAGTTGGTGCGACTGATCGATACTGATCCGGCCAAGCGGTTGGGGAGGGCGGTCGAGGACGAGATCGCCGAGGCCGAGAAGGACGTGCTCTACCTGGAAACGCTTCTCGACAGAGAAAAGATTCAGAACCTCAAGGAAATGGCCAAGCAGCTCGCCAATGACCGGCGCGAGCTGGCCTCGCTCGTCGAGCAATTCAAGCAGACGCACGATCCCAAACTACAAGAAAACATCTTGCGCCGGGTACAGGCGCTTCGGGAGCGAATCAATGAGGCAATGCACCGGATGGCCGAGCTTGCCAAGGGCATTCGCGACGAGCACCTCAACGCCGAGGCCCTCAGCCACATGATGCCGGAGAAGAACATGCAGTCGGAGCTCGATGATATCGAGCGGCTGATGCGCGAGGGGAAAGCGGATGAAGCTCTCGCCAAGCTGCAGGAAATGGCGCAACAAATGGAGGAGATGCTCAAGGGCCTCGAGCGCTCGGACAACCAGTTTGGCGAACATCAATACCCGGAATTGGCGGCGAAGTTTCAGCAGTTCATGGATGAGCTCCGTCAGACCACTCAGGAGCAAAAGCGACTCGCGGATCAGACCAAGGAGATCCGCGACCGGTACAAGACCGAAACCAAGCAGCGGCTGTCGCAGAAGGGTCGCTCGCTCAGGGATCAACTGATGAAGGAATCCGAGGAGCTCGCCCGGGACTATCGCCAGGTGGGACCCGATCAGATCACCAAGGCGGAAAAGCAGCTCGAGGAGACGCAGAGCCAGCTTGAGAACCTGCGCAATGCGCTCAAGGTGGAAGACTACGATTTGGCCGCGGAGGCGGCGACCCGCGCGGAGCGTTCGTCATCCGAGGTCTCGACGCACGCGGAGATGAAAAAGCAGTTCGACCAGCGGTTTGGTAACCCGTCGGAATCCGGGCAATCCAAGCAGCTGGCGGAAAGGATGACCAAGAACGCGCAGCGAGTCCGCGACATCAACCAAAAGCTACAGCAGCTTTTTCCGCCTCCCGGTTCGATGCTGAGCGAGG
>WNFF01014019.1_pt1 | contig 12943 bp, 13 predicted proteins | sample 5400441 | NCBI WGS metagenome assembly WNFF01 (sample SAMN13153345, study PRJNA577476) | soil metagenome | isolation source: 120 cm saprolite under Douglas fir tree site 2 hole 3 replicate 1 | place: USA:California | collected 2015-04-18
GGCGGGGACGCCCTCCGGACAGCCGGCGAGACGCCGGCGCTACGACGAATATAATTTCCCGCATGGTATCTTCAAACCTCTCTGTGCCACTTCCTGATACTCCTGCGTTCCCATCGGCTCCGTCGTTCTGGAGCCGTGAATCCAGTTCCCTCAAACAGGGAATCAAAACCGGACTCGCGGGCACGATTACCTACGCCATCTACTCAGGCTGGGACCTGCCGCAAGGATATTGGGCGGTGTTCGCGGCTTTGGTGGTGACGCAGGCTAACATCGGGGCGTCCTGGAAAGCGGCGCTCTATCGCACTATAGGTTCTACCAGCGGTGCGCTGGCAGCGGCACTGCTGCTTCCCCTGATGGGCAACGGAACAATGCGCGCGGGGATTGCTCTGTTCGTCCTCGCATCGTTTTTCGCCTACCTCACGGCGTTGCGTCCGAGCTTCAGCGCTGCTGGATTCACTGCAGCCTTAATCCTGGTATTTGGTGGCATGCAGGAGCCCTGGCACATGGCGTGGCTGCGCGTGCTTTACACCCTGCTGGGAGCACTGGTGGCCTTTGCCGTAAGTGTACTGGTTTGGCCGGTGCATGCGCGGGTGATCCTGCGGAATAAGATAGCGAATATCCTGCAAGGCGCTGGTACCCTCTATAGCGCGGTGACAGCTGCGGTACTGGAAGGTATGGACAACGAACAACAGGTTCGCCAACTTAACCGGCAACTGCAGGATATGCGCCGTGGAATTACTCAGCAGATGGAGGAAGCTCGCAGCGAGCTAAGATTTTCGCGCTTCAACGAAGGCGCTTTTCAAGCCGTCGTCGATCAGGCCGACCAGGTGAGGCGGCGGCTGACCGCGATGGCCGAGGATAGTAGTCTCTATGTACATGCGCAAGTAGGGCCCGAACTCCTGCCTTCGCTCCCTTCTTTAGTGCGTTGCACCATCCGTGCTTTCTCCGATTTAGCTGACGGGATGCGCTCCCAAAGAACGACATTGGCATCCGCTGACGACCTGCAGAGAATGGTAGGCGACCTCGATGCAGACCTGGCCCGGCTCCGAGAGCGACGCGCAACCGCACCGTTCGCGCTTGATCGCATGTTGCCTTTTTGGTCGTTCGCCTTCAATCTTCGGGAAGTGGCGCAGGACTTGCGGCAGCTGGCATCAAGTGTGGGAACGCTGGTGGAATGAAAAATGTCAGTCCACCTCGTCGTTGCCAGAATTCCAAGCCCGTGGCGCAGGAATATCAAGCTCAAGTTTCCGCCTTGTGATTTCGCTACTCTTTGGTTACTTGTCAGCGGTCGGGTTTCGCGGTGCAATTGCCATTGAGAGGGACCTATGGGCCGCGTGTTCGGCTTTCTCAGCGTCGTTATCGTAATGGCTGTCGGGATGTACGTTTATTCCAGGCAGGCGCAGAGTTCTTCGGCTGCCGCCGGCGCGAACAGCCCGAAGGCCGCCATCAACATCACTGGGGTAAGGAGCGATCTGATCAGTATCGCCACCAGCGAACGCCGGTACTTCGCCACCGAAGGGAAATACGCCTCCCTCGATGAACTCATCTCGGCCAACTACATCACCATCGCGCGGCAGCGTCCTCCTTATGCCTATGAGGTCCAGATCAGTTCCAGCGGCTTTCGTGCGGTCGCTATCCGTTCCGGGGACAGCACCGCAGACACGCCCGCACAGCTTTCGGTCGACGAGAAGATGGAGTTCCAAACTTCCGAATAGGACGACCGGCGGCTTGAGTGTAGTGCGCCTTTACTTCCCCGAACTTACCTGCCGTGCCCACTGCATTGCTTGCCAGTAAGCGTCTGCAACGTCGCCTTCGCTCAGGTGAAGCTGTGTAGTCAGCCCACTCGCGGCATTCCAGTCGCCGGATTCCTGCGCCAGCATAAGTTGATAGAAGGGCTGTAAAGGGCTCGCTCCACCCAGAAGCACGGCTTTGCTTTCCTGATCGATAGGAACTTTGTCGAGTACCTGGCGCATGGGAATTTCAAGGATGGTGTCCATGAGCGAGAGCATACCCATCAGGAACAAGTCGGAGTCTCCGCGCTGAATTTTCGGCGAGAGCAGTTCACAGAAGCGGGCGCGAACCAGCGCTGCGAGCACGAGATCGCTTGCCTTACCCTGGCCGGCGCCGAGGGTGGCTACCAGGCGAATCCAGCGGCGTACTTCCCGTTCTCCCAAAATGGAAAGCGCGTGCCGCACGGTGTGAATCTCGGCCGCGAATCCGAAAACGGCGGAGTTCAGATAGCAAAGCAACCGGTAGCACAGCGAGGCCTCACCTTTGACCAGATTCTCGATCAGGCGTACGTCCAATTCGGGCTGCGAAACCGCCGTGAGCATGCGCAGATAGTTGAGCTGGTTGGCGGGAATTTCATGCGCGGTCAGGATTTCTGGACGGCGAAAAAAATATCCCTGGAAATAGAGAAAGCCGTCTTCCTTGGTGGAGTTAAATTCCTCGCGCGTTTCCACTTTTTCCGCCAGCATGCGGCAGCGCCAGGGCCCGTACCGCTTAACCATGGCGGCGGCGTCGGCGGCCGGAGTTGCCCTGAGATCCACTTTGATGATGTCGGCCAGATCGGTCAGGGCTTCCCGCGGATCGTTCACCCCAAAGTCGTCCAGCGCAATGGCGTATCCGGACTCCTTCAGCCGACGGCAAGCCTCTACGACCTGGTCATCGGCGGGAACAGTCTCCAGAACTTCGACCACGGTCTGGCCCGAAGGAAACAAGGTTACGTAATCATTGATCAGGACGTCGCGGGTACAGTTCACAAAGGCCCGCCGTCCGTCACAAAGGACGTCGAGGCCGATGAGCATGGACGTGTTCAGGGCGCTGCGCGAGGCGGCGTCCGCATCCGTGCTTCGGAAGAAATTTTCAATGCCATCGCGAAACAGCAGTTCGTATCCGAAAACCTTCTCGTCAGCGGTGAGAATCGGCTGACGTGCGACGAACCGGGTTCCGGGTTTGAGTTGCGGGTTGCCTTCGCCGGGACTGAGTGCAGAGGAAGGGGTGGTCACCTTTGGTTTATCGGCTACAACTCAGAGAAGCTTAGCCGCATGGGCCTAGCCCCGTTACGGCCGCGATGACGCCAGAAGGTCGTTGCGGAAATCCATACGCTGGTCTCTGCGGTGTTCGGCTCGGCCGGAATCTAAGTGGTGGGTTACGCTTCGTAGTCAACAATTTTGCCGAGGATGAGAGTGAGCGGGGAGAGTCAGCCATCGAGTGCAGATCATAGTCGCTGCCGGTAATTACGGTCGGTGGTGAGAGCATGCAACCCTCCGCCAGACCAGCAATTTTATTCTTGAAGTTACCAGCTACCATATTGCAGATTTCCCCCAGGGCATCCGCGACCTCTGGACCGACCTTGTCCAGCGCTACTCCTAACATCTTGGAGGTCATGAGCGCAGCCCCCTTCTCGTCACAGCGGACGCTAAGCACACCGCACAGTTGCCCCGCCAATCCCACCATGGCAGTAACGACTAGGTTTGCTTCCTCGGCGGTTGCTGGCATGGTCAGTTGGCAACCCAGCATGAGCTCGAAGACTTCCCTTGCTGCCGTGTCGAGCAGCGGAGTCCAACTTCCGTGGTTACCGTTGGCAGCGAGCAACTCACTGACCGATTTCATGATTTACCTGCCAGGACGGGGACGACATGCTCTTTTACCTGCTCCGGCGTGAAAGGCTTGCGAATGTACCCACGCGCGCCGCAGGAGAGAGCCTGCACCACATGAGCCTCGCTGCCCTCAGTCGTAATCATGACCACGGGCACACCTTTCGCGTTCTCGATTCCGGGAAGGTGCTTGATGAATTCCAGCCCATCCATTACTGGCATGTTGATGTCGCAAAGGATTAGATCAACCTTGCTGTCTTTGAGCACGCCAAGCGCCTCGGCTCCATTCCCAGCTTGAAAAACGTCGCTCAGGTCAATGCCTGCCTGCCGCAGCGAGCGTTCCACGATCTTTCGCATAACCGAGGAGTCGTCAACGATGAGGGCACGAATGGCCATAAGGCTGTACTCATTTTCCACTGGGAACAAACGCCCGGTTGTCGCTCCCTTTTGCGTTCACTTTTTCGTATATCGGCAGGCAATGACAGGACTTTAGGGCAGGGCAGCGACGACAAATCTGCCAAGTCCTGTGGATCTAAGCGGATGGTGGAACGGAGAGCAGGGAGGTAGGTTGAACCGCCCTCGATACTGGAGGCCCAATTACCAGAATGTGTCCATGATCCTCGCTATGGGGTTAACTCGTTACTATCGTTTATTTCTGCTCATTTACATCGAAGCCGGTCCTCAGCGCCCTGTGCTATAATGAAAATCAACGCTACTGCCACGGTTTGCTCGTGACGCGGTGATCCTGTTGGATCAGATTCATCTCCGCTTTTCCTGCCCACCGTTATTCAGCGTAAATTCAAAACATGTAAGAGCGGCATGGGAACTCACGACACGTGTCTGAGACTCTGATTCAGGCCCCTCCAGAAAGAACACTAAGAAATGATTAGCTTTACAGAACTACCGCTATCTTCTGCTTTGCAGCAGAGGCTGGCGACAGCTGAATTTATTATTCCTACGCCCATTCAGGCGCAGGCCATTCCGAGCGCCCTCGAAGGCAAAGATGTGCTGGCAACAGCGCAAACCGGCACCGGCAAGACGCTGGCGTTTTTGATCCCAGTGATCGAGATGCTGCAGCGTGAACCGTCGCAAAAAGTCCACGTTCTGGTTTTGCTGCCTACGCGTGAGCTGGCGATTCAAGTCAACGAGGAATACGAAAAACTACGTGGCAAGGCACTATCGAAAGCCGCGCTGGTAATCGGCGGAGTCTCCGAGAAGACGCAGATTCAGTCGGTGCGCTCGGGCTCAAACCTGGTGATAGCGACCCCGGGGCGCTTGCAAGATTTCATTACGCGCAAGTTAATCGACCTGCGCGAGGTGAAAATCCTGGTGCTCGACGAAGCCGACCGTATGCTGGATATGGGTTTTCTTCCCGCCATCCGGCGCATTCTCGCGATCCTGCCGCAACGCCGGCAGACGCTCTGTTTTTCGGCTACTCTGGAGCAATCCGTCGCTGGACTGGTGAACGATTCCATGCGCAATCCTGTGCGTGTGGCCGTCGGCTCGATACTCAAGCCGGTGGAGAGCGTGCGCCTGCAAGCCTACGAAGTGCGGCCCGCCGAGAAACCTGAGGTGCTTCGGCAGTTGCTCTACGCCGAGAAGGGACAAACGCTCATTTTTGCCCGCACCAAGCGGGGCACCGAGCGTTTGGCCAAAGAGTTGGTGCGCGAAGGTTTCTCAGCGGCGATGATTCATGGCGACCGTTCGCAATCGCAGCGCAACGGGGCGCTCAGTGGATTTCAGCAGGGAAAGTTCAACATCCTGGTTGCCACTGATGTGGCCGCGCGCGGTTTGCACGTGGATGATGTCGCGCATGTGATCAACTACGACTTACCCAAGATGGCGGAAGATTTTATTCACCGCGTGGGAAGAACCGGACGTGCCGGATCGCAAGGGCTGGCTTCCAGCCTGGTGGCTGGCGCAGAGGTTATCGAACTCCGCCATATTGAGCGGACATTGAAACTGCGCATCGAACGCAAGCAGGTCGACTGGGCCAATGCGGAGCGATCGGAGCACGTCGTACAGAACACGCTAGCCAGCCGGACGCTGACCAGGTTGCCGGGCGAAGTATTCGCGTAAACGCGAAGGAATGGGAAAACAAGTAAAAGGGCGCGTCTAAAAGGCGCGCCCTGATTTTTTCTGCTTCAACGGATTGCTGCCGGGTCTTCTTAGAAACTGAAGATCACGATTCCGTCTCACCACGGCTGGGTTCGCGGGGAATGCTGGAAATATCGCCGTCGTCGGCTCCGATTTGAAAAAGAGCGGCTTGTTCGGCGGCGTGTCTTTGCAACTCGTCCAAATCCAGTTCGCTGGAATCACTCGAAGTTCCCAACGGTTCCTCGGTTTTGCGTTGGCTGCGGCGTTCGGCCTTGTCGCGCTGTTTTTGCTGGCGCGTGTGTTCCTTCTGGCGTTTGGTAAAGCTTGATCGACCTCGTCCTGGCATCCCAATCTCCAATTATCAAAGTTTGGCAATAGCGGCTGGCGCTTTGCGCTACAGTCATGTTCGGAACTCAAAAAGGCGGACGCGAAAAACTCCGGCTCCTCGGACTCCACAGTTTCTAGTACGCTACCAGCGCGGTTCCCGGGGTTGGCGTGCGTGACCCTGATAGTCGTCGCGACTCCCGCCGCCGCCTCCGCCAAAGCGCTTTCCGCCGCCTCCGCCACCGCGTGGCGAATCGGTCTTCGGTTTCGCTTCGTTGATTTTCAGCGCTCGACCTCCAAGATCTGTGCCGTTTAATGCCGCGACTGCCTTGTCGGCTTCGCCAGCATTGCTCATCTCAACAAATGCAAAGCCACGCGCGCGGCCGGTTTCGCGGTCGGTCACAATGCTGACGCGCTCAACTGCGCCGTGTGCCTCAAACAGCCCGCGAAGCTCCGGCTCGGTAGTGCTGTGAGGCAAGTTGCCGACGTATAGATTCTTCATAAGAGTTCTCTTTCTGTTGGAAATAGAGGTTGAGGGTTGGTGGCTTCCGGAGTGGAGTGTTGCTCAATGGCTTCAGCCCACCGCGAAGGCTGTGGCAGTTCCCGTATCGCGCGCGAACGAGCTTCACTAACCGAACGGACGCTGGAGATTCGTTTGCAGGCCTCCAGGATTCCCCATCGCTGCTGCGATGCCGCCGACCCAGTGGCAAGCAGTACAGCAGCCAATTCTTTCTGGAGGGAGTCTGCATCCGCCGCTCCTGTCAATTGGTCAGAATGGGGCGTAGCGGCGAGATATTCGGGGCCGCCTACGAAGAAAGCAATTCGTTGTGGAGGGGTCGCGCTGCGAATTTCAGTACAGAACTTATCCCGGCTGTCGTTTTCTCCCGCCACGTTGATGAGCACCAAATTATACAAATCAGCCCGCCACCAGCATCGGGCCTCGAGGAGGTCTGCCGCACAATCAACCTCAATGCCGAGCTTTCTCATCACGTTGGCGCGCAAGTCGCGTTTCGGCTGGGAAGTGTCCAGCAGCAGCACGCGCTTTTTCTTCCCTGAACTGCCTTCCGCAATTGAAAGCGGCAATGCGATGATGGGAGCGGTCATGCTTTTTCCTTCGAACTGGATTGCAGCGCCGGCGGCGCGAGATGTTTGTCGGCCAAGGCCTTTAACATCTTTTGAGTACTCTGCCGGCGGCTGATCTTCTGCCTGCGCCGCCGGTTAAATCTGGCTTTATCGCCGTTGACTCCGGACATTTTTATCTCCTGCCGTTGGCGCTGAATTACGCGGAACCGACGGTAAAGTTGAGGACGCTCCGGAGATTCCCGTTACGAGCGAATCGTCGAACCAACCAGCCCGAACGCCGTTCCCTGAGCCTGGTGTCCCGGGGTTGAAGGGCTTCCAAAGTTCTGCGGTAAGACACCTCAGACGCCTTTCAAGGGGAATTCTCAATCGCGAAGGCGCTGCGTGCTGTTCAAGGTGTCTTCGAGGTCAAGGTCTTCAGTATACGCCGCATTCGTCGATTCTGCTCGGATTTTGCGGACACGAAGTCACTTGGCTGCGGAGATTCACGGTCGAAGCTATAGTACAGTGCTTGTTTATGGGGCTGGATAAGGCGCTGTGAGAAGACGGTTTTTTGAAAAAATGGGAACAGATTCCACGGATGGTCCGGTAATCGAGTTTCGCGACGTTGCTTATGTGCTCCCCAACGGTCAGCCCTTGCTTTCTGGCCTGAACCTTAGAGTGCAACGCGGCGAGACTCTTGTATTGCTGGGCCGTAGCGGCTCTGGAAAAACCACTACGCTAAAACTGATTAACCGGCTTCTGACTCCGCGCAGTGGGGATGTGTTAGTGAATGGCGCGTCAACCGCTAGCAGTGATGTGATTCGCCTGCGGCGCAGCATCGGCTATGTTATCCAGGAGGTGGGACTGTTTCCACATTTCACGGTGGAAAGAAACATTGCCCTGGTTCCGCGAGTCGAAGGCTGGACCGCTCAACGGATACACCAACGCGTCGAGGAATTGCTGCAAATGGTGGGCTTGGAGCCACAACTGGGCTCACGTTATCCTCACCAGCTTTCTGGAGGGCAGCGGCAGAGAGTGGGAGTGGCTCGGGCCCTGGCAGCCGATCCGGCGATCTTGTTGATGGATGAACCCTTCGGCGCGCTCGACGCGATTACCCGCGACCAACTGCAGCGCGAGTTTCTTTCCCTTCAGCAACGGCTGAACAAGACGGTCGTCTTCGTCACTCACGACCTGCGCGAAGCCTTGCGCCTCGGATCGCGTATCGCGCTCATGGAGGCCGGCCGGATGGTCACGGTCCTTTCCCCAACGGAATTCTTGCAATCAACAGATCCGCTAGCCTCTGCTTATGTGCAGGCCTTCGGAGACAGACTGGACTCGGTGACAAGTCGAGGCGGATCATGAACCTGGTTCATTTCCTCTGGCAAAATCACGACCAGATCATGGAACTCACGCTGGAGCATCTGTGGCTGGTGGGAATTTCCACGCTGCTCGCGGTTCTTGTCGGCATTCCTTTGGGCGTAATGAGCGCGCACTGGCCGGTGTGGAATAAGCCCGTGCTGGGGACCGCGAACATCATTCAGACGATTCCGAGTCTTGCGCTTTTTGGCTTTTTGCTGCCTGTGCCCTGGCTCGGAGATCGTGCCGATCGCCTCGCGATCCTGGCATTGACTCTCTACGCATTGCTGCCGGTGATTCGCAACACTTACACGGGCATCCGGGGCGTCGATCCGGCAGTGGTGGAGGCTGGACGCGGCATGGGACTCACTGACGGCCAACTCCTGTTTCAGGTGGAACTGCCGCTGGCTGTGAGCGTGATTCTTTCTGGGATACGTGTGGCGGTGGTCGTCTCGGTGGGACTGGCGACCATCGCAGCCGCAATTGGTGCCGGGGGGCTGGGCGAATTCATTTTTCGCGGACTTGCCATGGTGAACAACCAACTCATTTTAGCCGGAGCCATTCCAGCGGCGGTTCTCGCTTTGTCGGCGGACTTCGGCCTGGGCTGGTTGGAGAAACGTTTGCGGCCCCGATGAAACGGTACCAGCAACACGCTTGTCGCCGCAGCTTCATGGGACAGCGCTGGACTGCGGGTTGCGTAATCTTACTTTCGGTGCTTCTTTCCTCGTGTGCGCCCTCACACTCCAACCGCATTGTGGTTGGATCCAAAAACTTTACTGAGTCGCTGATGCTGGGCGAACTGTTAGCCCAACAGATTGAAGCGCACACCACGGCGAAAGTGGAGCGCCGCTTTTATCTCGCGGGAACCTATATCTGCCAGCAAGCGATATTAGCCGGGCGGATCGACATTTATCCGGAATATACAGGCACAGCATTGACTGCGATCTTAAAACAGAAAGTTGGAGGCGACCGAGCCCAGGTCTACCAACGGGTCAAGAGCGAATACGAAGCGCGTCTCGGCCTTACTCTCTCTCCGCCGTTCGGCTTCAACGACACTTTTGCGCTGGAAATTCGCGGGACCGACGCACGCCGCCTGAGATATGCCGGGCTGGCCGCCGCCTATGGCCTGCATTTCGCCGCGCCGCCGCGCATCATGGATTTGGGCTTGCTTGCTACCGCTTTGAAAGATCATCAGATTGATATCGCTGCCGGCAACGCGACTGACGGTTTAATTCCTGCCCTTGATTTATTTGTGCTCGAAGATGACCGGCACTACTTTCCGCCCTATGAAGCGGTTGCGGTGATTCGCCAACAGGCCATGCGGGAGCATCCGGAAGTAGCTCAGGCCGTGTCTGAGTTAAGAGGCAAGATTTCAGATCAAGAGATGCAACAATTGAATTTTGCTCTCGACGGCCAGCACCGCGACGTCAAGGATGTTGCGCATGAATTTCTGCGGAGCAAGGGGCTGGTGCGTTAACCGTCGCCTCCTCTGATCTTCTGTCAGATCAGCAACTCACCCCGCAACGTCAGCACGGCACTCCCTTTGATAATCACGCGTTCTCCCTTAAGTTCGCACCATAGCTCACCGCCGCGCTCAGAAACTTGCCGAGCATACAAATTCGTCTTGCCCAGTCGCCCACCCCAATACGGCGCCAGTGAGCAGTGAGTTGAACCGGTCACCGGATCCTCCGGGATGCCGTAACTGGGCGCAAAATAGCGAGAGACGAAGTCGCAATCTTCACCCGGGGCCGTAATCGCAACACCGGCGGGATGGAGTTTCTCCAACACCCGAAAGTCGGGACGGATGCGTCTTACGTCTTGCTCCCTCTCATACACTGCAAAATAGTTGTCCTCGACTTGCATCACCGCAGCAGGAGTGCTACTCAAACCATCAAGCAAAGCCGCGGGCGCGGAAGGGCAGGCCCAAGGCGCGTTCGCGGGAAAATCCATTGCCAGCAAATCGCTATCACGAGAGACCGTAAGGGCGCCACTAAAACGAGTTTCGAAGCGTACCGAATTGCTGCCAGGTGCAAGAATTTGCAGTATGACATGCGCGGAAGCCAAAGTAGCGTGTCCGCACAACTTCACTTCGCAACGGGGCGTAAACCATCGCAGGTCATAGTGATCCCCGCGAGGCACGAAATACGCGGTTTCCGAAAGGTTGTTTTCGGATGCGACCGCGCGCAGTAAATCATCATCTAACCATTCCGCAAGAGGGCAAACGGCAGCTGGATTGCCTCCAAAGGGCTTAGCCGTAAAAGCGTCAACATGAAATACCGGTAGGTACATTACCCTATGTTACTCGCGCTCCGCGGCACCTAGAATTTCACGAATTGTGCAGTTTTTAGCTAAGTGAAGTCTGTCTGCTCACGCACTTAGGGAGGCCGAATGCTTGCCACACAGAGCGACTCCGCTGTCCGTCACGATTTGATCGAGCGCCTCGCCGACGCTCGCCATCGTACGGACGACCTTTTTGCTGTCGTCAAGCAGGATTCTCTGTATGAACGGCCCATTGCCGAACGTCACCGCATCATCTTTTATGTCGGCCATCTCGAGGCCTTCGACTGGAACCTGTTCCGTGATCGCGTTCTGGGGCTGAAGAGCTTTCATCCTGAGTTTGACCGGTTGTTTGCTTTCGGCATCGATCCGGTTGGTGGCGGACTTCCCACCGATCAGCCGTCGGACTGGCCGTCAGTTTCGGAGGTGCAGAACTATGTCGGGAAAATTCGTTCTGTTCTGGATGAAAAACTAGAAGAGGCACTTGCTGATTCTGTTCCGCCTGGTCCTAACGGATTCCCGCTGAGCACTCTTCTCAACGTGGCCATCGAGCACCGCCTGATGCACGCGGAAACACTGTCTTACATGCTGCATCAGTTACCGCTCTCTAAGAAAGTTCCGCAACCCGAAGCCCCGCAGGTCGTTACTTCCCCAGTCATTCCCCGCAGCATCGAGATTCCCGCTGGTGTGGTTTCACTCGGGCTCTCGCGCGAAAGCGGCCAGTTCGGGTGGGACAACGAGTTCGAAGCCCACATCGCGGATGTCCCCGCGTTTGACATCGATCAGTACAAAGTTACGAACCGCCAGTATCTGGAGTTTATTGCCGCCGGTGGTTACGAGGCGCGCGCATTTTGGAGTGACGACGACTGGAACTGGAGGTCGGGGCAGGGAATTACTCAGCCGGCTTTCTGGAAACGCGAAGGCAATCAATGGCTGTATCGGACGATGTTCCGTGACGTTCCGCTACCCCTCGACTGGCCCGTATATGTAAGTCAGGCGGAGGCGAAAGCCTATGCCAACTGGGCAGGGAAGTCTTTGCCCACAGAAGCGGAGTGGCAGCGCGCCGCATATGGCACGCCCGACGGCGAAGAGCGGGCGTTTCCATGGGGAGCAGTGCAACCCAACGCTGCCTTTGGCAACTTCGATTTTGAACGCTGGGATCCCGTGCCGGTAAATGCGTTTCCTCAAGGGCAGAGCGCCTTCGGCGTTCAGGATATGTTGGGCAATGGCTGGGAGTGGACTTCCACCGAGTTCGCTCCGTTCCCCGGATTCGAGCCGTTTCCTTTCTACCACGGCTATTCCGCCGATTTCTTTGATGGCAAACATTTTGTCATGAAGGGCGGATCGGCGCGGACCGCGGCCTGTATGTTGCGGCGCACCTTCCGCAACTGGTTCCAGGCGCACTACCAATACATCTATACCGGATTTCGCTGCGTAACCCGCTCGTCTACATCATAAGGATCACGAGGAGTTCTTAACATGCTCGTTCAAGCCATTACGCCGAACATCATAAGGATCACGAGGAGTTCTTAACATGCTCGTTCAAGCCATTACGCCGAACACAAGCTATGAATTCGCAGCCGACGTACGCGCCGGACTCACCAAGCCGGGCCAGAAGGAATTGCCCTCGAAATATTTGTACGACGATGTGGGTTCCGCATTGTTTGAGGTAATCAGTCATCTGCCGGAATACGGCTTGACTCGTGCGGATGAGCGACTGTTGCGCCGGCACAGTCATGACATCGTGGCCCGGCTCGCTCGTCCCGTCGCCGTGGCTGAACTCGGCAGCGGCAGCGGAAAGAAAACTCGCCAAATTCTGGAAGCTCTTTGCCGCCGTCAACTGACGCGTTACTATCCCATCGAGATTTCGCGTGCGGCTCTAGTCATGTGCGAACGCGAACTCAGCGACATCGACTGTATCAGCATCCTGGGCTTTGAGCGCGAGTATCTGGACGGACTACTCGAGGTCGCGGCCCATCGTAGCGCCGGCCAGCATCTTCTCGTCCTGTTTCTGGGCAGTACGATTGGAAACTTTGATCGCCCTGCCGGCATCCAGTTCCTGGCCGAAGTTCGCCGCATTCTTCAGCCCGGCGACTCACTTTTACTCGGCACCGATCTGGTGAAATCCAGCGCGCAATTGCTGGGTGCCTATGACGACGAGTTAGGAGTGACCGCTGCCTTCAACTTGAACCTGCTAGCCCGCATCAATCGAGAATTGGATGCGGATT
>WNFF01012617.1_pt1 | contig 12938 bp, 12 predicted proteins | sample 5400441 | NCBI WGS metagenome assembly WNFF01 (sample SAMN13153345, study PRJNA577476) | soil metagenome | isolation source: 120 cm saprolite under Douglas fir tree site 2 hole 3 replicate 1 | place: USA:California | collected 2015-04-18
CCCCTCGCTCCCAAGGTCGACCTGATGGTCCTGGCGCGCGGCACCTCGGGCTTCTCAGGCGCGGATCTCGCCAATCTGGTGAACGAGGCGGCGCTGCTCGCCGCGCGGCAGGACAAGAAGGTCGTGGAGATGATCGATTTCGAGAACGCCAAGGACAAGGTCCTCATGGGCGTGGAGCGGCGCTCCATGATTATCCCCGAGTCCGAGAAGCGCACCACCGCCTATCACGAGGGCGGCCATGCCCTCGTGGCCTATCTCCTGCCGGGCGCCGACCCCGCTCCACAAGGTGACCATCATCCCGCGCGGGCGTGCCCTCGGGCTCACCATGCAGCTGCCCACCGACGACCGGTACAGCTACTCCAAGGAGTACCTGGTCAACCAGATCACCATTCTCCTGGGTGGCCGCTCGGCGGAGGAGATCGTGCTCCAGCAGCAGACCACCGGGGCCGGCAATGATCTCGAGAAGGCCACCGAGGTCGCGCGCAAGATGGTCTGTGAGTGGGGCATGTCGGACAAGATGGGGCCGCTGACCTTCGGCAAGACCGAGGAGCATATCTTCCTCGGCCGCGAGATCTCGCGACCCAAGGACTACAGCGAAGAGACGGCCATCCTCATCGACTCCGAGATCAAGCGCATCGTCACGGACTGTGCGGTGCGCGCCCGCCAGCTCCTCGAGACCAATCTCAAGAAGCTCCACATACTCGCGCGTGCCCTGCTCGAGCGCGAGACGCTGGACGGCGAGGAGATCAACAGGATCCTGATCGCGCGGCCCTTCCAGGAAGCCCCCGCCCCCGCCTGATCTGGCGTCACTCAGCAACGGGGGCCCAGACATGGCCCCCGTACTCCCCTACCGCAACGGGGCCTCGAGATGGCCCCCATACTTCCCCACCCCGCAAGCTGCAACGACTGGATGAGTTGCTGCGGCGGGATCCTCAGCGTGCCAGCCACGGGTTCCTCAGGGTCCCATGGTGAAGGCTGTGGTGGACCAGGCCATACCAAACGGAGCCCGCCAGCCACCCCGCCAGGCCGGCGGCAAAGCACGGAAGGCGCAGCATGACCGAGCAGAGATACCAGAGCCCGAACACCGTTGTGGGGGTCATGAACCAGGGCATGGCGATCAACTCCAAAGGGTCCTCGTGGTGGATCCGATGACCATCCTCGAGAATGCCGTGGGGTTGGTGGTAGAGCCAGCGGTGGAAGGCATACTCGGACAGCCCCCACGCCAGGTACCCCGATACGCCCGCCAGCGCGACATACCCCAGCGGGGAGCGCCGCACGCCTATCTCCCACGCCAAGCACACGAGGGCGCTAGAGGAATCCGCCGCATACGTGAGCCAAGCGTTTTTCGGGCCCAACGCGAAGGTCGTCACCCACCACGTGTGGTTCTTGGAGCGAAGGAATAGCCCTTTCCCCATACTTGACCGGCCTCCGTGTTGTCCCCGCCGCTATCGTAGTTCAGTCGGCTCGCCGAGGTATGGGCCGGATGGCCCTTGGCCCCCCAGCCTCGCGCACGACGGGAGCCCAGGGGCGTCAGGAGTGGCGAGAAGCGACTCCAGTAGGCGGGCGGATCACTTCTTGAACACGCTATCCAGTTGATCCACCGCCTCCAACACGCTGGAGGCCAGACGAGCGTACTCTGCAGGTGACCTCGCGGACCTAATCCGAGTCACTAGGCCCGCGAACTCTTTCGAAAGTTCCGCCGCGCCGCGAGCGTCCACTGCGGGCCGGACGGACTCCCACGTGCGCGTCCAGGTCGGCAGCCGTGGCCCCTTCCTGAATTGCGATGTGGGCCCTTGGATCGAGCACGCTCATCCGCTGGTCCTCAGTGACGGCGGCTGAGCGCTCCCCTACTTCGTGGCCGCGGGCTTCTTCGCATCCTTGGCGGGTGCGGCGAGGGCGGCGAGATCGGCCGCCCACTTGTCGAGGACGGCGGGGATGGACGCGAGCTTCGCCTTCGCGGCGGCGGCATCGGCGGCGACAGCGGCCTTGGCGGCCTCGAGGGCCTCGGCCACGCCCTTCGCGTCGGTGTCCCAAACCACCTTCTGGTCGGCCTTGAGCTTCTTGGCGGCCGCCTCCGCCTGGCCCTGCAGCTCCTTCCAGCGCCCCTCCAGATCGGCGATCTGCTTCTCGGCGTCCGCCGTGGCCGCGGCCTTCCCGGCCGCCGCCGCCGCGGTGGCCTTCTCCGCGAGATCCTTCACGGCCTCGTAGCTTGCCTTGGCCTCCTTGTAGGCCTTACTGCTCATCTCGGATTCGGCCTTCTTCACGGCGGCTGTCATAGCGGAGAACTCGCTGGGGGCGTACTTCTCGGCCCCCGCCGCCGTGGCGGCGCTCACCGCCGCGTCGGCGGCCTTCTTCTCGGCCTCGGGCGGCGAGGCGCAGGCAAAGGTGAGCAGACTCACCGCCGCAAGCAGCGGCACGACGACCCGGACAGGCGAGAGCTTCATCGCTCGATCTCCTCCTCTGGCTTTGGGTTGACGGGGCGAGGCATCCGGCAAGAGAGCATACTCTGATCGGGGCTGCCCGTCACCCGCGGGTCGCGAGTGGAGCGCGTCTTCCACTCAGTGCCGATGCCCTACGAAAACGAGGCGGCCGCTTCACTAACGGCTGGCATCAGCAGCAACAGTGCGACCCACTAATTCCTAGTTAGAGAGCCTTTGCAGGACCCTAACAACTCAGGGCCTTGCAGCACACTGCTACCAGGTTGCTACCACTTCATTCGCGCTAGGGATACCCAAGGAGTCCCCAGGCCTCTTACCCAGGGGCCCTGCCTCGTGAGCGAGGTGACTCCAGGCTGAGACTTGTCTCGGCCGAAAGGGAAAGAGCCCCTAGCCGTCTTTCGCCCACCAACGAGCACAGGACTCTCAATCCTGGGCCTCGAATGAGACAAGTCCCTGCCGTGTTTCACTTTCTGTTTTCCCACCATCCGAGTTGTGACAGGGTTTGTGACTGGGGAGCCCCCGAGGCTGTCAAAAACGAGCGAGGTTGAAATCCAGGGTCCGAAATGAGTCCCCTAGGGGGAATACGTCAAAGTCTCAACATGGGCCCACCAGGCTCACGAGGCAGGCTCTGCGGATTCATTCGGAGATACCCACCGCTGTGGCCCACATATAATGGAAGGCAAACGAAGTACATCGACTGACTTGAGTCAATCCTCAACGATATTTCCTACAGCATCACGTTCTCGGACCTTCCCCAGTAAGGTAGACCCATTCCTACCTTCGAACCTGCAATGCCTAAGCCCGCCGTATTACTAGATCACCGTGTTCTACGAGCAATTGCCGCAACTAGTAAAATACGATTTTGTCGCTATCGAGCCACTCGGGTGCGGTATATTTCCCTCGGGCGTTCGGATGCGCAGATAGTATAAGGCGTAGCGTCGTAAGGCTGCGCCTGGCCTCACCGAGCAAGCGGTCCTGCTCCTTAGGGAAGCCCAGATCGTACTCGTTTACCCCAAGGGCGTGAGCGGGTTTATTTCGTAGCGCCCGTATCTCCTTGAGGGGCCCTACGACCTCCTTTCCCACATCCTCTCCATCAGCCGTCCGATAGACCCTGCTCAACCACCTCTCGAGCACCGTCAACGACCCAAGTCGCTGGCGCTCTATCATTCCGTCCCCAAGCCTCACCCGCTCCTCAAGCTCTATATCCTCCCCGAAGAACTCAACATCAATATTCTCTGACAGCATCTTGTCTAACGTTTCGACAAATAGGTGGAAATTCCTCCGTGTCGGACGCAGCATCGGCTGGAAGTGTTCCGGCCGGCCTGGCTCGAATGTCCTACGAAAGATCTGCGGCCGTCCGATCACCTGCGCAACCTTGTTGATCTCCACTTGCTCTTGAATAAATGCCTCATAGACCGAGTAGTACTCCGGCCACATTCCGAAAATCGCCGCCCTCGCGTAGTCACTATTTAGATTGCAGGGGCCTGCCACTTCCTGGAGCCGCCACGCCTGCTGATGCTCTGGCGAGAGGTCCGAAAGATAGCGCAGAAAGACCGCCACGACTCGCCTTCGGCTCGCATCGTATGCAATTCCGAAGGTCTCGAGGAAGGTCTGATCCTTCTTCGGAAGCGTGCCGGCCTCATAGTGCTCACTCTTCACCGAGATTGAGCCGCTTCGATCATGAAACTCGAGCGAGTACCTCGGATCCTCGAAATAGCGCTCGAGCGCCGACAGCTCGAAGAACACCGGTGTGAGCTGAGGCTCTGCGAGTAGGAGTCGTTTCGTATACGGTCGCCCTCGAACCCTCTCTTCGACATCGACAGTAGACTGCACGAGCTCCGCGCACGGGTATACACAAATCACATCATCGGTGTTTCCTGCCAGGCCCGTCAGTTGCTCTTCAATCGGCAACGACTGAATCCGCTTGATGTGGGGATTGTCACTGTGGCTGGCGAATGCGAGTTCCATCCGCCCCTGCCTGACAAGATCAGCGAGGAGCTCCCGAAGCTCGGCCAAGCCAAAACCAAGCTGCTGGGCGAGCACCTCTAGAGGAACTCCGTTGAAATCCGGTGACCCGACGAAAAATTCGGTCACGCGAACTTCAATTTGGCGATTTTCATCTCGAGAATCCATAGCACACATGGCAGGGCGTGGGGCCCGTCTCCAAACGTCTAGGCCGTTTCGAGGTCGACCCCTTGGTTTCGGTGACGAGATTTCATCAGTGGATAAGAATCTGAATTCAACTTCCCAGAAGATCCATGAAGTCGAGATGACCCCGTGCCGCCAGAATGTTCACAAGCGCAGTTGCGGCATTTCGAGCAGCGCCACCGGTCTGCAGCCCGATGCTGACAATCCTTCGAATGCCATCACGCCACCCCTGGATCTCCCAATACTCATCAGCTCCCTCAACCATCAATCGGACACACTCAAGAACCTCACTCGGTCGCTCCGGGGCCCATTTCACGAGTCGATCCATGACAAGACTATCGGGCTCGGCACTACCAACAAGACTCAAGATCTCGTGTAGCTTCGCAAGCGACCATTCATCACCGAATCTCCCCGCAGCGAACCATGACCCGAACTGTTCCAGCTCTTTACGGTGCTTTGGAGGGTCGGCCCGCAGCGTCTCCATCCGTCCTTCGAATAAGTCCTTCAACCGATCGATCATCTCGGCCGGAGGTTCATCCCCGTCCTTCCGAAAGATCCGCCCAACAAACCACATCGCATGTCCACACACTTTGTCGGGCGCATGTGCAAAAAAACTGAGTCAGCTCTGGTCCATCACGTTCGATCTTCCCGCGCCAGTAGAGAACCAGTAGATGTTCGGCGAGGTGGTCTGCGGGATCAGCAGGATCGCGCCGGACCTTTCCCATGTTCGCGACTCTTTCGGCAGCCCGTCCGTATTCCCCGATTAGAAGGTCTGCGATATTCTCGTTTACGTGTGAAAAGATGACATAGGTATTCCACGCTGCATCTCGAAATCGTGCAGACGCCTCCTCCGTGGGGAAGATCCTTACCAGATTTGCCTTGACCCACGTACGATCGAGATACACGAGAGAAGGGAGCCATTGCCCATAGACAGATCTGATCGCAAGCGATGGATCCTGAGCCGGATCAAGGTGAGCCTCCAACACCTCACGCACTTCGGACATATCGTCGAGGACGGCCTTCCAGTCCGCAGAGCCTTGCGACACCTTGTCGAGGTGCTCCTTAACCCAAAGGGCGAAGCGCATCAGGGCGTGCATCGCCTTGCCCCGAGTCGTATTGAGGGAAACGAATTCGGGTTCCTGTTGAGCCTCCTCTGTTTCCTCTTTCGGCAAGGGGTCCGGGTCATCCGTGAGCGGCAACAAAACGTTACAGACTTCTTGGCGAAGGTCAAATGGGACCCGGGCAGGACCAGCAAAGGCGTCTCCCAACAGATCCGCGATGGCCATCCTCGTCCATCCCCATCCGCGATCTCGCTCGAAGGGACTCCCGCGATCTCCGGGGTCCGGCGGTTGCTCCAGTACCCACTGGCAGAGTTTCAGGACAGGCATCCATTCGAATTTTCGCTCCTTGTTGACCGCGTCCCGGAGCCCGGAGATTAGTCCTCGGACATAGGTCGGCTCCACCTCCTGGAACTTCTGCGCTTCGGACTTCGCGGCCCGTGCCAGCCGGCCTGCAGTCGGAACGCGAGGAAGTCCGGCGCTTCAGGTTCACCGTATTTCGTAACAAGCTCCTGATAGCGCGCCCGCCGCCTGACGGGCAAGGCATCTCGAAGAGCTCTCCAATACTCGAGGCGCCATCTGTCGGCGTACTCTGCTACTTCCTCGGGGGAAGGCGCTTTCCCTTCCATCTGAGTCCTCATACGTTTGTATCCATCAAGATCGGGTCCTTCTTCTATCCATCCGAGCATCGTCTCCTGAAGCCCCGGGGACAGCTTCGGAAAGGCGGCCTGAGCAAGCAGCATGTACTCCCGCCTCAGGCGTCGATCCTCAAACTTCTCTCGCTCGCCCAGGCGCGCCTCGATTAGCGGCAATGCCGAATCCGAAGCCGTGGTCAAGACATGCAGAGCCATGCGATGAAACACCTTCCACTGCTGCGTCTCAAGAATCCCTATCACTTCGGAGACGCTTGCGGGTTCCCGCTGAATCAGCGCTTCCGCAGCATCGCACACGGCCGCCGCCAGGGTCGACTTCAAGTCGTGGTGTCCAACACCCCGGTCCTGATCGAACGCCGGATGCCAGATCGTGGAATAGTCATCAGGCCCTTCGTCATCAGGCCTGGACCGTGAAAGCCGCACTGCATCATCCAAGGCCTTACAAACGACACGGAGCGCAGCAACCCCTGCCGCATTCACGAGGTCGGGAAGGTTGTTCTTCAGGAACTCCCCCAACACCCACTCGTCGAATGGTGTTCTTGGATGTGGAGGCGTCCGGACCGTCTCTCCGCCAACCGTCACTTCTCGCCCATCCGGATCCGGCAGGATCGTGAGGAACGCCTCCGTGAGCTCTGCCGCCGCGCTTTCCTCGCCCCCCTGGCTAAGGCGGCTTACGAGAGCGCCCACACGGTGAATCAGCCTCAACTGGTACGGCAGCCGCATCGCCGCTTTCAGACGCGGCACGAGCTTCGCGCCGAGCCCCGCAGGGACCACGAGGGCAATCCCCATAAGGTCGTCGTGGACGTTGATGTTTACCGTCTCGGGAATCGCGACCGCGATCTCAACCACACGCGACTGAAGCTCGGGCTTGGCCGCCATCCGTACCAGATATCGAGACTCCGGCCACGGCGGAAATCGGATTCCACCTTTTTCTTCCTCTCGGACTGGCGCTGGTGGACGCTGGAAAAATCCTTCGCTTGCTAGGATCTCGAGCCATCCGCCCACCTCGACTTTGCCGAAGAAGTAGTCGAGGCTAACCAGATTGTTCGGCACCTTACCTCTCAAGACCTTCGCGTCCTCGCGAGTCGGCGTTGTCTTGGCAATCAAGGCCTCAAGGACTCTGAATGATGCGGTGAATTGTTCCTCAAAGCGCTCAAGAACTACATCGAGGATTCCCTCAACCTCACCGCAGAACTTCCTAAAGTCTTGATCCAGCTGCCGCGGGCCAGCAAGCGCACTCCGATGCGCTAGGCGCCCTAGCCACCGCTCGTCATCTCTGTCCGGTAGCCCGCGCCATGCGATCGCTACTGCGTCATTCTCCGCAATCCCATAAGTTTGGAGAATGGCATCAATTCCCGCTTTGAACCGTCCCTGCTTCTCAGAAGGCGGCGTGTAGTCATGTGGTATGAGTACGTCCCGGATCGCGCTCTCGATGTCTCGAAGGAGATGAGCCACCAGATGTGTCGTCGACTCGACCGGGGACTTCTCGCCGAGAAGGCGGCAGGCATCTCGATAGAAGGCAGCGGGTCCGGGTCCTATCAGTAATAACCGACGATGAATACGTTCCTGCCGCGGCTCGCGGAATCGAACTGGTCGAGGATGATCTCCTGTCATTTCTTCCATAGTACTTTCATCTTATCCCTTGCTCTTGAACACACAAGTGCGCGCATCCAGAATTGATGCCCAATACATCTATATCTACTTTCGTCCGCTGCACGAGAGCACGACAAAATACGAAAGCCGCCTGGCGGGGGCGGCTTCACTGAACAGATCCCTTCTCCAACTGCAGAATCGCGCAACCTCATCCCTTCCGGCTAACTTTCCATGTCCCGGCGCCCCCTGTAAGATGCTGTTGCTATGCCGCGCTACCTCCAGGTGAACTACGCCCAGACTCAGTATTGGGCGCACCCTCTTCGGGCTGCTCTGATTGCCAAACCGTCTCTGCAACAGCGAGATCAGCAATGGCAAAGTGGCGTCCTCTCTGACCTGGCCTTCTCAATCACCACCCGAATTGGAGCTATTCAGGAGCTTGTACGGCTAACCGATGCGGCTCTAGATGCCCTCGGCGCCGAGCTTGCCCGCGCCTCAAATCTCGATGAGTTAGTCGCGGGTGGTTATGCGTATTCGTTCGACGACGATTCGGCAGTCCGCCATTCGCTCGTTCTACTCACGATGTTCGCCGCGGAAGGAGAGTCTCTCTTCGAAAATCTCGCCGAGTTTTACCGGCGCTTTCTCGGCCATTACTTCGGCGACAAGATCGACCTGAAGAACTCTGAAGCGCGTGTCATTGCCTTCAGCAGCTCCACGGCATGGCGTGGAGAACTCAGTCAGCTTCGAAATACAACGCGTCACCGATTTGCGCCCTGGTTGGCGTTTGAGGATATGGGTCAGCCGACTCAGCTTCGCTGGGAACCAGTACTTGTTCACGATTGGCGCCCCGAGAAGCTTAGTCATGCAACGTCCACGCCCCTTGGGCACCTCCGCGACATTAAGACGGGACTAGCTCAGGCAGCGCAAGGAGTCCTGCGGGAGCTCGTGAATCGAGTCAACGTGGCGCCATAGTAAATTCACTTCGGCGATTCTTCCTATCAAGTTCTGATTGTCACGCGCGCGCCACTACTACACCAGCTTCTGGTCGCCAAGGAATCGGCTCGAGATGGTAGAAACATCGAGATCACCGTACTCAACACCAATCTTTAGTGATGGGCCGCCTGGTGAAAATTCCCACAGCTGCGATGCTTCCTCCTGCTGAGTGGATATGTACTCGCACTGCTTGTTGACATCTTCTGCGATGCCGCAGCATGCAAAAAGGGTACTTTCAGCGGTACGCACTAGGCCCAGAATCGCGTCCCCCATAAATCCTACAACTTCCCCGTCCCTCTCTTCGATTGCGCGGATCGCCCCATCAAGCACATCACGCGTGAACTGCGCAATCAGCAAACCCTCGGATGCGCTCACCATGTGAGTAAATTTGTTAATGTCGACGATGATTGCAAAGGCATCCAGTGATTTGTTGTCTTTGATCTTTAGCTTTGCTGCCATCTTTTGCGCTCCCGCATTGACGTCGACTCCTCCCGGGCGGCATCTGTAGGGTCACCGCGAGCATCAGCTGGCTGGCCATAGCCTACCTTAGAACTCAACGATCTAGGAACCAACTGTCCTCCGGACTCGCGTCTGGTTCCTCGCTCCGTGGTTGCCCAGACCGGCGAATCTTCTTTCACAGTAAGCACACGAACAGCGTTGACAGTGCCTTCTCTTACTCCCTAGACTCCGTACTGGTTCAGCCAGTCCCTTAAAAGCGGGTGACTTCCAGACAGGAGGCACCATGACCGCAAAACAGCGGCGGTCTCGGTCGCCTGAAGCATCGAAGCCTGCCACGAGGCCCCGAGCTGCGGCAGCAACTGCTCCGGCCCAGAGTGGACTAGCCTCTATCGAGTACGTCGTCATTCTGATGATGGAAAACCGCTCATTCGATCACATGCTCGGCTATCTCAACCTGCTTCCCTGGAACGCCATGCGACCGCCCGTCGACGGCGTGAGCCTCGACCCAGCATGGGTCCAGCGCTACACGAACCTGCTCGACGGCCGCCCGTTCGCGCCACATGCCTTCACGGATCGGCAGATTGACGACCCACCCCACACCCGGCCGACCATCGCCACTCAGCTCGGCACGAGCGCCGGCGCCGCCGGACCCATGACGGGGTTCGTTGCGAGCTACGCGCAGCGCAAGCAGCGACCGCGGTCGCTGTCCCACGTTATGGGGTACTACACGGCGCCCGAAGTCCCGATTTTCGATTTCTTCGCTCGGAACTTCACCGTCTGCGATCGGTGGTTCTCAGCGCTCCCGGCCGGCACCCAGCCGAACCGGCTCATGGCGCTCGCCGGGTTCACGAAGGTCGGCGATAACGCGCCACTCTACCTGCCGGATCAAGATCTCGTGTATGACTGGCTTACCGCTCGGGGCATTCGATGGCGTGTCTACCACGATGGGATCGTGCCCTTCATCGGGCTTATGCGGAAGTGGATGCAGACCATAGGCGACGATGACCACAAGCCACTCAATGAGGATCCGCGGTTTCGCTGGCTAGACTACTTGGAAGCGGATCTGAAGCAGGCGGATCCATTCCCGAACGTTGTCTTTCTCGAGCCCGACTACACCGACATTCCCTTCGGACACTCCGCCCCGCCAAACGACGACCATCCACCGTCATCGATCGACTTCGGTCAGCGGTTCCTCGCCCGAGTCTACCGAGCGTTCAGTGCCGATCCGGCGATCTGGTCGAAATGCGCAATCCTCGTCACCTATGACGAGCACGGCGGATTTTTCGACCACGTTGAGCCACCGGCGATCACGACCCCGCCGGCGGGCCCGTACGATCCGTTCTCGACGCTCGGCGTCCGAGTCCCCGGCTTGGTCATCTCGCCATTTGTCGAGGCCAGCACGGTCTCGCACGGCCTCTTCGATCACACATCGGTCCTGCAGTTCCTCGGGGAACGTTTTGGGAACGGAAGCTACTCCCCCGATGTCGACCGGCGCCATCAAGGCGCTCCCTCTCTCGATCGTCTCTCCGCTCTGCTCACGCGTAACACCGCACGGCCTGACGTGCCGCATCCGCCGGAGGTGATCGCTGCTGTCGACATGTCCGAGCAGGAGAAGGCCTACAACGAGGCAGTTACGTCGATCCGCGAGCGATCTCCCGAGCGCGTCGCGGCGTATCTTCGAACTGACATCCAGTCGCCGTGAACACGGTTCCCGCACAATGCTGTGCATGCTAGCTCGTCCTGTCCGAGCTCGAGCAAGAAACCCCGTACAATCCCGGGCCCTGCTGCTCCTTGGCTGTCGCAGGTCGGAACCGCAGAAGTCGCGTCTACTCTCACGCGGCTTTTGATTATTCCTAGAACGGCAGGATCTAAGAACGCATCGTCGTAATCAGATCCGGCTCACACCCCGCCAGGCGAGGAGATCTCTGAGGACCCCTACCGCGCGGCCAGTGCCGTATACGGCGTGCAACCCTCCAGACCGCTTCACTGCCTTGACGACCGCCCGGGTAACCTGGCCAACGTCCCCGCTCTCTCCCGGTCGGTCGTAGGCACAGAGAACGTCTCGTTCCGACGGCCAAGAAAGAACCGCCACTCGGCGCGTCAAGTCACCAGCTGCGCGAAGAGTGGTTGGAACGGGTTCGGATAGGGCAACGAAGATCACGCGCCATGTGCCCAAGTCCTTATTGAGAAGAACAGAGTTTCTGATGACATGTGCGCCAGCTGGCACCGCGGCGTCCACCTGCCTCAATCCCTGAAAGGGGCGGGCGAGACAGCGCAACTGCGTGACCTGCTGACCGGCCCTTTCTGCCTCGCCCATGTCCGCTGCGTCCTTCCACTCGAACACAAAGTTCCCTGAGATCCTCCAGTGGTAACCGACAAACCGGACATGTGAGGACGCTTGGGCCAACCTAAGAGCGGTCTCGGCCACGCTCAGGACGTTCCGCCCCCGATTGCCCATGTCCTCCGGGAAAAGGGCAGCGAGGGGAGCGTCAGCCATGTCCGTGTTCCAGCGGCTCATATTCACGAGTCTGGGCACAGTATCGCCTTCTTTGACCGGAAGGTGGCCGACTTGCGTCATTGTGCTCTTTTCGAGATAGCAGACCTCAAGCTAGACGCTCGCGAAGTCGCCAACCCCTACGTCATTGTTGAGAAGCCTCCCAAGCCCGATTAGCTGCTTAGGAAGTCTATTCGGGGAAATACCGGGAAGGTTGACGAGGCTCGTAGCGCATCGCTAAGCTCGGACGCCGCTAACTCGTCAGTGACAACGGATTAGAGGATGGAGACGCGTACAAGATTGCGCCCGAATGCTCTGGAGTGTGCCTGAGTTGGTCACAAATCCGGTCACAAACTCACGTCGGGGAAAAATCGGTGGTGGGCAAGTGCTTGAAAAGAGTGGTGGGCAGGGACGGGATTGAACCGCCGACACCAGGATTTTCAGTCCTGTGCTCTACCAACTGAGCTACCTGCCCACCACGAAGTAGCGAGGATACCAGACGGGGCGGGTTGTGTCCACGAGGTGGGGGCTACTTGTCGGGGAGGTCGGCGCCCGTGTCGGACTCGAAGACGATCTGGTCGTCCTCGTCGATGGTGAAGGATTCGGTCAGGACGAAGGGCACCTCGTGCTGGACGAGAAAGCGGGTCAGCCTCGCCACGGCGACCGGGTGCGCGTCGAGGTGAAAGGACAGCGCAAGGTCGCCGATCTCGTCGATGGCGAAAAACGCCCAGTCGCCGACGACGAGGGCGTCCATGTCCTCCTCGAAGGTGACCCCGCCTTCGAATTCCTCTGAGCCTTGCGCCAGGTCCTGGAGCTCCTGGAGCTTGGCGCGGCGGTCAGCTTCGCTTAGAGGCATGGCTGGAAGAGAAAAGGGCTAGAGGCCCTTGAAGGCTCCTTCGGAGGCCATGGCGCCAAGGGCTTTCTCGTAGGCCACGAGTGTCTTCGCCACGTCCTCGTCGGAGTGCACGGCGGAGAGCCAGCCGTGGTAGGCGGAGCAGTCCACGCCGTTGTTGAAGAGCGCGCAGCGGAGCAACTGGTAGAGGTCGCCGCGGCGCGGCCGGTCGAAGCCCGCCAGGCCGGGCCGCCCCTCGAAGGACACGTGGAA
>WNFF01015225.1_pt1 | contig 12938 bp, 11 predicted proteins | sample 5400441 | NCBI WGS metagenome assembly WNFF01 (sample SAMN13153345, study PRJNA577476) | soil metagenome | isolation source: 120 cm saprolite under Douglas fir tree site 2 hole 3 replicate 1 | place: USA:California | collected 2015-04-18
CCGCCCCAAACATTTCTTGATAGAAGCGGATCGAGGCTCCGAGGTCGCGCGCAAAGAGATGCGCATGGTGAAGGTCACAAGTGACGAGAGGTTTCACGCCGCCTGGAGTCATATTGGCGCCTGGCCGATCAGGACGCCGCCCAGGAGCCACCCCGCGAGCGTCCACATCACGCGCCGCGGGGCTCCGGCGTGGCGAGCAGCGCGGCCCAGTCCACCGACCGCTGATGGGCCGCGGCGGCCTGGAGCAGCGTGTCCTCGCGAAAGTGGGGCGCGACCAGCATCAGGCCGACCGGCAGCCCGCCGAGCTTGGCGCACGGCACGCTGATCGCGGGGTGGCCCGTGTAGTTGAAGGGGCACGTGTTGGCGATGACGGGAGCCAGGTCGAGGCTGCGCCGGCCGCGTCCTCGAAGTCGCGCGGCGCTTGCCAGCGCGGCGCAGTCAGCGGGATCGTGGGCATCGCGAGCACGTCCACCGCGCCGAAGGCCCGATCGTACTGCGCCACGAACGTGGGCCGCACGTTCTGGGCCTTCGCGTAGAGCCGCCCGCCGTAGTTGCGCTGCAGGTAGTAGCCCTGCAGGAGGTTCAGCTTGAGGTTGGGCGAGAACTCGCGCGCGTGGCTCTGCTTGAGGCGGCCGAAGATCGAGATCAGCGAGGACGGGTAGTAGGTCTTGGCGAAGGCGCCGCCGAAGTGCGTGTCGTACATCCGCTTGCCGCCCTCGAGGTAGATCGGCAGCAGCGCGGGGAGCGCTTTGGTGTGCAGCGGCACCGACACGCGCTCCACCCGCGCGCCCGCGCGCTCGAGCCCGCGCACCGCTTCCATCACCGCCTCGTCCACCGCGCGGTCCCCGCCCGCGACGCCGAAGCCCTCCTCCAGAACGCCGATCCGTAGCCCCTTCACGCCGCGCGCGAGCGCGCCGGTGTAGTCGGGCAGGCTCGCGGGCACGTCGGCCTGGCGCGGATCCAGGCCGTCGCGCCCGGCCATGCACAGAAGCGACACCGCCACGTCCTCCACGGTGCGCGCCATCGGGCCCACGTAGTCGATGGTCGGCTCGAGGCCGAAGACGCCCGTGTGCGACACCAGCCCGTGGGTGGGCATGAGGCCGACGATGCCACACCACGCCGCGGGCAGCCGGATGGAGCCGCCCTGGTCGCCGCCCAGCGCGATGTCCACCATCCCGCCGGCCACCGCGGCGCCGGATCCCGACGACGACCCGCCGGTGACGTGCTCGCGGTTGTGCGGGTTGAGCGGGCGGCCGTAGTCGCCCACGCCGGAGAGCCCCGGCCCGCCCCAGGAGAACTCCTCCATCTTGAGCTTGCCCACGATGGTCGCGCCCGCGTCGAGGAGCTGGGTCACCACGGTGGCGTCGAAGTCCGGGACGTAGCCGTCCATCATGTGCGAGCTGAACGTGAGCGGGACGCCCGCGAGCGCGATGTGGTCCTTGAGCGCGACCGTCTTGCCGGCCAGCGGCCCCGTGTCCGCGCCCTTCACCCGGCAGGTCCGGATGAACGCGCCCAGCGGGTCCTCCGCCTCCGTGGGACGCCGACCCGGGTCGCGGTCCGTGAACCGGAGCGGCAGGCGCCGCTCCTCCACGCGCATCTCGTCGAAGGCCTCGAGCGCGGCGACGGTATCCATCATGCGCGCCTGGATCATCCGCGCCTCCATCGGGGTCAGGTCGAATCCCAGGGCGCGGCCGTACTCCATCACCTCGTCGACGTCGGGTCGCCTCAGCATGGCTCTCGTCCTCCGGTTCGGGTCACCGAGTATGGTTGCGGCTCGATCATGCCATGGACTATAGTGGTCCGGGCCCGCGGCGTGGCGTGCCTTCAATCGAGGCAACGAGCCGACGCCGACCGGGCCACTGGACTTTCTGGAGAGAGATGGTCACCGCGACCGCTGAGACGCACCTGTCGTCCTCCATGGACGATGCGTGGACCGTGCTCGGCCGGCGGACTACGTATCTCTACTTCCCCGGGGTCACGGCCGGGAACGGGACACCACGCGGGGCGCTCCACCACGAGCTGGATCTTCCCATCGTGGACCGCCAGGAGCAGACCGCCACGCTCACGGTGAGCCGCGCGGGCAAGGACGGCCGGCGGGAGCGCCGCTTCACCATGCGCGGCCCGCTCATGACGATCTCTGGGCGCTGGCGCCTCGAGCCCGGCCCCGACGGCGTCCGCGTGCAGCTCACGCTCGACTACGACATCGCCGCGCCGCTCAAGACCCTCGCGGTCAACACGCTGCGCAGCCGCAGCCCGCTGCCGATCCGCACCGACGCCGACGCCATCCTGAGCCGCGCGGTCGACGAGTTCTTCGAGACGCGCTTCACCGAGCAGGCGGCGACCTACTGTGACCGGCTGCGCGGCCGGCTCGACGCAGCCCGCCCGCGGGCCCGTGGCGCATGACCGTCTACGCCCTGCAGCGGCTGCTCGGGCTGGTGCCCGTGCTCTTCGGCATCTCGGTGGTGATCTTCCTCACGATGAAGCTGATCCCGGGCGACGTGGCGCGCGCCCTGCTCGGGCCCATGGCCACCGACCAGTCCCTCGCCCAGCTCCGCCACGCCCTGGGGCTCGACGAGGCGATCCACGTCCAGTACGGCAAGTGGCTCTGGCGCGCGCTCCATGGCGACCTGGGCCTCTCGCCGATCGTGCACAAGCCGGTGGTGGACCTGCTGCTCCCCAAGTTCGGCAACACGCTCATCCTCGCCGGCGCCAGCTTCGCCCTGGCGGTGGTGGGCGGCGTCACGGTCGGCCTGCTCGCCGCGGCGCGCCCGCAGACTGCGGTCGACCGGACCGCCATGGGCGTCTCGCTCGTGGTCGGCAACATGCCGCCGTTCTGGCTGGGGCTCGTGCTGATCGTCTTCTTCGCGATCAACCTGCGGTGGCTGCCGAGCCTCGGCATGTACTCGTCGCGCGGCCCGGGCGGATTCGAGGACCTGCTCCTGCACCTGATCATGCCGGCCGTCGCCACCGCGGCGGCGCCCGGCGCGATCATCGCGCGGATGACCCGCGCCTCCCTGCTGGAGATCCTCGGCCAGGACTACATCAAGGTCGCGCGCTCCAAGGGGCTCTCCGAGCGGGCCGTGCTCTGGCTGCACGCGCTCCGGGTGGCGTGGCCGCCCATCCTGACCATCTCCGGCCTGCAGCTCGGCTACCTCCTGGGCGGCGCGGTATTCACGGAGGAAGTGTTCGGCTGGCCGGGCCTCGGCCGCCAGCTCGTCTCCTCCGTCATCGCCCGCGACGTGCAGGTGGTCCAGGGCGCCGCGCTGTTCATCGCGATCTCCTTCGTGCTCGTGAACCTGGTGGTGGATCTCCTGAATCTCTATCTCGACCCGCGCGCGCGGCCGGCCTAGCCGCCGTGTCCACCGCCGCCCTCGCCGTCGAGACCGAGGCGCCCCGCCCCCGCCGGGGCTCGCGGGCGTTCGCCCAGTTCGTCCGCGTCTTCTGCCGCGACCGCCAGGCGGTGCTGGGCCTCGTCATCATCGCGATCGTCGGCGGCGCCGCGCTGGCCGCGCCGCTCATCAGCCCGTGGGACCCGCTGAGCTCGGCGGGCGTCGAGCGCCTCGCGCCCATCGGGACGCCCGGCCACGTGCTCGGCACCGACGAGCAGGGCCGCGACATCCTCAGCCGCCTCATCTGGGGTGGGCGCGCCTCGCTCATGGTGGGCATCCTGCCCACCGTGACCGCCGGGCTGGTTGCCCTCTTCCTCGGGCTGCTCGCGGGCGACCTCGGCGGCCTCGTCGACCACGTGATCATGCGGGCGCTCGACGTCTTCTTCGCCTTCCCGCTCGTGCTGCTCGCCATCGCCATCGTCGGGGTCATCGGCCCCGGCATGAACAACCAGATGTTCGCCCTCGCGGTGGTGCTGGTGCCGTACAGCACCCGGGTGGTCCGCACCGCGACCCTCTCGGTGAAGCACCTGGAGTTCGTGGAGGCTGCGCGCGCGCTCGGCGCCAGCCGCCGTCGCCTGATCGGCCGCCACCTCCTGCCGAATGTGCTCCCGCCGCTGCTGGTCTACACCAGCACGCTGGTCGGCATGATGATCGTGGCCTCGGCGGGCCTGAGTTTCCTGGGCCTGGGCGTGCAGCCGCCCACGCCAGACTGGGGGGTCATGGTGGGCAACGGCCGCCTCGTGCTCTACCGCGCTGCGCACGTCGCCACCATCCCCGGCATCGTCATCGTCGTCGCAGCGCTGGCGTTCAACTTCGTCGGAGACGGCCTGCGCGAGGCCCTCGACCCTCGCGCCCGCCGGTAGGCCCTGGTCGAGTCCAAGGAGAAGAGCCATGGACGCTGAGAAGATCAACCTGATGCTGCACATGATCCCGGACGGCGTGAGCCGCCGCGAGTTCCTCCGCACCGCCGCCGCGGGCGCGGCGGGGGCCGCGGGGGCGCTGGCGGTGCCGAAGCGCGCGCGCGCCCAGACGCCCAAGAAGGGCGGCACGCTGGTCTACGGCATGGAGGGCCCGTCCGACATCCTCGACCCGCAGGCCACCGGCTGCTGGCTCACCTACCGCGTGACCTTCCAGATGTTCGAGGGGCTGCTCGCCGAGGACCTCACGAAGGCCGACGTGGCGATCCCGCCCGTGGTCCCGAAGCTGGCCGAGTCCTACACCACGGCCAAGGACGGCCTCTCGCGCACCTTCAAGCTGCGGAAGGGCGTCAAGTTCCACGACGGCACCCCGTTCAACGCGCAGGCCGCCGTCTTCTCCTGGGAGCGCATGTATAAGAAGGACGCTCCCCACTTCTACCCGCGGGCGAACAGCTACACCTCCTACGTGGTCGAGTACATCACCGGCGCGGAGGCGGTGGACGAGTACACGCTCAAGCTGACCTTCAGCAAGCCCTACGCGGAGTGGGAGCGGATGACGCTGCAGAGCTGGGGCGAGCCGATGATGGTGAGCCCGACCCAGGTCAAGAAGACGGGCAACGAGAAGTTCGCGGACGCGCCGGTGGGCACCGGGCCCTTCAAGTTCGTGGAGAACGTGCCGGGCGACCGCATCGTGCTCGAGCGCTTCAAGGACTACTGGGGCACCCCGGCCAACGTGGACAAGCTGGTCTTCCGGCGCCTCGACGACCCCGCCGCGCGCGTGGCCGCCCTGCGCACGGGCGAGGTGGACTTCATCCTGGCCCCCCCGCCCGACGAGGTGGAGGCGCTGAAGAAGGACAAGTTCCAGGTCCTGCAGTCCAACGCGCCCCACATCTGGTACTGGCACCTCAACATGAAGGACGAGCACTTCAAGGACGTGCGCGTGCGCAAGGCGCTCCAGATGTCGGTGGACAAGGACCGGATGTGCCGGGAGCTGCTGCGCGGCACCGCCAGGCCCGCGTGGAGCATGATCTCGCCCGCCACTGCGGCCTACGATCCCAAGTACAAGCCCTACTCCTACGACCCCGAGAAGGCCAAGGCCCTGCTCAAGGCGGCGGGCCACGGCAACGGCTTCGAGACCACCTTCTGGACCTCGACGTCGGGATCCGGCCAGATGATCCCGGTGGCCATGGCCGAGTGGATGCAGCGGGACCTCGCCAAGGTCGGCATCAAGGTGAAGCTCGAGACCTTCGACTGGATCACCTATCTCTCGAAGATGTTCCAGGGGCTGCGCCCGGGCCACGGGGCCTACCAGCTCTCCTGGGGCATGACCAGCAACTTCTGGATCGACATCGTCGCCCGCTCGACGCGGCAGCCCGACAAGGGCGTCAACGTGGGCTGGTACGCCAACCCGAAGGTGGACGGCCTGCTCGACACCGCCCGCGGCGAGCTGGACGAGAAGAAGCGGACCGCGGTCTACAAGCAGATCGACCGCATCGTCATGGAGGAGGACGCCTCGTTCTTCCCCATCTGCAACGACCTGAACCTGGTGGTGCTCAGCCCGAAGGTGAAGGGCTTCGTCAATCCGCCCGAGGAGTGGTTCCAGCTCTGGACGCCCTGGGTCGACGCGTAGGGCCTCGTTGTAACGCGCGGATCGCGCGCCCGGTGGCCTTCACGCCATCGGGCGCGCGTTGCGCGGCCTAGCGGTCCAGCCAGACGTTCTGCATCCGCCCGAAGCTGTAGAGCGAGTGGTGCGGCACCAGGCCCTTCACGTGGGGCCAGTGGGCGAAGTGACCCGCGCGGTGAAGGGCTGGCTGTCGTGCCACTCCACGTCCCGCCGCAGGAAGAAGACCAGGTTCCGGTAGCCGTCCTGCCAGGACCACTTCTCGGCCAGCTCGCCCACGCTGGTCTCGGGCGCCTCCGTGGGCTTGGCGGGATCGAAGTAGACGAGGTTGTTGAAGCTCTCGACGAGTGGTCCGACTTCGCTCAGGCCACCTTGTCGGGGCCACTCGGCAGCGTGAACTGAAAGACCGCACCGTGCGGCTCATTGGGCGTCACCCAGAGCCGCCCGCCGTGGGCTTCCACAATCGAGCGGCTGATCGCCAGCCCCATGCCCATCCCCTGGGGCTTGGTCGTGTAGAAGGCATCGAAGAGGCGGTCGAGACTCCGCGGATGTAGCCCGAGGCCCGAATCTCGCACCGCGACCAGCACGCGCTTCGACTCGTCCGTGGCGGAAGTGATCGACAATTCTCGCGGAGCATCGCTGACTTCATTCATCGCTTCGATGGCGTTGATCATCAGATTGAGTATCACTTGCTGTAATTGAATTCGATCGCCAAGAATGAGCGGCAGCTCCTCACCCAGCCGCGTCCGTACCGACACGCCGTTGCTCTGCACTTCGCTGCGCGCCAGCGCGATGACTTCGCGGATGGTTTCGTTGACGTCGACCCGGTCTTTCCGCGGTGCGGTGAGCTCTCCCAGCGTTGCCACTCGCGTCACATGGGCCAACTCCGCCTGGACACGGTGCAACGCATCCTCGGCTTGCTTACGGTCGATGAACTGCCCAATCTGGCTGCCGATGGTGGCCATCATGTTGAGCAGGTCCCGGTCGGGCTGCCGTATCTCGTGGCTGAAGAACTCCATGACGCCCAAGACTTCGCCGCCGAGCACGATGGGAAAGCCAAACGCGGCGTGCAGCCCTTCCCGCCCGGCGACCGGTGCACGCAGGAAATCCGGATCATCGACGACATCGGAGATGAACGCGGGCTCACTGGTGGACCAGACTCGCCCCGGCAGCCCTATCCCGGGCTGTAGCGTGCCCTCACAGCTGGCGGCCTCAAATTCTGGGACAGCGATCGATTCGGGATGCCACACCTCCACGCAGCGCAGCGCACCCGCCTCGCGATCGTGACGCCACAGCGCGCCGAGATCCCATACGAGGCAGTCGCACACAGCCTGAAGTATCTTGGGAGTGGCTTCCTCGAGGGTGGTCGCCTCGGAGAGGATGTGGGTGACGGTATGTTGCGCCATGCGGCGATGCTCGCCCCGCTTGCGCTCGGTGATGTCTTGCACGGTGCCGAACACGCGAAGGAGCCGGCCCGCCTCGTCCCTGACGACATCGCCCTCACTGCGCACGAAGCGCACGTCGCCGTCGGGCCGGACGACGCGATATTCCACATCGTAGCGCCGGCCACCCCGAAGCGCCTCCGCCACGGCTGCCGCCCGCATCTCACGGTCTGCGGGGTGGAGCAACTTCTGGACGTCGTCAAAGGTCAGGATGCATTCCTGAGGCCGCAGCCCAAAGATGCGGTAGTTTTCGTCCGACCACGTGTAGCGGTTGGTCGCGAGATCGCGCTCCCAGTAGCCGACGTGCGAGATGCGCTGAGCCTCTTCGAGTCTGCGCTCGCTTTCGCCGAGGTTGCGAAACATCAGGAGACTGGTCAGGGCGTCCTCCAGCCGTCGACCGATCTCCTGAAAGAGCCGTTCTTCCTGCGGTGTCCAGGCTCGCGCGTACGAGCACTGGCTGAGACCGAACATGTACGGTTGAGCGCCCTTCGGGTAGAGGGCCATGACGATCCTGGACTGGACGCCCAGTCGCTTCGCCATCTTGGCCGGCAGGGGATACTGCGATCTCGGCCCGAGTCCCACGGGACCGCTCGACGCCCTGACGGTTCGGAGCAGGTCGGCCGTCTCCGCGTCCACCGGCACGTCGGCGCCGACGGCGAAGAGGCCGGGAAATTCCGGGCGAGTACGCTGCATCTTCACCCCGTGCGAGACGGCCTCCGGGTCGCAGGGATAGGTCAGCCACGATCGATCGCACTCGAAGACCGAGAGCACGACATCGAGCACATCGCTCATCATCTGCTCGAGGTCGTTCGTTCCCTGGATGGCGCGGTTCACCCGGTCCATGCTCTCGAGGAACCGGAGATGGGCCTGGTGCTCCTCCTCAGCCCGCCTGCGTTCGGTCACATCAATGGCAGTGCCCACGAGCTGGACGAGATCGCCGGAAGCGCTGCATACCGGATGGCCGACGACGTGGATGCATTTCATCGTTCCGTCCGGAAGAACGACGCGGTAGTCCACCTCGTAGTCCATCCGTTCACGAGCCGCCTTCGCGATGATGTCGTCGTGCCGCCCTCGATCCTCCGGATGAATTCGCTGCAAGAATTCGTCCCGTGACGGTCGATCACGTTGGGGATCGAAGCCAAACAAGCGGGCATACTCGTCGGACAAGTGGGCGTACTGACCGGTGGCAATGTCCCGCGCCCAACTACCCGTATGGCTGAGCCGCTGGGCTTCGGCCAGATACGTCTCACTCCGCCGCAGGGCCTCTTGCAGCTCGGCGCTGGTCGGCCAGAATTCACCCGCCCGCTCGCCGGCTCCCATATATGACCTCCATGCAGACGGTCGATCAGAGCAGCAGGTCCCGCCGAGAGGTGCCTACCTCATCCCGGAGGGAGTGTGAACGCGCCGATCACATCGGAGATGGTGATCCGGGGCGCCCTCATGTTAGTTGGCCGAAAGCTCAGGCCGTCCCCGACTGATCTCCCTATTTACACCCCTTTGGGGGGCGTGATCAAGACGTGCGGCGACAGCTGCTCTACGGCCGTGGGATCGCCGGGGCCCTTCTTCACGACCGAAGTCTGTTCTTTCGGGCGCACGTCGCGCCGATCACTTGCACGCCGGTACGGGAGGCGGGGCGGAAGTTCTATCGGGCTACGACGAATTCCCGTCGCAGAAACTCGCAACTGCAGTTTCCACCGACGTTGCCGACGTTGCCGCCTTCGACACCGATGTGGACCAGATCATCGTCGACAAGGCCAAGCAACTGACGGAACGCATCCGCGACTTCCGCGCCGGGCTCTATGACTTCGGCGGCGTCACCGGACGCGATGTCGACAGCATCTACTCGGTAACGCTGGATTAACATAGCCGATCGAGGCGACATAGTTGCCCTGAGGAAGGACCTTCGCGGCTGCTTCGGCCCCAGAGTCACCGATGTCGATACGTCTTGATACACGACCGGTCGAGCGACTAGAAACGGGCTATTCTCAAAGATCGGTGAAAGGCCTTAAAGCCAGGCGAGAAGACAACTCGTCGAAGCCACTTGACGCAGCGGTTTGGACAGACAAGAGCACACCGAAGCCGTAGCGCTGTTCTGAGCGGTTGCGGTCGGCGACGCCGCGCCGGGATACCCTCAGCTCGACGTGCGAGACTCGAATCAGCTCAAGCCGACGATGAGGATCTTTGCGAACAGACCAGCCCACACCGCCACCGTGTAGGCCAGCCAGTCCTTCATGTGTCTCAGGTACACCGGTTCGATCAGCATGAGCGGCTCGCGTAGTCGGATGAGGTCATGCGGCGGGGCCTCCAGCCGCTGGCACCCATCGCGCTGATGCCCTTCCTTCACCGCGAGAACCTGGGCCAAGGCGCCCAGAGGTCCCAGACGACCGCGTCGTTGTGCGCCGGGAGAGCGAGCGCCTCGTCGCGATGCAAGACTAGCTCGATTTCGAGCGCCAGCTGGTACTGCGCTGCGGTCCCGACGTACAGGCACTTGCACATCTCGGGATCCGCGTACACGTAGTAGAGATGACCATCCCGCCGGTGGGCGACCAGCTTTCGCGCCGGCGTGAGCGTCTCGAGGTGGGCGTGCTTCGCGGGCGTGTCGGCGACCTTCTGCTGGAATCCCGCCGCGGCCAGGAGCTGCTCCGTCGTCAGCGTCTTCCACTCGCCCTCAGCCGTGAAGTCGAACGATGGCCTCCATCCGTCCTGCCCTCAAAGCACAGGAGGGCTTCAGCGGGTCGCCGGTTCGGAAGCATTGACTTGACAGCGGTTGAGAGCGAGACGCACAGTCTGGGTACTCCCCGACGTCAGGTTGGCGGAGAGGTATTATGCGACCGAGATGGCTGGCAGGACAGCCCGCTCCCTTTTCATCCACCATGCAGATGACAAGCTGGGATGTCTGCTCGCTCAGAATCATCCTCCCTAGTCAACCCGCCCTCTGCGCGGGCCATGTGGGACGTGAAAGAGCAGCAGGGAGAATCGCCCTGGTACCGACCGTGAGCACGAGGAGGACCCCAGATGACAACCCAGGGTCATGGTCAACGTTCTAGCGGCACCATCGGTCGTCGGATCTTCCTGAAGGTTGGCGGCGCGGTTGGCGGGGTCGTCGCGGCCACGGGGCTGGAAGGGATCTTCGCTGCCGGGAGGGCCCCGGCATTCGCTCAGCCCACGAAGCTCCATCTCCTCCAATGGGTGGACTTCATCCCCGAAGGGGACGTGGAGCTGCGACGCCAGGCGGCCGAGTACAGCAGGCAGACGAAGACGGACGTCACGGTAGAGACGATCAACGCCAACGACCTGCAGGCGCGCATCACGGCGGCCATTCAGTCCGGCACCGGGCCTGACATTATCCAGCTGCTCCACAACTGGCCCCATCTCTATCAGAGCGCCCTGGTCGATCTTTCCGATCTCTGCGAGTGGAAGGCCCGGGACCAGGGTGGCTTCTACCCCCAAATGGAAGCGGCGGCCCGCGCGGGCACGCGGTGGCTCGCCTTGCCGTACGGGATGGTGTGCGGACTGATCACCTACCGCAAATCATGGTTCGCCGAGGTGGGCGCGACCCAGCCCCCGAGGACCCTCGAAGAATACCGGACGCTCGGCGTCGCGCTGAAGAAGAAAGACAGGCCGTTGGGGCAGACCCTCGGGCACACCTTCGGCGACGCCCCAGGCTGGACCTATCCCATGGTGTGGGGGTTCGGCGGGGCGGAGACCGACACGACCGGCAAGAAAGTCGTCTTAAACTCGAAGGGGACGATCGAGTCGGTGAAGTGGATGGTCGGCTTCTGGAAGGACGCGTGCGACGAGAGCGCGCTGGCCTGGGATGACACGAACAACAACCGGGCGTTCCACGCCAACGTGATCAGCGCCACCCTGAACGGCGCCTCGATCTACATCTTTGCCAAGCGCAATCCGGAGAAGGTGAAGGACGAGACGGGCCAGCCGATGTGGCGGGACATCTCCCACTTCCCGATCCCGGATGGTCCCCTCGGGCGCACGCCGAGCTATCAAGGGGGGTTCTCGCACGCGCTGATGAAGTACTCGCGGAATCAGCCGGCGGCGAAGGAGTTCCTGAAGTGGCTCCACTCCAAGGAGCAGTTCGGAAAGTGGTTCGAGATCGAGTCGGGCTACAGCATCGGCGCGACGATCTTTTGGGAGAACCAGCCGATGTGGGAGCGGGTGGATGACGCGCTGAAGCCGTTCCGGACGGCCGCTCGCGGCTCGCGCATGTTCGGGTACGCGGGGCCGCCCAGCGCGAAGGCCGCCGAGGTGTACACCAAGTACATCATTACGGACATGTATGCCAAAGCCGTCCAGGGCATGGCACCCGCAGACGCCGTGAAATGGGCTGAGGGCGAGTTGAAGAAGATCTACGAAGCGTAGGGCCCCAACATTTTCGGAGGACTTGCACGCTACGCAAGGCATCGAGTGCCTTGGGATCACGAATCCGGTTGCTAGGTCCCAATCCCGAATCGGAACTCGAACGCTTTATTTGCCGACAAGTCGTTGCGGGCCAGCGCAACCACCCCTACGCCGCCGATCAAGATAGGCGGTATCTGCGGCGCTATCGGCCTCTACCCCAGAAGGACGACGAACGTCTGAGTTAACGGCGGCGGCCCGGCAGGCGGCGCATGGGTGGCTGCGTGATCAGGTTGGCAAGCCCGCCTGGCGGCTCCGGGCCGTCTCCGAAGATCAGCCGTCTCAGGGTGGCTCCTCTTCACCACCGAGCAGCAGCTTGGCATTGCGAATGGTTTGAAATCGCTTTGTCAAAGGGGAGAGGGCATTCGCCGTCGACTATGCCGAAATGGACGATATACGTATAGGCCTTCAAGATGATTTTCCTGCTGGTGGGTCGAACGCTGGACCTATAAAGCCGCATTTGCTGCGAAACGGTTGAGATCGGAGTTAGAACGTGCGGACTGCGAGAACGTCTAAGGTGGAAACGACGAACTACGTGATGGGACTCTACGGCCGGCCGCCCGGCCGAGGCTGGCCGCGACCTCACGCGCCAGGGCGGCGCCGCGCTCGGCGAACTGGCGACACAGCCCGGTGTACCGGGCGGGATCGAGCAACGCTTCGACCTGGGACGGCGTGAGGCGGGCGCTCACGTGCGGGTCCTCGGCCAGCATCTCACGGAAGGGGCGTCCCTCGGTGACCGAGCCCTGCGCCGCGTCGTAGACCGCGTCGTGCGCCCGCTGCCGTCCGATCTGCTTGCCGAGCTCGAGCATGAGCGCCTCGGCCATGATGAGCCCACCCGAGAGGTCGAGGTTCCGGCGCATGCGCCCCGGAAACACCTGGAGCCCGTCGAGGAGCACCACGAGCCGCTGCAGCATGTCGCCCGTGAGCTCGCACGCCTGGACCAGCGCGCGGCCCATCATGATGCTGGTCGTGTGGTCGGCCTCGTGCTCGGTCTGCATCGTTTCGAGCGCCAGCGGCACGAGCGCGCGAATTTGTGCGGCGGCGGCGATGATGTCCTGCGACAGCTGCGGGTTGCGCTTCTGCGGCATGGTGCTGCTGCCGACCGTGCCGGGCGGCACCGGCTCCTCGACCTCGCCGAACTCCTGCTTCATGAGCG
>WNFF01005123.1_pt1 | contig 12934 bp, 12 predicted proteins | sample 5400441 | NCBI WGS metagenome assembly WNFF01 (sample SAMN13153345, study PRJNA577476) | soil metagenome | isolation source: 120 cm saprolite under Douglas fir tree site 2 hole 3 replicate 1 | place: USA:California | collected 2015-04-18
GCGCCTCGCGGGCGCTTCACAACTTGCTTCCGGCAACGGCGACATCATCGTGTTTCTGCCTAGGAACCTAGCGGCGAACATCGATGCCATGGTGATGAATGGAGGCGAAGGCCACATCGAAGCAGATCCGGCGCTGCACTTGACGATGCAAGCGTCTGCCAATGGTCCTGGCACCGTACACGGGATGGCTGTCTTGAACGGCGGCGGCGCTCCGCTTAAATTGAAAACCACTGGTGGAAAGATCCGTCTTAAATTCCTGGATTCCGATGTTGCCCTTCACCAAATGCTGGTCAGCGAACAGGTGGATCGCCTCAACAGAAGACTGATAGAAAACGGGTTCCCTACAGCTCCCTTTTCCCTTGGAGCCGGACCTACAACTCCAGCCGCGTCTGAGGCACCGACCTCACCCGATGCCAAGACGGACTGGCTCGAGAGCTGGCTGAATGGTTTGGAACGCGCATTCAGGGGGGGCATGACCGAGGATCCTGAAGAGTTCCAGAAACGGCTCGTCAATTTTCCGAAGCCTGCGTATCCGTCGCTGGCGCAACGCGCCGGCCTACAAGGCGTCGTGAAACTCCGGGTCCGGGTGAAGATAGACGGCAGCGTCGAGGTGCAGAAGCTTTTGGAGGGCGATCCGGCGCTGGCCGACGCCGCCATCGCCGCCGTGAAGCAGTGGCGGGCAAAACCGGCTTTGATTAACGGCAAGCAGGTCGAAGTGATTTCGACCGTGACGTTTAATTTTCAGTTGCACTGAGCGGCAGTCGCCCCGGCGCATACGAGTTTCGTTCGGGTCCTCGAATCTAGTCGGTAGCACGAACTCGAAGGGGGTAAACGTTATGCTTCGTCCAGCTCTCCGCGCGACTGCTCTAGCTGTATTGTCTCTAGCCGCTGTTTGGGCCGTTCCCAGCTTCGCCATCAGCAAGGAGTTCAATCAATCCTATCCGCTGCAACCCGGCGGCTCCCTGGAGCTGCAGAACGTCAACGGAGCCGTGGACGTGCAAGGCTGGGACCGCAACGAGATTGAAGTCCATGCCGTAAAGACGGCGAAACACAAGGAGTCCGATCTGGACCGTGTCTCCATCGAGGTGGATGCCAAGCCGGACGCCATCTCGATCGCCACGCGCTATCCGCAAAACGAGGGCGTGGAAGTGGCCGTGGAATACACCATCCACGTTCCGCACGGCGCGCGCGTCGAGCATATCGGCACCGTGAACGGCACGCTGCGCGTTGCCGGCGTCGAAACCGTCGAAGATCTGCATACCGTGAACGGCAATATCGAAGTGTTCGAAGCCGGGGGGAGCGTTCACGCGCACACCACCAACGGGAACGTGCACCTGGAGTTGGCGCATCTTCAGGACAAAATCGGCGCTACCGCCGAAACCACGAACGGTTCCCTGGTCCTCGCCGTGCCATCGGAAATGCAGGCGGATGTCGACGCTCGCTGCCTGAATGGAAACTTTTATTCCGAACTCCCCATAGCGATGGAGAGTTCCCAGCGTCCCCGGGAGATACACGGCAAATTGGGCCGTGGCGGCGCGCCAATTCATTTGCGCACCGTGAATGGGGGGATTCGGGTGGTCATTCTGCGGTCGACGGTCTGACGCTTTGCTTTTTGCCGCGTCTAACCGCTGAGGAGGATGGGACGACAATGAATAAAAGAAATTTGCTTACGATTGGCGGCGCCGCCGCGTTGGCGCTCGCGCTGGTTGCACTGCCTGGCAGTTCCGCAAGTTCGCAGAGGGCCGACGATTCCAGGATTGCACGCTTGCAGCAAAGGATCGAGGAGTTGGAGGCGAAATTACAAGCACAGATCGAGCGTCAGCAGGATCAACAGACCGTGATTGCCGGCGCGGACACGCTTGAGGAGCCCGTTGGGGATATCGTGCTGGAGAATCAGGATCCCGCGCAATTCGAAGTCATGCCCAACATCGCAATGGATGATTTGAACATGGTCATTGGCGACGACGGTTCAAGCTGGCTCGGCGTCGAAACGCATGAAGTGACCGCCGACAAGGCCAAGGAACTGAAACTTTCCGCCGAGCGCGGTGTGGTCCTCGGAAAAATCGTTCCGGACAGCCCCGCGGCCAAGGCGGGTCTAAAGGAAAATGACGTGGTGACGGAGATCAACGGGCAGCGGGTGGAAGGCGCGGCGCAGTTTCGCCGGATGATTCACGAAATTCCAGCAGGCCGCACCATCCAGCTTACCGTGTGGCGCGATGGGCGCACGCAAACGATTAGCGCGACCCTCGGCAAATCCGAAGAGCGCCGTCACGCCATGAAGATGGTGGCGCCGACGCCCGGGACTTTTTCTTTCCGCATGCCGGAAATGCCCGAAATTCCTTCGATGGAATGGAATGGCAACATGGTCTTCGGCGGCGGGCAGCCTCGGCTGGGTATTGACGCTGAAGATCTCAGCGGACAGCTCGCCGCGTTTTTCGGCGCTCCCGATGGCGAAGGCATACTCGTTCGCGATGTGAACTCCGGTTCGCCCGCGGAAAAAGCCGGCGTGAAAGCGGGCGATGTCATCACCTCGCTGAACGGCGAGCGCATCCGCTCCGTCGGCGAACTTCGCGAAAAGCTTTCGGCGAAGCGCGAGGATAAGGACCGCACGGTGAAGCTGGGCGTTCTGCGCAACAAGAGTGAGGTTTCGCTCACCGTTGAATTGCCGGCTCCTGCCGCGCGCGCCAAGCGCCACGTCTTCGGCCGCACCAACATTTAGCCGCAAAGTTCAGTTCGCAAAGGCCCCCGGAGCGGTCGGGGGCCTTTTTCATTTTGATTTGTTCTTGCGAAGATCGGCTCATCGATTTTCCGGCGGCGGCGAGGAAAACGCCGCATCAAAGGCTGCGTAATGATGGTGGTGCTCGTCCGGTTCGTTCAGCGCTGCTCCATCGCGCTCCACCCAGGCGTGCGCTTCAAATCTTTCCGTTTCCTTACGGATGCCGATGCGCAGTTGCGAGGGAATTCCCTGCCGTCCAAGCAGCCACCAGAGAGTCAGGGATTTCGCCAGGCAGGAAGGGTGAACAAGCCCGAGCCGGTCCGCGGCATTGACCATGTGCACGGTCATTGCAGCGTCCTTGTTCACGAGAACAGGATCATGTTTTTGAGGTGCATCGGAAAGGAGCAACTGCAAGCTTGTTTGCGTGGACCGAAAACCGCGCCATCGCAAACTCAGAGCCACCAGTGGCAACAGCACTATGGCGCGCAGAAAAAGTTCCTGCGCCGGGCGTTCCAGCGCCCTAAAACGCCGGAGCCGTTCCCACATCAGCAGGAAGAACCTGGAGCAATCCGCTATCGACAAGCCGGCTGAGAAGTTCCATCAGGTTAGCGCGAAGCAATTCCGGTTCAACATCGAACTCAGCGAGAAGTTCGCGGTAAGCCGCATCAATGTTCGGCGACCCCGTCAGCAGTTGCCACATCCGCGTTCCGGTCTCGTCCAATCCGAAATACTGCTCCGTTTCGAGATTCAGCAGGACCGATTCGCGATCCAGAAAGCGAATCAACACGTGGGCCGGCGTGGCCGCTCGGTCGGTAAATGAAACCATCGGCACGGCTCCTCCAGGGAATCCCCGTCCTTCAATTCCCCGACGCTCGAAAGGATTGCCCCTCGCAAAGCATTCTACCGGGGATTGCCGCACTTCGCTAACCCGCAGCTCAAAAAAAGGCCGGCCCCGCTTGGCAGAACCGGCCCGATTAATTGCGCTCCATCTTGATCAAGACTTCTTTTTCTTCAGGTTGACTTTCGTGTCGATGCCCGGCGCCATCAACTGCAGCTGTTCCAGGCCCTGCTTGGCCTGCTGGCCCCATACTCCGTTGGGGTCGAGCTCGACTGCCTTCTGGTAGGCTTCGATGGTTCCCGGCGCGAACTGCACCTCTTCTCTATTTCCGACCTTCTTCGTCGTCATCTTGTAAACCAGCGAAGCTCCCAGCAGATACCACGTCTGCGCGTTTTTTGGATCGAGATCCGCAGCCTTCTGCAAGGGCTCGACGGCGTCGCCCAGCCGGTTCGCGTTGTACAAGCTGATTCCGAAGTTGCGCCACGCCGTTGCGGCATTCGCCGGGTCCAGTTCCGCGCTCTTGGTGTATGCCGCCTTGGCTTCGTCGATCTTTCCCGCGCGCGCGAGCACATTGCCCAGATTGTTGTAATACCCCGGCACATCGGGCTTGGCGGCGATGGCCTGTTGGTACGCTTGTCCCGCGTCGTCGTTGCGCCCGGCGGTGTCGTAAGCTTCGCCGAGCTTGAACCACACCAGATGCGCGTTGGGATCTTTCTCCCCGAGGTTCTTGGCGGCCTCCTGGAATTCCTTGACCGCTTGATCCGCAAGGTCCGCCAATTTCTGCTTGAGCGCATCGCGCTGGTCCGGCGGCGCCTTTTGCAGTTCCGCCTTCACCTGTTTTTCTTGATCGATGATGGCACCGCCCGCCGTGAAGTGCGCTTTCAGCCCCTCCATTTTGCCTTTCGCTTCTTCCGCCTTTTTCACCTGCTCTTGAGCCGCGGCGCCCTGTTTGGCTACGATGTCTTTGAAGTTGAGATCTACTTTCGCGTCCTCGCCGCTTTGCACCCGGACCTTGGCCTCGTATGGTGCCTGTTTGTCATTGGGCGGCGGGAATAAAACAAATACGCTGTAAATGCCAGAGCGCAAGTTAGGCAAGCTAAATTTGCCTCCGCTATCCGTCTTGGTTTCCTGCTTTGCGCCTTGGTCGCTTACCGCTCGAATCACCACGTCGGCCCAGGGCTTCCCATTCACATCCATAATTGCCCCGCTGACCGACCCCTGAGCAGCAGCCTGCGGTGCAAACGCGCTGGCCAATGCGGCCACCAGGATTGCGGCAAGCGCCCACGATTTATGAAAACGCTTCATGCTCGATTCTCCTTTTTCGCGGAGGTGCCCCGCCCGAACTTTAAGGGCTGCGTGCGCCCCATTATCACTCTCATGCGGGTCAGAATCCAAGCTCAGCGCCCGGCGGAAACGCTCACGCGGTAGGGGATGGGATCCGCCACGCCGGCTTCCGCGAAGGCCCGCAGCCGCAGCAGGCAGCTGTCGCATACGCCGCAAGCGGTGTCTTCGTTCTGGTAGCACGACCAGGTTAGCTGCAATGGCGCTTGCAGTTCCATGCCCCGCCGGATGATCTCGCTTTTTCTCAGCGTAATCACCGGCGTTACGATTTCGATTTGCGTCTCCGGCCGCGTCCCCGCGCGGATCAATTCCTGGAACACGCGGTAATATTCCGGCCGGCAATCCGGATAGCCCGAACTGTCTTCCGCCACCGCCCCGATGTAAATCGCGCCCGCGCCGATCACTTCCGCCCAGCTCACCGCCACGGAAAGAAAATGCGCATTGCGAAACGGAACGTACGTCACCGGAATCGCGCTGCCGTGCGGGCCCGGAGCGCCCAATTCATTTTCCGGAACGGAAATGCTCTTGTCGGTGAGCGCGGATCCGCCAATCGCGCGAAAGTGCTCGAGCTGCACCGCCAGCCGTTCGCGCACGCCATAAAAATTCGCAATCTCATCAAAAGCGCGCCGTTCGCGCTCCTGAGTGCGTTGGCCGTAGCTGGCGTGCAGCAAAGCAATGCTCGCCGCGCCATGTCGTTCGCGCGCCATCGCCGTCGAAACGCAGGAGTCCATCCCCCCGCTCAAAAGTACCACCGCTTTTCTCTTATCCTGTTCGAATTCCATTGCCTATCAGGTTTTTCCCAGTTTTCTTCTTCTTCTCTGAGTACTCTGCATCTCTCCGTTGTCTTTTCTTCCCTTCTTCTTTCACGCGCAAGTCAAACGCCCTTGGTAGCCGGATCCCAAATGAACTTGTGCAGTTGCAGCCCCAGCCGTACCGGCAAACCGTCCGCCAGTATCCATTCCACCAGTTCCCGCGGCTCCAGCCCCGGCCATTTCCCCTGAGGATCCTCAAACACCGGAGAAAACAAAACCTGCTTCACCCGCCGCGCGAGCCCATGCTGCAAAGTAAACTCCCGCGCAAACTCATAATCGCGCCGCGTCGCGAGCACGAACTTCACCTCATCGTTTTCCGACAGCGCCTCCAAATTGCGCATCTCAAAAGTATCCGCCTCCCCCGAATCCGGACACTTCACATCCACAATCTTGACCACTTCCCCCGGCAGCCTTCCAATAAATCGCTCACCGCTCGTCTCGATCATCACATCGTACTTCGCAGCCAGCAGCTTCTCCACGAGAGGATAAATTTCTTGCTGCAACAAGGGTTCCCCGCCCGTCAATTCCACCAGCGGAACAGCGGCTTCTGACCCCGCCATCTCCGCAACGCGTCCCGTCAGTTCATCCACCCGCGCCAATACTTCGTCGACGCTCACCTTCTTGCCGCCATGAAACGCATAAGCGGTATCGCACCAGGTGCAACGCAGATTGCAGCCAGTCAAACGCACGAAGATGCACGGCAGGCCCGCCCGCGTGCCTTCCCCCTGAATCGATTTGAATATTTCCGTGATAACCATGACTTTGGAGTGCGGCGGCTAGCCGCCGCTTTTCCGGCCGCGCAGGCGCAACCCCACTAACCTACCTGCCGTCGGAATTCACCTTCCGCCCCGCCCGCCGTGACAACCAGTAAATCATCCCGAAAAAAACGACCACCGCCGTAACCAGCCGCGGATATCCCGGAGCAATTCCCATATACCGCAGCACCACGATGTAACCTGTCGCCACGAGCAACGCGGGGATCGTGATAATAAGAAAAGCTCGGTTCATCCGCTCACCCGTAATCCAATCCCTTAGCCGCCAGGCCGGTACTGCGCCCGGCTAGTATCCGTTTCCCACAAAATGACGTCGGTAACCCGCGCTCCCGGCGGCAGCCCCTTCATTTGCCGCGTGACCTCATCGTAAAAATATTTGGCCACGTTTTCCGCCGAAGGATTCACAGTCTTGAACGGCTCCAGATCATTCATAAACTGGTGATCGAGCCTGCCCATGATCTCTCGGATCACCTGCTTGAGCTGCGTGAAGTCCACCAAAAGCCCGATCGCATCAAGCTGCGGCCCTTCGAGCGTCACGCGCACGCGATAATTGTGGCCGTGCACGTTCTCGCATTTGCCCCGGTACCCACGGAGCGCATGTCCCGCCGAAAAAGTCTCTTCCACGCTCACTTGAAACATGTTGCTCCAAAACGTCGCCGTCCACTTGCCGCGAATCTCTCAGCCCGTCAGGAGGAACTTGCCGAATGGGCCCCCAGCCGCTCAGCGCCACCCTTGGCATCAAGAAAACGCGCGACATCGGCCAGTTCGTGTGTCACTCCATATTGCGGCAGCGACTCGAGAAAAATTTTACCATACGGCATGCGCTGGAGCCGCGTATCCAGCAGCGCCAGCACGCCACGGTCCGTCTTCGTTCGAATCAATCGCCCAAATCCCTGCTTCAACGCCAGCACCGCCTGCGGCACCTGAAATTCCGCGAACGGGTTGCGCCCGTCCTCCTGCAGCGCCTTCACGCGCGCCGCCACGATCGGGTCGCTAGGCACCGCAAACGGCAGCCGGTCCACGATGACGCAAGAAAGCTGCTCGCCCGGCACATCCACGCCCTGCCAAAAGCTCGCCGTCGCAAACAGCACGGCCCCCTCGGTATTCTTAAATCGTTCCAGCAACACGGAGCGCGGCGCCGTGCCCTGCAGCAACAACGGAAAAGCCACGCGCGAGCGCACCCGTTCAAACAAATCCTTCATCTGCGAATAGCTGGTAAACAGACAAAACGCCCGCCCTTGGCTGAGCTCCAGCAATTGCACGATTTCATCCGCGGCCTTCGCCGCGAACCCAAGGTCGCGCACGTCCGGCATCTTGCGCGGCAGGTACAGCAGTGCCTGCTTGGGAAAATCGAATTCCGGCGGCAGCGCGCGATCTTTCGCATGATCAATACCCAGCCGCTGGCGAATAAAATCGAAGCGCTTTCCGACGGTCAGCGTCGCGGACGTCAAGATCACCGTGTCGAACTGTTCGAAGAGCCGCTCCCGTAAAATCTGGCTGACGTCAATCGGCGTGGCCGTCAGGAACACGCCTTTGTTCCTGCGCTCGTACCAGTAGACGAAATTCCGCTCGTTCGATTCGAACAGGAAGGCCAGTTCCTGCCGCAGCTCGAAGCTCCGCCGCGCGATGCGTGTCAACTCCTCCGGCTTGGCCGTGAGCGCGGCAAATTCTGTCTCCATGCTCTTAAGCGACGATACCAGCAAATCGTAAGCCTCGCGGTTCTGCTCCAGAAACGCTTCGCGCTCGTTCTTCAGGAACGAAAACCGCCCGTCGCGCGGCGGAAACAATTCGAAAAAACCCCGGCTGCGTTCCCGGATTCGCTGCGTCTTGCGCAGCAACGACGGCGTGCCCAGACGCAGCAAGCGCATCATCTGGTCCGCGTCGCGCGCCAGCTCCTCGAACCGGTAATTCGAAATCGTCCGCCCGAAATAATCGCTGGCCACGTCTTCCATCTCGTGCGCTTCATCAAAAACCACCGCTGAGTATTCCGGCAGGATGCTGCCGAAATCGTCCTGCTTCAGCGCCAGGTCCGCAAAGAACAAATGATGATTCACGATGATTAGGCCGGCTTCCTTCGCTCGCTGGTGCATGCCCGTCAAAAAACACGGATTGAACGACGGGCAATTCTTTCCCGTGCACGTATCCCTGCGCGCGTCCAGCCTTCCCCAAAGCTCCGAATCATCCGGCAGGAAAGTCAGTTCCGCGCGGTCGCCGGTCTCCGTCAATTTCGCCCAGTCCGCAATCTGCCGGAAGGCGTCCATCTCTTCCATGCCCTTCAGCACGGCTTGATCCTGCATCTGGTGCAGCTTCGAAATGCACAGAAAATTCGAGCGCCCTTTCATCACCGCCACTTTCAGGTTCGGCGCGAAATGTTTTTGCAGAAAAGGAATGTCTTTTTGGTAGAGCTGTTCCTGCAGCGATTTCGTTGCCGTGGAAATCACCACCCGCCGCCCGCTGCAAATCGCCGGCAGCAGGTACGCCAGCGTCTTGCCCGTCCCCGTCCCTGCTTCCACGATGGCGTGATGACGCTTTTCGAATGCATCGTGTACTAACTCCGCCATCTCCAATTGCGCCGGCCGGTATTCGTAATCGGCGCCCACCGCCGCCCGGTCGAATCCCGCCTGCATGCACCGTTCGAGGAATCCCCCCCGACCAAACACCTCCTGCATCGAAGGTTTTGCCGATTCCGTGGCCGCCGCACCGGCCGCGCCTTCCGCCGCGCCCCCGGCCACCGTGGGATCATCCTCGATGGGCGCATACCCGCGCTGGGCAGCTTTCGCTGCTCGTTTGACCTTCGATTCCGGGGGATCCCCCGCCGGTTTGGATGCGTGCTTCGCCAAAAACCCGCCTTTGTCTCTCACGGGACGAATCGCAGAGACCAGTTACGATAGCATACCCTCTCCCTCCGTTCCGTCAGCGACACCTCGTAGCCGCACCATTATCGTATCTCGCTTGATTCAGGCCATTTAAGAGTTGAACACGCCGCCTGCTTTTAGCAGGCTTCCCCGCTCTCCTGCTGCGTTAGATTTGGCAGTGGGATGTGACCGTTTTCCTTTCCAGGGAGGGAGAACGCAACTACTCTGTCGTGGGGTGCCACATGAATCGCAGCAAAGCTCTTTCCTTTTTTCCCATTCTCTTGCTCGCCGCCTTGTCCCTGGCCGGTTGCAGCGGCTTACCGAAAGGCAGCTGCACCGTAAACTGCACCGTCGGTGGCAATGCCACGGTGAGTTTCACCCTTGTCGCCGATACGCTACCGGCGAATCCATCGATCCTTTCTTTTAAAGTTTCCATTGCCGGTATTGCCCTTGTTCCTACGACTGGCTCCTCCTTGACATTGACGCCTGTTACTCCTGTCGTCGATCTGATGCGGCTCCAATCCGACACGGTCTTCCTCGGCGCCCTCACCAATGTGCCGTCAGGAAACTACACAGTTCAGGTTACTATTACCAGCCAGGAGATCACCTTCCTGAACGACACGACTTCGGCCATCACTGCTAACGGCACGTCTTGTGCGGTGAATGCCGTCTGTACCGTCACTCTCGTGGCCGCTGGCACCCCCACAATCAGCTCTTTCACGTTTAACGCAACCTCCAGCGGTCAGCAAGGCATCGAGCTCGACTTCAACCTGAAGAACGCCATCTCGCTCACGAACGGCACTCTGTCCGTCAATTTCAATCCCGCCTCACCCAACCCGGGCGTCTTCACGGCCTTCACCCTGCCCCGCGCCAATGCCAATCTCGGTACGAATCAGCTCGAACTCATCGAGGACTTCACCGGCGTCGTCAGCATCAGCGGCAGCAACGTAATGATTACCTCGAACACCCGTGGCACGCTCACGGCCACGAGCACGTCGGCCTCGTTCTTCGACCCCAGCCCCGATGGCGTGCATTGCCCGACTCCAGGCAGCTTCAATAGTTGCGTCGTCAACGGTCAGATCGCCAGCGTTGACGCCTTCCTAAAGTCGGATGGCACGCTCCAACTCAAGGAATTCGAGCCCCTCAATCAAACCCAGCGGGACTTTGTCGAAGGCACCGTCTACGCCGTCAACACTCCTATCCAATTTACCATTGACGTCACCGATAAAGTTCCAGCCGCCACCAACTCCGTTATCAACGGACTCAACACCGGGGATCGTCTCACGGTAAATATTCCGACCGTCAACCCAAACCCATTTCAGGTTGACACCAAGGGCCTCGCCGTACCTTCTGGCAGCCTCAGCTTGTTTCAGGCGCACCACTACTCTCAACGTTAACGCCGTTCCCTCGTACTTTAACATTACGGCCGCATCCGTTTTTCCAACACAAGTCTTCACCGGTACTCTCGGTGCTCAGGGCATAACGAATCTGGATGGCATGACCGACGCAGCGAACGTGAACACCAGTCCTCCTGTGCATCCTGTGGGGCTTCGCGTGCTCTACTTGGAAAATACGACGAACTCCGCGCCGTTTCCCTTTATGGCCGCAAAGATCCGGCAACACTAACTCTGAGCACCTTTCTCCGCCTCCGCAAAAGGCAACGGGCTCCCCGGCGATGTCGGGGAGCCCGTTGTTCTTGCAATCCGTTGCCGAGCTTCCATCGCCCGCTTGGTTCCCAGCGTCAGACCAACTGAGAAACGTGAAGTCGATATCCAAGCAACGCTGAAAAGTCTTTGCTCGGCAGTAGGGGCGCAGCAAATTCTTTCCTCAAGCCGTCAGCGGCCCGCCAACGGTAGTTCCCGGCGGCATCGGCGGCATGTTCGGCGCGGACGGCACGTTTGGCGCAATCACCGGCTGGAGACGCTTGTAAAGCGCCAGCGAAATCGCCCCCATGCCCCACATCCAGATTCCCAGCGCGGCCACCATTCCGAGTATGTGTACCTGGGACAGCGGCGTGTAAACAATTCGCACGATCACGAACCCCAGTGCCATTCTGCCAATCATCCCCCAGGTGTCCGTCGGCCTGCCGAGGATCAAATTGCCAATCACTGCCCCCACGACGATCTCCGCGCAACAAAGCATCAAAAACCATAACCCCATGGTCAGTATGCCCAGCGGCAGGCCCACGACCGTTATGCACGCGATAAGGGCTGCCAGTGGCACTCCGAAAAAAACGAGGATGCCCAATCCTATTGGAGCCCCATAAGTCTCCGCGGAACTGATGGTTTCCCGCGCAAATCCCGGCGCCAGCAGAAACAGGACCATCCCAAACAGGACAAAAGCCGCGGTCCAAATCACTCGCCAGACGTAGTAGTCGCTTTCCCGGTACTCCCGTTTGTGCTCCATCTGCTTGAACTCCACCGGCGACGCCAGCTTGGCCCCCGGCGAAACACTCGCCGGATGATCGCCCTCGAAATGAATCGGGCCATCCACTTGCGCGTTCGACCCGATAATCAGCGCATGGCCCTTCTGCCGGATGCCCCCGCCCACGGCGCCGTTGAGGTTGATTTCCTCGCCATAAAAACGAATGTCCCGGCCCAGGCGCCCGTCAATCGCCAGCGTCCCTCCAAACATGGTGATGCTGCCGCCGACTTTGCCCGTCGAATCCACGGTCACCGCATCGCCGAACCACATGATGTTTTTTCCAAGATTCCCGGAAATGACCGCGGTGTTCCCGCACGACCGCACGTTGCCGTCAACCGTCCCGCGAATCCGCAAATATCTGCCCGCGCTGATTACGTCTCCGGTCACGTGCCCATCGATATCGATGTCTTTCCCGGCTGCAAAAACGTCGCCGTCCACCGTGCCTTCCACGCGCACGCGCTCCCCGGTGAGGTAAATATCCCCTTTGATCGTTTCCTCCTTGCTCACCGTGGGATTCTGTCCCCCGCGATGCTCCGTCGGCTCCGTCGCCGAAGCCCCCGTGGGCAGCGCCAGCATCGTGCAGAACCCCGCGAAGACCAGCGCCAGCGCCGAACCGCGCCGGATGCGCCGCCGGAAGAACATGGCGCCCAGTCCGGCCAGCGTCACCATCGCCAGTATCTCGAGGAGAGTGATCATGGATTGCCATCCTTTCCACATTGCGCCTTGAAAAATCAGCAAGCCCAGCAGGTTCGAGCCGCCGAATCCCGCATTTTCCAATTGGGTCTGCCAGGGTTGGATATATGAGGTATAGAGTGCGTAGACTCCCGTTGCCGCCAGCCCGAAAACCAATCCCCAAATCCATTGCATCGATTTGCGGGCGCGCTCCTGAAATTGCGCCAGCCGCGAAGGCAGCGGTTCGTCTTCTTCCAGCATCGCGCGCGTCAGAAGCCGCGATTCGCGCTCCAGCGCCCGCAGCAGCGTGCGGCACGCATCGCACTCTTGCGTGTGCGCGGACACTTGCAGCCCGCGCGCGCGTTCCAGTTGCCGCTCGATGTACAGCAGGAGCGTCATTTCGTCCACGTGCTTCGTCTTGTCGTCCGGTATTTCGCTCATGAAGCCCCTCCCGCCGCCAGCGCCGCGTTGCCTTCCAGCGCTTGCCGCAGTTCGTGCCGCGC
>WNFF01003453.1_pt1 | contig 12928 bp, 13 predicted proteins | sample 5400441 | NCBI WGS metagenome assembly WNFF01 (sample SAMN13153345, study PRJNA577476) | soil metagenome | isolation source: 120 cm saprolite under Douglas fir tree site 2 hole 3 replicate 1 | place: USA:California | collected 2015-04-18
GAAATGAGCGACGCAATATCGACGTCGTCAAGCAAATCTGCGAGTGTTTGGACGAATTGCGCTCGTCGAGCGGGCGACATGACCGCTTTATTTCTTATGTCACGGACCGACCCGGTCACGATCAGCGCTATGCGATCGATGCGTCAAAACTAGAAACCGACCTTGGCTGGCGCGCCACGGAAACATTCGAGACGGGCATTAAAAAGACGGTTCGCTGGTATATTGAGCGTTCCGACTGGTGGAAGCCCTTGCGAGAGAAGTATCGCGGGGAACGCCTAGGTCTTTGAACAGCCAGGAGTGAACGTGCGATTGTATGTTTTCGGTGCCGAGGGACAGGTCGCGCGCTCGCTTCGTGAAGCTGCTACCGGAAGCAGCGATATCGAGATCGGCTTCGGCTCACGCCCGAACGTCGATATCCGGCGCGCCGATCTGGTTGAGAAGGCGATCGCCGAATTCTCGCCCACCATCGTGATAAATCCTGCTGCATATACCGCCGTTGACCAAGCCGAAGCCGAGCCCGGCCTGTCCTTTGCAATCAACTGCGACGGCGCCGGCATCGTTGCGAAGGCCACAAACCAGTTGGGCATCCCGATCATTCATTTGTCGACGGACTATGTGTTCGACGGTCGGAAAACCGACAGCTACATTGAGAGCGACGCCGTCGGGCCACAGGGCGTGTACGGACAGTCAAAGCTTGCTGGAGAACAGGCTGTCGCAGTGGCAAATGAACGCAACGTCATTCTTCGCACCTCTTGGGTCTACTCCCCATTCGGCAACAATTTTGTTCGCACCATCATGCGACTGTCAGCTGACCGCGATCGGTTGCGAGTGGTGAACGATCAGCTTGGTTGTCCGACCTATGCGCCGGACCTCGCAGATGCAATCCTGGCCATAGCGCGCAAGTTGGGTTCTACCGGATGGCAAAAACGCTTCGCCGGAGTAACGCATGTCGCAGGTCCCGACGCCGTCACATGGTATACTTTCGCGCAAAAGATTGTCAGCGTAGCAAAGCAAAATGGCGGCCCCGATATGGCGCTTGACCCAATTTCTACCGCAGACTATCCGACCGCAGCGAAACGGCCAATGAACTCGCGGCTATGTTGCGACAGGTTGGCGACCATCTTTAATGTGCGCCTGCCACCATTGGATAGTTCCCTCGAACGTTGTGTCAAGCGTCTGCTTGGCACGCAGCACTGAGAGTGGAGCACATCTTGTGAGAGTGGAGCACATCTTGAAGGGCATTGTGCTAGCGGGCGGAAGTGGCACTCGCCTCTATCCTTTGACGGCGGTGACATCGAAACAATTGCTGCCGGTTTATGATAAGCCGATGATTTACTATCCGCTCACCACCCTGATGTTAGCGGGCATTCGAGATATTCTGATTATCTCAACGCCCCAGGACCTACCGCTTTTTAACAAACTGCTTGGAGACGGGCAGCAGTGGGGGATCTCTTTGTCCTATGCCGTCCAGCCCCGTCCCGAAGGACTGGCGCAAGCGTTCATCATCGGTGCCGATTTTGTGCGTGGCGGCCCGTCCGCTCTGATTCTGGGTGACAACATCTACTTCGGGCACGGTTTACCGGATCTGCTGTCGAATGCAGCAGCACGTACCGTAGGCGCTACGGTCTTCGCCTACCACGTTTCAGACCCTGAACGGTATGGAGTCGTTGGTTTTGACGAAACTGGCAGGGCAACTTCGATCGAGGAAAAGCCAAAGGTACCGAAGTCCGAATTTGCAGTCACCGGGCTTTATTTCTACGATGAAAAGGTAGTCGACATCGCGGCGAGCATCCGTCCGTCAGCCCGGGGCGAACTGGAAATCACCGACGTGAATCGAGCCTACTTAGATCGCGGCCTGCTGACCGTGGAGCAAATGGGACGAGGCTTTGCTTGGCTTGACACCGGCACGCCTGACAGTCTCCTTGCTGCAGCGGATTTTGTGGCAACGCTCGAAAAGAGACAAGGTTTTCGTATTGCCTGCCCGGAGGAGATCGCATTCAATCAGCGATTCATTGACCGCAGCCAATTGCAAAAATTAGGAATGGCATTGGGTAACAGCGAATATGCGAAATATGTGCAGGCGCTCGCGAACACTCCTTGATCAGCGCGCCCCAGATCGGACCAGTCATAATCTGGCTGGTTACCTCGTGTAATCTACAAGGCGCCCCGAAAAGGCTGACTGACGTCAAGAGCCGTGCGACAGACTGCGTCCCCTATAGCCGATTTCATAGCGAGTGGTCGTGACACTGGCAGCAATTAATCTATTGTAAACGTTGAGAGAGCATTTTCTACTCATTGCGGGTCCGTTTTGGAGACCGTTCCGCGAACGGGGACTGACCGACAAATGTTCGACCTTTTTTTGCGAGCTCGCGTGAACCATCTTTTTAAGGCCCGCTCGGCTGACCGAGACGCGGAAGCTGATTTTTCACGCACGGAGTCAGTGTTTCTGTCGATTGAAAAGGCCCTAAAGATCGCCGAGGCCGAGCATTCCGGTCTCGCTACGCGAATGCAAGACGTCTTGGCGCGCGGCGCGATCTCGCTTGGCAATGCTACCGATGAATATCTCACTCGCGAACCAGCCGACACCATTGTTCAAAATCAATTCGATCGAGAAATCCAGATCGGACAACTTCGGTTGGAACAACTTTCGCTTCAAATCGATGCGTTCAAGTTCTTCAGAACTGCATTCATGAGTCGGTTTCCCGACTTCTTCAAGACGCAAATACTGGCGACAAACAACGTACGCCACTCTGGTACAAGGTCGGAGAGTTATTGATACGGGCCAATCGACCGGCGTCTTTGGTGCCCCGCCCTCGTGCGACCAGGCGGCCGAGCATCGGATCGGCTGCATCGTCGCCATGCAAAGCAAAGCTGGAAACATTGGGCTCGTGGCCCGCACCCGTCATTGCCCGATGCATGGTCTTGATGATGTCTCCCCGAACCCCGAGATCGCGCAGCGTATCCTTGAATACCCGGCTTTAGCGTCCAGCATCCGGGCGCGACCTGCTCCGCGAGGCCGAGGCGCTCCAGCTTGGTGGCGCGGCCAACCATCAACCGCCTCAGCCCGGGATCGCGGTCTGGGCCGCCTGGCCGCAGTGGCGATACCTGCGCCGTCATCTGCAGCATCGCGCAGCGCCCGATCGAGGTTGGTCCAGCGCTCGGCCTCGACCTCCCTTTCCAGCGCGGACTGGATCTCCCGTTGGCTGCGCGGCCCCAGTTCCAGCGTGACGCGGTCGTCGGCCCGCGCCCGAAACCCCCGGCTGACGTAGTCGCGGCGAATGACGAGGTCCTGTCCGTCATCGGCGCGGCCGCAAACCGGAACATGGACATGCGGATTGTCGGTGTTCCAATGATCGACGGCGACCCAATCAAGTTTCGTTCCCAAGTCGCGTTCGGCACCCACCATCAGCTCCCGTGTGAATTTACGGAGGTCCTGCATGTCGGGTGCGTCCTCGGGCGAAATGATGAAGCGGAAGTGATGGCGATCTTCCGCACATCGCGCATGCGAGCATCGGTTCGGTCCCGTGTGACACTATCGCGCCTGAGGTAGCTGACGTGTTTGGCGAGCGGTGCCGACCGAAACCAGCTGCCATGATGACGGACCACGCGCGCCTTGATCACTACCCGACGCGACGGCGAGCGAAGCGATGCCGCTGAACGGCCTCGGCCGAAGCGGGAGCCTGCCCGTTGTCCCGACCGGCCAAAGCCCCTCCCCGTGTGACCCGCCCTCTTTGCGGCTCGCATGACCTGACCGGCAAAGCTTTTCGGCCTGGCCGCGCTGCGTCCGTTATCGCGGATACGGCCGGGTCGAATGCGCAAGTCACGGTCGTAACGCTTCATTGTCTTATCGAGGTAGCTTCGATAAAGGTGACGGCGCTGTTTATTTTGATTTCGCTGATGTTTCCGTGGGAAGCTGGGTGAAAGGCAGCATCCCCTGGTCGGATTTTGGTCCGAAGACGTTCGAATCGTGTCGGGTGCGCCAAAACATCAATGACTTAGCCTGAGTGTCCGGATGTGCGTGAACGCAAAACTCACCACAAGCTCACCAACAATATGAGAAGATTGGCGCGGAATCGGCGGTGATCTCGACTCATACTTCGAATGCGTCGCTCATCCGTGCTCGCCGTCTGTGGCGGATTCGAACAAGAATTCGCGCTCAAACAGAGCGCTACCTTTCCAACAATCATGCCTTGGGAAGGGAAGCGCACCGCTCCCAATATGCCTTGCTTGGGAGCGCCTCGCCGGACCGGCGACAGCCGGTCAAGGCCGCAAGCCGCGAAGCGGGGGCGCCGAATGCGCCCGCCTTCACGGGATGGCGCTGGTCCGGCCCCTGATCCCAAGCGGACAAGGCTTTCCTTTTCCGCTCACCGTCCTAATTCGCGCGAACATGCGAATGGCTAGTCGACTCCACCGCCGGGCATCACGACACCGGAAACGTAACAACCGATACGCTGGTCGAGCGCGGGCCTCCAGGGGACAAGGCTGAAGCCGAGGCCGTTGTCGATCATGGCGAACCGGCTGCGATCCAACCTCGCTGGTCCGGCGGACGAACAGGCTGCCTAACTGCGGCACCAGCTCCGATAGATCGACAACAGAACGATCGCTCAGTGGGCGATCTGAATGCACACCTTGCGGCAGCCGCGACTTGGCAGCAGCGGATAGTGGCCGCATACGTCGCGGACGGTGAACCTTTGTCATGGCAATTTCGTTGGCCTTGGGCAGAAGGGCGTCAGGAGCAAGGATAGGGAATTGGCTGTTCAGCCGCAAATGCCGGCAAAACAATATTTCATGTGAGGCTCCGAAGTCGAGTAAGGTCGTGACATTCCAACGCACCTGTAGGACGCGGCCATGAAGTACGATGAATTCGCGAAACTGCCAGATCGCGTAAAAATTGAGGCGCGGTTGTCATGGCTGGAATGGAAGATGGTCGACATGCTTTGGTTGCTCATTAGCCTCACCTCATTGCTGGTCGGAGCCGTAGCTGCTTGGCTCACCAGGGAGACCCTCGGTAACCGATCTTTGTGGCTCCTTATTCCTGTATTTGTTTTCACCTCGCTCATGGTTGGATGGCTGCTTAAGCGAAGAACCTTCACGGGGGCTCCGCCGCATATCGATTTGATCGATCCTTAAAATTGCTGCCGGTGCGATTCTGCGAACCCTCATTAGCGCCGTTCTTGTAAACCAGCACCCGCGCTAGCTGGATGCAAATTGAGAAACAACCATACTAAAATGGAGGTCGCCAGCCCCCCCAAGTCAGCCGTTTTCGCCTTTGGGCAGGCAATGCTCAAGCCGCGAGAAATCACAGAGACGTCACCGACGCATGTGCTTGCGCTGCATGAGCGACGAGAGCTAACGGGCGCGCAGGTTTCTTGTTGCGGCTCCGGTCGCACCGACGTCTCCAACTTTAGTTCGCGCCGTCACGGCACCGTGACTTCCATCGCCAAGATGAGTTGAACCCGGCGCGTTGCCATTTAATCACGGTCTCGGGCTTTACGATCGCCAAGGCGTCCAGCACCGTTGGCACCAAACGATACACGCTCGCGAACATCAAACGGTCCAGCAGTCGGCCGTTTCCCTGAATTCCGCCGCAGTACGTTGAGCTGATGACGCAGAACTATGATCTCAGCCTCAAGCGAGGCCTGTGACCGAAACGTTCCGACCAACGCCAACCAGATTAAGCTAAAGACCTCCCGCATAAGAAAGGAGCATCGCCCGATTCGATGTGAGTTGCCAGCAAGATTGAGTTTCTGACAGGAACAACGCGACGCCGAGTCACCACTGCGCCCTTCGGCCGCGCGCCAGGATAAAAACCAAAAACAGAAACTATGCGTTTCACGAAGTGGTCTTATCGGAACAACGAGCAGCCACTTAATTGCTTTTCCAAAGATGTAACCCTTGTGACTCCTGACCGAATGCTCGGTCGTCAATGGCCTCCCCTATCTCGCGTGGTGGACGCACCCGTCGCGGAATGCGTTAAGTCCAGGCGAACCGAGATACGGCAAATGAGCACACTACTCGAATTTGGACTGGATACCTTTGGCGACATCACCAAGGACGCTGCCGGCACGCTGCTGCCGCAGGCGCAGGTAATCCGCAACGTCATCGACGAGGCCGTCCTAGCCGACGAGCTTGAGATCGACTTCATTGGGCTCGGCGAGCACCACCGACTTTGCTATCTCCTCGCCCGAGGTGGTGCTGGCGGCGATCGCCGCACGCACCAGGCGGATCCGGCTGGGCTCTGCGGTGACCGTGCTGAGTTCGGACGATCCCATTCGCGCGTTCCAGCGCTTCGCCACGGTAGACGCCGTGTCGAACGGCCGTGCTGAGGTGATCCTTGGCCGCGGCTCGTTTACCGAATCCTTCCCGTTGTTCGGCTTCGATCTGCGCCAGTACGAAGAACTGTTCGAGGAGAAGCTCGATCTGTTCGCTGCGCTCTTGAAGCAGGAGGCGGTGACCTGGCAGGGCAAACTGCGCCCACCGCTCAACAAGCAGCGGGCGTTTCCGCAGATCGAGCACGGCACGCTAAAAACCTGGATCGGAGTGAGCGGCAGCCCGGAGTCGGTGGTGCGCGCCGCACACTACGATCTGCCGCTCATGCTAGCCATAATCGGCGGCGATCCGAAGCGATTTGCGCCTTACATCGATCTTTACCAGCGCGCCTTCCAACAGATCGGCCGCCCGGCCAGGCCGATCGGCGTGCATTCGCCCGGCTATGTGGCTGATACTAACGCGCAGGCGCGCGAGGAGCTGTGGCCGGACTACAAGACCATGAGCGACCGCATTGGCAAGGAGCGTGGCTGGCCGCCGATGGGGCGCGACGAGTTCGTGCGCGAGGCCGATCACGGCTCACTCTATGTCGGCTCGCCGGAGACCGTGGCACGCAAGATCGCCGCCACCGTCAAGGCGCTCAGCGTCGTTCGCTTTCAATTAAAATACTCGGCCGGCCCGCTGCCGCACGATAAGCTGATGCGCAGCATCGAGCTTTACGGCCGCAAGGTCGTAGCGCTGGCGCGGGATATGCTCGCATGAGTGGGTAACTCGGCATCAGCCTTGACCAACCTCGCTGCTTGTCGCCTCACTCCGACTGGCTGATTATTCGCCCGATAGTCCCGAAGTTTTTTGCTAGGCGATTTTCGAAGCGCCGCTTTCAATTCGGCGGTCGCGGTGTCGAGAATAAAATCTCGACCTCTTGCGTCCCGAACGCAGCGAACAGCTTCTAAGTTGCTGATTTTTCTTGCTGCGACAACTGTTTTCGCCACATTTCGTTCACGGTCGTTTCACCCAATTCGTTGCGATTTCATTGCGGCGTGCTCCGGGAGAACGGCGCTCGCTACGGCTATGGTTCTCCTGAGCCGGCGCTCAGCTCTGAGCAAACGACGCAACGTGTCCCGTACGCGCCACCGTTGATCGCGGTCTCTAGGCGTTCCGGCTCCATATCGAAACAAAAATTGAGTTGATATTCTCAAAAGTGACTTGATCTTTCTTACTCTATTTATTTCCGGCAACCGCCCAGCGGTCTGCCCGATTAGTCCCGGTAAGCCGATTGCAGCAATGAGTAATCTCTGAGTGCTCAAATGACGAAGCAGATTTCAGCGATCACTGTCGCGACTTGCATTGCACTCTCATCGCTTGGGCTGTCGACTGCGCTGGCGAAACAACAATGCAGTGCCGCGATGCCATCGAATCCGCATGGGCAATGGTGGTCCTATCGTCTCATCGATGGACGAAAATGCTGGTACGAAGGCAAGCCCGGGCTTTCGAAATCATTGTTGGAATGGCCTGCGGAGGCTTCCGCACAACCAGCATCCAATGGAGAACTTGCAAGCCCCCTCACAGAGAAGCCTAACAACCCGTTAGATTCGCAAGCGTCGGCACCGACTGACTCGGACACTTTCGAAGCGCTTTGGCGCGCAAGGGTTGAACAGCACTAGGCCGCTGCCAGTTCGATCATCTCGGTCTGCTTCGTCGCAGCATCGAAGACCTTGACCTGAAGCATCGGGAAACGCCTCTTTAAGTCTCTAGTGAACTGTTCGCAGGTTTGACGATCCGAATTTGAGGCTCGATAAGACGGAAACAACGATATCGGAATTATTGTTATTTTCCGATTCGAATCGTAGATTTCCCCTAACGAGATTTTCTCGCCAGGCTGACGAAGTTCGAAACCCGTTGTGAAGATTGCGACGCGAAGTTTTCTGAGTATTTGAACACTGGAAAATCCGGCTGAGGCGGCCACACCTATCTCGAGTGGCCCCATGCAAGTGCCCGCGTCGACCAGCGTGTCGCCGGTCCGTGCATCCTCACCGCAAATCCTGATATTTTCACCTGGCACCGGGGTACGAAGCAACGCAATACGGTTGCCTTCACGGCTGACCTCTTCTTGGGCGATGACCGCGTTTGCGCCAGGCGGTATACATGCGCCCGTGAAGATTCGTATGCGCTGTTCCCCTTCAATCTGAGGGCTATATCAGTGCGACCAGCGGCCGCTTGGCCAACGACGTTCAATATCGCTCCCGACCTGATATCTGCGGCATTAATCGCGTATCCGTCCATCGCACTGTAGTCGAATCGGGGAAGAGGAGATTCCGTACAGATGGGCCGAGCCAACACGCGGCCCGTCACGTTTGCGAGATTTGCAACCTGTGTGTCCGGTATGGAAGTTACCATTTCGAATACGACGTTTCTCGCTTCGCGCACCGAAACAGAACCTTGCTCCCGTGGACATTCACAGTCTTGCCATCCGGCTTTCCGGACCAGATTGAGCATGCGTACGTTCCTCTCAAGGAGCCGCAAATTGCTCCCGACATTTTCCAGTATCAGGACGATGAGGAGCGAACGTTGCGCTATCGCAATGTTCGCACACGAACTCCTTGACGGGGTGCACTGGCACAGCCAAGCCGTCCTGCCCGCGATACGCGCGAAGAAGCGGGGAATCAATATTTTGTCCGAAGCCGCGTGCGGCGCTGGCGCTATCTCGTCAAACGGTTCGCTGGATCGGGAAGAAGCGCCAAGACGGAGCGCTGGCGCGACCTCGTGCTCTTAAATTTGGCGATAGATAGCAAGCTTCGCGCCTGCGATCTGGTCAAACTTTCGCATCAGCGAAGTATGCTCAGGTGCAAAGGCTTGGGATCGAGCGATAGTCGTTCAAACTTGGATGCCTTTTCTTATCAGTTAGAATGACGCCGCCGCCACCGCCCCCAGCCGAACCGCCCAGATCGCTCGGATCAATTCCCCGCTACTCCCCCGACCCGAGCGACTCCGTGGGTGCCTCGCGCGGAATGGAGGCTATAATCGATCAGCCGGCGATCGGCGGGGCACCTGCAGAACGCTGCTGCCGATCCCCGCGAGCTGTCCGAGGTCGTGATGGACCAGAACCGGGCCCCCGCAAAGAGCCATGCCGTCTCGCCGACAGCATTGGGAGCCGACGTGCGCTCCCTCGACACGACACCCACCGCCTCGGCGGAAGACAGGAGGGTATCATGGAGTCCGAGCTAGAACCCAAGACGTCCAGCGAGCTCAGACAACTGATTGCCGAACTCAGCAGCTTAAGTCCGAACGTGTTCAGACTTCACAAGATTGGGGGCATTGGCAATTTTACCGCGACGATGATTGCAGGCACCGGTGTGCGTGGCGGCGTGAATCAGTCGAACCTTAAAGCAATCTGCGACCGCCTGCGCCTGAAATACCGATTGAAGGATTGACCCCTTTGACCGCGCCAAGACCGTGTAACAGCGTCTAACGGATTGGCTGACCCGAGAGACGATCGCCGACACTGCTTGAAGAGCTTGTGTCTCGTTGCTACGAGCGCGGATCCTTCTGCTGCAATCTTCGATCGTCCAAGTTCTCAAGAACCCCCACGATCTCGCAAGCTGGTACAGGTTTGCTATATAAATAACCTTGGACCTCGATGCAGCCTTCGAGGTTCAAACATCGCATTTGCTCCTCAGTCTCGACCCCTTCGGCGGTAGTGATCATGCCAAAGCTCACTCCAAGGCCGGCGATAGCGCGGACAATTGCCAGGCTTCCTTCATCTACAAGCAGGTCTCGGACAAACGACTGATCAATCTTGATCTTGTCGAACGGAAAACTACGAAGGTAACCGATGCTGGAATAGCCAGTGCCGAAATCATCCATCGATATCCGAACACCAAGATCCCGCAGTTGATTGAGGATTGTTATGTGGCGTTCTGACTTCTCAAGCAACACTGATTCCGTGATTTCGAGCTCCAGACGGGACGCTGGAAGTCCCGCCGAGGCTAAAGCGCTCATTACGGTGGAAACGAGATTACCCTTGGAGAATTGCAAGGGCGATAAATTGACCGAAACGCAGATTCCATCCGGCCATTTAGTCGCTTCCGCACATGCCTGCCTCAATGCCCATTCGCCGAGTTGAACAATCAGACCCATCTCTTCGGCAACCGGGATAAACTCGGAGGGGGGCACCATGCCGCGCTCGGGGTGCTGCCATCGCATCAGCGCCTCAAAGACGGTCACTTTCTTGGTCTGCAAATTGACCAGCGGTTGATAGAAGAGTCTGAATCCATCTTGCGCAAGCGCGGTGCGCATATCGCGTTCGAGATGGCGCCGCGCCTGAACGATCGCATCCATTTCTGGATCGAACATGCGATAAGTACCGCGGCCGTCGGATTTTGCGCTGTACATTGCGAGATCCGCGCTTTTCAAGAAACTTTCTGTATTCATATCGCCGGGGTGCGCAACAGCAATCCCGACACTGGCCCCTACCGTTACATCGTGACCGTCTATACTGCAGGGTTGACCAACTACCTCGATAATTCTTTCTGCCAACGCGATAGAAGAACCGGGCTGGGTAGCTGAGATCTGTAAAATCGCAAATTCATCACCACCAAGTCGTGCGATACGGTCCGTTCGCGGGAGAATGTCGCGGAGCTTGGTCGCGACTGATTTCAAAAGCATATCGCCGATCGAATGCCCGAGAGTGTCATTGACTGCCTTGAAGCCGTCGAGGTCTAAAAACAAAACCGCTAAAGGATGCGGCGTTATAGAAACGTCCTTAAGAGCTTCTTCAAGCTGCTCCTTGAACAAGAGGCGATTGCCAAGTCCGGTCAACGAGTCGTGATAGGCAAGGTATTGCGATATCGCCTGCGATTCCTCACGGTCAGCAATCTCAACCTTGAGCCGTTGATTGGCGTCGATGAGGCGACTGGTCCGCTCTTCTACGCGAAGTTCTAGATCTTCATTTGCCCTGCGCAACTCCACGTTCACCAACGTAACCTGCTCCTCCGCACGCTTGCGGCTGATCTGGGTGTTGACTCGGGCCAAAGCGACAGCGAAATCCACCGGCTTCGTGACATAGTCGTTGGCGCCAAGTTCAAGCGCATCAACAATATTTCCGCTTTCGGACTTGGCCGTGACCATGATCACCGGAAGCGCAGATGCGGAATTTCGACTGCGAATGCGCTTGAGGGTTTCGATCCCGTCTATGCCTGGCATCATGACGTCAAGGAGGACCAGGTCGAATGAATGCTTGTCGATAAGCTCAATGGCGGTCAGTCCGCATTCTGCCTCAACCACATCAAATCCGCGCCGTTGAAAACGTCGCGTCAAAATGGCGCGATTATCGCTGATGTCGTCTACTATCAGCAATCGGGGACGGACACTCGCGTTACCGCCGGTCATATCGGATTGGTTGACTTCGGGCTGCAACACTGTAACGCGCGGTGTTGGAGCGTTCGATACAGACATCAATTTATCTTTCAGACTGAAAATACATTTGCGAGTTGGGGAGCTGTTCCAGAGAAGCCTTCATCGGCGCTTTGCTGTTCACGCATCCATGCGAGCACGCGGATCGAAAAACACGATCCATGCCCAAGTTCGCTGGTCGCCGAGATTCCGCCACCCATGAGCGCGCACAATTTTTGGCTCAACGCCAAACCAAGACCGGTTCCGCCGTATTTGGCGGACGTACCACGATTTGCTTGGCCGAAGTTCCGGAACAGGCAACCCATATCCGATTGGGCAATACCGATTCCGGTATCTTGCACCTGAATTTCGATCCAGTCCCCGTCCTCGCTTTTCCGGCGTTGAACGGATAGTGTAATTAATCCGCCCTGGGTGAACTTCGCGGCATTGCTCATCAGATTCAGGACCGCCTGTCGCAACTTCGTCTGGTCGGTCAAGACGATCCCGAGGTCATTGGGGCACTTGACGATGAGCTTATTGCCGTTCTCGGCTATCATCGGCTGTACATTGGCAATCACCTCGCGAACGATCTCATTGAGATCGAATTTCTCGATCTTCAATTCGATGAAATTCGACTCGATCTTCGAGAGATCAAGCACGTCAGTTACAAGCGACAGCAGGTGCTTCCCGGCCGCATTTATACGTTCGAGGTCAAGTTTCTTGTGCTCGTTCTTGCCGTCCAGTTCGACACCTTCGAGGAGAATTTCACTGAATCCGATCACGGCATTTAATGGCGTCCGCAATTCGTGGCTCATTTTGGCTAAGAAAATTGACTTGGCGCGATTGGCCACGTCAGCCATATCCTTGGCAAGACGCAGCCGGATCGCAGTTTCGCGATGCCGTTCCGCTTCGCGTTCAAGATCGGATCGCATCGCAATCATATTGGCGTAGTAGATCGCCATCCACGACATGTAGATTGTCGCCGACAGAATGGATATCCAGCCGACCGTCGAAAGCTGCTGCTGCGGAACGAGTTCGGGAAATCCCCACCGAAGATAGGCCAAGCAGAAACCAACAATGTTGACGGTGAATAATCCGACGACAAGAATTGGACGCTCGGACAGGTAGAAAAAACCGAGCAGGAGGCTGATAATCAGCCAAGGCAGGAATGGCGAACTCACTCCACCGTAATAATAGGCTCCGAACAACGACGTGAAGGCGAGCAATTCGACGGAGATCAGCGCCGACAGCTGCAGATTTGCAGTCAGCT
>WNFF01005333.1_pt1 | contig 12928 bp, 9 predicted proteins | sample 5400441 | NCBI WGS metagenome assembly WNFF01 (sample SAMN13153345, study PRJNA577476) | soil metagenome | isolation source: 120 cm saprolite under Douglas fir tree site 2 hole 3 replicate 1 | place: USA:California | collected 2015-04-18
CGAGGACATCAGCCTGCAGGAACTCGCCGATCTGGTTGGGCTCTCCCAATCGCAGTTCGCCAGGGCATTCAAAGCATCCACTGGCGCCCCACCGTATCGCTGGTTCGTCGCGGCCCGAATCAAACGCGCCCAGGAACTTTTGCTCCAGGGCAGGGCATCGCTCGCCGACGTATCGATCCTGACCGGCTTCGCGGATCAAAGCCATTTCACCAAGGTCTTTCGGCGCGCTACGGGCACATCGCCCGGACAGTGGCGGCGCATTCGCAAATTCTGACCGAAATCGCGTCCGCTTCAGCCGGGACGCTTGAATCGGACCAGGAATAGCGAAATCCGACAAGATCGAGCGCCCGAACTCGATCTACTTGTTCGCCCAACCTGATCGACGCGGTCGGTCCTTGCCACTGCGACGGAGGAGGTTGTGGTGAATCGAACGGTCGTGCTGTTGGCGCTGAATGCGATGGCGTGCGGCACAATTCAAGCGTCGGCTCCGGCATCAAGGCCTTCGACTTCGGTCAGTCCGAATGGCACAGACCTTCCGCCCGATGCTCGTTCGACGCCTTACGCAACAGTGACGGACGAACGGCTTCAGCATCCGGAAGCCGGCGATTGGCTGATGTACCGGCGGACGTACGATGGCTCAGGCTTCAGTCCTCTCAGCCAAATCACGGCGAAGAACATCGCGAACCTGTCCCTCGCCTGGTCGCTCAATACGGATCTGGTCGACGCCCACGAAACGACGCCGATCGTAAACCACGGGCGCATGTTCATCACCACGCCCGGCAATAATGTCATCGCACTCGATGCCAGGACGGGCAATCAGCTTTGGCGGTATGTGAAGAAGTATCCCGAGGGCCTCTTTCAATTGCATCCGACCAATCGGGGCGTCGCTCTGTACGGCGATCGGGTTTATATGGCCACCACGGATTGCCAACTCGTGGCGCTAGATGCCGCCACGGGCAGGGAAGCCTGGTCGATTCCGATCGATGATTACAAGACCGGCTGCTACGCAACGCTGGCGCCGCTGGCTGTGCGAGGCAAGATCCTCGTCGGTTACTCCGGTGGGGAATTTGGCGTTCGAGGCTCGGTGAGCGCCTACGACGCCGAGAGCGGCAAGCGCATCTGGCGCACTTACACGGTGCCCGCTCCCGATGAGCCAGGCGGGGACACCTGGAAGGGCGATGGGTTCAAGCGTGGAGGCGGCTCCATCTGGATCACCGGCGTCTTCGATCCCGCATTGAACATCACTTACTGGGGCACCGGAAATCCGGCGCCGTGGGTTGCTGACAATCGTCCCGGCGACAACCTGTACACGGACTCAACGCTGGCGCTCGACATCGAGACCGGCCGATTGAAGAGCTATCACCAATACACGCCTCACGATTCATTTGACTGGGACGAAGTGTCGGCCCCCCTGCTGATCGACACCGAGATCGACGGAACGCCGGTCAAGACGGCCACACATGCCGGCCGCAATGGATACCTCTGGATTCTGGACCGCGATCGGGGACAGCTGAAGTTTCTCCACGCCTTCCCGTTCTCCAACAACAACGTCTTCACGTCGATCGACGCGAAGACGGGAAGACCGGTCATCGATGAATCGAAGCGTCCTGGTGCGCAGCAAGGCGCTGGATTCTGCCCAAGCATCGGCGGCGGCAAGGACTGGCCGCCTGAGGCGTGGAGTCCACAGACGAAGCTCCTGTACGTCCCTGCGAACAACAACATCTGCACCTTTCTGCCGAAGGGTAATGTGCCGAAGAACGACGCCGCCGGGTTCTATGTTGGATACGAAGTGGAGAGCATCTTCGGGTCCGTTCGCACCGCAACGGGCGCCGCCGATCATCTCGGCGAGCTTCAAGCCTGGGATTTGAATACCGGCAAGCGCGTCTGGCAGCACAACTTCAAGACCATCCTCTGGGCGCCGCTTCTCGTGACGGGAGGGGACCTGCTCTTCGCGGGTGGAACGCCCGATCGGGAGTTCAGGGCGTTCGACGCGCGCACGGGGGATCAACTTTGGAGTTTCCCGGCTCCCGCCGGCGTGATTGGCATTCCCACGTCCTTTGAAGTCGACGGCGAGCAGTACATCGCCGTCACCGCTGGTTGGGGACTCGACGCGCAGGGCGTTCAGAACGGGATCGACAAGATTCGAGGGACGACAACGGTGGTTCCCAAGGCCGGTACGGTGTTGGTCTTCAAGCTTCGCAAAGCCTGAGCGGAAGTCAGGTTCGGAGCCTCATGGATAAAAAGGACTGCCGAACGGAAAGATCGCACCCGCGCTCGCGCCGTGAGTTTTTGTATGCGGTTGGTGGCGCCGGAATCGTGTCAGCTGCTGGGCTAGCATCGATGGGCGCCCGGCCGAGTGCCACGAAGAACGACCGAAGGAGGAGCCAGATGGAGAGCCCGATCGAGGTAGTGCGCAGGTTCTGCAAGGCGTGGTCCGACAATCTCGGGGCCGCCGAGCTGGCCGCGTTTTTCACCGACGACGCTGTCTACCACAATATCCCGCTGGCGCCGGTCACCGGCAGGGAGGCCATCGCGAAAAACATCGCCTCGTTCATCCGCCCTGGCGCGCCAGGCATCGAGGGCATCCAGTTCCACGTCATCCACATCGCAGCCAATGGTCCGGTCGTAATGACCGAGCGGGTGGACGCCTTCAAGCTCCCCGACAAATCGTTCGAGCTGCCGGTCATGGGGATCTTCGAAATCAGGGACGGCAAGATCAAAGCCTGGCGCGACTATTTCGATATGCAGCAGTTTACAAGCCGGATGGGATAGGGCCACCCGATGAACAACGACCACTCGCGGCGTAAGTTCATGGGTGGGGCCGGTATCTTGTCAGCCGGGCTGGTGCTGACGGCCGCCCGGCGTGCCGCAGCCAGGTCTGTGCTGCTCTCGATCCCCGCCGCCACGAAGGACATCGTACCCTTCAAGGTCGATGTGCCGCAGGCAGCGTTGGACGATCTCAAAGAGAGATTGGCCAATACCCGCTGGCCGGACAAGGAAACGGTCACCGACTGGTCGCAGGGAGTGCCGCTGACCAAAGCGCAGTCGCTCGTTGAATACTGGCGCGATAAGTATGATTGGCGCCGGTTCGAGGCTCGCATCAACGCCTTCCCGCAGTACCGCACACAGATCGACGGGCTTGGAATTCACTTCATCCACGTGCGCTCCCCTCACCGGAACGCGCTGCCGATCATTCTCACGCACGGATGGCCGGGATCGGTCGTGGAGTTCATGGAGATCATCGGGCCGCTCAGCGAACCCATCCGCTACGGGGGGCGGGCGGAAGACGCGTTCCATGTCGTCGTGCCCTCGCTCCCGGGCTTTGCCTTCTCCGACAAGCCGGTCGAGACAGGCTGGGACGTGAACAGGATCGCCCGCGCCTGGGCGACGCTGATGCAGCGCCTTGGCTACGAGCGCTGGGTGGCGCAGGGCGGCGATTGGGGGGCGGGCGTGACGCACGCCCTGGCGCATCAGCGACCCCTGGGCCTGATCGCGGCCCATGTGAACTGGCAGTTCGTCTTTCCCGAAAAGCTGCCGGACAACCCCACGCCGGCCGAGCGCAGAGCTATCGACCGGGCGTCGTGGTTCGCCAACGACCAGAGCGGCTATTTTCGCGAGCACGCGACACGTCCGCAGACCATAGGCTATCCGCTTGCAGACTCGGCCGCGGGTCAGGCGCTGTGGATCTACGAGAAGTTTCAGGCCTGGACCGACAATCACGGCAGTCCTGAAGGCGCGCTCGCGGTCGACGCGATGCTCGACGACATCAGCCTCTACTGGTTCACCGACACCGCCGCATCGTCGGCCCGCATCTACTGGGAGAACACCCGCGCCGGATTTGGAGGCCTCCCTTCCAGAGGCAGGATCGAACTGCCAATGGCCGCGTCGGTCTTTCCGCACGAGATATTCTGCCCGCCAAAGGCTTGGGCTGAGGCGCTGTGGCCCAACCTGTTCTACTGGAATGAGCTCGACAGGGGCGGGCACTTCGCCGCGTTCGAGCAGCCGAGGCTCTTCACCGAGGAGCTCCGGAAGGCCTTCAAGTCACGGCGAGGTTAGGGATGTCGTCCGAGCCCCGTGCGGCGTTCACTGGCGCGCTGCTCTCATCTCTCTTTTGGATGACAACGGCGGACGCAGGGCCACTGTCGATTGCACTTCCAGGAGCGAGAGCGTTCCCGGAGAGCATCACTTCGACGTCTGATGGGACACTCTTCATTGGCCGGCTTGGTGAAGGCGGTGTCGTCCGCGCCAATCCCCGGACCGGAGCGGTTGCGATCTTCGTTGCGCCTGGCGCATCAGGCTCGCGGTCGATCACAGGCGTGTTTGCAGACGACGCCTCCGGGATCCTCTGGGCCTGCTCCAATGATTTGAGTGGTTTGGGCGGCCCCTCAGGCGGCGGCGATCACGTCAGCGCTCTAAAAGGCTTCGATCTTCGAACGGGCGCCGCACAGCGCAGCGTTCCCCTGCCGGAACCGAATGCTTTTTGCAATGACATCGCGGTCGATGCGAGCGGTGCGGTCTATGTGACCGACAGCGCCGGACCAAACGTTCTTCGGCTCCCCGCGGGGGCTTCGACGTTTGAGGTCTTCGCCTCAAACCAGCAGTTTCTGCCGCCGAACGCAGAGAGCGCCGGGCTCGATGGGATCGCTTTCGGCGGCGACGGCAACCTGTACGTGACGACCTACGCAGCTGGCGGTCTCTTTCGCATCGATGTCGACCGCGGACGGGCTGGCCGCGTGACCAGGCTTCACGGGGCGACCCTCACCCTGCCAGATGCACTTCGCCCGCTGGGTCAGAGCAGCTTCCTCCTGGTTGAAGGCGCAGGAACCCTGGACCGGGTGGAGGTCGAAGGCGACGGATTCAAAGCCGTACCCATACGGGACGGGTTCCGCGCGCCGACGTCGGTCACGCGCGTAGGTTCGACCGCGTGGGTCAGCGAAGGTCAGCTGTCGTTCTTCTTCGACCGCGCGCGCAAGGGCGAGTCACCTTCTTTGCCGTTTCGGATCTACGCCGTCCCCTTGAACGCGAAGAGAGCGCGATGAGGATCGTCGACGTATCGGTGCCCGTGCTGATCTGCATCCTCTGCGTCAGCGCTGCCGCGGGCGCGCAGGATCTCGGCGAAGCGCTGGTGGTCACCGCCACGCGCACGCCCGAGGCCAACGCGCCGTCGAAGGTCGCCGTGAATCGAGGGCGCCGCCATCCGCGACTCCAAGGCCCTCGACGAAGCGCTGCGGGCCGATCCGTCGTTCGGCCTCTTCCGTCGCAACTCGAGACTGGTCGCCGATCCCAGCTCGCAAAGTGTCACGCTGCGCGGCCTCGGACCTTCCGGCAGGATCGTGCGCGCCTCTTGCCCGACGCGTTCGCCCGCGCCTCGGAAGAGCTGGCCTCGTCGCAGGCGGCCCCCGCCGACGACGAAGGCCTCTCGCTGCAGTACGCGTCGGGGGGGCTGGTCGCGGGCCTCGACGCGCGGCGCGTCTTCGGCCGCTCGCAGGATGGTGAACAGGCGGTCATCCGGGATTGTGGCGACGACCGAGCCGGGCACGGCTGCGGAGCTTGGCATCAGTCCGGCGTCAGTAGCGCCGTTGATTCCGGCTGCATCGGCTTGCGACCCCCAGGCTGAAGGGAAGGGCGCTCCTCGGCTTCGCGCAGCTGACGGCAGCGCTGGGACTTCTCGTCTTCCTGCCGGCGGGAACGGCGCGCTACCCCGAGGCATGGATCTTTCTCGCCCTCTTCTGCGCCTCGTCGCTCGCAATCACGCTCTACCTGATCCGGTACGATCCGAAGCTGCTCGAGCGAAGGGTGCTCAGCCTAATGACGAGCGAGGGAAGGGAACTTTCTGCCCCGCGGCTGACGGTGCTGACGTGACTGTGCCTAATTGTGCCTCACCGCGGCCGCCTTGACGGGTCTCCGCACGGCCTTGACGGACGTCCCCAGAGGGAGGCGCACTGCTTCAGACGACAAGAAGTAGACTGAAAATCCCCGTGTCGGTGGTTCGATTCCGCCCCTGGGCACCAGCAACCCCGCGAGATCCTTAACGGTGAGTTGGGTCGTCGATCTCCTGAGTATCCCCGGCCGTGCTTCGCGGGACCCTCGTTAGCAGCAGTACTCGCGTCGTGATCATGTTCATCGACTGCTTGCGGACCGGGAGGCGAGGAGATGTCCGCTCTCTTCACCTCGAATCCGGGGCGACGAAAGCCCACGTGCCCTGCGACCTGGTCCGCGGCGAGCTTCAGGACCAGCCTCCCCTTGAAACCGACGGCGAACACCTCTCCTGAGACCACGAGCGTAAAGGGAGGCTACACGTTGGCTTCTCCGGCTTACCGGCGTAAAACCTGCACGCGGCAGTGGATCAGGCGCATCGCGGTGTCATCCGGATTGAGTGCGGCTCGCTCGGGACGGGCTTCTGGTCGGTCGAGCGTACCTCCTGCATCTTGCCCGCCAGCCAGGGCTTCCCACCGGAGGCCTTGAGACGGCCCGCTCCTGCGACTCCAGCAGCGCGCTGACCTGGAGGCGGGGCCAGCATACGTCATCGAACCGCTGGTTCGCGGATCCGCTCCATGGTACCAGACTCGTTCCAGTGCGCTTTCTCACCTACCACGGGCTGGCGCCCGGCGACCTCGCGGACAAGGTCGAGAAGGTGCGCGCGGCTATCGAGCGGGACGATTTCCGCTCCGCCGACGTGAAAAAGCTGGGCCTGGGCGAGTTCTACCGGGCCAGGCTCGACGATGCCTCGCGGCTCCTCCTCATGTTCGCCGAGCATCGCGGCGAAAGGGCGTGCCTCGCGCTCGAGGTGATCCGCGGGCACGCCTACGACCGCTCGCGCTTCTTGCGCGGCGCGCCGGTCGACGAGGCGAAACTGGACGATTCGGAACCGCCTCAGGCAACGGAGGCGCGGCCCGTCCGCTACCTTCATCCCACCCGGCCCGTCTTCCACCACCTCGACAAGCCGCTCTCCTTCGACGACCTGCAGGATGCCGCGCTCCGCCACCGGCCCCCGCTGGTGCTGGTGGGCTCGGCCGGCAGCGGGAAGACGGCGCTGCTCCTGCAGCGGCTGCGGCAAATGCCTGGCCGCGTCGCCTACGTCACCGAATCGAAGTGGCTCGCCGAGACCTCGCGCGCGCTCTACGTCGCCTTCGATGGGGCGCCAGAGGATCAGGAGGCCGACTTCCTCAGCTACCGCCAGCTGCTCGAGACGGTGGGCGTGCCCGAAGGACGGCCGGTCACGTTCCGCGACTTCGGCGGGTTCTTCGAGCGGTATCGCCAGAAGATCAGGTTCGCCGACGCCCACCAGGTTTTCGAGGAGCTACGCGGGGTGCTCACCGCCGAGCCCGAGGGGCCGCTCTCCCGCGAGCCGTACCTCGGCCTCGGCGTGCGTCAGTCGATGTTCGACGCAGAGCAGCGCGCGATCCTGTTCGACTTCTTCGAACGCTACCGCGCCTGGCTCGCCGGGGAGAACCTCTACGAGCCGAACCTGGTGGCCCATGCGTGGCTCAGCAGGATAGAGCCGGCCTACGACTTCGTCGTGGTCGACGAGGTGCAGGACCTCACCAACGTGCAGCTTTCGCTCGTGCTCCGGTCGCTCAAGGCTCCGGGGCAATTCGTCGTCGCGGGCGACGCCAACCAGATCGTCCACCCGAACTTCTTCTCCTGGTCCAAGGTGAAGAGCCTCTTCTGGCGCGGGCTGGGCGAGACGCACGAGACCGACGTGCACCTGCTCGACGTCAGCTACCGCAACAGCGACGCAGTCACGCAGGCGGCCAACCGGGTGCTGCGGCTCAAGCACGCGAAATTCGGCTCCATCGACCGGGAGTCGAATCTCTTGATGCGGCCGCTCGCCGGCGTGGAAGGCTCGGTGACCGCTTTCGCGACCGCGAGTGCGGCGGTGAAGGAGCTGGACGACAAGACACGCCAGTCGACGAAGGTGGCTGTCATCGTCCTGCGCGACGAGCACAAGGCGGAGGCGCGCAGGCAGTTGCGCACGCCGCTCGTCTTCAGCATTCATGAGGCGAAGGGGCTCGAGTACGAAACGGTGATCGTCTACCGCCTCCTCTCCGCCGAGCGGCGGCTTTTCGCCGAGCTGTGCGAGGGGGTCGAGGCGCACGACCTGGCTGGCGATCGGCTCGAGTATCGCCGGGCGAAGGACAAGAGCGACCGGTCGCTCGAGCTGTACAAGTTCTTCGTCAACGCGCTCTATGTGGCGCTTACCCGCGCGGTCGGGCAGGTGATCCTGGTGGAAGACGATGTCAGGCATCCGCTGCTCGAGCTGCTCGGCGTCGGTCGGCCGGAGAGCGCCGCCTCGGTACAGGCAGAGAAATCGTCGGCCGAGGAGTGGCAGCGCGAGGCGCACCGGCTCGAGACGCAGGGCAAGCAGGAGCAGGCCGAGGCCATCCGCGAGCAGGTGCTGAAGCTCCGGCCCGTCCCCTGGACGGTATTCCACGACGCTAATCTGCGCGCGCTCGCCGACAAGGCGCTGGCGCCTGCGAGCGTGTCGAACAAGGCCAAACAGCAGCTCTTCGAGCTGGCCTGCTTCCACGAAGAGAAGCTGGTCGCCGATCGTCTTGCCGGGGAGGGCCGGTTCGAGCCCGCGACACAATACGAGGCGCAGCGCGCGCGGATCGCCCGGCGCGCTCTCGAGGGCTTCGAGGGGAAGAACTTCAAGGAGGTGCTCGCGCGGACCGAGCAATACGGCGTCGACTACGCCACTCCGCAGGGCCTCACGCCGCTGATGCTCGCCGCCTTCGCCGGCAACGTGCCGCTGGTCGAGGCCCTGCTCGGGCGCGGCGCGAGCCTCGAGGCGCGCGACCACGCCGGCCGTGCGGCGCTGCACTGGGCGCTGCGCCGGGCCTACCGCGATTCCACCTATGCTACCACCGTCTTCGGGACCGTTTTCGACCTGGTCGCCCCTGCCTCCTTCGACGTCGAGGCGTCGGGGCGCCTGCTCCAGATCGGCCGGGAGATGGGCGAGTTCTTCTTCTTCTCCACGTTCCTCGCCCGCTTCGACGAGCTCTATCAGTTCCGCGCCGGTCGCAGCGAAGGGGTGACGAGCGACTTCTTCCTCCGCGAGCCGTTCGGGGTCTTTCCCGAGGTGGTGATCAAGCCGGCGCGAAAGCGGCGCCTCTACGTCAACGGCCTGCTCGCCCGCAACGAGCCGGGCAGCGCATACGTGCCGAACCGGCAGCTCTGGATCCGCGAAGCGCGCGGCCACTACGTACCCAACCCGTCGCTCTGCTTGCGGGTTGCGCGCGCGGACGGCGCCGATGCCTGGGTGTCGCTCCACCAGGTGATGAACCTGGCGTGGCATGAGTCGCACCTCAAGAGGAATGCGCGGTCGCGGCTGGTCCCCGCCGAGCCCGCGATCCGGGCGGCAGGCTAGCGCCGTAACGGGTTTCGATACCGCGCGATGGCGGCGCCGCGAAGCTCTGGGGCGGACCAGCACCCGCCCGTTCAGGACTACCAGGCAAGCTTGGCGAGGAGAGGGCGATGCTTGTTTGCTTCGTCGTCGCCAAAAAGGCGCGCAACGAGATCCAGCAGCGCCAGAGCGAACCGCCGGCGTGGTCCGACGACCTCGGTCGCCTGATAACGAGCGACGAGAGTCTCCACTTCGAAGGGTTGCAGGCGGTGGATATCCTCGAGCGCTTGCAGATCGTGCTCGTATCCCCGCGCGAGCTTCATGATCGCCAGGTCATGTCGCTCGGGAACAAGCACCGTAAGTTGCGTGGCTCCTTCGAGCGCAACCTTCTGCGCTCTTCCCTCGATGCCCTCGGGTGCCTCGAAAATTCCGACGACCTGGACGGGCAGCACGGGCTCGCCGCGAGCACGGAGCCGCGCGACTGCCTCGTCGAACTCTTTCGAGCCGGGCGAGAGAAGATCGAGGTCGCTGGTCGAGTGCGCGGGGTCAATGATCGAAACCGCGCTTCCGCCGATCAGGAAGATGATGGAGCGAGCTGCCAGCTCGCGATCGACGCGTCCGAGGAACTCGAAGAGTGCCGAGGCTTCAAACTTGGCCGGCATGCCGTTCGTAGAGGGTCCGGAAAGAATCCTCCCCCATGTTCATGAGGAACCCCCATCTCCTGGCCACTGGCGGCGTCCGGTGCTCGGCGAGTTCCCTGTCGAAGTCGTTTCTGGGGGGGAAGAGGTGACGCGTCTCGCGCGGTGCGCGCCACCACCCTCGCGCCTTCTCGCCGAGTTCCTTGAGGCCGGCGAGCGATGCGGTCAGTTCCGTCAGCATTCCGAGGAGTGCCAACGAGTCCTGAGCCCGCGCGCTGTTTTCCAGCTTGGTCCAATCGAGCTCTCGCCACGTCCGAGCCAGCACGACAGGAAGCGAGCGCAGGAGGGACGCATCTGTGCTCGCGAAACGGAGCGCGAAGGCGAGAGCTGCTTCCGGAGCGAGTCGCCGATTCGGTCGCCAGCCGCTCAGCGGGGCGCCTAGAGCGACCAGCGTCTCTGCGGTTGCTGCCCAGTCGTTGGCCTGCTCGGGGACATCCATTGTGGTCCCATCGTAAGCTCGTCGGTTTCCAGAGTGAGAATCTGCTCTTACGAGGGGGCTTCAGGGGACTGAAAATCCCCGTGTCGGTGGTTCGATTCCGCCTCTGGGCACTTTCAAGCCAACGAAATCACGCAGATCTTCTCGAGCGAAAATCGATTCAGTATCGGCAACCGTGCTTCGAGCGTGCCCTCTCGAAGCACGGTCCGCCGGTTCGTGCGGGTCGTCGTCCTCGAGCTTGCGCGAACGTTGATGACGGCGACACGGAGAGACGGAATCTCCGATTCGGACGCGAACGCGGCTCAGGCTTCGGGCACTCGGCCTCGAATCAGATCCTCACTCAATCTCCGCAATCGCTCGCTGCTGCCGTTTCAGCTCGGCCGACCACACCGGGGCGGCAAGAGAGAGCGCAGGGTCGCGGTCCACCGACTTGCGATAGCGGCGGGCGAACACCCCCTGGCGGCCCGCATCTGACTCAGTTTCCCTCGCGCCAGCCGGCCAGAACCCGATCGACCTCGCCCCGCACCGCCTCGCGCGCCTCGCTGCGCTCCATCCCGCTCATCAGCAGCTCGTCGTAGCGCGTGTGCCCGTGACGGACGGCGGCGACGACCGCGAGGATCAAAGGGCGCTCTTCCATCTCTTTCGCCGCCGCCGTTCTCCCGACCCGGCCGCTCTTCCGCACCGTCGCATGTCGCGCGATGGCCTCCGCCTCTTCGGCCGGGCAGCCTGGAAAGAGCCTCCGGATCCCGTCCGCTATCGACCGCGCAAGCGCCTCGTCTTGCACGGCCCGACGTTCGGTCTCGCGTGCCTTGCGCCGCGTCCTCACCTCGGCGTCCGCCAGGCATTCCGCCTCGGCCTTCTTCAGCGCGGGTTCCTCGATCAGAAGGCCCCGCCGCTCGTATCGCTTGCGCGATCGGCTGAAGCGGATCACCACCGCCCAGAGCTTGCTTGCGGCCTTGGCTCTGCGCGTGAGCGCGGCGTCGCCGCGGCCGAGGAAGACGAGGTGGTCCAGCTCGGCGCAGGCGAGACAGAGCGGTCCTGGCCCCTCGATGACCATTAGATTTCCGGTGCCCTGGCACTCGCGGCAGGTCCAATCGTTCAGCGGAGAGATGACGACCAGTTCCTTCATGTCAGGGGGCGATGATAAGCGAGCCCAGATGGGCGAAGACCCGATCCCGCTGGCGCTCGCGATCTCGCCCTCGGGCGCGGTACATCTCGACGCGCGGCCTCCTCCGGAGAGCTGCGTTCCGGCCGCGCTGGCGCGGACATTGACCGCCGACCTGGCCCGCGGACCCGGCTTCGCCATCCTTCAGCTCGCGGCGCGACATCCGGGCGAGGCCTTACCGCCCAGCGTGGCCTTTTTCTGCGACCTGGGGGCGCTCTTCCTGGCCCGCGCCTGCGCGCTCCCCGAAGGTGGCGTGGATGCGCCTGTGGACGAGCTGGCCCATCTCGCCGCCGAGGCACCGCCGATCAGTGGCGGCGAGTACCTGAGCGCCGCCGTGCTCGAGGCGCTCTGGCTCGATCTGGGCGCCGCCCTGCGCGACGAGCTTCGACAGACTTCGCTCGAGCAGTGGTTCAAGGACCGCCACGCCGCCTGGAACGTGGTCGGCCGCGTCTGCTTTCACCTCGCCGAGAACAAGGCCGACGAGGAACGGCCCTTCGCGTTTCTCGCCACCTACACCACGCGCCTCTCGCGCGCAGCGCAGCCGCAGCACCGGCCGCTCGGGCAGGCCCTGCGCGATTTCGCCTCCGACAAGAACGCCCTGCTCTCGCTGCTCCTGCCCGTCCAACGCGCCTCGGCGCAGAGCGCGCTGGCCAAGGAGCTGGCCGACAGCGGGCAGGTGTTTCGCACCCTGGCCTGGACGCCGGCCGAGGCGCTCCGCTTCCTGCGCGAGGTGCCCGCCTTCGAGGCGGCGGGCATCGTCGTCCGCATCCCCGACTGGTGGAAGAAGCGGGCCCGCGTGGGTGTCGAGGTCACGCTGGGAGGGCGCAAGCCTTCGGCGCTGGGGCTCGATGCGCTGGTCGACTTCGACGTCCGGCTCGCCCTCGACGGAGAGCCGCTCAGCGACAAGGAATGGAGGGCGCTCGCGGCGCAGCACGAGGGCCTCGCGCTGGTCCGCGGACGCTGGGTGGAGATCGATCGGGACAAGCTCGAACAGGTCCTCGCCCACTGGAAGGAGGCGCAGCGTGCGGCCCGCAGCGGAGGGCTCTCCCTCCTCGAGGCCATGCGGCTTCTGGCCGGGGCCGAGGGCGAGGCGGCCGCGCCGCTCGACCAGGGGGTGGCGGACTGGTCGCGGGTCAGCGCCGGACCCTGGCTCGCGCAGGCCCTCGCCGGCCTGCGCAGTCCGGACGCGCTCGAAAAGCTGCTGCCCGGCCCCGAGTTGCGCGCCGAGCTGCGGCCGTACCAGGAGGTCGGCGTGCGCTGGCTCTCGTTCACGGCCGGGCTCG
>WNFF01007344.1_pt1 | contig 12928 bp, 14 predicted proteins | sample 5400441 | NCBI WGS metagenome assembly WNFF01 (sample SAMN13153345, study PRJNA577476) | soil metagenome | isolation source: 120 cm saprolite under Douglas fir tree site 2 hole 3 replicate 1 | place: USA:California | collected 2015-04-18
CTTACGAAGCTGGCAAAGGGAATGGCTGAACGGGGTGGCTTTCAGCTCGCCGCTACCTAACCACAAACAACGATCACCACTCGGGAATGGGAAGTCCGGAACGGCAGTTTCGCCGCCCTCAATTACCGGACAAGCTGTAGTCTAGAATCATCGAGACTTATCCAGAAGGTCGCTGCGACGATCGGCGATTCGACATAAAATGAGGAGGCTTGGTCGTGGCCCTCCGAGCAACAACAGCGGACCTGATTCCGCCCACGAAAGCTCTGCCGCGCTCGAGCTGCGTTGACTCAATTCTGCCATGGGATTAGGTGCACATCATGCCCGAAGGCAGCACGGACATGAACCACTTCCCGCCGGTCTTTCTACTGCGCGCTTGGGCTCCCGACCCCGGAGTCAAGCGCGTATGGATTTGGGACCGTCTAGCATGGTCCACCAACGAAAGCGCCAATCGCGGAACGGCCGCCCAACGGGGAACGGTCAAGTATTCGGGTCTTCAGAACGTGTGTTCTGCGATCGGCGACCGTCAGCTCAACGCGCGCTGGAACGAGGCGCTGGAAACCGACGCGGCCCGCGCTGTGGCAGCCTTGCGCCAAATCGAGCCGAAGATCGTTAGTCGCATTTGCGTGCGTCCGGTTAATCAGCCTCCTGCGGAGGTTGATGCACTTCGGCATCTTTTGTTCTCCGCTCCCGTACGGGTGGAGGGTCACCCGCCTGCTTGGCAAACACCTGCGGCCGCGCGACGGTATCTCGAGCAGCTCGAGGATACCGAAAGACGCCGCGCTCTGGAGGCCGGCTTCATTTCGTCCTATCCGCTTCACGTGGTCTGGCTCGACCGCAGTCTCGGCCGCAGCTTGGCGATCACTGATTGGGGGGCATTCCTGCTCAGTACCAGTGGCGGTTATCTGTTGCTCCTCCCGATCTCCCCCTGGGTGGCCCTTTGCGCAGCCGACCATCGCCTCTCGGCGGAGGGGCTTGAACGCTTTTTCGATAAATTGGACCTCCCCGGGTTGAGCGAGGCGCAATTTGGAACAGTCGTTTGCGTGCTTTCTCGGCGCGGAGAGGACCTTCGCCTGCCCGAGCAGAAAGACTTGCTCATCGAGAGGTTACGGGAAAGCATGGAGCGCTTGCGTCCCTACATTTCACTCGGGCTACACCTGCCCGGTACGCCCTGACCTTCAGCCTTCCGAAGCTGATGCTTAGCGTTTTGGGCAGAGAGTTATTGAAAAATTACTCGCATGGCTAACCGATCCCCCATGAAGCCGTAGCGAAAGCCGTGGTCGTTTTACGTGCCCCGATCCCGGGCGTTTTGCGCTATCACCGGACGTCAACGGGGAGTTCCGGTGTCGAACGGACGTGACTGGTTCAAGCAGTTTATTGAGATAGCGAAACCGAACCTGGAGCGTCGCTGTGCTGCGCTGATCTCCACGCTCACCTACCAAGCTCGGTACCTGAGCGCTGAACCCGAGTGGCATGGTGTTTCGACCAGAATCATCCTTGTTCCGTTCACGACCGTTTCCGGCCCTGTTGGGCCGCGGATATTCGAGTCCGCTACGTTCCGTGCTAGCCGAGGGCTGGTTTCTCCGGAGAAGGTTGGGCGTCTACTCGAATCTCTGGGAAACGGTGTTGTTCTACCGGACGCGCTGCCAGTGGGCTGGAGCCAAGCAGTGCACCTCTCTCCCAACACGCCCACCCAGTTCCACCAGCCCAGGTTCTTCGAGGCAGATAGCCTTCGCGTGCCGCTTGCATGGCGTGTACCAGGCTACGAAACCAGCGCCATTGGAGTGCGCGACGGCGATTTCGATCGAGGGATTGTGCACGCGCTCGAGGCTCTGGAACGGCAACTTCCCGCGTTTGATCCTCCTTTTGGCGGTATCAGAGGTCTGGCTGAGGAGATAGGCCTTGCACATGCTCCGGGGCCTGGAGTTGCTACCTCTGTCGTAGAGGTAATCGCGCCGCTCTGGTTGACGTTGGACGACCTCCAGCGTGACGTGCGCGAAGGCCGTCTTCGCATCAAGGTGAAATCCTACTGGACGGACGTGGGTGGTGAAGCGAGCGTGTCAATCATATCGCGTGGCGATCCGCACAAGACTAGACTTCCGCTCGGCGAGGCGCCTTGGAATGTCGGGAGCGACTCTGAAGGTGCGCGCGTCTATACAGCGGACGTGAGGGTGCCGGATGGATCTGTCTCGGTGCACCTCAACTATGGACCGGAGAGCATTGCCACGATTTTATCCGGAGTCGCGAGCACCCCTGCTCTCGCGCACGAGCTCGCCGACCCCGGTTTTGCTATTCTTCGAAGTTTCCTGCTGGGTCCGGTGCACCGCAAAGGTGATAACTTCGAAGTTGGAGTGGCCTGGCTACTTCATCTCGCCGGCTTTCGGTCTGTGCGGTACGGTTTGAAGAGGCTCCAAAGGGCAGTAGACGTGGTCGCGTACCTCGACGATTTCAATCTGGTCTATGGGGAGTGCTCTGTCGAACCTCCTGATCCGGACAAGCTGTCAGACGTTGCCTCGAGAGCAAGCGCCCTTACTGAACTCGCAACTAGCCGAGGGAGGAGGCCGATCACCGTGCTCCCGACAATCTTCACGGCAGCCCCAAGTGGCCCCTTGGTCAGAGAGCGGCCTTATCCCGAGGTCCTAATTCTTGCGCGCGAGGACATCGAGGACTTGCTCGAACGTGCTTTACGAGGCGAGAGCGCAGCAAGATTCTACGAGGACCTCGTTGCTCGGCGGCAGAGTCAGATTGTGATGGCGCAACTCACATCTTGAACCGTGGTTGATGCCGGTTCACTTGATCGCTCCTCCGCCTAATAGTCCCCAAAGGGCGACCGCTGAGACACTTAAGGCATTCCAGCACTCGGTTTATGGCTGCGCGGCTAAAGAGTGCTCGGGGATCCAGATGATTTTGGGTGTCTCGGGCTCCGGTGGTGACAAGCTTCAGTCGTAAATGCGCGAAGCACCCATGTGCTCAAATGCGGACCGCGCAGCTGGCGCACCAAAGACAAGATCGCCGAGGCCGCTCAATGAAAGCGCAATCCAAACGCGACGAATTGAGATTTGGCGGCATTGGCACAATTTTCCCGCCGCCGTATTTGGCTTATGGGCGACGATCGACGCTCAGGCCGACCTCAACTACCCCCTCGATCGCCTTGATCACCAACCGCGAACTTCTTTTCCGATCACCCTTGAACATCACCAATGCGAACAGCTAAATGATCCATTGTCTAGGCTCATCAGTTGGCCGGTTTTGCGGTGACCACGAATGGCCGGATTTCAAGTGACCGCTGAGGAAGCGCTGCGCGCGCACACCAAGAACGTTGTCCAGACACGCCTCTAGTTTCATTTGAGACTAGAGCCATTTCATTTGATCGCGAATCCGTTCCCACGCCTCCACAAGCTGCTCAGCCGCTGGCTTGGTATCTCGCGGCGGGAGGCTCTCGAGCGCATCGAGAGCAGGGCCCAATTCGGCCTGCATGAGTTGGTAGCTCTGCGGGTCCAGGCCATTTGCATCCTCCCAAAGGCCATGGATTTCGCCCAGCACACCGTCAACTGCGCGCTGGACAGTACGGTCGCCACTCAGTCGTGCGCGGAGACGCGGTCGGAGCTTTTCGATCGCGTCTCCGCCGAGGTCTCTGGGTTGCGACGTCGCCATTCCTCTACAATATCGCACCTTCGAAAAACGGACACGACTGGCACTTCTCTCCCTGCAGCCTTCGCCGCTGCGGTCCGAAGGTTTTCGAGCCCGTTGGACTCCTGCCTGTCAACGAGAACGATGACTTGCACGACTTTCAGGCCTTCTGCTACGCATGCCGCGAGAGCCTGCAAAGTGGATTTCGCAGTTGTGACAACGTCATCGACGATCGCCACGCGCTCGCCGGGCTTCACATCGCCTTCGACGAGCTTCTTCTGGGCATGTACCTTGGGCTCCTTGCGAACGCTAAACCATCGGACGGGATGTCCCGTTCTCGCGCTTGCCTGGGATGCACTCATGGCGATGGGGTCGGCGCCCATCGTCAGTCCTCCGATGGCAGCAACACTCTGATCGATAAGGGCTAGGACGACGGGGCCCAGCGCGGCCATCGCCTCGGGTTGACTCAGGGCAAGCTTGCAGTCGAAGTACTCTGGGCTCGTCTTGCCTGAAGCGAGCTTGAACTCGTCGTGTGGACGCCATTGGTACGCATGTTTGACGAGTTGGTCCAACAAAACGGCGCGGGCCTGCGTAACGTCAGTTCGCGAGAAAGCAGAATCAGCATTGGACTCGCTCATCAACTCTCCTCAAGGGCGGGCATATCGTCGTCCCGGTTCGTTCTCATATCTCCTCCCGCGAGGAGCGGGTGTCCTTAACATAGGGCGCAAAGGCCTTGCAAAGGAGCTAGGGGAACTAACAGTAAGACGCACTGTGGAGTCCAGGAAAGAGGCGCAACCGTCAGACCAAATGATCGGACAACGCGGGCTATCGACGGGCGTGATCAGCGTGCCCCCTTGGCACCGTCCACAACTACTCGATCCCATGCGAGTTAGATCAAGAAAATCGATCCGTGTCCATAGCGATCAAAAACTCGATCCATGACGGGCACTTAGCTCCCTGCGCCGAATCGCACCGAGCGATGCGCCCCGCCTCATTTACGAGGTGCCCCTGACGCGGCAACGCAAAACCCAGTCCGAAGGCTAATGCCATCCTTTTCAGGCTCCGGCCGAGTCGTGGCGCTTGAGCCTTTTCTTGAGCTTCCTGGGGAACCGCTTGGGCCTCACGAGATATCGAAGGTAAAACTCGCCTGGGAACCTGAACCGGGCCCCACGACTGAAATTGGTCCAGGTCACTACCTTCACGATGTCCCGGAGCGACCCGACGTTGAGCCTGAGTGGCTCATCGAGCCCCTCAGGCTTCGAGAAGATGAACCTGTACTCGCGCTCATCCTCGTACGCCTTGTCCTTAATCCGACCAAGCTGCCTTTCGGGAAACATGCCGCTGGTGCCCTTTAGGTCAACGTAGCGGACCAGTCCCCCGCTGTTATGGATGTCCAGCGCATCAGCTGCAGCACGGACCCGTTTGACGAACGCAGGGATATCTATCACCAGCGCAACGGACAACCCAAACCCGACGATGCGTGTTTTGATCGTGATGTAGTTGAGAAACGATGGCAGCTTCCTTTCATCGAAGACCTCTCTCCAGGGCCCTGGATGAACCGCGTACATGCAGAAGAGCCGAACGTCGTTCTTGCGACCGATGCGGATTGGCGCGGCAAGAGACGACGCCCCGATGACGATAGGCTCTCTACCCGACGAAGCGATCCTTAGTTCACGGATATGTTCCCTCTGGTAAACGCCGATCAGCTCCTCGTTAGCGTCGAAGCAGAGCTTGGCCGCATTGGACGGATCAGTGAAGTACCGCAGACTGTTGCAGTACAGCGTCCCATTTGCGAACTCTTGCATGTGTTCAGGCTCACCGACCTTAAAGAGCATCGACGCGGGAGAAGGCTCCTGCTCATTCTCTTGTGCTTGATCGAATTGCACTTTGGCGATTTGCAGTCCGGACTCGGTAGGCATTTTCATACTTCAGTTGTCGCAGTCGAGCGAAGCTCGTAAAGGCGCGGTGCCCACAAATCGATCAGGAATATTCTGTCAAAGCTCGACTTGAACTCGTGATCCAACAACTGACCAGGATCGAGCATACGAGCATTGCTTTGGCCCTCGGCGACAATCACGAGCCAAACCTCTTGGTGCGTACTCCGGGCGCGCCTGAAACAACTCTCCTTGGTCTCGAGTAGCTCACTTACAACTGAGACCGGATGCTCGGCGTAGCCCGCGTCGGCAAACCATTCGTATTTCTGAAGGCCATCGATTCTGGATAGGTGAGCCTCGGGTATCATGCGGTGCAGGTCGACAAATTCGAAGTGTCTCCAGTCAAGCTGCCGTTCGGAATCCAACTCAGGCAGGCATTTGCGGACGACTCGGACCAAGCGTCCTGCGAAATCCTGTGCAGTGACCCCATGCCTCAGTGGCCATGGCGAACACGAAAATCGAGCCACACAGGGCGGTGCCCGAGAACTCACGTATCGCTCGCGCGCAATGGCGACCCCCTTGGAAAAGAATTCTTCATCGGCGCGCGCAGACCCGTTGTAAGTGGTCACCTCGATCCCAAGCTGCCCTCCCTCGCTGAGGACTGTGAAATCGGGAGCTTCCCGAGCAACAATTTTTCCGGTCGGAAAGTCGGCCAGCTGGGCCCGAATGATGTTCACGTATCGACGCTCGACCAATTTCTTTCTAAGATCTCGATCCATCACGGCAAAAGGAGCGTCCCTCTGTAGCGCCAGACTATCTCAGGCCGGGCAAAACCTACTCGGAATAGTTACGGCGGATCTCTCGTAGGAGGCCGAGCATCTAGGACCTCCATCGCTCTTCGGCGCGCTTCGGGTAAGTCCATTTCCTTCACTCCTGGTCGAGTCCACTTCAACGAACGTCAGGCCTTTTCGCAAGGCCGGCCGGATAGGTCCGAGGGAGGGTCCTGCCTCTTCAACAGTTAGAGAGGACTCTCCGAGCCGTTGATGAAGTTTCGACGTTCCACTGGTTCGGCCCCTGGCTGTGTCAGCACCGTTCAGCGGCTCTAACCGCCGTTAAGCGCCAGCCTCTTCTTGCCCAAGCGGACGAACGAGAGGTTGGTGGGTGTCGGCGTGAAGCCGCGGTCTTGAGCGGTCGGGCGATCCCGATGCTCAAGACTTCATGGGCGGCTTCGCGGCTTCGGCGAGCTTCTTGTTGAGCGCCGCCTTCTTGGCGGCGAGTATGGCTGGAGCGACGAAGTAGAAGTCAAACAACGCTTCCAGCACATCCAACGTCCATTCCGCCTCTCCAGGTTCGACGTCCAGAATGGTGCCCGACTGCGCGGACTTCATTGGGTGGGCGGCGAAGTTGCCGTGGTTGCGCACCGCGTCGATCGCCTCTGAGATATGCGATGGAAGTGTCTTGCGGTCCAGTAGTTCCTGGATCTCGGTGGCGAGGTCTCCCTTCTTGACGGTCGCGTAGTCGCGCAGGAGGTGCTGAAGGCAACGTCGTCCAAGTGCGGCGCTCGCCTTGGGGCTGTCCGTCAACGTTAGGCAGGCCTCCCTGAAGTCCAGCGCCAGCTCGGAAGGGACTGCTTTTGACACAGGCCGAGCAGTCGCCTTCGGAAAGACGATCCAATTGATACCCGGGCTTCCATTCGTGAGATGTATGATTGGTCTGTCACAGGCTGGGCACTCTTGGCGCGAGATCGTCCATGAGTCCGGCTGCGACATTGTGGAGGACATGATGGGGGCGCTTTTCCAGGTGTCGTGAAACTCCTTGAGGCAGTGGGGCATCTCGTGGTCGGCTTCCTAGCACGATGGCACCGTCCAGTGACCGACCTTAGCGGTATTCGCTCCAATGCGTTCGGTAGGCTCAGGGCCAAACCCTATTATGTCAGATCCGACTTGAGCCGCACCGGCATCGTCCCGCCTCGGCCCGCGCTCGGACGGAACACCTACGGAACAAAAAGCCCCGGACGCCGTCCGAGGCTCTTTTCCAGTCTCGCCTCTCATCAACCATGTCGGCAGTGGTAAATCAGGCATGCCCGAATGTCATCCGGCTCCAGCCAAGGGTACCCCTTCAGGATGGTCTCGTGGCTATCGCCCGCGGCGAGCATCCCGAGCACGTGCTCGACGGCGAGCCGCCGTCCACGAATGATGGGCTTGCCCCCGAAGATCTGCGGGTTCACCGTGATTCGTTCTAAGAGCTTCGCCGCGTCCATGTGATACAGCTTACCGTCTATCCGCGCGCTGGTGAATCTCAGGCCGCTGGCGGCTCCAACTGGTGAAAATCAGCGCCGATAGGTTCCTTGAGATGACCCTTCGGCGTGCTCTGTGGAAATCCCGACACCCTTTCTCGGCCAGAGAGCAGGTTCCGGCGAAGGAGCGAAGGCGGGGTCCCATCTCGGGAAGCCGCGGAGATCACTGGCCCTGGCCCCGTTTCGAAAAAGCGGTGCTCGATGTGCTGCGCAGAACGGCGCGCTTCACGACCACTCTCTCTCAACCAAACAGAGAGAGTGGTCGTGAAGCGCTTTGAGAAACGAGCACGGAAGAACGGGGCCAGGTAAAGAATCGTAGGGTATTGCAAGTAGAGTCTTAAATGGTTTATAAATGGTTCAAGAACAGTCGGGAGCAGGGAAGTGGAATCATCGACGAGCGCCAGCGAGAGAGCGCAGACTGGCAAAGGAGCGGGGCGAGGACCTCGGCTAACCAACAGAGATCGGCAACTGCTCGGCGTGCTGGCGACGGCGCGATACCTGTGTTCAGAGCAAATCCATCGGCTGTTCTTTCCGGGAAGGACCGAGGCGGCATGTCGTGGCCGGTTGTTCCTGCTCGGTGGACTTGGAAAGCAGGGCAAACCGCTTGCCTACGTGAGACGGCTCCGCTTCCGCTCTTTCGAAGGCCAGTGGTTCTCGGTCTGGACCCCAACCCTTCAGGGCTACTGCATCGCTCAGGGCGTGCTCGGCACAGAAGTGAAGGTCCCGGCTTACGACGTCAGCGCCAATTTCCTCGAGCATTCGATCCGACTCAATGATCTGCTTGTCAGCCTCCTGCAGCCTTCCGACAAGAGGATTCCCACGGTAGCGCGCGCCCGATTTCGCTGGGTGGCCTCAGACTCGGCGCGGCTGCGAAGACGCGATGGGGTGACCGGTCCCTTCCCGCCCGAGCGCTTACTTTCGAAGAGGCTCCCGTTAGCCTGCGAAAGCTTATCGAAACGGCCGACCCTCGAGCACTGGAGCCTGAGCGGCTTGTCCCATTAAGTCTTCGCGACTATGCCGAGCTGACCGCCTTTCACAACGCCAGCATCGCCAGTTTGAAAAAGGCTCGTGCCCAAGTGCGCGAGCTCAAGATGCCTCAGCTTACGCTGCCTGAGTACCCTCCCAATTTCGAGAAAGCCGCGGCGGTTCTCAATCGACTGGACGCCATCTTCTTCCCCAAGAAGCGGCCCGCGGCCTAGGAGCATTACCATGCCGAAATCCTTCGCGACGGACACCCTGGCCAACCAAGCGGTCCGCGACATCGTTGACGATGCCCGGACGCTCTACCGCCTTCCAGAAGTCATGACAGAGCAGCTGGACGCCGAAGCCGCTTCGCTGGGCAAGACCCGACGGGACTACGTTGCCCACGTCCTCTCGCTTCGCGCGGCCCAGCTTCTCAAGGGTGAGATCTCGCTTCCCGGGAAAGGTTCCAGGCCGCCGAAACGCTAAGCGAGCGGTGCCGCTGACGAGGTGACTGAATGAGCATGCTGCGGACATCGAGGGACTTCTCGCTCACGGCTTTCGTTCGTGTCAAAGACGTCATGCGAGCCTTGGGTTGCTCCCGCTCGCTCGCGTACGAGCTTCTGCGCCGGGCCGCCCGTCGAGCACCCGGCACGCGCGGACTGCTTCGCGTCCCGGTTCTGGTATGGGAGAGATTCGTTCTGGAGGTATACCGATGCGGCTCTACAAGCGTGGTCGAACCTGGTGGTGCTGGTACTTCGAGAACGGACAACGGCAGGTTCGCTCAACGAGGTGCCGAGACCAGAAGGCTGCCGAGCTCGTCGCCCGAAACTGGGAGCGCGACGCCGCCGATCCGCGTCACGCAGCCGCGCGGACCGCGTCGCTAACCAGCGCGCTCACGTTGCTGCTCAAGGACCGGGAGGAACAAGCCCGAGCTGGTCGCCGCAGCTTCGATACCGTCTCCTTCTACCGTGAGAAGGCCGGACACCTGGTTCGCATCTTCGAGCTGGGTGCGGACGGGAATCGCGTTCCGTTCCTCCTCGCCAAGCTTGAGCCCTCGCACGTCGACTCGTACATCTCCCAGCGGCGCACCGAGGGCGCGAGCGAGAGCACCATCTACAAGGAAATGGTCACGCTCCGCGCGTCGCTCCGACTGGCACGAAGGGCGGGAATCTGGTTCGGCGAGCCCGCGGCGATCTGTCCGATCGCATTCGCGCCGGAGTACAAACCGCGGACGCGGGCTCTAACGCAGAAGGAGCTGCAAGCGCTGCTCGCTCAGCTTCTCCCAGATCGCGCCGCTCGCGTGGCCTTCATCGTGGCCACCTCGGCGTCCTGGCGCGAGACGGAGCTCGCCTTGGATGAGGATGTGACCCACAACCTCTCCACGGTCCTCATTCGCGGGACGAAACGCACCACGCGTTACCGAACGGTTCCCATCGTGAGCGACGCCGCTCGCTCCCTGCTCGAGTACGTCCTTCGGCATGCGGCCGGGACAGATGGGGTCCTCTTTCTCCCCTGGGCAAGCGCTCGCCGGGATCTGCTCGTGGCCTGCAAGCGAGCCGGAATCCCTCGTTGCTCACCCAATGACCTGCGCCGAACTTGCGCCACCTGGCTGCGCGCCGCCGGCGTTCCACCCGATTTGATCGCTCCGGTGATGGGCCACGCGGACACGAGGATGGTCGAAAGGGTCTACGGAAGGCTTCCAGTTCAGACACTTGCGAGCCGAATCGCCGCCGCAATGGGCTCCGAAAACTGTAGCACATTTGTAACGGCGCCCGTGGATTCGGCCGGATTTGGTGGACTTAATGAACTCGCTGGAAGAGCTAACCAGCTGGAATCAATGCCCAGGGGCGGAATCGAACCACCGACACGAGGATTTTCAGTCCTCTGCTCTACCGACTGAGCTACCTGGGCTTATTCATTGCTTCTTTATCGAAGAACCGCCGAGGACCTTCGGCTCGCGAACGTATGCCGTGTCAGCCCGTAAGGAAGCCCTTTACGAAGGTACTTGTGGATGGTGCCATGCGCATCAAGGTCCCGGGAGTCCCGACCGCTCCTCCGGGCTTCGGTAGAAGGTACTGGCCTCATCCAAATGTGGGCCTTGCAGGCTCACCGAGCATCAGCTCGGCGTCGATCTCGATCGCCTCGATCAGCTCAAGCCCTGGGTGCCCTCGAAGAAAAATCGCCGCGCAAAAGCCTCATCCTCTACGAGCTTTGAAAAACCGACATTACCCAGTTTGGTAGACGGGCCGCTGTCCCCCACCGCGCCGGGTCATGTTATGTGCCGGCGCGTAGCCAACCGTTCCCGGTTTCGGCTGGGGGGAGGAAACCAAACATGTTAAGCAAAAGAGACAGTCTGCGAAGTATCGCTGTGCACGCAGTGCTGGTACGCGTCGTGCTCGCTGCGGCGGCCGGCCATGCGCAAACAGCGCCGAGCCAGTTCAACGAATTCACCATCGCGCAGTTTCAGGAGGCGATGGCCGCGGGCACGCTGACCTCGCGAGCGCTGACGGACTATTACATCGATCGCATCATCAACCTTGACCAGAACGGCCCGGGCGTGAACTCAGTCATCGAGCTCAACCCGGACGCCCGGGCGATGGCGCAGAACGCGGACGATCTTCGGGCCAGCGGCCGGGTTCTGGGCCCACTGCACGGCATCCCGGTTCTGCTCAAAGACAACATCGACACCGGAGACAGGATGCAGACCACGGCAGGATCGCTCGCGCTCGCCGGCGCGCCCGCGGTCCGCGACTCGACAGTGGCGGCGAAGTTACGGGCGGGCGGCGCGGTGATCCTCGGGAAGACCAACCTCTCCGAGTGGGCGAACTTCCGCTCCTTCTTCTCCACCAGCGGCTGGTCGGGGCGCGGCGGGCTAACCCACAACCCGTACTCGCTCGATCGCAACGCTTGTGGCTCGAGCGCTGGTTCCGCGGCCTCGGTTGCCGCCAACTTCACCGCGGTGGGGCTGGGTTCGGAGACCGACGGGAGCATCGTCTGCCCCGCGAACGTCAACAGCGTGGTGGGCATCAAGCCGACTGTCGGCCTCACCAGCCGCGGCGGCGTGGTTCCCATCTCGCACACGCAGGACACGATCGGGCCGCACGGCCGCACCGTGGCCGATGCAGCCGCCGTGCTGAACGTGATCGCCAGCCGCACGCCCGACCCGCGCGATCCCGCGACGTCCGGCGTGCCCCTCGGATGGCAGGGCACGGGCCGCGCGCGCCCGGCCATCCCTGCCGACTACACCGCGTTCGTGGATCCGAACGGATTGCGCGGCGCGCGCGTCGGCGTGACGCGGCAGGGCATTGATAACGCGGCGCCGCAGGTCGTGGCGGCGTTCGACGCGGCAGTGGCCACCATCCGGGCAGCGGGCGCGACGGTGGTGGACCTCGACGGGTCGGGCTTCACCTTCGCCGCGGCCAGCGGGGAGTTCCTGGTGCTGGTCTACGATTTCAAGCTCGATGTGCAGCGATACTTCAGCACGCGCGTGGGCGTGCCGATGGCGAACAAGACGCTGGCTGACGCCATCGCGTTCAACAACGCCAATGCCACCACCGAGATGCCCTACTTCTTCCAAGAGATCTTCCAGCTCTCACAGGCGATCAATACCAGCGGGTCGGACCCGGCCAACAACCCGCAGCCGATCTTCGGCGGGCTGACCTACAACCAGGCGCTGGCCCTCGACCACAACGCCGGCGTGAACGGGATCGACTTGGCGCTCAGCCAGTTCAACCTCGACGCGGTGGTAGCGCCGACCGACACCCCCGGCTGGACCACCGACCTGATCCTTTCCGACCATTTCATTTTCGCCAGCTCGGGGCTGGCCGGCGGGCCGGGGTACCCCATCGTGCAGGTGCCGGCGGCCAACGTGCTCGGGATGCCCATGGGTATCAGCTTCCTCGGCACGGCGTTCTCCGAGCCGACGCTGATCAGGCTGGCCTCCGGATTCGAAGCGGTGACCCACGCGCGCTTCCAGCCTACGTTCACCGGAAACGTGACGACGGCGCACACCGCCGGCACAACTCTGACGCCGCCACCGCCTCCCAGAGCGGACACCGGCCTGCGGCCGCACCGGTTGTAATCAGTTCATTCTTGGCGCCCTTCCGGATTGGGCCTAGCCGCCGCGCACGCGGTGGCTAGGAACCCACCCTGAGCACTTGATCTCACT
>WNFF01009934.1_pt1 | contig 12928 bp, 9 predicted proteins | sample 5400441 | NCBI WGS metagenome assembly WNFF01 (sample SAMN13153345, study PRJNA577476) | soil metagenome | isolation source: 120 cm saprolite under Douglas fir tree site 2 hole 3 replicate 1 | place: USA:California | collected 2015-04-18
CACCTGGTCGATGTAGGCCACACTCTGCCCCATCGCGACGCCCTGGCGCAGCAGCAGCGCCTGCAGCGAGCGCCCGCCGGGCCAGTCTTTCACCAGGCCAAGGTGCAGGTCGAGCGTGTGACCGGACTCCTCCACACCCTGGCTCTGCGGATAGAGCAGCGCCACGCCGTCCACCGCGCGCAGCCGCGCCCAGCCGACGCTGCCGCCGAGCGACAAGTGTGCCGCCCGCAGAACTCTCCCCAGGGAAGCGTACGTGTATGCGTTGCCGTGCGACTGCGGCGGCGGGGAACCCAGCTGTGCGGCGAATGCCGGGAGCACCGCGCACGGGACACAAGGGAACGAGGGCGCCGGTTGGGTGACGTCGAGCTGTTGCAGTGCGACGGCCAAGCCGCCGACCCACGCGCCCGACCCGATGAGCGCGGCGAACGGCAGCGAGCGCCCCGCCCCGGTGCTTTGCGACGTCGTATATACGGTGGGCGACGTGAAGAATCGCGAGCCGCCGAGTCGCAGGCCCGTCGCCGGGTTGACGAACGGATCGAGCAGCGTGTCGCCGAGGGCGATGGACACGCCCCCCATACCGAGGTTGTTGGACGGGAACAGCAAGAACTGGTCGCCCTGGGCGAGCGGCACTGTTCGGATCGGGACGATCTGGGCTGCTGCGAGAGAGGCGACTACCAGGAAGGCGAAGATGCAACCCAACACTGCTCGCGTCCGCATAACGGGCCTCGCTCGGTGGGGTAACCGATGTGGATACCCAATGCACCGAGCGAGTCGTCACCGCCAGAGGGGCGGTGTGGCGAGCGTGCGACGGTCAGCGATGTTTGATGAACGTCCCGTCCCGCAGCTCGGCATACGCCTGCCGCAGCTCGTTGGGCGTGTTCATAACGATCGGCCCCTGCCAGGCCACGGGCTCTTCCAGGGGCCGGCCGGACACGAGCAGGAAGCGAATCCCCGCCTCGCCCGCCTGGACGGTGATCTCGTCGCCCGAGTCGAACAAGACGAGGGAGCGGTTGCCTGCCTCCTCCCGCACGGGCGGCCCCGACTCTCCCTCCCCCACGCGCTCGGTTAGCACGCCGCGCGGCGCCGAAGCGTCGCGGAACGAGCCCGAGCCCTCGAAGATGTAGGCGAAGGCGTGGCGCGAGGCTTCGACCGGGAACGTCTTCCGCTTTCCCGGCGGCACCGAGATGTCGAGATAGCGCGGCTCGGCGGCGACGCCGTCGACCGGGCCTTTCTTCCCCCAGAAATCACCGACGATGACCCGCACGTGGGTCCCGTCGTCATCGGTGACGTCGGGAATGTCCTTCGCCAGAATGTCCTGGTAGCGCGGGTCGGTCATCTTGAGCGAGCGCGGCAGGTTGGCCCACAGCTGGAAGCCGTGCATGCGGCCGTGCTCGTCGCCCTTGGGCATCTCCTGGTGGAGAATCCCCGAACCCGCGGTCATCCACTGCACGTCGCCCGGGCCCATGGCGCCGCGGTTGCCGAGACTGTCGCCGTGCTGCACGCTGCCGCTCAGCACGTAGGTGATCGTCTCGATGCCGCGATGCGGGTGCCACGGGAATCCTGCCAGGTAGTCCTCAGGGTGCTCGTTACGGAAGTCATCTAATAGAAGGAAAGGATCGAAGTCGTCCGTATTCCCGAACCCGAACGCGCGGCGCAGTTTGACGCCCGCGCCCTCGAGGGTGGGTTGCGACTGGACGATCCGTTTGATCGGTCGAATGGACATGGGGCTCCTCAGCTCCGGGTACCCAACCGAAACCACGACTCACCGGTCGAAGTTCCCCGGCGCCTAGGCTCCCCAATACTGTAACACGCGCAGCGCGTTGGCCGAGCAGACCTGCTCGGCGATGGCGGCGCCATAGCGCGCCGTCAGGCGCGCCTCGACGGAGGCGAAGGCCGCCGGCGTCTCGAGCCCGGGCAACGTCGGCTTGATGAAGCCGTCCAGATCCGAGCCGAACGCGATTGCGTCGTACGATCCGGTCACATCGTGGATCTTGTCGATGTGACGGCACAGCGTGGCGATGGTATCGTCGAACGTGCTCGGCTGGGACAGGCCGTCCGTCATGTAGTGCTTGCACGCAATGAGGCCAACGACTCCGCGGCGCGCGGCGATCGCCTCGAGTTGCGCGTCGCGCAGGTTGTACTTTAGGTCGCCGAACGCATACGCGCCGTGCGTCGCCACGACCGGCACGCGGCGTTGTGGATCGATCGTGTCCAGGCGATCTAGTGTCTCCGTCATCGCCGGGCCGCTCATGTGGGTCAGATCGATGAGAATCCGCTGCTCCACCATGGCGTCGAGCGCGGCCAGCCCCAGGTTCGACAGGCCTTTCGCGGGCTGGGGAAACAGGAGTTGGTACAACCAGTCCGGCAGGAACGGCAGCGCCGGCGCGTTGGTAGCGATGTCGCGCCAGAAGAGGTGCGCGAGCGTCACATACGCAACGCCGTGACCGGCCAACCGGGCGACGTTGTCGCGCACGCGCTCCGGCGTGTCCCCGAGGTGAAAGCCGCCCTCCACAGCGTGAATCAGCGCGACCTTGCCTTGCGCCCGCGCGGCATCCAGCTGGTTGTGATTCTTCACGACGGCGGCGTCGGCGCCAAAGCGGGCGACGTTGGTCTCGACTGCCGCGAGCTGCGCCTCGAGATCGGCGAAGTAGCTGCCGCGCGGCGGCGCGCCGTATTTCTCGTCCAGATCGATTTCGTCGAACGGCTGGTACAGGACCGACAGGACCACGCCGACGCCGCCCGCTTTGAGATTGGGAATAGTGACGGCGGGCTGTCCCGACTTGGGGTAGTTCGCGAGACGATTCGCGAGGTTCAGAATGAGCGCGCGAATCTTGTCGCCCCATCCCGCCCGGTGATGGTCCGCCATGCGGGCGAGGGTGCTCGCCGCGGAGAGATGCATCGGGTAGTGGGCGTGGAGATCCACGATCATCCGAGCAGCTCCTGGATTGCCCGCGTCGCCGTCATCTTGGCTCCGCGCCGCCCCAGCCGTACGCCGGTCCCCGTCACCACGGAATTCTGCTGGGCCCATTGCTCCTCCAGCAGGAAATCGTCTTCGTCCTGCGACAACTGGTCGTAGTAACGCACGCGCAGCCCGCCGGCGGCGTCGAAGCCCAGCGTCACGAATCCGTTCAGGCCGATTGACTCGCCGTCGATCGGCTGGCCGGGCCGGGCATCGTGCAGCACCAGCGGCACGGCGGGGTCCGCCTCGGGAAACAGCAGCTCGATGGGAATGCCGCCGTGCCCGATGCAGCGTCCGCGGATGTTCTGGTGCTTCGCGTACAACGCCAGACGATGCTCGTGACCCCAGAACCAGATCGCCACACGGTCGAGGAACGGCGTGAGCGGCGGCACGACCTGCGGATAGACATTCTCCTGCTTGAACGCGCTGAACGGCTGGTGGTGGGTCAACAAGATCACGGGCCGCCGGTCGTTGGGATCCGCGAAGACCGTCTGCTCGAGCCACGTGACGCAGGCTGCCGGCAGCTTGGTCGAGTCGTGTTTCAGGTGGAGCGCGATGAGCAGCAGGTCGCCGTCTTTGCTGCAATGGTAGCCCGTGTCGAGCGCTACGATGCGCCACCATCTGTTCTGCAGGCAGAAGTAGCTCGTGGGTTGGCGGTACTCCAGCAGCGCGCGATCGAAGTACCCTTCGCCGCCGCTGTACATCTCGTGATTGCCGTTGAGGACGTACGTGCCGCGAGGCCCTCGCGGCCAACAGTTCTCGGGCAGGAAGAAGTCCGCGAATTCGTCGCTGCGGCCCGCGTAGTAGACGTCGCCCAGGTGGATGGTGACGTCGGGCCGCAGGCGGCCGAGGGCGTCGCCCACGGCGTAGGCGTCGGCGGTGCCCGAGCCCCAGTCGGCGGCGAGGCCGACGGTGCACGGTCCGTCCGGGAGCGGATAGATGCCGGTATTGCCCGGCGGCAGCGGCGGCAGGGGGCGCGTCGGCTTGAAGAGATTGCGCAGCCATTCCCACAACCACGTGAGCTGGGCGCGCATCAGCAGCATGGCGCGGGTGTGGAATTTGTGGCCGCCGGGCGGTGCGGGGGCCGCGCGGCGCGAGCGGTCCATGGCGGAGCGGCGCAGCGAGCCCGGGACGTTGCGCGGGATGCCGAGCAGGTCTTTGCGGTTGGCGCGCTGCGCGCGCGGCGGGTGCGGCGTTGTCATAGCGTCACGGGGTATCGAGCACTTCGCGGACCTTGCGCGCCAGCGTCGCGGGGGTGAACGGTTTCTGGAGATAGTTGAGCCCGGGCTCGAGCATGCCGTGATGGACGATCGCGTCGTCGGTGTACCCCGAGACAAACAGGACCTTCGTCTCGGGGTGGGTTGCGACGAGGCGCCGCGCCAGCTCACGCCCGCTCGCCCCCGGCATCACCACATCGGAGACGAGCAGGTGAATCGGTCCTTGGTGCGCGCTGGCGCTCGCCAGGGCCGCGTCGGCGTTGGCGGCGGCGAGCACGGTGTAGCCGAACTTTTCGAGCACGTTCTGCGCGAGGGGCCGGAGCAGATCGTCGTCTTCGGCCACGAGCACCGTCTCCGTGCCGGCGAGCGTACCGCCTTCCTTGGGACGGGGCGCCACGTCGATGGGCGCGTCCACGCGCGGGAGGTAGACTTTGAAAGTGGCGCCCTGGCCGGGCTCGCTGTACACCCAAACGTAACCACCCGATTGCTTGACGATGCCGTAGACAGTGGACAAGCCCAACCCCGTGCCTTTGCCCTTCTCTTTGGTCGTGAAGAACGGCTCGAAGATGCGGGCGCGCACCCCCGGCGACATGCCCACGCCCGTATCACTCACCGCGAGCATCACGTACGCACCCGGAACGACGGGCTGGTGCGCGTCGGCGTACGCCTCGGTCAACCCGGCATTGACAGTTTCGATCGTAAGCTTACCGCCCGTCGGCATAGCGTCGCGGGCGTTCACCGCGAGGTTCAGGACGACCTGCTCGAGCTGGCCGACGTCGGCCCGCACTTTGCCGGCGTCCGGGGCCAGGGTGACGCGTAGCTCGAGATCCTCCCCAATCACGCGCCGCAGCATTTTCTCGAGATCCTGAACCACGTCGTTGATCTGCAGAACGGTGGGTTGCAGCACTTGCTGGCGGCTGAACGCCAGGAGCTGGCGCGTGAGGCTCGCCGCGCGCCCGGCCGCCTTGAGCACCTCATCGAGGTCCGCGCGCGCCTGGCCCCCGCGCGGGAGATCCTCGATCACCATCTCGACATATCCGAAGATCGCCGTGAGGACGTTGTTGAAGTCGTGGGCGATCCCACCGGCGAGGCGGCCCACGGCCTCCATCTTCTGCGCCTTGAGCAGCTGCTCTTCGGTCTTGCGCAGCTCCGTGATGTCCTCCGCCACGCCAACCATGCGATACACCGCACCGGCCGAGTCGAGCACCGGAAACCTGCGACCGCGCACCCAACGCTCCGAGCCGTCGGGACGCCGTAGGCGAAACACATCTGTCGCCGGCTCGCCCCGCATGATGGCGGATCGACCGGCGAAGAGCTGCGCCCGATCGTCTGGATGAACGGCATCCATCAGGACCTGGGGGTTGGCGTACGCGTCGTCCACGCTCCGACCCCAGATCTCGGCCCACGTCGGGCTGACGTAGAGCGGCCGCCCCGACGGCATCTCGATCACGAAGAACGCCTCGTTAATGTGCTCCGCCAACTGGCGGAACCGCCGCTCACTCGTGCGCAGCGCATCGTCGGCGCGCTTCCGTTCGGTGATGTCCATCATGAGCGCCAGCATGGCGCGGCGGCCCTCGAACTCGACTTGATGCGCGCTCACCTCCACGTCGATCTGCGTACCGTCCTTCTTACGGTGCGTCCAATCCGCGCTCAGCCGGACATCCGCGCGCGACTCGCGCATCGACGCCAGGAATCGGGGCACCTGGTCCGGGGGGCGAATATCCAGCGCCGTCATGCTGAGGAATTCATCCCGCGTATATCCGTACAAGCGGACCGCGGCCTCGTTCACCGCGAGGAAGCGCAATGTCTCCGTGTCCAACACCCAGCTGGCAAGGGGATTGCTTTCGAACAACATGCGGTAGCGGTCCTCGCTGCGGCCCAGCGCGACGCTCGCACCCTGCAACGAGCTCGCCATGTCGTCGAAGGCGTGCCCCAGCGCCGCCACCTCATCACTGCCAGCGCCCGCTCCAAATCGTGCGCTGTAGTCGCCGCGCTCGATTTGCTGGGTCGCGGCGGTGAGACGGCGCAACGGCTGGGTGATCGCCCGGCTCAGCCCCCATGCGCCGACGGCGCCGGCCGCGAGGAGGATCAGGGCCATCAGCGCGATGCGCCGCAAGAAGGCGCCAATGGGTGCGACCACGCGATCCCGCGGCAGCTCGGCGACCAGCACCCACGGCACGGTCACCATCGGTCTTACGAAGGCCACCACGTCTCGATCCGAGCGCCGATATTGCACGACTCCACGGATCGCGCGCAGGTCGGTCGACGGGCCGGCGACCGGCCGAACGAGATCGGTCCAGACATCGTCCGCCGCGTTGCCGACGAGCAACGCGGCATCCGGACCGATCAGCGCCGCGAGTCCCTGGGCGGTGCCCGGCGCCACCGTGACCGACCGCCAGCGCACGAGGTATCCGGCCGTGCGCCCACCGTCGCGGACAGCGCCCATCACCGGGAACAACACCGCGTCGCCGACGCGGCGGAGCGGGCCGAAGACAGCGGGCTGCGGATCGACCGGGCGGAACGCTCGCGCCGCCGCGATGTCGGACGCCGGGATGCTGTGTCCGACCGCGAGCAGACGCTCGCCGGCGGCGTTCCACAGCTCCACCGCCGCGTTAAGGGAGTCAGCCGCAACCGCGCGCAGCGTTGCGACGGCGAGCGCGGGCCCGGTTCGCGGATTGCGGAGGAACACCGGGAGGGAGGGCTGCGCTGCCTCCTGCTGCGCCTCGCGCAAGCGCTGCGGCGCCCCGGCCGTGAGTAACATCACGATCTCGTTGCTCGCCTCGCTCAAGCGCGCCGCGGCAGCCGCGAGCGTGGTGCGGTGCACCTGTTGGTAGGCCACGCCAGCGAGCACCCCCACCACCAGGGCCAGCAGGGCACTGATGAAGAGCGGCAGCTTCACGTCGAGCGACGTGAGGCGAGGCCTGGACCCAGTGATTGGCGACATCGCGGCTTCTGCTTGGTACTAGCGCCTGGCCAACCGGACGCAAGTAGGGCTTGCCTGACAGGCGCAAAAAGAGCCCCACCGCCGGCACCGCGGTGGGGCTCGAACCTCCCTGCGAAACGCCGGTGGCTACTGTGCGCCGCCCTCCATGTGATCGTCGGTGCCGTCGTGATTGTCGTCCTCGAACGTCCGCAGCGACGCGCGGATCGTGTGCTCGATCGCTTCCTGGTTGGCGGGATTCGTGGGATCGAGCACCGCACCGGACGCCGTCTTGAACCACGTCGAGACGTCGACGTTGATCGTGAGGTTATTGGTCCCCGACCCGACCGTCACCGGCGCCGCGAAGTTCATCTCCAGCTCGGCTTCGGTGTTGGACGTAAACGTGAACGGGTGGGTCGCGCCGCCGGAATCGGTGAACACGCCGACGACGTTCACGCTCTCGAACTTGGCGCGCAGGCCAGTGTAGCTCCCGGCCGGCACCAGCCCGTCGAGCACCACCTTGGTGGTCCCATCGAGCGGCAGATTGACCGTCACCGGCCCGACGTCGAGCGCGGCGCAGTCGTGCTCGTCGTTGTTGTCGCCATTGACTGCGTTGGTATCGGACCCTGCGTGTGCGGTGTCGGCGGCTTCCCCGCTGTCGGCTGCTTCGGCGCTGTCGTGCGCCTCGGAAGAGTCAGCGCTGTGTTCGTCGCCTTCGGTGCCGGCGCAGGCCGCGCCTTTGAGCCCGGCAGGCGGTGAAGAGCAGGACGGCGGGAGCGGCAAATAGGGCAAGACGACTGGTATGCATGACGACCTCCAGAAGCCGATGACGGTGATCGCGGGACTAGAATACTACACGCGCAACGGTGGCTTCGGCTCTCGTCACCTCGGACTGCCACGTCATCAGGCCGTCGTGCGACCCGACGACGGGTGAGGAGCATCACAAGATGGCGGGCCTCGCTTCCCGGTGCGCCATACCTCGACCCTGAAGAGTCCTGCGACCCACCCTCGGTAACGCTCAGGGAGCCCGGCCCAGACGATCCGCGACGTTGCGATTCCAGGACGGCCCGCGTTCCGGGCCGTCCTTCCTCATCTCAGCGATAGCCGGCGGCCTGGAGCTCGAAGAGATGCGCGTAGCGGCCCTGCGCCTTGATCAGCTCGTCGTGCGTCCCCAGCTCCGTGATGCGCCCGTCTGCGACGACCGCGATGCGGTCGGCGATGCGCACCGTCGAGAAGCGGTGCGAGATCACGATGCCGATGCGTCCCCGCAGACTCGCCTTGAGCTCGGCAAAAATGGCGGCCTCCGCCTCCGGGTCGAGCGACGACGTGGGCTCATCCAGGATCCAGATGTCGGCGTTGCGATACATGATGCGGGCCAGCGCCAGGCGCTGCCATTCGCCGCCCGACAGGTCGTGCCCGCCTTCGAACAGCCGGCCCACCTTGGAATCGAGCCCCTTGGGCATCTTGTTCACCAGCCACTCGCTGCGTGAGTCGCGCAGTGCCTGCAGCACCTTGCGGTCGTCGGGCGTGCCGTCGGGCCGCCCCATGACGACGTTTTCGCGCACCGACAGCTCGTAGGTGGCATAGTCCTGAAACAGCACGCCGATGCGGTTGCGCAGGTCTTCGGGATCGATGTCGCGCACGTCCAGGCCGCCGATGCGCACCACGCCGCGGTTCACGTCGTAGAACCGCAGCAACAACTTGACCAGCGTGCTCTTCCCCGCCCCGTTGTCGCCGACGAGCGCCATCAGCTCGCCCGGCTTGATGCGCAAGCTCAGACCCGCCACCGCGGGCTCGGTACCGCCGGGATAGGAGAACGTGACGTCGTCGAACTCGATCCCCCCGATGGGCGCACGCGGCGCCGCCCGCGGCGCGGCGGGCACGGGCAACAGCGGCGGGATGGCGAGGAAGGAGAAGTAGTCGTCCAGGAACGTGGTGTGCTGGTCCACGGCCACGAACGTGCTCGAAATATTGGCGAGCGTCCCGGAGACCGACGTGAACGCGCCGATCACCAGCACGACGCCGCCGGGACTGATGCCGCCGGCCGAGCCGCGGGCGGCGACGAACAGATACGCGAGGGCGAGCGCCGTCCCGGTCACGAGGCCCGTCAGCATCGACATGTTGGCGCCCGAGCGCAGCATCTTCACACGCTTGGCGTAGAGACTCTCGGAGAGCTGGCGGTGGCGGCCGAGCAGGTAGTCGGCCAGGACGTACGCGCGGATTTCTTTATTGGTGCGCGGCTGGACGAGGAGGTCGCCGAGATATTGCCGCTCGCGCTCTTCCGGCGTCTCCTTGTAGTAGTACTCGTACAGCCGAGCGGTCACGCGGCGCTCGAGCGCGAGCGACAGCACCGCCGCGCCCAATGCCAGGACCACCAGCACCCAGTGCAGGCTCGCCAACAGCCCCGCCATCAGGATGATCGTCACGATGTTGCCCGACAACCCCAGGATCGACCAGGTGAGGTCGCCCGGCCGCCACGATACGTCCCGTTTGGCGCGCGCCAGGCGATCGTGCCAATCGGAATTGTCGAAGTGCCCCATGTCGAGCTTCGACGCCTTGGCGAGCAAGCGCCGCTCGGCCTCGAGCTCCACGCGCCGCACGAACAACTGGCGGCCGTAGCCGGCGTAGGCGCCGAGCGCGCGCTGCACGCCGGTGGCGAGCCACAGGCCGGCGATAGTGGGGATCATGTCGCGCAGCGTGAGCGATTGCGCCCGCGCCAGCGCGATTTGGTTGACGAGGCGCGCGCCCAGGAAGACGAGAATCGGCGTGAGCGTGGCGCCCACGATGCCCAGCACGGAATAGCGGATCAGCGCCTTGGGCGACGCCGCCCAGGCGAGCTCCATGCCCTGCCGCAGGTTCTTCCAGACGCGGCGGGCGCGGTTATCCAGTGGTGCGGTTGCCTCAGCTTCCAGGGTGGTACTCCCGCTCGGTATGCCCCACGAGCTGGGGGCGGTAGAAGTACACCACGCGCAGATTGCCCGCGGCGTAACGTGCCGCTTGGTCGGTGAAGTGCGGTGAGCGCGGATCGCCGCTCTCGCCGCCCGCCGTCACCGCCCGGGCGCGCACGCTGTCGCCGAACTCTACCACCGCCAGGAAGCTGTTGCCGCTCGACCCATACCATTTCTTGGTGTTGGTGTAGGGCCGCGCGCCGAAGGCCGCGAGCGAGCCCCACAGCGACCCTGTGAAGGGCACCGGGATGCTGGGACCGGCGTCGTCGAAGCGCGGGGCGATGTCGTCGTTGATCCGTTGAAAGCGATTGATGTCGCCCCAGGGCGTCTGCCACGTGCCGTAGTCCGCGCTCAGCAGGTCGCAGGCCGCCGCCAACGCGCCGAGGAGCTCGGCGGGTGTCGCGCGTTCGGTCGCGTACCTCAGCGTGGACATCCCCGCATCCCGCGCCTCGGGCGCCACGCGGCGCAGCACCTCCTGCCCCCAGAAGACGGCAAGGGACGTGGGCACGGAGGTCGCGCTCCAGCGATCGTCCCAGGCGCGCAACGCTGCGATCTGGTCCTTGAACCGCGTCTTGACCGAGTCCGGCGCATGGTCATAGGCCTGCATGAGCGGCGGCAGCAGGCGCTCGAACGCGGGCAGATAACTGTCGAACGCCGCCGCCACGAGCGCGTCCGGGGTGAAGTCTTTCTTGTCCGCCAGCACGCGCAGCGCGTGGTAGCCGCGCGGCGTCTCCTCCGTCCCGGTCTCGACATACGCCGGGAAACTGCCCCGCTTGGGACTGGCCCACCCCGCTGCGGACCACGGCCAGTTGTTCGAGTTGTAGAGCCAGCCGCTCGCGGGATTCAACAGCCCGGGCGTTTCGTCGATCGACAAGAGCCCGTGATAATCGGTCGCGGGGTTGCTGCCGTCCACCGGTTTGGTCCAGTCGAACGTCGTGTCGCGCCGCGGGATGTAGTTGGAGTGGAAGTAGGCGATGTTCCCCGAAGCGTCCGCGAAGATGGTGTTGTTGGACGAATTGCTGTGCAGGTCCATGCTCTTTCGGAACGCCGCGTAGTCCTTGGCTTTGGTGCGCGAGTAGGACTGGATCAAGGCGTTCACGGGATTCTGCATCAGGCTGACGCTCACCCATTGATCGCCCTGCTTGCGGACGACAGGTCCATGACGCGTGGAGTAGACCGTGAACGTTCGGCGCGCCATGCCGCTATCGCTGCGGTACGGCACCACAACGGTTCGGACGGTGACGGGAAGGTCCTGGGAACCGTGGCGGTAAGTGTAGCGTCCGCCCTGTGCGCTGACCGTCTCGAGGAACTCGTCGACGTTGTCCACGCCGCTCGACGTGTGCATCCAACCGGCCGTGGCATTGAACCCCTGGTAGATGAAGATCTGCCCCCAGGTGACGGCGCCGTAGGCGTCGAGTCCTGCGTCGCTCACCATCTGCAGCTCGGAGCGGAAGTAGAACGACGTGTGAGGATTGATCCACAAGAGCGCGTGATGATGGAGCGTGTTCGACGGCGCAATGGCGATGCCGTTGGAGCCCCCGGGCTCAGCGACCGGATCGTCGTCGTCGCTGCCCCCGCTCGCCTGCGGGAGCGCGCCGGAGCCGTAGAACACGCGCAGGTCGCGCGTGCTGATGCGCTCGATGTCGCCGCCGATGCTGCCTTCCGTGAACGACAGCGCCATCCACGGCTCGAAGCGCGTGATGACGCGCGGCTTCACCTCAGGGTGCTTGGAGAGATAGAAGTTCAGTCCGTCGGCCCACGCGTTCATCAGTTGCTGCAGCCAGACGGGGCTCTTGGCGTACCGCGCTTTGAGCGTGTCGGGATCGATGAACAGCTTCTGGCGCAGGTCCTGATAGACGGCCTGCTCGCCCTCGGCTTCGGCGAGCCGGCCCAGCGAGTTCAAGTAGTTGGTCTCGACGCGATTGAAGTCGTCCTCGGCCTGCGCGTAGATCATCCCGAACACGGCGTCGGCGTCGGACTTGCCGTACACGTGGGCGATGCCCCAGTCGTCCCGGATGATCGTGACGTTCTGGGCCTGCTGCGCCCAGCGGGCGGCGTCCTGGGCGCGGGCACTGCCCGCGGCGGCGTAGATGATGATGGCGACGCCGAGTGCGATCCTACGCATTGGGACCTCGCCGCGCCTGGGCGTTCTGGGTGCGGGCGACGGACACGTAGATCGCCGCGTCCCAGGCGTTATGGATGCCGATATAGAGAAGGAAGAGGATCGCGCCGGCCACCACCACGAGCGCCAACCCCGGCCGCCACCACACCCCGGCGGCGCCGAGGAACAGGAAGAGGTACGCCAGCAACGGCATACCCACGTGCCACAGCCAGTCGTCCCCAACCGGCTTGTACACGGTCTGGCGGCGCATCTGCAGCAGCACCCAGCGGGTGAAACCCAGGCCGGCGACGCCGCAAGCCCCCAGGCTGACGCTGAGCGTCAGCATGGTGTGGCCCGGCGTGGCGAGCAGCGCCGCGGCCGACGATCCGACGATGATGTAGAAGTTGTCCCAGCCGGCAAGCGCGGGCATGACCGCTCCATTCGGGGAATGCCGGGAAACTTGTGCTGGGGATGAATCCGGGGCCAGTATTCTCCCATGTCACGCGCCTTCGTCAAGGAGGACGCCGGGGGCCCAGAGAAACGCTACTACCTGCCCCCGCGCGACGACCCGGGGTACGACGCCGCCGCGGCGGCGGCGCTGATCGAAGGCGCCGACGTCGGCGACTCATATTCGGCCGAGCTCGCGACCGGGTATCAGTGGGGCGAGCCGAAACTGCGGCCGCACGTCGAGCGTATCCTGGCGACGGCGCGGGCGGAGAGGAATGAGCGACTCGAGCAGCTGGCCGAGCGATTCCTTCGGGCGTAAGCTGCGTGGCTTCGGAC
>WNFF01017871.1_pt1 | contig 12928 bp, 8 predicted proteins | sample 5400441 | NCBI WGS metagenome assembly WNFF01 (sample SAMN13153345, study PRJNA577476) | soil metagenome | isolation source: 120 cm saprolite under Douglas fir tree site 2 hole 3 replicate 1 | place: USA:California | collected 2015-04-18
TTCCGGCGCAATCGCGAGAGCGGATTCGACGCTGGGCTGACGGCCCTGCCCGAGTACTTCCGTGCCGCGGACGTACCCGCAACAGTGTCTGCCAGCGCCCCCACGCGGGCTCCCTGGGACGCATTCAACAGCAATATCTACGCACCCTTTGGATTTACTGCGAACGTTACGTCTGACCCGCCGTTCGGGAGCAGCATTTACCACGCGGGTTCCATAAGCTTCACGCAGCGTTCGCGGATGGGACTGACGTTCAACGCCAACTATACCTATGCTCATACGTTGGACAATTCCACGAACGAGTTCTTCACCAGCCTTTTGAATCCTCGGCGGGGCCAGGACACCAACCGCATATCGCAGGATTGGGGCAACTCGGATCTGGATGTCCGGCACAAAGTGGCTCTCTCCTGGACCTACCAGGTGCCGAACGTCAAGAGTGACAATAGGTTAGTCAAGGGCCTGGTTAACGGATTTCAAATTGGATCCGTTTTCCTTGCTCAAACAGGGCAGCCGGTCACTTTGCAATCTGGTTCGGACGCCAACGCTAATGGCGACTCTGCCGGCGACCGCTTGATGTTTAATCAATTCGGAACGAACCCCATCGGTGGCTCGGGAGTGAACCGTGTATGCGCTCCGGCGGGTGGAGGGGCCACAGTGGTCGCAGCCGCGTGCCCGTCAGGCGACAACACGGTTGGCTACGTGGCGAAAGACTCGACGGCAAGGTATGTCGTTGCCGGGAAGGGAGTCGTGACAAACGTGGGCCGCAACAGCCTTACAACGCCCGGGTTTGGCGTACTCAACATGTCCGTGGGAAAGAACTTCCACTTTACCGAGGGCAAGTACCTGCAGGCGAGAGCGGACGTGTTTAACATTCTCAACCACGCCAACTACGCCCTGAGCAATGGAAACGTCTTCAGCACTGCAGGCGTGACCACGGCGACAACAACGCAGGGCTACGTTCTGCCGACGGATCCTAACTTCCTGCATCCTTCCGCTTTCTTCAGCGGCGGGATTCGGTCCATGACGCTCGGCCTGAAGTTCGTGTTCTAAACTTCAGTTCGAGCCGTACTCTCCGGGAGGTGCTCTTCGAGCACCTCCCGTTTTTTTTCCGCGGTGCAGATCTCGGAAGCCTTGACAAGGTGTGCTCCGGCCAGATAAACCTCTTCCCTGCCATGCACAAACAAAATGAGGATCACTGTTACCGACCTTCGCGACGCCAGCTTCTGACAGGGGCTGCGGCTGCCTCCGCGCTAGCGCTGGGGCCCGCCGCAAACGCCACGGATGAGGACGGAGCGGGAGGACTGCCGCAAGCGTTTGCAGGACTGAAGCCCCTGGGAGGACGGGTGCGTCCGATTACGCCCGATGAATTTCGAGGGCGGCTGCTGCAGGCGCAAAAACTGATGACCGAGATGGCGCCGAGCTACGATGCTCTGTTTGTTGCTCCCGGAACGTCGCTCTATTACTTCACGGGCATTCGCTGGGGAGGCAGCGAACGGCTGCTGGCACTCGTGTTGCCACGTAGGGGCGATCCTATCGTGGTCGTACCCGCGTTCGAGGAAGGGCGCATGCGCGAGAAGCTGACTTTCGCGGCGGAAGTGCACGCCTGGCAAGAAGATGAAAGCCCGACGAAAATCGCGGCGGCGGCTTTGGCGGACAGGGGGATTCGAACGGGGCGGATCGGAGTCGAGGAGACGGCAGCATATACGTTTTTCGACCATCTGCGCGCAGCGGGCCCGGGATTCGAATGGGTTTCGGCCGATCCGGTGACGATTGCGTGCCGGGGACGGAAATCAGGTCACGAGCTCGAGCTGATGCGGCTGGCTTGTGAGGCGACGTTCGATGTTTTTAGGGCAGTGTTTGCTTCGTTAAAAGAAGGGATGTCTCAGGACGACATCGGCAAGCTGGTCGAAGGCGGTTTCTCGAAGATGGGTTTGCGCGGAGGGGCGCTGGTTTTGCTGGGGGCCTCCGCGGCTTTGCCGCATGGAACGATCAAGCCGCAAAAATTGAAAGAGGGCGACGTGGTGCTGATCGATGGGGGGTGCGGAGTGGACGGGTACGCTTCAGACGTCACGCGGACGGGAGTTCTGGGAAAGCCGCCGGAGAACGTGGCGCGCGTTTACGAGATCGTCCGGAAGGCGCAGGATGCTGCGCTAGATGCGGCGCGTGCCGGAAGGCTTTCTGGGACGGTCGATGACGCGGCTCGCAAGATTGTGACGGCTGGAGGGTACGGCCCGGAATACAAGTATTTCACCCACCGGCTGGGGCACGGGATTGGGTTGGATGGCCATGAGCATCCATATCTGGTACGCGGAAGCAAGACGGTGCTGGAGCCGGGGATGACATTTTCGAATGAGCCGGGGATCTATATTCCAGGGGAGTTCGGAATGCGTTGTGAAGACGACATGGTCATTGCGGCAGACGGGCCGGCGCAGCTGTTGACGCCGGGGTTTCCCGTTTCTTTGGAGAAGCCGTTGGGGTAAGTGCAGTTGTAGGCTGTTGGTTATTAGTTTTTCAGTTCTACGTTTTCGGAAAACCGAGCCTGTGTAAGTGGCCTCGTCCCTGTACTTCTGTATTTCTCCCGGCAAACGCATCGATTCGGTTCGTGACTACGCGCTATTGCCGTTGAGCGCGGCGCAGAATTCGACGATGCGCTGCTCGGCCCAGAAGCGCTCGGTTCCGGAGTGTCTTGAAATGAAGCCGCAATGGCCGCCATGCTGCGGAGCGACAAACTGGATGACGGGATTTTCACTGATCTTTGCAGCTAAGAAGGATGCATAAGGGACGAAGGGGTCATTCTGCGCGGTGATCATGAGCGTGGGCACGCGGATTTGCGCGGCGACGCGTTTCGCGCCGACGTTTTCGTAATAATCCTGGGCGTCGCGATAGCCGAACTGTGGGGCCGTGATGACGTCGTCAAACTGACGGACGGTTCGGACCGGTCCGAGGCCGGAGAGCGGGTAGCGCTCCGGAAATAGTTTGTGTTTTCTCCGGTAGCGGGACATGAGGCCCTTCACGAAGCGTCGCTGATAGGGATAGTTGTCCAAGCGCTCAAGCGCGTCGGCGCAAGCCGCAAGATCGAGGGCCGGACATACCGCACAGACGCCGCGCAGCGCTTTCGGCACGGCGGTGCCAAACTCGCCCGCCATCTTGGTCACGAGGTTTCCGCCCATAGAATAGCCGGCGAAGAACACTTGCTCGAAACCGTCGCTGCCTGACAGTTCCTCGAAAACTCCGCGGTAATCCCCGCTCATTCCGGAGTTGTACAAAGTGGGCGTCAATGCTTCGGTGCCGCCGCAATTCCGCTGGTTCATGCGGACGACGTGGAAACCGCGGTGGAAAGCCTTCTCGGCGATCCCTCGGACGTAATTTCCATCGCTGGAACCTTCGAGCCCATGAACGATGACGATGACCGGCCAATCCTTGCGCTTGCCGGTTTGCCAGTGGCAATGAGCGAGCAAGCGGGATTCCGGATCAACCTGAAACAATCGAGCTTCGGCAGGCGGGATATCGAATCGCCGGGGCACAAAAGCCGAGACCATGGTCATGACGTGGCCGTTTTTTAGGAGCGGATGCGGCTCGAAGGGACGAGTGTGGAATTCCACAGAAAGACTGTATTTCACGAAGGAGGTGTACACAAGCCGAAGCCGACACAACATGGGTGAGCCAGTCGCGGTCCGAGATTTGCAGCCCCTCCCGTTCGACAGCAGTCATGGACGCGACTGGCGAAGAGCGAATATGGGTTGCTTTGCTCCAATCGATCCGTAGAGGCGAATGGCCGCCTCCCCCCCGCCTATGGTTTTCTGTACACCTGAGCTGACTCGCTCCGGAAATTCATCTAAACGACGGCTAAACGTCTAAATATATTCTGCATTATCAGTAATTTACATAAACTCAATGTTGGCACGGAAATTGCCACCAATTGATTAGCAGACAATCGTTTGCGCTCAATTTCAGGGAGTTGAGTGCGATTTATGGATCGTTTGGCTAGAGCCATTTTCAATAGCACTTCCCATTTATCAAGGCAAGGCAGAGAACCCTTCCGATGGTTGCGTGGGAAGGTATCGCAGGTTTGTAGGGTACCTGGGGTCCGCCGGGGTTACCGGTCGCAGTGAAATGAGAGAGCGATGGCAGCTTGCTGCATCGAGGAGAGATAGAAAGAAAATGAGACGACTTGCATATTTACTGTTCGTTGCGGTTGTATTTCTTAGTCTGGGCAGCGGCAACGCGTTCGCCCAGGCAAACGCGAGCGCTGCCCTTCAGGGCACCATCACGGATCAGTCTGACGCTGCCATCAAAGGTGGGAAGGTGGCGATTACGAGCAGGGATCAGGGCTGGACGCGCAGCGCGGACACCAGTGAGGCAGGTTTTTACAGGTTCGAGTTGCCCGCGGGGATTTACAGCATCAAAGTGAATGCTTCTGGTTTTACTACTGCGGAGGCCAAGGAAGTTGTGCTGCAGGTTGGCTCGACAACGACACAGAACTTCACGCTCAAACCCGGCTCGGTGTCCGAGATCGTAGAAGTTACCAGTGCTGTGCCTCTGGTGGACCAGCAGAAGATGGACGTCAGCACGAACATCACGCCGCAGCAGATTCAGGAATTGCCGCTGATCGGCCGCGATATCGCCGACCTTGCGTATCTCTCACCTGGCGTGAAATCGGCGGACTCTTACGACCCCACGAAGAACCGCTACTCGATCTTGTCGGTAAATGGGCAGGGCGGCCGCAACGTCAACGTGACCGTCAACGGTGTAGACAACAAGGACAACACAGTGGGTGGGCCCGTCATGCAGCTTCCTGCAGAAGCGGTGCAAGAGTTCCAGATCTCTACGCAGCGCTTCTCGGCAGTCAATGGCCGGTCCGAAGGCGCTGCCATCAACGTGATTACAAAATCCGGGACGAACAACTACCATGGTTCAGCGTTCGGATTCTTCCGCGATCAGGCGCTCAATGCGGCCCAGAAGATTCCCGATCCAGGGAATCCGGCCAAGCCGTTTAGTTATGTGACTCCCACGTATTCGCGCCAGTGGTTTGGCGGTTCCGTCGGCGGGCCAATCAAGAAAGATAAGCTGTTCACCTTCTTCGCCATTGAGCGCCAGCGCGAGCCGACACCTTCGATCGTCGAGGAGCCCACGGCGCTCACGCAACTCAACCTGGTGACTTCACTGGGGGCAAAGCCGTCAGCCACGATCCCCACGCCGTTCTACGAGAACCGCATTGCCGGGCGCATGGACTGGACCATCAACAACAAACACACTGCCTATCTGTCGGTTGCCACGCAGGCCAATAATAGCCTCAACGACCAGAGCGGCGGCAGCTTCGACCTGACGGAAGGCAACTTCACCAAGAACCACCTGCAGATTGCCAACCTCACCCTCAACTCCACGTTCTCGTCTACCCTGTTAAACCAATTTACTGCCGGGTGGCAGTATTGGAACAACTTGATTGACAGTGACACGCGGACCCCGCTTATCACCTTTCCCAGCGCGCAATTCGGCACCAACACCAACATTCCGCAGGAGTCCATCCAGCGCAAGTGGCAGCTCAAAGACGACCTGAGCAAAATAGTCGGCAAACACACCTTCAGCGCCGGATTTGACTACATCTACACGCCGTTCATGGGCGGATTTTTCGAGTTCAACCCGACCCTCGAGATTGACTTTAAAAAGAATCCAAGCTGTATACTCGGCGTCGCGCCAGACACGACAACGGCCGGGTGCGGCGCGGGCACTTTCCCGAATGGCTTTGCAACTGCAGGCGCCGTCAACTCGATGAGCATCGCGGTCGGCGATCCCCACTTCATCATCAAGGATGCGAAGCAACTCGGATTGTACTTCCAGGATGACTGGAAAATGACCCGCCGCTTGACCGTGAACCTTGGGATTCGTTGGGACAAGGATTACGATTTTGTCGGAGGATCGGACATTGCCAATAGCCTTCAGCCCGCGCGTGGGGCTCGCTTATGATCTGACCGGCCACGGAATCCACGTCCTCCGTGCGGGTTTCGGAATATACTACGGCAATACCTTCCAGAACATTCCCTTGTTCATGGAGCAGCAGAGCAACGCAACCATCTTCCAGACGGCGTTCGCGATCAGCGGCAACGATCCCGTGCCAGGCACGGGCGTTACGTTGAATAATTGGCGTTATGGCGTGGATGCCATGCCAACCATTCCGCCTCCATCTGGCACCCTGAGCTCCGGCGCCACGGGCCGCATCATGGACCCGAAGTATCGCAACCCGGTCACGGAGGAATGGAACGGTGGTTATACCTGGTCGATTACCTCAAAATCGGTAATCGAAGCGGAATACGTCCACGTGCTCAGTCTGCACGAGAACAAAACCATCAACGTCGATCCAAGGATTCCCGTTACTCCCAACAACATCACGACTCTAAGTCGAAACAGGCAACCTGGCGGCTTCTTCCAGCCGCTCGATGCCGCGTTCGCGTCGGCCGGCGTGCCCGTGCTCGGCAGCGTTCGCAGCGAGGAATCTATCGGGCGCTCGCGCTACGATGGTATGAACATCAGCTATCGTCAGCGCGGATTCCATAAAGTCGATCTGATCGCGAATTACACGCTGGCCCGTGCCGTGGGCTATAATGAAGACGGTGGTTCGTTCCGCAACTATCCGCGAGACCCGCGGAACCCGTTCTCGCCGTTTGAATTCGGGCCGGCATTTAACGACGAGCGCCACCACGTCACCATTGCAGGCACGCTGAACCTGCCGTGGGCAATGGCGTTTTCTCCGATCCTGCAAGCAGGCTCGGCGCGACCTTATAACCCGATCTCGTCGTCCAACATGCTGAACCTGAGCGGCGGTAGCTCCGCCGGCGCGCTCCTCGTGCTGAACAGCGATCCGACGAATCTAGTTGCTACGAGTTCGATGTCGGGCTTGGCGCAAGCGCAGTGCTACTACTCGGGTAACTGCCATGTGTCTCCTTATGACGGCGTGCGTGGCGACCCATACTTCAACATGGACGTCCGCCTTGCCAAGAACATCAAGCTGGGCGAGGCGCGCAACCTGCAGCTCGCGTTCCAAGGGTTCAACCTCTTCAACCACGCCAATTACGGCAATAACTTCGACAATGTAGTCGATTCCAGTACATTCGGTAAGGCTGTCGGGTTCATCAATCCCACGAGCAGCACACTGCCGCGGGCGTTCACGGCCGAGTTCGGCGCCCGCTTCACCTTCTAAGCGGACAGCCTAACCGAAACAAACAATTAACACCGGGGCTGACTCGATTGAGTCAGCCCCGTTTTACTTGCGGGGAACCCACGATTTCGCAAGGGGATACGATGTGAGTAGGGCTCTTCCATTTTTCCGGTCAACTTGACCGGAATCGGGTTGGCGCTTAGAATTGAAGATTCACGGTGATTCATTTTTTCAATTTGATGAAGTTATCTGACGGCCCAGCGGGCACCCGCTGGGCTGCGCTGCTTTAGGGCGGCAGTTTCGGCGCTGGCAATCTTTTTACGTGAGGCTGGAATGATGGACAGTACGATTACCGAGGGTCTTACTTTTGACGACGTTCTGCTTTTGCCGGGGCGGTCGGCCGTTCTGCCTACCGAGGTGGACACCACCACGCATTTCGCACGCAAGCTGACAGTGAACATCCCGCTGGCGTCGGCGGCGATGGACACAGTGACAGAGTCGCGGCTGGCCATCGCCATCGCGCGGCAGGGCGGTATCGGACTGGTGCACCGCAACATGCCGATTGACCGGCAAGGCGAGGAAGTGGACCGGGTGAAGCGCTCGGAAAGCGGGATGATCGTCGACCCGGTGACGATTTCGCCGGACATCACGCTGCGGCAGGCGCTGGAAATCATGAACAAATACAAGATTTCCGGCTTGCCGGTGACGCGCGGTTCACGGCTGACGGGAATCCTGACCAACCGGGACCTGCGATTTGAGAAGAATCACGCCCAACTGGTCGGTTCAGTGATGACGAAAGACAACCTGGTGACCGTGCCGGTGGGCACGACGCTGGAAGAAGCCGAACGCATCCTGCACGCCGCCGTAGGAGCGACGGGCGATTTCCTGGAGCGAGCGGTGGAAATGTCGAAAGCAAAAGCGGATGTGCTGGCCATTGACACGGCCCACGGGCACTCCGAGCGAGTAATGGAAGCGATCAAGGCCATCCGGCAACGGCTGCCGGAAATGCAGCTGGTGGCAGGCAACGTGGCGACCTATGAAGGCGCGAAGGAATTGATTTCGCTTGGGATTGACGGGCTGAAAGTAGGCATCGGACCTGGCTCCATCTGCACGACGCGGGTGGTTACCGGAGCGGGCGTTCCGCAACTTACGGCGATTATGGAGGCGGCGAGGGCTGCGAAAGGCACGGACGTGGCCATCATTGCCGACGGCGGGATCAAGTATTCGGGCGACATTTCGAAAGCGCTGGCGGCGGGCGCTTCTTGCGTGATGATTGGAAGCCTTTTTGCCGGGACAGAAGAGTCGCCGGGAGAAACGATTCTCTATCAAGGCCGAACGTTCAAATCTTATCGCGGGATGGGTTCGACCGGAGCGATGGAGGCGGGCTCTGACCGTTATGCGGTGGTTCAGGATTCCGGGGAACGGAGTAAGTCTGTTCCGGAAGGCGTGGAAGGCCGCGTACCGTATAAGGGTTCGCTGGGCGCGCTGACGGACCAGCTCGTTGGCGGATTGAAGAGCGGCATGGGTTACGTAGGAGCTGCCACCTTGAAGGAATTCAGGGAGAAGGGCAGGTTTGTGAGAGTGACCGCCGCGGGATTGCGCGAGAGCCACGTGCATGACGTGATCATTACAAAAGAAGCGCCGAACTATCGAATGGAATAGGGAGAATGGAATAGAGCGCATGGCACCGGGCGCGTGCCCTTGTGGAAAGAAAGAGACCGAAGGAGACGATTCTTAGTGTCAGAAATCCAGCCGTGGCGTAATCCGCGCCCTGCCCCTCACTTGCCGGAGATTCAAGCTCGATTGCGGCCGCCACGCGTGCCGGCGCGGCTGCGCGCGTGGTGGCCTGCGCTCTTGTGGGCAGGCGTCATCTTCTCAACGTCCACGGACACGTTTTCCGCGGAGCACACCGGCGCAGTGCTCGAACGCATACTGCACTGGCTCGTTCCCTCGATAACGGAAGAGCGGTTTTTGACGATCCACCACTTCATTCGAAAGACCGCGCACTTCACGGAATACTTTGTGTTTTGCCTGTTGCTGTATCGCGGCGTGCGCGGCGACCGCAAAGGATGGCGCTGGACTTGGGGACTGACGGCGCTGTTCTGCGCGGCCGGCTATTCGGTGCTGGATGAAATCCACCAGGCCTTCGTCGCCAGCCGAACCGCCTCACCGTACGATTCCCTGCTGGACTCGATCGGTGCTTTTGCCGCTCTCGGGGTGCTTTGGGTGTGGTTCCGCCTGCGGAACCGGCCGGCCACGCTCTCACAGTGAGGGGCAACCTTACGTTTCTATTAACCATGTGACTGGCGGCTGGTATAGTACCTGCGTGAATGCCATACAAACTGAAGCCTTGACCAAGCGGTTCGGCCGTGTAAATGCTCTGGATGGACTTGACTTTGGCGTTCCGCAAGGAGCGGTGCATGCGCTTGTCGGTCCCAATGGGGCAGGAAAAACAACACTCATCAAGATCCTGATGAACATTTTCCGGGCTTCGAGCGGCAATGCCACAGTCCTTGGAGTGAACTCAAGAAAGGTCTCCGGCAAGGTTTTCGCATCAATCGGATATGTCTCGGAAAATCAGCAACTGCCGGGATGGATGCGCGTTGGCTCCTTCCTGGCCTATCTCCGGCCTTTTTATCCGACGTGGGACAATCAGTTCGAGTCACAACTCGTCCAGAGCCTTGACCTGCCTCTCGATCGCAAACTGAAACAACTCTCTCGCGGGATGCGGATGAAGGCCGCTCTTGCCAGCGCTCTTGCCTTTCGGCCGAAACTGATCGTCTTGGATGAACCGTTCAGTGGCCTTGATCCCATGGTTCGCGACGAGCTGGGCAAAGCGCTGCTTGAACGCGCCGCGGACTCAACGGTTTTTCTCTCCTCGCACGACCTGGCCGAAATCGAGGGCTTTGCAACCCATATCGCGTATTTGGATTGCGGCCGCTTGCTATTGTCTGAGGAGATGCCTTCGCTCAGCGCGCGTTTTCGCGATGTGTGGCATCACATAAACGCGTCAGGCTCGATGGTCCGATTCGTTGATTCAGCGTTCAACCAGGAAACCATTCAAACGGAGATTTCGCAGCGGTACGGGGTGGTAAAGAATGTGACGTTTTCGCAGATGTCTTTGCGCGCGATTTTCCTAGCTCTCGCCAAGGGCAGCCGGAAAGCATCATAAAACAAAGCCGAGCATGAAACAGATCCTTCACATCTTCAGGAAAGATGCGCTGCATCACTGGCCTGAGATCCTCATTTCGCTGGCGCTGCTAGTCGTTTACGCAACCTTACAACCTCGAACTTGGACCGAGCAACGGTACAATCGTGAGTTTCTGGACACTTTCATCCACTACCTGCCAGGAATTCTAATTCTGTCTTGGGTTTTCCTTATTGTGCGGATTGTTCAGGGAGAGACTCTCGTCGGCGATCGCCAGTTTTGGATCACTCGTCCGTACGAGTGGCGCAAACTGTTGGCCGCCAAGTTGCTGTCTGTTCTCGTCTTTTTCCATTTACCTCTTTTCATTGTGCAGATCGGGTTGCTTTACGTAGGCAAATTCCCAGTCATGTCTTCAATCTCTGGTCTACTGTGCGTTCACGCCTTATTTGTCTTCGCGCTCGTCCTTCCCTCCTTAACAATCGGCAGCGTCACGTCTGGGATTGGTCAAGCAGCGCTTGTCCTTCTGATCGTCTTTGTGGTGTTGGTTGGATTTGCCTACCTCTCCACCGTGCTACCAGACTCTGACGTGGGGATAGACAGCCCGGACATCGCTTTCGCGCTCATCTACGGGTCCACCTGTGTGGCGGTCGTTTTGATCCAGTTCAACTACCGCAAGACGCTGGCCGCGCGGCTTATCATCGGCGCATCGGCAGTGGCGATGATTACGGCCGGCATAGTTTGGCCCTTACTTTTCTCTGCTACAGACTTATTTCCCCCGGCTAAACCGAGCGCTCCGCTGCCTGCTCAGTTTTCCCTCGATCAAAACCTTACATTCAGCGGTTCGGATGGCGAACAGTTTAGATTTTATCGCAACGACGTGGAGCTAGAATTTCCAATTCAAATCAGCGGCCTTGCCGCCAAAACGCTTGCTCAGCTTCGTGCTGCCAAGCTGGATCTGGATTTGCCGAACGGGGATCACTGGACATCGCATTGGCAGTCCGTCTACCACAACATTTCTTTTGGCCGTACCCGAGATTGGCCCGACATCAAAATGAAACGCTCGGTTTTTGACCGCTTTCGGAGGTCAGCACTGCGCGCTCGCTTGACCCTCGGATTCAATGTCTACGAACTGGGAACGATTGGACAGACCGTAATAGCGGCGGACCGGATCAACTACCCCGGCGGTGGCCGGTGCCTAAACGAAATCACACGTGATTATTTAAGATGTTTTTCGGCGATCAAACAACCAGGACCCTTGTTCATTGCGGCAGATCTTCCAAATTCATCTTGCGCTGTTTCTAAAATTGCCAGTTCGGAAGGCTGGTCCTCTACTCCAGCATCGTTCGTAGAGTTTTCAGGTGATTCAACTCCCGACCTTCAACTTAGTCCTATCAATGACTTCAACGTGTCCCTCACTCGACAAAATGCTTATGAAAACAGCTCCTCGAGTCTTCCCATCTGCGCTGGCACTCCCCTGTACATCTCCGACGTCAAGTTCCGCTATCCGGTTCGCGGCGAAGTTGATCTTGGACAGATTGTGTTGAACAACTATGTGCCGGGAATTCCCCGGAAAGTCATTCCTCGACAAAATGAGCATACGATCAAGCCGCCGCCGGACGCGCTTTCAGACAACTTCCTGAGTCCAAATTTCATGCATTTGCAAAGAAAAAGCCCGCTCCGGAAAACCGGAGCGGGCAAATGAATTTGCCGATTGAGGGAAGCGCCTAGCTTTTTACTTCGGCGGCTTCTTCCTTCTTGGTTTTTTCTTTCTTTTCCTTGAGCTTGAACTCATAGCCGATGAGCTCGAGGACGGCCACCTTAGCGTTGTCGCCGACGCGATGGCCGGCCTGGATGATGCGTGTGTAGCCGCCGGCGCGATCCGCGAATTTAGGCGCGATCTCGCTGAACAGCTTCTGCGTCACGGCAGGCAGCATGATGTAGGAAGCCGCCATGCGGCGCGATTGCAAAGTGTCTCGCTTGCCGAGGGTGATCATTTTCTCCGCAACGGGACGGGCCGCTTTCGCGCGCGTCAGCGTCGTGGTGATCCGCCCGTGTTCAAACAGGTTGGTGACCAGGCTGCGCAGCACGGCGCGGCGATGCGCCGGCTGCTTTCCGAGTTTTGAACCAGAGTTGAGATGTCGCATCGCTTATATTGTCCCTTACAGTCCGACGTTTTCTTCTGATGCCGGTGCGGCGGTCTGGCTTGGGAGCGGAGGCCAGATGATGCGGCCGTGCTCGTCGAACTTCATGCCCAGCGCGAGGCCCATCTTCACCAGTATATCCTTGATCTCGTTGAGCGACTTGCGGCCGAAGTTCTTGGTCTTCAGCATTTCGTTTTCGCTCTTTTGGACGAGCTCGCGGATGGTCTGGATGTTGGCGTTCTTCAGGCAGTTGTAGGAGCGCACGGAGAGCTCGAGTTCCTCGACGGAGCGGTCCAGATGCTCGAGGCGCGGATCGTGGGCGATGTCCTGCGGAGCTTCGACGGTGTCCACCGGCTCTTCGAAATTGATGAAGATGCTCATGTGGTCCTTGACGAGCTTGGCAGCAAGGCCGATGGAGTCCTGCGGCGTGATCGCGCCGTTGGTCCACACTTCGATCATCAGCTTTTCGTAGTCGGTCATCTGGCCGAG
>WNFF01005641.1_pt1 | contig 12921 bp, 14 predicted proteins | sample 5400441 | NCBI WGS metagenome assembly WNFF01 (sample SAMN13153345, study PRJNA577476) | soil metagenome | isolation source: 120 cm saprolite under Douglas fir tree site 2 hole 3 replicate 1 | place: USA:California | collected 2015-04-18
TTTCTTCGAATTCTGTGTAACCACATTCGCGAAGCTGTCGAAGAATCCTAGTGGGGTCGTGTCCCCTTAGGCGGAGATAGTCGAGGTGCAATTCGAGAAATAGAATCGGCCGATACTGCCGCAAACAATCCATCGCACCGAAAATGGCCTCGCTCTCAAATCCTTCGATGTCGATTTTTACGTGTGTCGGCTGCATTTTTGTTCGCTGGAGAACCGTAAGCATGGACAGTTGGCAGACAGGTGTCGTATCAGTGCGGCCAGCGGGCGCGGAGACGAAGTAGTCGCTACCAGCTGGACCTGTGGACAGCATCTCAAGCGTGCCGTCGCGCTCCCCCATCGCAGCGTCAACAACGTGCACGCGCTCCGTCACGTTATTCGCTTCTAGATTCGCTCGGAGAATTTTCGATACTTTTGCCGAGGCTTCCACGGCGACGACTTTCGCGGTTTGACCGCCAAAGCGAATCGCGGCGAGAGCGAACAGACCATAGTGAGCCCCGACGTCGAGAAACTGCATTCCCGGTCGGCAGTAAGCGATGAACGTATTCAACTCAACAGCTTGAGCAGGATCGGTGGCGAACACGCGAAAGTGATTTCGACTCGCCGGGTGGCAGCACGGCCGCCAATCGGGTCGCACTTGTACTTCGGAAGCCCCATACCACAAGTAAGCGACACGATCGAGGAGGTAGCTGATGGAACGCTTCGGTTGTCGCAACCAGTTACGAACTATCCGAGGAGTCCAGCGGCGAATTAGTTCACGCGTGTCTTTGAAATTTTCAGTCATTACGCACCCGAGGTTGAAAGGCCCACAAAGCCAAGGAGACGGGTGCGTTCTGCTCTTGCGAGCACAAGCCACCAACAGGCGATTCCAAAAACCAGTGCCGTAATGGCGCCGCCCGCGATTACCTGAATCAACGTAGAATTTTGTCGCGTAAGCTGGAGAGAGAAAAGATTCATCGCGCCAGCAACAGCAAAGACTCCCACGCACGGCAACAACACGCGCTTGGTGTGTTCGCGCAAACTCATGCCCAAACGACGCAATCCTCGAAACCCCATATACCAGTGATTCGTGAGCAGCTGTGCCAACAAACTCCCAGCTGCGATGCCAAAGAGCCCATATCGTTGCATGAGCAACCAGGACCCGGCGACCTTGAGCAAACCCGCGGCCAACGCCCAAACGGCGAATGCTTCATCTTCCGTAGCGCGTGAGCTGGTCACGATGATAAAGCTGTGCGCCTCGAGAGTTAGAAGCACGATGAACACGATCAAAGTCGGATAACCGATGAACCTTCCGGGTCCGATCCAAACATCAAATAACCTCTGGCCGAGGCTAATTATGAACGCGCCTCCGCATAACATGATGAGCAACCCGAGCCGCACGTTGCGTCGCACGATATTATGGAGTGCTGCAATTTCGTGCGCTTGCCACAAATGGCTCACGAAAACCGCAGATGCTGAAGCGAAGGTGACCGCCAGCATATTTAGATTCAACACCGCTAAGTAGGCGGCGCGGTATGCGGGAATTGCGTCCGCGCCCTTCGACGCGGCAATGAAAAATTGATCGGTATTGAAGACGAGGATTGTGCCGACCGCGGTGAGCCAAGCGCGAAACGCGAGACTCGGCATGCCGTGAAAAACGTCAGGGTTCCATCGGCCGCGCAACGAAAAAAGCTCCGGCCTACGCTGCCGCGCGAGCCAGCGCGTGAGCCAGCGCTGACCAAGCGCGCCGACCGTTGCAACTATAGCGAGTGCAACAAGCCCGCCTCCGCTAAGCACTACGATAATCTGTGCGGTCAACGTGAACGTCGTGATGAAGCTTGCGATCAGTGCGTCCCAGCCAACGTAGCCCACACCCTGCAAGAGACAGGTCCAGACGGTCGCCCACACCGCGCATGCCTGGCTCGCGCACAGAACTGTCCATGCAATCCAAACCGTGGTGTGACTAATGTCGTGCAGTTGAAGATGGCGCAGATAAAAAAATCCAGCTATCCATGAGACGATAAAAACCCCCGCGGACATGACGTGATAAATCCGTCTACCGCATTCTGTGAGATCGGCGTGAGCGTAACGCCAATGCCAAGATCGAGAATCCCCATCGCCGCCCAGCTCTGACCAAGCAGCAGCCAGACCCCGAGTTCTTCCTTCGGCAAATGACGAAACAGCACTGGCAGCAATACCAAGCCAAGCAAAATCGTCAGGCCGCGACTGAACCAGCTCGCGGCCGCGCCGAATAAGATGCGACGCGAAACGCTCATGACAAAAGAAGGTTAATCTAACTAACGAGAATCAAGTTAATGACTTTTCAAGGGCGGCAGTTCACGGCCGTAACGAAGAATCATTCCGGGCAATTTGCGCGCGGTTGCGCGATGATGCGAAAAGCCAGCCAAGAAAAAAACGATCGGCCCAATCGGGAATGGCGACTTGGTCGCCGGTGACAAACCGGGCGCGGCGCCGATGCAATGGATCGCCGGTCGATATCCGCAATGACGTTTCAAGTAACTTGCCGATCTTGTCCTGCATTCCCCCGCCGAAAATACCCCAGATGGCGCTGAAAAGAAGATGGTCAGGAACAGCCATCTTTATGCGCAGGAAGCAATCGAGCGCTTTCTCGGGGCGACAGACGACGGGTTCGTTTTCGTTGAAGGATTTTGTGACTACGCCGGTTCGATCAGCTCAACATCAGGAAAGTAAAGCCGGAACCGCTCGGAATCGCGTGTGGCCAGTTTCCAGCCCATTAATTCGGCATGTGCACCAATAAAAAAATCGGGCAACGGCGTCGCTGGTGCGAAACCACCAGCGGATTTTCTTCGCACCAGACGATATTTTCGATACGCCGTCCCGCAAATAGCCGCGGCTCGAGCGGGCAAATCGAGCAGCTGGACTCCCGCTCGTCGAAGTTCGCTTTGAACGAGGTCCGCAATCTTCTCCTTTCCCACGCAAAGTTCGGCCAGAGTGACAGCATTGATGCCGGCCCCAGCCGCCCGCACTGCTTCCGAAACCACTTCGGACGACCAGTGGAAAAATGGCGATGTTCTGTTCTGCGCATCGATGACCACGTTGGTGTCTAGCAGAATCATATTTCCCGTGTCATCTGGCGGAGCTCCTCCCATTTCACTCCGCGCAGAGCTTTCCAACTCCGGATCGCTTTGAGGGCTTGTCTCTTCGTTGGTTTCCTTCCGAGTGTCTTCCGGTAGATCCGGCGCAGCAGGACACCTTGGTGGGTCTGTTCACAGGCAAAAACATCGCCCGGCGCGGCGCCGGGAATAACGACGCGTTTCTTTGTATCGGCGGTCAAAGTCATGGTGTGGGATTGTCCCACCGGTCACGAGCGAAGTCAACGAGCGTAGCGCATGATTAGCAAGTGGCTCAAGACCAGCAGGTCCATCTCTTTTACTTTCTCCTTTCTACATTTTACTTTGCTTCCGCGCTGGCAGCTCACGGTCGTAACGAAGAATCATTCCGGGCAGTTTTCGCACACTCCAGAAACGCGGAATAAAAACGCGTGGCTGCGCAATGATCCGGAAAATCCAACCGAGGAAAAAGCGATCCGCCCAACCGGGAATCGCGACTTGATCGCCGGTAACAAATCCGGGCGCCGCGCCGATGCAATGGATCGCGGCTCGATATCCGCAACGATGTTTCAAGTACCTGCCGATCTTGTCCTGCATCCCGCCGCCGATCGCGACGATGACGTGTTGCGGCCGTCGATCTTGAACGATCGACAATAATTTTTCATCTTCGGCGATCGCTCCATACCGTGGGGCAACGTAGCAATCATCAGCCGTAGTCGGAAGGCCAACGCTCCGCGACCATGCGAGCGTTTTTGCTTTCGATTCTTCGCTCGGCAAAATCCAAAATAACTTTCCCGGCTCACGGCATTCCGGCCGTTCCACGAGCCGCTTGAAATACGTCAGTCCGGAGATGCGCGTGACTCGTTCGCGGCGCAATAGCCACCAGAAGTTCACCATCCATCCGCTGTCGGCAATTGCGAGATCGGCATCGGCGATTGCGCGCCGATATTCCTCGTCGTGTTGCAAGGCGATGAGCGAAGGCGCCGCCGGCGCGACAACTAATCCGCCGTGGCGAGCGATGTACCCCACCGCTTCTTCGGCGCTGCCGTCGAAAAATTTAATGCCGAGAATTTGCTTCGTCCGAATCGGCGCAATTTTTTCCTCCTGCATCATTACCTGCATAGAGTAATCATCTTTTCTGGGGATAGAACCCGAATGTCTCGCGCGGGGGGCGACCGCTTTTCTCGCCGAGCTCTTAGTCCTTGAGAAATTGATCAAGGACGGATTGAAGCTGCGCCAAAATTTCGGGCTGTTCTTTGGCGGCGACCAAAGGCCGAAGTTCTGACCAGATTTGATCGACTTTCAATCCGCGACCCTGCCGCGTCACGATGCGTTCGATATCCGCCCAGTCCTGTGCGCGCGCGGCAAAGGCTTTGTGCACGATCAGGTCCTCAGCGCTACAAGTGATTAATGCAGTAGCGCAGGTAGAAACCTTCCATGGTGAGGCACGCCGCACGGTATTTTCCTCGAAAGGTAGTGCACCGAGGGCAATGTCGAGAGGAACGCCCGAGGACGCCGTTAAAAGAACTACTCGCTTCTGAAGCGCGAATTCACGCGCGTCGGCTCGACGGCCGCGAAACTTCTCGAGTAAGCGATCCACGAATTGTTCCTCGCGACCAAAGCCGGTAAGAAGAGTTAAATCGGCATCCAATGTCGCCCGCGGTTCCCCCCAACGCTGGAGTGCCAGGGCTCCGATAAAACAAAACTTCCATTGCTGACTCGCGCAGAACTGCTGCAGCTCCGCCGCCGCGGCGAAGATGTCGCTCACGTTGCTTTTTCCCTGACCTTTTGAAAAATCTTTTGCTGCTCGATCAACCCGGACCAATCACGCCGGCGCGGGTTCATCCAAACATCTTGTCCGATAGATTGCATTAATGAACTCGCCCGCAGGAATGCTTCTTCGTCAGTCAGCGCCCGCAGGTCCCGCTGTTTTTGCTTTTGCAGTTCGACCGCGGCGAGTCGGTATTGCGCAATCCATTGCCGCATCTGTTCGTCAGTTATCGCGGAACCGGCGGGAGAAAGGGATTGCGACTTTGACTCCACGAAACAAGTTTAAATGTTCGCGTTGAAATACGCAATCGGGCGGAACTATCTTCCTTTACTGAAAGCAACCGCCATGACAGTCGACGCGCGTTTTGAGGAACGCTCTTCAAAAATTGCGCGTACTGAAGTTTTTCTTCTTGGATTGTTGCTCGGCGCTCTCTGGTTCATTCTTTGCCAACATCTCAGCGCCGAATGGACTTATAACGAACAATACAGCTACGGCTGGTTCGTTCCCTTCTTTGCGCTTTATCTTTTTTGGCTGCGATGGGAACGGCGGCCGAAACAAATCAGAGAATACAGGAGGGAAAACGTAAAGGCCCCTCACCTTCATCCTCTCCCCGCTGCGCAGGGAGAGGCGCGACCGATCAACAAAAGACGAAATGCAGTGATTTGTTCCCTCATCTTCATTACCGCGTTATTGCTCCTTCTCCCAATCCGTGTTTTCGAAATCGCAAACCCCGGTTGGCGTCCGCTCGATTGGCTGCACACCAGCGCAGTAGCGACACTGACGTTGCTCGCGATTTATCTCGTTGGCGGCAAAGTGTGGCTGCGGCATTTTGCATTTCCGATCGGATTTTTTTTCGTCGCGCTTCCGTGGTTTACCGGAATCGAAGAGCCGATTGTCCAAGGGCTGATGCGCGGCGTCGCCGCAATCGTCTCCGAATTTCTCAACCTGCTTGGCGTTCCCGCTCAACTGGAAGGCAATGTGATTCGCGTAAACAGCGGACTCGTTGGCGTCAACGAAGCCTGCAGCGGGGTGCGCTCCCTCCAGACGTCGCTCATGATCGGTCTGCTCTTTGGTGAACTGCAACGACTAACCATCGCGCGACGACTGGCGCTGATCATCGCGACGATTGTGCTCGCACTCATCGCGAATGTTGGCCGCGCGTTGCTTCTTGTCTGGTTGGCAGCAACCCGTGGTCTCGCTGCCATGGAACGTGGGCACGACATCGCCGGCTACGCCGTGCTTTTGGTCGTCTTTACCGGAGCGATTGCGCTCGCGGCGCTGCTCGGGAAAGGCAGAAGTAAAAAGGATGAATTAAGAAACGGCAACGAGAAGCAACTGCGATCTAACGAAGACCCTTCTTCCTTCTTTCTTCCTCCTTCTTACTTCGCAATCGCGCTGTGTTGGATCGCGTCCGTGGAGATCGGCGCCGAAGGTTGGTATCGATTGCATGAGCGCAACTTGATTCCGCAGCCGCAGTGGACGGTACGCTGGCCGGAATCGAGTCTCGGCTTTCACGATATTCACCTGGATGAACAAACGCGACGCATGTTGCGATTTAACGAAGGCCGCGGCGTGATTTGGCGTGATGCTCAAACCGTTCAATCAGTTTCGGGTCCTTCTTCCTGTCTTCTCTACTTTTTCCGGTGGCAACCCGGCCACAACAGCGCGCTGCTCGCGAGTCTGCACCGCCCGGATGTTTGTCTGCCTGCGACCGGCTGGAAACAAACCGCAGACCACGGTGTTTGCTATTATCCAATAGCGCCCGGTCTCACCATTCCATTCCGCCATTTCGAATTTTTGCATCGGATCGCGGAAGAGCGCGAACAATTCGCGCATGCTTTCTATTGCTTATGGGAAGATCGCGTCCGGCGCGTGGGCACTTCCACGAGCGAGGACGAAGAAATGGCGCGCGGACCATCGGAGTGGACCCGATCCGAGCGCGTTCGCATCGTCCTCGAGGGCCGCCGTCATCTCGGCCAGCAGGTGATGGAATTTGTCCTGGCCAGTTCGGAACCATTGAATGGATCGGAAGCTGAAGCGCGATTTGCAAGCGTCGCGAAAGATTTGATCACCGCGCCTCGTTAGGATTGGGAGGGACGACCTCCCTGTCGTCCTGAACATTCAGGAATGCGATGGGACAATGCTCGCTGCGAATTCTGCCGGACCATTCGTTGACAACCGAAGTGGAACCATTATGGTTTCGCCAATGCCGACCATTACTTTAAAAGATCTTCCGCGGAATTTGCACCGCGAACTAAAAACCCGTGCCAAGGCCCACCATCGCAGCCTGAACAAAGAGGTGATCGCGACTTTGCAAAGTGCGACTGAACCGACGCGCCCCCTGGATACCTCTGCCATGATTCGTGAAGCGCGCGAGGCCCGGAGCAAATTTAAACGTCCGATTACGGCCCAGGAAATCAGTGCCTGGAAAAAGCAGGGCAGACTGTGATCGTCGTTGATACCAATGTCATTTGTTATCGCTGGATGCCCTCACCGTATGCGAACGCAGCGGATAAAGCCTGGGCCAAAGAGCCCGACTGGATCGCGCCGCTTTTATGGCGTTCGGAGTTTCGGAAGGCGCTCGCTGGAGCGATTCGGCGGAATCTGATCACGGTTGAGGCGGCCATCGGCATCGTCGAGAAAGCCGAGACGCAGTTCGCCGGCCGAGAGTTTCTGGTTTCGTCCCGCGCAGTGATGCAGCTCATCGCGAATTCCGGTTGCTCCGCCTACGATTGCGAATTTGTTGCGCTCGCTAGCGATCAGGGTGTTCGCCTGTTGACTGTGGATCGTCAAATCCTCACCGATTTTAGCGACCTTGCCGTTTCGCTCGATAAATTCGTGCGTCGCTGATTTCTTCCGGCTGCAAGCCGGTCATTGACGCTCGTCACTCGTCACTTGTCTGTTTCCCCGTCCCGTGGGTTCTGTAAAATGATCAGGAAAATGCTGCGCCGGGCCGACGATTTCATGCTGACCGCGGAGGAGCTGCGTCTTCGCCGGTTAAAACATCGCCGCATCTTTTTGACAGTGCTCGTACTCCTGCTCGCGCTCGGCACCGTCTTCTTCGCCGCACATCCGATTGCCGGCGCGATCAAGGGATGGCAGGCTCGCCGGCATGCCGCACGCGTTCCCGTGTTGCTCGATGAAGGAGAATGGAACGAGGCAGAGAAGGAAGCCATCGCCGCATATCAACTTCGGCCGAGTGAACCGGAAGCGGTTCGCGCGGTGGCGAGATTCCTCGCGCGCGCGCGCAATCCTCAGGCGCTGGGTTTTTGGAAAAACCTTCGCAATGTGAGTAAGCTTACGCGCGAAGATTTACGCGACGAAGCGACGATCGCGCTGGTTGCAGGCGAGACGGAACGCGCAGCGGCGGCGATCGAACAATTGCTCGCGAACGGTGGCAAGGAAGCCTCACCGCACGATTGGTTGCTCGGGGCCGAGCTAGCCCTGCGCAATGGCGCGCCAGACGAGGTTCAGACAAAGCTTCGCAAAATTTTCGACACGTCGGCCGCAAGCGACCGCGAACAATTGCAAGCTGCAGTTCTCGAATTGCGAGCCGCCAACGTGAATGGCGGCAGCATCGATCAACAACGTCAGGCCGATGCCTGGTCACGGATCATCAAACTCGCCCATGGAAAAAGCGACACCGCGCTCGATGCGCTCCTTCTTCTCGCCCAGCGCGCGTTGTCTCTCACTCCCTCAACAATCAACGATCAACCATCAACCCTATCCTCTGGTCTCCCTCCAAACGAGCTGATTGCCGCGCTAGAAAATCATCCGCTCGCCAAAGTGCCGCATAAACTTCTCGCGCTCGATTTGCAGATGCAGGCAGATCCGGCAAAGAAGAATGCGCTGATCGATCGTGCGATTCAGGATTGGAAAGATACTGATGCCACGTCGCTCACTGCGCTTGCGAAATGGTTGAACTCAAAAGGCGAACATCAGCGCGAGCTTGACACGATCCCGCTCGATAAAGCGCTGCAAAACCGTGAGCTTTTTTTGCAACACGTCGACGCGCTCGGCGGGCTCGCTCGGTGGAGCGAGATCAAGCAATTGCTCGAATACGAACGTTTCCCGCTCGATCCGGTGATTCAGCGCATGTATCTCGCGCGCTGTTATGTGCAGCTTGGCGAAAAAACTGCCAGCGAAAATAATTGGAAACGCGCTGTGGAAGTTGCGAGCAGCGACGTGCAAAAGCTGGTGACGCTCGGAGATTACGCCGAAAAAAACGGCGCGCTCGATATCGCTGAAACCGCTTACAACTCCGCCGCCGCGCAAATGCCAAAACTGCGGATTGCCCAAGAAGGCCGCTTGCGGGTCGCGCAAGCGCACCTCGACACAAAAAAAATTCATGCCGTTCTCGCCGAGATGCTGAACATTTGGCCTAACGACACGGCGATCCAAAACGACGAGGCGTATACGCGCTTGCTGCTGTTGCCTAATTCCACTGGAGGGACGAGCTCCGTCTCGTCCCAAAAAGTCAGGGACGCCACAGAGGGCATCCCTCCAACTAACGCCTCAACTTCCGCCGAATTGATCGCGATCGAACATCTCGCTGAGAAACTCGTGCAACGTGAGCCGGCAAGTCTCCCACATCGGACCCTCCTCGCGCTCGCCCGACTTCGCTTCGGACTCCCCGCCAGCGCTCTCGATGCCTACGGAATCGATGTCCCTCATAAGGCTCGCACCGCATCAGCGGTCGCAGTCCGATGCGCCGCACTCATGGCAAACGGTCGAATGGACGAAGCAAAATCGCTAATCGCCGAACTCCAGCGGGATCAGCTCCTGCCCGAAGAACGCGCCCTGATCGATTCGTTACTGTAGGGCAAGTGCTCCCGATGCCGGTACCGGGCGCTGTCATGTGGCTGGAGGAACGACCCTATTTGTCGAAACGGCACACGGCTCTAGCTGCAGCGAGGCTATCTCAGATTTGCATTTTAACTCCGAGCGCTTGCCGACTGGAATTACGAGGGAAAACCAGGCCAAATTCGTAGCCGCAAAAAATATTTAAAATTCAGTAAGAAAAGCTTGCATCGTTCCGAGCGTCTCCGGCATTCTCGGCGGTGCTGCATAAAGACCGCGGGGGCCCGCAGGTGGTCAGAAAACGGCAAAGCGGATATCCCCGACCATTCTGCAAATGAGCACGCCTGCCACGGTGAAAGATGCAACGCGATCTCTCGTTGTCGATCCCTCGGTCAATCGGACAGCGAAGCGTCTCCACGACCCGACGCTTTCCAATCGCGCCTTTGCCATCTCCTTCATCGTCACGATTTTGATCGCTATCATCTTTCTCCTCGCGCCAAAGGCGCATGCAGCCACGATCACTTGGGACGGCGGAACTAGCGGAGGTGGTACCTCCTGGTTGACAGGCACGAACTGGAATCCCGATACAGTACCGGGTGCGAACGACATTGCCGATTTCGGCAGCGCGGGGACATCTACTGGGATAGGCATCGACTTCACTGGCGCGACGAATAACGGTGCAGGTAATCAAGCGGTTGGCGCGATTGAGTTATTGTCGACCAGGTCCCGTACGATCGGCAACAGCGCAAACAACGCGTCGGGAACGTTGACCTTGAATGGCGCTACCGTTAATGGCGTCGCCAACGTGATTCTTCGCAACGCAAGTACTTTCACTTTAACGCTCCAAAACAGTCAGGGCGGCAATCCAAATACAACTATGGATGTTGCCCTCGGAAACGCGACCAACAACATTATCAACATCGACGGGACGGGCGGCATTACGATCAGCAGCGTCATCAAGAACGGCGCTGCCAACGCCAATCTGACCTTAAATGGTGCCGGCGGTGGCATCCTGCTGTTCTCCGGCGGCGGAGCCAACACATACAGTGGCACTACGAGCGTGAATGTCAGTGAGCTAGATTTGGGTAAGACAGCTGGAGTCGATGCTATAGCCGGTAACCTCACGATTGGCGACGGCGTTGGCGCTGCTACTACTGCCATCGTAAAACTTGTTAACTCTGACCAGATTGCTAACACCTCCGATGTGACGATCAATAGTGATGGGGTGCTTAATCTGAACAGTAAGAACGAGACAATCGATGCACTTAACGGTTCAACCGGAGCTTCTGTGACACTTGGCACCGGCACTCTCACAGCAGGAGCAAACAACGAAGGTGCTGCCAACTTTCATGGTGTTATTTCCGGCACGGGTGGAGGTTTTATCAAAACCGGAACGGGCACGCAAATCCTCTCAGGCACGAATATCTGCACCGGTGATACACAGATTCTTTCGGGCGATCTTCGATTCGACGGTGGCACGTCAAATAATAGTACCATCCGGCTTGGCGATACTATCGCCAATAGTCCCGCTGCTACTCTATCGTTAGGGCTAACAACTGTGACCAACGTTGCGAGCCCACTTGAAGTCCGGGCCTCCAGCAGTGGCACTCAGGGGACTCGCGTACTGCGTTCGCTCAGCACTTCAGTAACCAACACTTACTCCGGTGCAATTACAATGAACGCTGATCTGACACTCCAATCTTCAACCGGTGGCACGCTCCTTCTTCAGGGCGGCTCGGTCGACGTGAAGAACCATGTGTTGTCGGAAAATTCTAACTTGAACGGCAATGGAGCGGACACCCTAAGCATTCAAGGCACGGTGATAATCAACGAAGCATTGACTAGCTCGCTAGCAACCGGCGGCTCGCTCGTGAAGGACGGCTCCGGCACGCCGATCATTCAAAGCACGAGCAATAACTACACGGGCACGAATGTAGCTGCGCTCAACGCGAATGGAACTCGGATAGCGGGTGGCATACTCGGAATATACGGAGATGGCAGCCTCGGTCTCGCACCGACTGCTGCTACCGATAACATCTTTTTCACAGCAAGTGGACTCAGTTCGCTTGTTACCGGCCCAACGCTTCAGGATACCGCCAATAATGTCACGCTCGCCGCGACCAGAAACATCAATGTGGCGAGTGGGGTGACCGGAACGTTCGACAGCAATGGCAATACCTTTACAATCAACGGCAGCATCAATGGAAGCGGTGGCAACATAGCCAAGATCAACTCTGGCACTCTGAAGCTGAACGGAAATGATACCTTTACCGGCACTGCGACGATCAACGGCGGCACGCTCAACGCCGCGGCCAATGGGGCGCTTGGCAGCGGAACAATTGGCACGTCGGGAATTACCGTTACCAGCGGCGGAACGCTGATGTTGAGCAATGCGGCTGCGATGGACCGCGTAAGGAACACAGCTCCGATCATGCTTGCGGGCGGAACGATAGGGCGCTCTGGAATTGGAACCGTGAGCGAAGGCATGGGTGCGAGTAGAAATGGTGTTACTGTAACAGGCACCAGCACCATCGGCCTTGGCGCGCTGTCGCTGACTTCTAAAATTGGACAAGCTCGGCGAACTTCTCCAGTCTTAAGTCTGGCGTGGACGGAAGCGATGACCGCCTAATTTTTAACCAAGACCAAACTGCAAATCTGGCCTTCTTCAGTTTCAACGGGGCTTCCGCTGTAGAGATTGCCTTAGATACTGGTTTCTTCGAGGTGGTGGCCGCTGGCCCCATCCCCGAGCCGAGCACATGGGTGGGCGGCGCGCTTGCGTTCGTAGTCGTCGGCTGGACCCAGCGGCGGCACCTAAGGCGACTCGTTAGGCGCAGGGCGTAAGTTGGAGGAATTTTGGGACAACACGAAGGTCGTCCCTCCACTCTTCGCTCGCGAGACTTAAAGGGACAACGCCTGGCCCGCTTGTCTCGGGATTTAATTACAGTTACGCTCCGCTGTGCAATCACTCGCAGTCAGACTGGCGGCGATTCGCGTCAAGAAGGATCAGAACCGGAAGAACCTCCGCGTCGCCGAGATTGTTTCGGAGCTGTTTCGCGCCGCAGGTACTGATCCGATCATTGTTTCGCCCGAGTATTGTGTCGGAGCGGAACTGCGCAGATTAACTGAAGAAATCGAAGGTGAAAAATGAGGGTTCAGCGCATGAATAAACGCTCACGTTTCTCTCATGTAGAGACGACCTTAGCCCGCCCTGAGCCTGCCGAACGGGTGTCGTCGGGGTCCCCTCCGTTGTTGCGCCGCAATGCGATATGGGAAGAATGGGAA
>WNFF01007456.1_pt1 | contig 12918 bp, 12 predicted proteins | sample 5400441 | NCBI WGS metagenome assembly WNFF01 (sample SAMN13153345, study PRJNA577476) | soil metagenome | isolation source: 120 cm saprolite under Douglas fir tree site 2 hole 3 replicate 1 | place: USA:California | collected 2015-04-18
CGCTTCACGACCTTTGGATCTTCCAAGGCAAGGAGCCGGGCCCGCTCGCGGCCGACCAGGCGGCTGTGGCCTCCGGAGGCACGCCGCCCAATCCCTTCACCTGGTCGCTCGGCGAGACGGATCCCATCAGGAACACGCGTTCCGGCACGCTGCGCCTGGCGGACAGCACGAGCTTCAGAGTCTCGACCACCATCGCCTCAGGGCTGGAAACGGTGAAGCCCGGCGGCATGCGGGAGCTGCATTGGCATCCCAACGCCGACGAATGGCAATATTGGATCAAGGGCGAGGGCCGCATGACGGTGTTCAATGCCGGGCCTCGCGCGCAGACCGCCGATTTCAAGGCCGGCGACATCGGCTACGTCAAGAAGAGCCAAGGCCACTACATCCAGAATACCGGGACGACGGACCTGCAGTTCCTGGCGATCTTCAAGACGCCCGTCTATCAGGAGATCGGCCTCTCCGACTGGCTCACACATACCCCGGCGGCACTAGTCGCGCAGCATTTGAACATCGATCCCGCCGTGCTGGCGAGGTTTCCCAGCAATCAGCCGGGTATGGTCCCTGCCTGAAGATCCGGTGGAACGGGTGGAGGAAGCGATCGCGGGCCGCGGCGGTCATCGCATCCTCCACCGATTTCGTTCCAGAGACCATTTCATTGATCCCGATCATCAAGGTACCCGCGATGGTCATCGACTGCAGATGGAAAAGGACCGCCTTGGGACGCGTCATGCCAGCCATCACAAGGCGCCCCACTTCCACCGGTTGCTTCACTGGCAATCGACCTGAAAGTGGTTGAACTTGCTCAACCCTAGGCTTTCGCGGACTTAGTCAAGCGCTGGCGGAGGGAGTCCGCCTATCGTCCGGAATTGGCAATATTTACTGCCGAATCCTGCGTTCAACGGCGAACAGTCACCAGAAACATCCGGGGGAGTGTGGTGAGACACTCAGATAAAGTCAGATCTGACCCTTTGTCATGCCGCCCTTAGGCTCAGCAGTCTTCTTCTTCCGATAATGTGCCATTAACAGACAGCTGCCATTAACATACAAAAAGAGGGGCGCGTGCTGCTCCAACACGCGCCCCGTGACCTCATTGCTCAGTCGCGATCGTGGTCGTCGTCGTCGCGACCGTGGCTGCACACGAAGCTGTCTGCCTTGCACGGGTCGCCAGAATGTATTGCGCCTTCTGCTGGTGGGGGCAAAGGGGTCGGGTAAACGTGTTCGGGTATTGTTGCGCCTCATTTTAACTCAAGGGGTGCCGCCCGGTCCGGCTTAGGCCGGCAGGCGCGTGATGGTCGGTGCCCAGCCCTTCAAAACAGGTTTGTGGCCCCAGACCTCCGAATGCGAGGGATTAACCTGGGCGAAGTCGTCGCCGAGCAGCTCGCCACCCGCACCGAATTCGATATCGAAACCGGCTCGGCGTGCGCTTGTCGAACGAGACCAGCGCGTCCATCGTGTGTCGACCGAGAAAGAGCGTGATCGGCAGGTTGCGCTCCAGCACGAGATCGTAGGCGCGACCGACGTCATCCAGCCGGTTTGCCTCCATGCAGATATGCTGCACGCCGCGCATGCCGGCGATGCCGATGTAAGCGAAGCAGTGCGTGCGGCGGTAGTAGCGGTAGAACTGCGGCTTGGGCCCGCCGTGCTGGCCCATGTCTGGGGGCGTGCCGCCGAACAGCTCGAAGCCCAGGACCGAGGTGGCGAATTCTTGCAACTCGCGCGTCAGCACTTGCAAGCCGATGAGACGGAGGAGGCTCCCGAGCGACTCTCGGATCGCCGGATCATCATCGATGAGATGATCATTGGCTGTGCCTCAGTCATCGATGCACTCACCAGAACAACCTAGCCTTCCCGGTTTCGACAGTGGCGGCAGGCGGCTAGGCGCAGACAAGTCTCACATAATCTAACCCCACCGTATAATCGCGTTGCCCCTTCGCATCATCCCACACTTCCTCAAATGCTACCAGACCTTACCCGCGCACGATGGGCTCGGGCCGCGGGGTTGCGATAACCTCAAGCCGATGTCGGAGGTCGGAGACGAGCACACACCGGCCATCCGGGCGGCAGCAATCACAGAATGGTTTGGATCGAAGTGCGATTCGAAGTCGGAGAAGTACGATGGTGTCTTTAATCCCGGTCGTCTGCCTCACGGCAACACCGAACATCTGCCGAGAGGAGCGTCCGCCGGTCGAGGCCGTAAGCGGACCGTCCTGCATGGTCCAAGGCCAGCAACTCGCGTCGCAGCGGCTCGACGAGCATCCGAAATGGGTGCTCAGGGGATGGCGATCCAAATTTGGCGCTGAATCGCCGCGGCTTGGGCACCAATGATCATGCGCATGGAGACAATATCGGCGCTGCGGGATCTCCGGCGGGATTGGCGCCGTTGGACCGCGGCAGAGCGCGTTGGCGCGGTGATCTGTGCGCTCGTGACCTTCATAGTGCCTGCGGCGACGTTTCTAGCGGCGCCTCGGTTCTAAACAGCTGGCTGAGCCGCCGGATGCCTATCACTACCGCTGTACGGGTGCGTGCGTCGAGGACCTTTGACAGCGGACAACAACGAGGATGAAGCCGATGCCCACTACCCCAATCCCCGCTTTGGCCGAGCCGATGTCCACGCCTGTTGCGCTATCGGCCCGCCGCTGGATGTCCGTCGCGCGGACCGCCGCCGCGATGTTTGCCACGGCGCTTTGCGTTGACGCGTGCGCCAACGCCGGCGCGGACTATCGGCCGGTGGTCGACATGCACGGCAATACCGAGGCGGCGTACGATCGCGACGTCGCCGCATGCCAGCAGACGGCGCGCGCCGCCCGCAACAACACCAAGGAAGCCGAAGGCGCCGGCATCGGCGCCGCCGCCGGCGGCGCCGGCGGCGCCGTGCTCGGCGCGATCGGCGGCAACCCTCTGCTGGGCGCGGGCGTCGGCGCGCTCGCCGGCCTGGTCGGCACCGGCGGATATGAGGAGGCCACGACGGAGAAGCGCGAAGAGACGATCGTCCGAAATTGCATGCGCGACCGTGGTTACTCCATTCTCGGCTAGGCCGGTGAGCTTTATGGCACGACAACCACGAACCAAACGCGGGCGTTTCGGCACCTGGCAGGCCGACCAGGCGCTGCGCGACACGCTCATCGAGAGCGAAAAGCTGGCGCGCTACTGCCACACGACGAGCCCCGTAGCGGCACCAGCCAAATTCAGATTCCGCGAGAAGGACTAGCACGATGAATGTGCTTCATGTCGCGATCCGCCTGCCGATCGCTGCCGATCAAGCACTAAAGGCGCGCTCGGCACCCTCCTCGGTCCAGCACAATGCCGAGGGACAGGAGGTTCGAGATGACTAGCCTTGCCAAGATCGCGACTTCGGGACCCGCGGCGCCAAGCGGCAGCTCGAGCCGGCTGATCGCCTTTCCCACGCCACCCGTGCCGCGCGAACCCGCTCATCCCGAGTCCGCCTTCGCCCCAAGCCTCCGTCCCGCGGACGTCGCTAGGCGCCAATCCATGGCATGGCCGGGCCTCTGCACCGACAACGTCCAGGTGACGCGGCACGAGCCCTTCGAGTACGAATTCCGCGGGCCCTTTCATCTGCTCATCGCCTACGAGCGCGCTTCGCGCGTCGCCGGCGAGACCTTCCTCGAAGGTCTGCCGCGTTCGAGCCTCCGCGATTTCAGCCGGAAGCTCACCTTCGTTCCCGCCGGCACCCGCTTCCACGAGCGACAGACCCCGCGCGCCCTGCTGCGCGCCACCTTCTTCTATATCGACGCGCGCAGGCCGGTGGTCGCGCAGGAGGCCCTGGTGCCGCGGCTCTTCTTCGAGGATGGCGCGTTGTGGCAAACCGCGCAGAAGCTCAAGGGGCTGGCCGTGGCTGGAAGCGCCGCGAACGCGCTCTATGCCGAGGCGCTGGGTGCCGTCCTGATGCATGAACTGGTGCGCCTAGGCCGCGGAGCCCCGCTGCCCGAGCCGCCGATCCGCGGCGGCCTCTCCGGCTGGCAGAGACGGATCGTCGCTCAGTACGTCGACGAGAACCTCGCGCAGCCGATATCGCTCGCCACCCTCGCCGACCTCGCTCACCTGAGCCCGTTCCATTTCGCCCGCGCCTTCAAGCAATCTTTCGGCGTCCCGCCGCACGGCTATCACACCAACCGACGCATCGAACAGGCGAAGGCGCTCCTGGCGATGCCGGCGCGCTCGGTGACCGAGATCGCGCTCGATGTCGGGTTCAGCGAGACCAGCTCGTTCTCTCATGTCTTTCGCAAGCTGACGAGACAGACGCCGACCGAGTATCGCCGCAGCCTGACCTGACGCCCGCGCGCTCGCGACGCGAAGGGGGGACCATGGACGAACTCGATGATCTGCTCTTCGATTACGCGACGCGCGCCAACCCGAAGTCGAACGAGGACCTCAAGCGATACCTGCGCCGGCGTCCGCAAGGAGATCATCGAATTCACCGCGAACTGGCGCGCGCTCTCGATCCTCGAGAAGGTCCTGCCACCGGCGCTGCCGGATCCCGCCGTCGAGCGGCACATCCTGCGGCGCGCACAGGCGCGGCTTCGCGCCATGCGGCGGCGCCGGAGGCGTGGAAAACCGATTTAAGCGGCCGTTTCCGCAGGTTTGAGACGAGCCCAGTAAGATAGGCAAAGCATGATTGCCCGTTCGGAGAGCAGATATTCCAAGAGCAATAGCGCCTCGTATCAATGGCGTTGAGCACGTGATCAACGCCGATCCGCAGTATGGACTGGCGAGACAATCTTCGCCGCACCTTTTTGCTCGAGGACCGGCTTCTCATCGCCCGTCGATTCAACTTAGGGTCCGGAGCAGCATGTGGTGCGAGGGTGAACACGGGCGTGCGGTCGGCCTCGTCGGGCTGCCTCTGATTGCCCTGCTGGCGGGCGGCGCCGTGGTGCTCATCATTGGCCGCGGCGCCGAACGGGCCGATCTCGCCTCGAAGCTGCGGCCGTAGGTGCATGAGGTTGCAATGGATGCCACTGCTCTTCTCCTGTCGCGGATTCAATTCGCCTTTACCATCTCGTTCCACATCATCTTTCCGGCCTTCACCATCGGGTTGGCGGCCTGGCTCACCGTCCTCGAAGCGCTCCATCTCGCGACCGGGCGGCCAGCCTATCGTGTGATCTTCGAATTCTGGCTCAAGATCTTCGGCGTGGCGTTCGGGATGGGCGTCGTCTCCGGGGTCGTGATGGCTTTCGAATTCGGCACGAACTGGGGCGAGCTGTCGAAGATGTCGGGAGGGATCATGGGAGTGCTCCTATCCTACGAGACCTTCACCGCCTTTTTCCTCGAGGCCAGCTTCTTCGGGATTCTGCTCTTCGGTCGTTCCCGCGTCGCGCCATGGTTCTATCTGTTCTCGACGGCGATGGTGGCGCTGGGCACCACGCTGTCAGCCTACTGGATCATGGCCAACAACACCTGGCTGCAGGTTCCCGTCGGCTATGCGATGGACCACGGCGTCGCTGTTCCCGACGACTGGGCCAAGATCGTCTTCAGCCCGGTCCTCTGGGTGCGATTTCCGCACATGCTGCTTGCCTCCTATCTCACCGGCGCCTTCTGCGTCGCCGCAACGGGGGCGTGGTACCTGCTGCGCGGAAGATTCACCGCCCAGGCTCACATCATGCTCCGCATGGGCTTGTTCCTCGCTGCCGTGCTCGTCCCGGTCCAACTGGTTTTCGGGCACTTCAACGGTGAGTACGTCGTTCACCACCAGCCCTCGAAGATGGCCGCGATCGAGGCGCGGTGGCATAACGAGAAGCCGGCTTCCGAGGTGCTGCTCGCCTGGCCGGACGTCGCGAACCGGCGAAACCTCTTCGCGATCACGCTGCCGCCGCCGTTCGGCAGTCTGATCGACTCCGACAGCCTCACGGCGGCGGAGGTGGGGCTCGACAGCATCCCGCCGGAGAATTGGCCGCCGGTGCTGATCCCGTTCTTCAGCTTCCGCATCATGGTCGGGTGCGGGCTGGCCATGCTGGCGCTCGCCTGGATCGGCTCCTACTTGAACATCAAGGGACGCAGCGAACGAAGCCGCGTCCTGCTCTGGCTCACCTTCCTCAGCTTTCCTCTGCCCTTCATCGCGATACTGACGGGCTGGTTCACGGCGGAGGTAGGTCGCCAACCCTGGGTGGTCTACGGGGTGTTGCGGACGGCCGACGCGATGACGCCTTTCCTGACGGCCCGGGAAGCGACGATATCGCTCTTGGTCTTTTGCGCCGTCTATGTTTTCATATTCTCCTTCGGCACCTTTTACATCTATCGCCTCCTGCGAGCCGGGCCCGTGGGCAATCTGGTCCTGCCGCCAACCGCGGCCGTGCCGAACCGGCCGATGTCGGTTGTCGATGAGCACCCGACGCCAAGCCTCGGTCGCCACGTCGCCGGAGAGTAGCCATGGTCATGTTCTGGACCGCGCTCTTGGCCGTCAGCATTCTGCTCTACGTCTTGCTCGACGGCTTCGATCTCGGCGTCGGCATCCTGTTCGGTGTTGCGGGCAGCGAGGCGAGACGACGCGCAATGTTGGCTGCCGTTGCGCCCATCTGGGACGGCAACGAGACGTGGCTCGTGGTCACCGGCGTCATCCTGTGGGGCGCCTTTCCGGTCGTCTATGCCACGCTCTTATCTGCCTTCTATCTCCCTCTCATCGTCATGCTGGCGGGTCTGATCCTGCGCGGGGTTGCGTTCGAATTTCGCTATAAGACAGAGCGGATGCGGTGGGTCTGGGATGTCAGCTTCGCCGGAGGATCTCTCGTTGCCGCGTTCGTCCAGGGACTGACGGTCGGCGCCCTCGTCGAGGGCCTGCCCGTGACAAACGGCCTGTATGCCGGCGGCGACTTCGGCTGGTTCAGTCCCTTCGCGGCGCTCTGCGGCATCGGATTGTGCCTCGGCTACGCCCTTCTTGGCGCTTGTTGGCTGGTGAAGAAATGCGACGTCGATGTCGGGAACGCAGTCTATCGCCTGATATCCTATCTTTTAGTTGGCGTGCTCGTATTCCTGGCCATCGTCTTCATCTATGCCTTGGCCGAAAACCTTCCGATCATGCACCGATGGATTGACCGGCCATACCTATTCATTTTCCCGGCGATCGGTGCCATTGCAGCTTTCGTGCTGGCGGCCAGCGCCCGTCGCCGCCGCGGTCAGTGGCCCTTCTACATGGCCGCACTGATTTTCTTGTCGGCGTTTGGCACCCTTGCGATCTCGTTCTGGCCCTACATGATTCCCTTCGTCCTCACCATAGACGAAGCCGCGGCGCCTCATTCCAGTCTCGCCTTCATGTTCTGGGGAGAGGGGCTTTTCGTCTTCCCGCTCATGCTGCTCTACACCGCGATCAGCTACCGCGTCTTCAGAGGCAAGGTCGGATCGACGTCCAGCCACCATTAGCCCGGCACTCGAAGTAGCACTCAGGAGACTGCATATGTCGGACACGCCGAAATTTCAGCCCAACGACGCCGCTGCTGGCGGCTGGGGCGCGCTGCACGCGACGGCAAAGGCATTGCGCGAGCAAGGCGCGCTCCTCAAGGGCGGAAGATCGCTTCTGTCCATGAACCAGCCCGACGGATTCGACTGTCCGGGCTGCGCCTGGCCGGATCCCAAGCACACCAGCTCGTTCGAGTTCTGCGAGAACGGCGCAAAGGCGGTCGCCTGGGAGACGACGGAAAAGCGCGTGACGAGGGACTTCTTTGCGACCTGGCCGGTCGGCGAGCTGGAGCGGCAAAGCGATTACTGGCTGGAGGAACAAGGTCGGCTGACCGAACCGATGCGATACGACCAGGCGGCGGACAGATATGTCCCGGTGTCCTGGGACGAGGCGTTCGCGCTGATCGCGCAGGAACTGCGCGCGCTCGCCGATCCGAACGAGGCGGAATTCTATACCTCCGGCCGGACATCCAACGAAGCGGCGTTTCTGTACCAGTTGTTTGCGCGGCTCTACGGCACGAACAACTTTCCGGATTGTTCGAACATGTGCCACGAGCCGACCAGCGTCGGCCTTCCGGAATCGATCGGCATCGGCAAGGGGACGGTGGTGCTCGAGGACTTTGAGCACGCGGACGCCATTTTCATCCTCGGCCAGAATCCGGGGACCAACAGCCCGCGCATGATGACCGAGCTGCACAACGCCTCTCGCCGGGGTGCCCCGATCATCGTCTTCAATCCGTTGAAGGAGCGGGCACTGGAGCGATTCGCCGCGCCGCAAGATGCAATCGAGATGGCGACCTTCGGATCGACCCGGATCGCCAGCGAATATTGCCTGGTCAAGGTCGGGGGCGATGCCGCCGCGCTCAAGGGAATCATGAAGCTGGTGCTCGAGGCGGAGGATGCCGCCAAGGTCGCCGGCGGGCCGTCGGTGCTCGATACGGCGTTCATCGCGGAGCATACCGACGGGTTCGAGGCATTCGCCGCCGATATCAGGCAAACCGCCTGGGAGGACATCCACTCGACCAGCGGCTTAGAGCGCGCTCAACTGGAACGGGTTGCCCGGGTCTACATGCAGAGCAAGGCGGTCATCGCCTGCTACGGCATGGGCATCACCCAGCACCGGCTCGGCACCGACAGCGTGCAGCAAGTGGCGAACCTCTTGTTCCTGCGCGGCAATATCGGCCGCCCGGGCGCCGGCATCTGTCCGGTGCGAGGCCACTCCAACGTCCAGGGAGACCGGACGGTCGGAGTCGACGAGAAACCAAAACCCGCATTCCTCGATCGACTCGGCCGCGTGTTCGGCTTCGACCCGCCGCGCGCCCATGGTCACAACGTCGTCCATGCCCTCGAGGCCATGTTGGACGGCCGGGCCAAGCTATTCATCGGCATGGGTGGCAACTTCGTGGCCGCGGTGCCCGACAAGCCCCTGGTCCAGGAAGCCATGCGCAAGCTGCGCCTGACCGTCGCAGTGACGACCAAGCTCAACCGCGGCCATCTGGTGCACGGACACGCGGCCCTGATCCTCCCCTGCCTCGCCCGCAGCGAGATCGACTTCCAGAAGAGCGGTCCGCAGTCCGTGACGGTCGAGGATTCAATGTCGATGGTGCACGCGTCGGGCGGTCTCCTCTTGCCGGCGAGCGACCACTTGAAATCGGAGGTCGCGATTGTCTGCGGCATGGCGCGCGCCACGCTGAGGGATACAAGCATCAACTGGCAGGCCTTCGAGGACGACTACGATCGTATCCGCGACAAGATCGAAGAGGTGTTTCCCGACTTGTTCAGGGATTTCAATGCGCGGATCCGCCAGCCGGGCGGCTTTCGCCTGCCCAACGGCGCCTCGGAACGGGTCTGGCGGACGCCCACCGGCAAGGCGCGATTCATCCTATTCCGGGGGATCGACGAAGATCCGCGCGTCTCGCACCCGGAGATGCTTCGCCTCGCGACCGTGCGCAGTCACGACCAGTACAACACGACAATTTACAGCATGAATGACCGTTATCGAGGCGTCTACGGCACCAGGAGCGTCATCTTCATGAACAAGGACGACATGGCCGCGCGTGGTATCGCCCCCCAGGGGCTCGTCGAAATCGAAGCCCTCTACGGCGATGGCTTGGAGCGACGGGTCCGCGGCTTCACCGCGCTGCCTCATGAGCTCCAGCGCGGATGCGTCGCAGCCTACTATCCGGAGGCCAACCCGTTGCTGGCGCTCGCGCATCACGACCGCAAGAGTCAAACGCCTGCGGCCAAATCCATCCCGGTTCTCGTCCGCGCGATGGCCGCTCAAGCACAGGCCACCAATGCAGCCGAGTGACGTCTCGACGCCGGCATCGACGCAGCAGCGCAAGGTCCGGCGTCGGTCGGAAATCATAACCTGTTTCCGCCTCCACGGTGGTGCCGTGGTGCCGCGGGATGCCGCGATTGCCGCCGAGGTTCCGGTCGCCCTCGCCTTTAACGGCCTCCCCCACGTCGTCATGATGTCGACGCCTTCCGACCTCACCGACTTCGCCATCGGCTTCAGCATAAGCGAGGGCATACTGGCAGGCGCCGACGAGCTCCTGGACCTCAGTGTTCAGGAGGGCGAAACCGGCATCCGGGTCAACATGACGATTTCGCCTAAGCGCTTCGTCGGGCTCCAGAGGCGGCGACGTAACATGACGGGAAGGACGGGCTGTGGCCTCTGCGGCGTGGACGACCTCACTCAGGTCGCGCGCCCTCTGCCGCGCGTCGGGGTAGGCGTCAATGTCGACATCGGCGCTGCCGGCTTGGCAGCTAGCGAATCGGGAGACAGGCGCGGTCCATGCTGCTGCATGGGTAACCCCGGCGGGGAAGATCACCTTCGTCCGCGAAGATGTCGGCCGCCACAATGCCCTCGACAAGCTGATCGGAGCCATGGCGCGGGGCCGCATCGATCCAGAGGCCGGCTTCACAGTGATCACGAGCCGCTGCAGCTTCGAGATGGTGCAGAAGGCTGCCACCATCGGAATTCCGATTCTCGTCGCGATCTCGGCGCCGACGACGATGGCGCTGCGCATCGCCGAGCAGACGGGAATAACCCTGGTCGCGTTGGCGCGGTCGGACAGCGTCACCGTCTACGCCAACCCTGGAAGGATAAAAGGAACAACGGCGGAGCCAAAACTCTTGCGAAGCCTCAGCAAATGATTCAGCGGTGTGCCCGATCGGTCGACGCTGCTACGCCGGGCGGCGGCGCGCCAGCTTCTCGCTCTAGACCGGCGTGTCACGCAGCGCCTTGTAGGCCTTGCAGGTTCATTTTGACGATCGCGCCTGGGCCGGCGCCTATGTGACGGGGCCGATCGGCGACGCCAGCCTTACCGGCTCGAACCAGCAGCAGGTGGGTGGGCCGCACGCGCCACCCTACCAGGTGCTCCAAACCGACAACTACTCGCTCCATCTCGGCGCCGCCGGCAAATATATGTTCAATCCGAAATCCAACGGCAGCTAGGCAACGTCGACTGCCCGGGCTTCAGACCGACCTTCCTCGGCCGAGCTCGTTTGTCACGGAAGTGCCGATAGTGTTGCAAAAGTCGGCGAATGATCTGAGCTGGCTGCCGAAGATCCTTGCGAGCGTTGATATTAGTGAGATGCCTGCTCATCGCTGGAAGCTTTGGGGCTCTAAGCTAGCAGAGGAAGTGGCGATGGTAGGGTGACCAGCTTCGCCAGACGTCTTAGGTTCTGGGTGATGGCTGCAAGCACGAACTCGTCCTGTGCGCCGCGCGGACCCCGAAGGCGAAGACGGCCGAGCCGTAGAATGTGCTTCAAATGCGCGAACCTCATCTCGATGCGTTTACGGTCATGCCGTGACTGTTCGAAGGCTTCGGTCCCAACGAGAGACCGTGCGACATCGCGGGCGCGCTCGTAGATGCTGCGGGGAACCTTTCGGGCCGGTGTATTGGGACAGCATCGGGCTTTCAGTGGGCATGGGGCGCAGTCTCTCGTGCTGCCGCGATAGAGAAGCGTGAGTCCGTCGTTCAAGAGGGTGCCGCTTGTCGTCAGGACCTTCCCGGTGGGACAGACATAGGTGTCGGTGGGTTCGTCGTAGCGGAAAACCCCATGCGAGAAGGTCCCGTCTTCTCGCTTGGACTTGTCGATGACAGGGATGTGCGGCGTGATCCGATTCTCCTCGACCAGCCAGTTCAGCATCGGCGCCGATCCATAGGCTGAATCGGCGGCGAGCCGCTGCGGTTTGAGGCCGAAGCGCTCCTCGGTGCGCTCCAGCATGGTTCGTGCGGCGCCAACTTCGGCTTGGCGAATGGCACGCGAAGCCTCGACATCCACAATGACACCGAACTGCACATCGATCAGGTAGTTATCCGCATACGCGAAGAAGGCTGGGCCTTTCAGCGCACCGGTCCATTGCGCGGCAGGGTCGGAAGGCGAGACAAACTTCGGCTCGACCTCGGTTGCCGCGCCAAAGGCCGCGTCGTTCAGAGTGGCAAGATACTCCTTCACCGCCCGGCTGGCCGCTGCAGGATCGAGCTCTTTCTTCCACTCGATGCCCGGGATCGAGCGCTGACGGTTGGCGTCAGCTTCGATCAGGCTCGCATCGACGGCGAAGCCCTCCCCGCCGACCAGACCAGCTTCGATACACGACCCCACGACGCGCTCGAACACACGCCGAAAAATATCGCTCTCGCGGAAGCGCTCATTGCGGGCGCGAGAGAAGGCAGAGTGGTCAGGGATGGTGTCTTCCAAGCCGAGGTCACAGAACCATCGATAGGCGAGGTTGACTTGAACCTCTCGGCAAATCTGCCGCTCCGATCGAATGGCGAACACGTAGCCGATGATCAACATCTCGATCATCAGCACCGGATCGATCGAAGGACGGCCGATCTCGGAGTAGCACGGGGCGAGCTCTGCATAGACCCAGGACAAATCCAGCAGAGCCCGAATCTTCCGGACGAGATGATCGTCCGGAACCGCCTCTTCGAGGCGGAACGCGTAAAACAGTTGTCCCTGGCCCTGGCTACGCCGCCCCATCATCACCCGCCCCCGTCGCGAATCGCGTCCGGAAAACGGAATCATGCTCGCCGTCTCTCTTCAACCGACTTTTGCAACACTATCTGCCATAAGCGGACATTGCGATTTGCCGCCATGCATCGGTGATTATCGACTCTCCTGATTATCGTGAGTCCGCCCACGCCGCCTCTCATCTTTTCGCCAGGCGCCGACGAACGTTCGGAAGGCGGCGAGCGCCGGCGGCGGTTTGCCGGCGGCTGGGGTAATACAGAAATGGCCCAGGGTAGTTGCCAAATAACACGCGAAGCGCGGCAATCCCCAACAAGCATCAAACCGGAATTTGTCGTTGTCTGCGGCAGGCCTTGGTGCCAAGCGACTCGAGCCACGGTGGCAATCTAGGCCTCAAAGGGAGCTATACGACAAGAGAAGAATATGAACTCCAACGCCTACGGCTGGGTGAACGTGATCCCGCTCACATCAACCGCAGCCCGAGTGCGATGGTGAAGTGAGCCAGCCTGCGAGAGGAAGTGTCATGAAAAC
>WNFF01003458.1_pt1 | contig 12917 bp, 10 predicted proteins | sample 5400441 | NCBI WGS metagenome assembly WNFF01 (sample SAMN13153345, study PRJNA577476) | soil metagenome | isolation source: 120 cm saprolite under Douglas fir tree site 2 hole 3 replicate 1 | place: USA:California | collected 2015-04-18
AGCATGTCCACCGGATTGCCGATGAGCATTTGCGCCTCCATCATGATGGGAACGAAGATTTTCGGGGAGAAGCCGAGTTCCACGCCGTCAAAACCCGCTTGGGCGACGCCGACGACGGTCATCTTGTAATTGTTGAGCGTGAGCGTTTTACCGACGATGTGGGGATCGCCGGCGAAACGGGTTTTCCAAAAGTTGTAGTTGAGGACAACGTAGGGATGGCCGCTGGGGACTAAATCGTCCGCGGGGGTGAGTATGCGACCGAGGGCGGGGACGACGCCGAGAGTAGAGAAGTAGGTGCCGGAAACCAATTCCACAGACACACGTTCGGCCTGCTGGCCGAAGGAAAGGCTCGCGGAATTGGGAAAGCGGCAGAACATATCGGAGAAGACTTGGTTGTGCTCGCGAAAATCGCGGAACATGGGATGGGAGATGGCATTGCCGCCCCAGTTGCTGCCGTAGTGGCGACCCATCATGGTGAGCAAGACCAGTTGTTGTGGATCCTTGACGGGGAGGAGGCGGAGGAGAACCTGGTCGAGGAGAGTGAAAATGGCGGTGTTGGCGCCGATGCCGAGGGCTAGGGTGAGGATAGCCACGGCGGTGAAGCCGGGAGTGCGGGCAAGCATGCGGAAGGTATATTTGAGGTCGCGAAGGACCGTGTCGAGCCAGCCGGCCAAGGTGAGGCTTCGTGCTGCGTCGTTGGCGGTATTGGTCACAGGAATCCCCCGGGCTACTGGAGGTAAAGACGAAGAAAGTTGGGAAAAGTTTGATGAGATTTCGAGGCGGGGTGGGGCGCTTCGCCCAGAGTGGCAGACGAAGAAATAGCGAACAATTGGGGGTTAGTCCCGTGGAGTAGGCGGCAGACAGGAGTTAGTCGGCGCTGGTTGTGGCTACGCGCTGAATGTCAAGGCCTTCTGCTTGTTGCTGAAAAAAGGCGGCGACGCGGTCGATGATTTCGTTCAGGGGAGTGCGGGGACGGAATCCGGTGAGGGCCTGAAGCTTATCGACGGAGGGGACGCGGCGCATCATATCCTCAAAGCCGGGCTCGTAGGCCTGGTCGTAAGGGACGTACTCGATGGGAGAGGAACTGGCGGTGCGGTCTTTGACCCTGCGAGCGAGATCCTCGATGGTGATTTCCTCGGTGTTGCCGACGTTAATGACTTCACCGATGGAACGCTCCGTATCCATGAGGCGGATGAGACCCTCGACGGTGTCGCGGACGTCGCAGAAGCAGCGGGATTGCTTGCCGGTGCCATAGATGCTGATGGCGGTGTTATCCAAGGCGGACTTGACGAAATTGGGGAGGACCATTCCGTAGCGGCCGGTTTGGCGCGGTCCGACGGTATTGAACAGGCGAACGACGATGACGGGGAGCTTTTTTTCCTTCCAGTAGGAGAGGGCGAGAAATTCATCGAGGGCCTTGGAGGCGGCGTAGCTCCAGCGGCCTTTGGTTGTGGGGCCGAGGACGAGGTCGGCATCTTCGTGGAACGGGACGTTGGTGTTCTTGCCGTAGACCTCGGAGGTGGAGGCGGTGAGAACGAGCTTCTTTTTTTTGCAGGCGGCTTCGAGGATGAGCTGGGTGCCGTTTACGTTGGTCTCGATGGTCTTGACGGGGCTTTCGACGATGAGCTTGACGCCGACGGCGGCGGCGAGGTGGACGATGACATCGGCGTCATCGACGAGCTCGGCGAGCAACTGGCGATTTTCGATGTTGTCGAGATGATACTGCATGCGGTCGGAAGACTTGAGATGGCGAATGTTTTCGACGCTGCCGGTCGAGAGATTGTCGAGCAGGACGACGCGGTCGCCGCGGTCGAGCAGGCGCTCCGCGAGATGTGAACCAATAAAACCGGCGCCGCCGGTGATCAGATAACGCAAAGGGCCTCCTTAAAGGGCCTGGGAGTCATCGTCGTCGCGGTCGCGAGACACACGATGGGCGATGGCTTCGGAATCTTCCTGGTGCGGAACGTCCGCGGATTCCTGCGGACCATATCCATACGAGTACGGATAATAACGGTAAGAGTAGTAGTAATCCGGGGCGCCGGAATCGACGGCATTGAGGACGACCCCGAGGATGCGGCACTTCACGCTGGAGAGAAGCTCGCGAGTGCGAGTGAAAGCTTCCTTGGGGGTTTCACCGCTCCGAACGACGAGAAGGACGCCGTCGGCCTGCACGGAAAGAATAACGGCGTCGGTGGCGGCCATGACCGGGGGAGAATCGATGACGATAAACTTGAACTTGGTGCGCAGTTCGGCGATGGCGTCGGCGAGCTTGTGCGAAGAGAGCAAGTCCGCGGGATTGGGAGGAAGAGGCCCGGTGGGAATGGCGACGAGATTGGGAATCGCGGGATGCGGGATGGACACCAGGTCAAGACTGGAAACGCCGGCGAGATAGGAACTGAGGCCGGCATATTTTCCACCAGCTAAATTGAGGAGGCGGCCGACGCCGGGTTTGCGAAGATCGGCATCGACAAGCACGGTCTTATCGCCGAGCTGGGCGAGGGTGACGGCAAGATTGGCAGCAGCGGTGGTCTTGCCTTCGCGCGGGAGAGCGCTAGTGACCAAAATGACTTGAGGGGGATGATCAGCCTGGGAGAGGAGAATGGAAGTGCGAAGGGCACGAAAGGCTTCCGACATCTGCGACTTGGGCAAGTGTTGGGCAACCAGCTCGATGCGCTTGTCGTGGCCGTTGGAAGCGAAACTTTGCAAAAGGCCGGGGCGCTTGCCGTTGCCGTTAGCGGCGGCGAATTGGGGTACGACGGCGAGGGAAGGAAGACGGGAGAGGGTTTCGACATCGTCGGGAGTCTTGACAGTGTTGTCGAGGTATTCGCGCATGAGAGCCAGGCCGATGCCGCCGACCAAGCCGACAAGAAAGGCCAGAGCCACGTTGCGAGTCTTGGCGGGACGCACCGGTGTGGAGGGAATCATGGCGGGATCGACAATGCGGATGTTGGAGGAACGCAAACCCAGGGAAATAGCGGTTTCCTTCAACTTGGTCATAAGACCTTCGTAAAGAGACTTGTTGGCCTCGGCTTCACGCTTGAGGATGTTGTATTCCACAAGTTTTCCGGACATCTGGTTGGTTTCGGCCTTCTGCTGGTCGAGAGCCTGGGTGAGGAGGGTTTCACGCTGCCGCGCTTCCTGATAGTCACTTTCGAGAACGTCCAAAATTTTCTGCTTTTCCTTTTCGATGGACTGATCAAACTCCTTGAGCTGAGCCTGAAGGCGCTGGACCTTGGGGAAATTGGGACCGTACTGGCTCACGGCGTCGTTGTATTGGGAGGTGGCGTCGGCGCGTTTCCGGAGCAGATCGGCGAGGGCGGAGTTGCCCTGAACTTCGGGGACGGCGTCGAGATTGCCGGACTTGGCAAACTGGTAGAGAGATTCCTTGCGCATGCGTTCGCTTTGCGCTTCAGTCAACTGCTTGTTGACGTCGGAGAGCCGCTGGGTGGTGATGTTCTGTTTGTCGTCGAGAGTCCAGATCTGGTTTTGCCGCTCGTAGGCGATGCGGGCGTCCTCGGAGCGCTGCACCCGGATTTTCAACTCGCCGAGCTGGTCGGCAAGCCAGGTGGAAGCCTGAGTGGTAGCTTCGTACTTGCTGCGGAAATTCTGTTCGATGTAGGAAGCAATGTGGGCGTTGACGATGCGCGCGGCGAGCTGGGGATCCGTGGATTCAAAACTTACGTCCATCAGGCGGCTGCTGGGGACACGCTTGACGCTAAGACTTCCCAAGAACCCGGCGAGTTCGGGAGGACGTTTCTGGTTGGCGAGACTGCCGCTGGCGATAGCTTCGGAGGGCCCATTGGGCGAAGCAAATTCCGGGCGGGAGGATAGATTGTTGTTGCGAATGGTCTGGAGGGCCAGGGTTTCGCTGGTGAGGATTTTGGATTGCGTCTCGATGTAATTCTCGAGATCCATCATGTAGTCGTAGGAATCGGTGCCGGGGAAAGGAAGGATGTTGGCGTTCTCGCGGTCAATCTCAACGCGCGCAGTGGCCTGGTAGACGGGCTGCATGCGGAAAGTGGCGATGGCCACGATGGTGACGACGGCAAGCATGAAGGAGAGAATCAGCCACTGGTGCTTGCGGAGAATGAGCAGGTAGTCGTAGAGGTGAGGTTCGCGGGGAGAAAGCTCAAAGGAAGGAACGCGGGACGACAGGGAGACCAACTCGACGGCGCCATTGGAGCCATTTTCCCGGGGCACGAGTTTGTTTTCGTCAGCCATGTTTCAGTGGTAGGCAACCCGATAGAGAGCGACTCCGGAGCCCAGCGCAATTCCGAATTCCAGAGCCCTGATCATGGCCTGTCTGCCCGCGCTGTTGGGCACGTACAAAATGTCGCTGGGTTGGAGCTGAACATCCTCCGCCTTGCGTTGCAAAACCTTCTTGAGATCAACGGCAACTTCGTGCTGCTGCCCCTGCGCGTCCTTCCTGACGATGACGGCGTGATCGCCTTTGGCGGTGGGGCTCAAGCCACCGGCGAGAGCCAGGATTTTCAAAGTGGTCATCTGCCCGCGGTCATTGGCCAGGACGAACCCACCGGGCCTGCTCACCGCGCCCAGGAGGTAAACGATTCCGGAGTGAGGGACAGTAACAATATCTCCGGCCTGGAGAATGATGTTGTTGGTGGCGTCGCCGCTTTCCATCAGATCGTTGAGGTTGATCGTGATGGTATTGTGCAGGGGAGGTGGTTCAGCCGGCGCCGGCGAATTCGCGGGGGAATTGGGAGCTGCAGCCGGGGAAGCGGCGGTCTGCTGCGGCGAGCCCTCGTGGGCGGAACCTTTGGAAGCTACTTGGGCAGAGGCCAATGGGGGAGCAGGATCTTCCGGACCGATGGCCGGAGGCTCTGATGGATCGGAAGCCGGGTCCAGCGCGGGGCGATTTACGATTACAGTGTCGCCGGCGTCATTGGCCACGCCGCCGGCCTCGGCCAAAACTTCGAGAAGGGTGACGGACCGGTCGGCCTGGTAAACCATGGCATGTCCAACGGCGCCAACGACGGTGATGGGTTTGCTTTTTCTTTCTTTGACGGTGAGGCTGACTTCGGCGTGAGAGACCAGCCCGTTGGCTTGCAGAACTTCGGAGATTTTTTGTTCGGCCTGGACTTCCGTCAATCCAGCGACGCGCAAGCGGACGGGCACGAGGGGGATGCCGATGGACCCGGTCTGGCTGACGCGGACATCGCGGCTGAGCTCTTTTACGTCGAAAACTTCAAGTGCCAGGAGATCGCCGTTGCCGATGACATAGTCGTGGGGCATGAGCCGCGCGGAGGCAGACATCGCGCGTATGCGATCGTTGACCTGCTGCGGCGTCTCGAGAACGGCTTGCTGAGCGCGGCTGGACGGCGCCAGAACCAGTATCACGAGCAGGGCAGCCGGAACGAAACACCTCACCGACGCACCCAGTCTGGCTGGCTGCATGAGAATAGATGACCCCCGAGTGTGATTATACAGCCAGAACACCAAATTCCGTCAGTGATTTCCTGGGATTCGATGGCGGGACCTTTGGGGAGTGGAGGGCGGAGTGGAAGATTGGATCTCGGAGGTGGCCAGGTGGGCCATCAGAAAAAAAAGAAGCGCGTTGGAAGGGATATGAAGGTTGAAATCGACGAGGGTATGCACGAGAAACCCGATGCAAGCCAGTAGGCCGGAGAGTTGCAAGGCCCCGGGAAAGGAATGATTGAGGTGGCGCAATTTTTTCAAGCCTTCGCTGAACAAGACGCCGAGAAACCAGGCACAACAAAGGCCGCCGAGAAGTCCGGTTTCGGCCAGGGCCTCAAGGTAATCGTTGTGCGAGTGGTTGACGATTTTCCCATCGTAGAGTGATTCGTAAGGGGGATAGACGAGCGGCAGCGTGCCGAGTCCCGTTCCGGCGATGGGGTGATGGAGGAAGATTTGCCAGGTGTCGCGGCGCATGGAGGCGCGCTTGCCGGCGGTGGCTTCAAGCGTCTGGAGCGAAGAAAAACGTTGCAAGAGCTGTCCGACGCCGAGCCAGGAAACCATCATCACAGCCAAGAGAAGAACAGCAGCGCCGGCAAACAATTGCTTCCCCGCGGTGCGACGCCAAATCATGATCAGAGCCAGGACCGCCAGCTCGACGCCGAAACTCACGATTCCTCCGCGGGAGGCAGAAAGGAAAAGCGCGCCAATGGGAACGACGGCGAATAAACCGACGACGGGCCAGCGCTCCCGACGCACTCGACCCAGAACGAGGGGGACGAGAGCAAGCGGGAGGATTAACTCGATGAATCCAGCGAAGTGATTGCGGTTCACGTAGGGGCCGAAGGGAATCCCGCCGAAATGCATTTCGCGGAACCAGTAGAGTTTTCCGTTGAAGGTAAGGTGCTGGAGAATGCCGAAAATGCTGATCAGAAATCCAAAAAACATTCCGAACCAGACGAAGCCACGCCACTCCTGAAGGGTGCGGAAAGCTTGCACGGCAAGGAAGAGCAGGATCAGGTCGGAAAGAAGAAGCAGGAGTTCCATGCGCGTGCCATAGGGAGAAGCAGTGCCATGAAAAAACCATTGGCCGCAAACGATCAGGGAAAGCGCCGCCAGCGGCGGGAGAAGGGGAGAATAGACAATTTGTTCCTGACGCGTGAAATAAAGCCACAAGCCCCAGACGAGTAAGAGAAGTCCAGCACCGGTCTCAAAGACGGCACGCGCCCAGTCTTCGACACCACCATGCGCGGCGACGGCGAAGACGGCCAGAGCGCAGATTCCGAAGCGCAGCAACCTCATGGTTTGGTGTGCTCCGCGGATTGCGGAACCAGGGCGACGTCATCCACCCAGGCCGTCCCTTGAATTTTGCCCTGGGCTTCGTCGCCGGGAAAACGGACCAGGCAAACTTGCAATTGCTGAACATCTTTTCCCGAAGTCCAAGGCAAATCGATGAGCGCCCATGGCGCAGTCCCATGAAGTTCCGGTGTGAGAGCAGAGGAAGCGTCCCGCGTTCCGAGCGAATGCAATTGGAAGCGGATCCCCTGGTCCGTGGTGAGCGACCTGGTCTTGACCCACGCCGAGAAACGATAGGCGGTGGAAGGCTGGACGGGAACGAAGTGACAGACGCCCGCGAAATTGCTGTTGGATTTTCCGTCGAAGATCAGCCGCAAGGAACGATTGCCGGAGTGTTTCTCCTGGGTATCGAAGCCAATCTGCACGTCGCGCATGCCTTCGGAAAAAACCCAGGAAAAACCGCCGCCAGCGACGCCGGATTCGAATCCGCCGTCCCACAAGACCGAGCCAGGCGGACTTTGCAGATCAGCGAGGCCTGAAAAAAGGACCGCCTGGCCCCACACGCGGTTGGCTTCCGCGATGCGACTTTCCAACAATAAGGCGTTGACCAAGGGAAACGAGTCGTACAAGGAAATACGGGGATGAAGAGAAGCGAGCCGGTCCCAGACTTTGAGGGCGTTCCCTGTATGTCTGTCCGCTGTCTGGTCCCGAATCACATCGATGTAAGCGTCGGCGACAGGCGGCAGGACGCGATCGAGCGCGGTTTCGATGCTGGAACCGGCCTGCAGGGAGCGGGAGAAGGCTTCGGCGGCGCGCGCAGGGTCGGCTTCCACGGCGTGGCGCATTTCGGTAAGGGCCGGATCGAGTTCTCCCCGGCGCAAGAGGAAATTACCGTATCGCCAAGAGACCTCGGCGGAAAGCGGATAGACAGTCTTGGCGTGCAGAAAAGCGTCGCGCGCGGCAACCAGATTGGATTCGGATTCGTACGCGGTGGCAAGATCCATCCAGGCGTCCGACGAGAGAGGATTCAAAGACAGAGCGGAAAGGTAGAAGCGAATGGCGCGCTGGGCATCGGGATTCTCGAGGTTGTACTGCCAATAGCGGCCTAGGAGATACCAATTGCGTGGGTCAGCGGGCTCGAGGCGCGCGGCGCGTTCAAGGCCTTCGGCGGTTTGCAAAGCAGCGGAATGGACCGCGAGGGCGTTTCGGATGCTGAAGTAAGAGAGGATTGAGGCGACGGCGAAACAGGCGGCAAGCAGTGCTGCGCGGCGCGCGTTGGTGGAGAGACGCAAAGTCATGCTCCGGTACTGTGCCTAGACCGTTTCGGAGTTGCAAGATAAATGTCGGTTGCGTAGTAGAGCGCGGTAGGACGCACGCTAGCGGGAAAATTCTCTAGAAAGGTCCGCTGCACGGCGGAATGCTTCTTGCCAGGAAGAAAAGAGGCGTGGGAAGCGCTTCGCGGCCGCTTGTGCGATATTCTGCAAGGAGGCGCTTCCGTCCATCCTTTCCAGCATCCAAAGGTCCGCCCGCCCTGCTTCAGAGAGCGCGGGGGCATAGTCTAACGCCTGGCATCGCAAGGAATGTGGCGAGAAATTTGCTCCCTGAAATGTGGATTGCTGAAAGTGGAGCTCCACACCGTTGGGTGCAGGAGAAATCCTTGTTTCCCAACGCCAAACGTAATCCTGGCCGACGAGATCGGCGTGCAGCTCTAACCAAATTCTCCGGCCCTTCTCAAGTGCCACAGGCTCAAGCCAGGGGAGAAACAATTGGCCATATACGGCTCGCGCAGCCCCGGGCCCGGAGGAATAACCAATATCCTCGAAGAGTATTGTCTCGAACCACAGGCACACCCCGTGGGCCGTGCCATCTCGCGCGGCGCGAAAATCCAATTCGGCAGACACTCGTGTCGCAGCTCCCACCGTGTAATCGAGTAAGCCCCAGTTCTGCGCCTGCGTCAGAAGTTGATCACTCTTGAAGGACGAGCTGTAGGACTGATTGAGGATGGGCATGAGTGATGGTGAGAGATCTAGTTCGGGAACCGACTTCTGCCAAGGGGATGTGAGACGAGAGTAAAACTCTTCGGCCTCAATCACCGCCACTTTCAGGGTGTCGCGCTGTGGAATCATGATTCCGCCGCCAGCGAGTAATCGCTGCCGGGCGTCTTCCAATGACGGAATCACGTGGTCAAACAGCGGCAGCACGCCTCGAATATCGGAAACGATGACGTTCACGCGCTCCGGCAATTCCGTCTTGCGCGAGTCACTTTGGAAAAACTCGATGCGGTCGGTAAAACGGTTCGCGGCCGCGAGCTGCCGGGCGAACTCAATACTGTCATCCGACTCGATGGCGAAGACACGCCGCGCTCCCGCCCGGCAGGCTAACAGGGAGAACACACCGGGGCCGCACCCGATTTCCACGACGGTGTCACCCGGGCGAACTGCTGCCGCAATCGCTTTTGCGTAGGCGCCGAAGCGCCCGGCATCAGCGATCATAGCTCCGAAATCGCGGAGTGAATACATCTCAGCGCGCGGAAACCCCGGCGGCTGAGTCATGAGCGGCAGATGCGCGCTCCGCGTCCGCGACGATCAACTCACAAAGCGCGCCGATTCGTCCAGGATCGACATGGGGAACGATTCGGCGAACAGGCACCTGCGCAACGAGCTTACCAAGTGCGTCGAACTCCGCAGCGCGCTGTCTCCGGTCCAACAGCCAGTTCATGTAGGTATTCTGAACCAGTTCGAGAAGCGCCTCGCGAGCACTCATTGCTTCTATTCGCGGCGCATCGGCCTCTGCGACACGGGGAGCGAAGTGGTACACCGCGCTTACCACACGCCGTTGCTCCTCGAATTTCGCATTCCCGCCATCCAGCGGCAGAAAAAACTTATCCCAAGTGGGTGTCAAGCGCGGCAACGCGTCTGGGGCGCCAAACAATTTCTCTACCGCGTCCGGCCACAGACAAACGCGAGGATAACCAGGTTCAACTTGAAATTTTCCATGCTCTTCGATGAGGGGAGTTACGTCTTCACACAGGACGGGGATTCCTCGCAGCGCGAAGGCCGCGGCCGTCGTAGACTTGCCGGCCTGGCTCTCGCCGCACAGCGCGACTGCCCGTCCCCCGATACATACGGCGCTGGCATGGAGTGCCAAGATACTGCGGCGTCGCAGAACAAATCCCATGACCGGCCCCAAGAGATAGGTCGCCAGATCCTCATTGGTGAGAGGCGGCAGACAAGTTCCCCAAACACGCTTCGCCGCACCATCTACGAAAAATAGCGCCTCATTGCCATAGGCCAGTTCGAAAAATTCTTCGGCTCCGTATGAAGTAAGCGTGAACGGCGAGTCGTCTCGTTCGACTTCTCCAAGCCTCGGGTGTTCCAGGCGGGATGGTAGACGCCTGGCTTCTCGCACCCAGTCCGTTTCTGGGCCAAGACTGACTACGATGTCATACCGTTCGAGGTCAGTGGGTTCTAGCCGGAGGGCAGAAATCGGTGTGTCACAGCCGAGGGTAAGACCATACGCGCGATAGGGATAAGTCACTGTCGAAGATTCTCACAATGCAACACCGCTCGAAGGCATGAATCAGGTACGCATGTTATGTTTTACATTGTCGAACTGTCCCATCCCCGACGGTAAGGTCATGGTCAACTGAGTTAAGTCGCCGTAAACCGTAAGTTTGGGAGCATGATAGGGTTTCTTCACACGCACTTCCGACGCTCGCTTCATTCAGTGTCTCCATTTGGCACTTTAGCGAATCCGTTCTTCCTTTACAACATTTATGGTGCCTCTTAGCCAATAGCACAGAGAGACGGGGCGCAGACCGGCCCATAGAGTGGAACCCGTGACGGTCGCCAAAGTTGTGCCGAGCCGCTCCCAATCCACAAATTCGCGAAGCTCCGCGGCCGGCTCAGAGAGCGGCAAGGGGCTCCATTTCTTGCTTTCGACAAAATGCTTGAGGAAATCACCGAGAAGTGGAGTCTTGGGGCGCGCGCGGACTACTTCCGGCAGCATGCCGCGCATGGCCTCACGGAGTAGCGCCTTTTCCATGCACCAGGGCACCGGCGGCACTCGCAGAAGGAAGCGCAACAGGCGCTGATCAAGTAGCGGCGCACGCAACTCGACGGGCACGCCGGTCCAGCCTGCGTCTTCACTTTCGAAAACACTCGACCAAAATTTGCTGGAAAGACTGGCAAAAGCAATGGGATGCAACAGGTGACGCGATCTGGGCGATTCCTGAAGCTCCCGCCATCGCCCGCGCAGGTCGTATCGGTCGGCAAATTGTGTATCCAGCCATTCTGGAAATTCTGTCAGGGGGTCTGCGCGGCCCGTCCATCGCCGCAACCGGGTGCGAAAACCTCCCCGGAGTGGAGGGATACGTCCGTGCTTCAGGATATACCGTCCAAATGTTTTCACGATGGTTCCGAAACGGCGCTGGCCGAAAAGGTAGGTCAGGTAGGGCCAGGCTTGACCGGTGAGGATGTCGTCTCCGCCATACCCGGAAAGGGCGACCCGCGCGTGGGCTTGCACCTGGCGATATTGTTGCTGGCTTAGCAGAAGAAAGGGATCGTGGCACGGCTCCGGCGTGCGCGGCAGCAAATCTTTCCAACCTTCGTAAGGGAGACAAGAAGCGCCGGAAAGAATTTCGATGTCCATGCCGAGATTTCCGGCAACAAGCGAGGCCAGGGCGCCTTCTTCGTCGTTGAACATTGGCCGACAGTCGATGGTGTAAGCGCGCAGGGGACCGCTCGCGCCATCTTTCTTGGCAATCTTGCAGGCCACTGTGGCGACGCTGGTCGAATCGAGTCCGCCACTCAGGAAAATGCCGCAGGGCTGGCGCGGCAACCGGTCGCGAACCGCCTGCTCCAAGAGTTCCTGGAATTGCTCGATATATTCCTCCGGCCGCTTCAGCCAAAGCGGCCCTTCGACGGAAAAGTCTGTGTAGCAGTGGACACACAGCTTTCCCTTTGAATAGACCAAAGTATGTCCTGGGGGCAGCCTGTGAATATCGCAATACACGGTCCTTGCCACGTCTCCGCTCCACTCCTGCAGGAGAAAATCGCCTATGAATTGCGGGTCGAGATTGGAAGAGACACCGGGAGACAGGCGGAGTACTTCAAGGGTGTTGCTGAAATAGAATTTATCGGCTGATTGCGCATAAAAAAATGGGCGCCCTCCGATTAAATCGCGCACGCACAAAAGGCGACCTTCAGTCTCGTCCCACAGGGCGAAGGATAAGTCTCCATTGAGTTTTGGCAGCCCATCCTGACCCCACTGCCGCCAAGCCCGAAGAATCAATTCTTCGTCGGTTGCTTCCGCTGTGATTGACTCATCGGCCTGTTCGAACTGGCGCCGCAGGTCTTCGCGCCCGTCAAGGCGCACGTCACCGAGTAGCCAGATGCGGCCATCGAGCGTGCATGGTTGCTCCGAGGATTGGGGGGCAGGTCCAGTGCGGAGAAATGTGAAGCAGAATCCCGCGCCGGCCCGGGACCAGGTGTGGGTGGCGTCTGGTCCACGGAAGGTCAGACGGGCGGCCATGCGTTCGAGCAAACGAGTGTCCGGAGTGCCGCCGTCGGTACATATGACGCCTGCAAAGCCACTCATCTCGACTCCAATGGCAATAACGCAAAGGCCGCGTAGAAGGCCACCAAATGTTGATGCGTCGTTTTCAGCTCGCTCAAGATCGCTCCATCGCGCGCGACGCCGCGCAAGATAAAAAGATCAAGTCTTGCCGCTGCGGCTGTATTTTCGCGCCAAGCGGAAGGGCCGGCGCACGGCAGCGAGGAGGCCATGCCGCTTCGCTTCCACGCCCGCGCCAGACAGCCAATCTTCTTCCGTCGGCGAAAAAGAGAGTCTGAGCAAGTAGGCAGGAGCAGAAATCAAACCGCCGCGCATGCGCCATCGAAACGCGGCGCGCTCGAAGAGGCCGAGCGGCGCGGAACCGGCGGCAGGCAGCCACTTGCAAACTTGTTCCGCGAGCCGGGCAGCGGCCAGATCCGCCTGCACCAGCGCGTAAACTTTGTCCGGCAGTTGCGCCCGGAGCAAATCGCAGGCGAGGCGCAGCCCCGTGTGCAGCATGCGCTCCGCTCCCACTGCTTTGGCCGAATCCGCGACACGCTGCCAATCGATACCTGTTTGGCGCGAGGCCAGCGCAGCGACATCGGCAATCCACATCAAACGCTCCCAAAAGTGTT
>WNFF01005813.1_pt1 | contig 12917 bp, 9 predicted proteins | sample 5400441 | NCBI WGS metagenome assembly WNFF01 (sample SAMN13153345, study PRJNA577476) | soil metagenome | isolation source: 120 cm saprolite under Douglas fir tree site 2 hole 3 replicate 1 | place: USA:California | collected 2015-04-18
CTGACCGGGTGCCGGGAGCGCCGAGCAGGCGTACTAGCAGTAGGATCAAGGTGCGGAGAAGACGTTTCAAAATGTAGCCTCTTTGGTGCTTCCTGACTTTTCGACGATAACCTCATTGTATCGCCTCATTATAGCAGAGCGCGTATCGCTGGTCTAACCCCCTAATGAATTTTGACGACCGAATCGGGTAATCCTATTCATTGGGGTGCTTGCGGCCCAGGGTCCTGTAGGGACAAGGGGCGGGGTGGAGTGGATGAGGGGGCCTGGTGCTTGTCCTGGTTGGGGTGCGACCTGGTTGCTCCACGCAGTCCCCACTGGATCGCGTTGCCACCAGGACAAGCACCAGGCCCCCACCCTGCCCCACATCCACCCCTTGTCCCTACAGGACCCCATGCGGTCGTCAAAATTCATCAAGTGCCAGTGCTAGAAATGCCATAACTTAAAATTGAAGTAGCTAGTAGTAAGGTCATCCATTTTCAGTACTACCTGCGTCAACAGGTCTTTCAGAAGAGGGAGCGCAAGGTAGAGAAAAACAATGAGCGAGTAAGCTAGATAAGGAAGCTCCTGGATGGGAATGGATTCGTGCGCCACGAAAGGATGCCACAACACGCTGTATTCGAGCGTATAGTGGCACACGAACTCTAAAGCATAGTAATTGGCTGTGCATATGTTCAATCCTTGCTGGTCAAAGAGTGCGCCGTTGATGCCTACCCACAGCGATAAACAGAATACTGCCGTGGTCAGCACGTTGACAAACAGCGAGCGACTGCGATAATGCAGGCGCAGGGCAAGCGCAAATGAAGCCGGGATAGATGCAAAAAGAAAAAACCTTGGTCCCCAGGACACGCCGCCGTACCATGCCCACCACGGTGAATAGACAAGCACTAAGCCGACCAGGAAGCCGATCCATAGCAGATACATGGAATACAGCTTGATCTTGAGACTTGCCCTGATTCTGCGTATCAGGCCGCGCACGGGCAACAGCAGTCCTGGCGCGAAGAAGAAAAGGCCCTTGCCAAAGGAGAACAGGATGGAAAGCAGGCCGAAGAAAAAGGGATAGCTAAAGCCTGGCTTCCCTGAATAGGGCATGACCGTGTGCGCTGGATTCACATAATTATCGTAGCCGCCGAGAGAAAAGCTTCCACGACGAATCCTGTACTCGAGCAGTATCAACCCGCAGGCGGCGCCAAAGGCCAGAATATAGCGCCAGCGCTTGTCGTCAAGAGCTCGTTTAAGCACGACACATCCAAGAGCAACGATGCTGGCCGGCGTATTGATAACTCCTAGTACGACGGTGCTCCATCCTGCCAGCGACCGTCCGGTCATGAACAGCACGATGCCCACGGCGACAAGGATGGCGGTAAACACTTCTCCGTAGTAGTCTAGCAGGTGATTGGCGAACATGGAAGCGACAATGAGGACGAGGAAAAATGTACGGATTAGCCCACGGTCCATGCGATTTCTCAGCAGGAAATAGAGCACAAGCAGTCCAATCGCGAAGACGAACAGGTTGTAGCGTGAGATCCACCACGCGGGCGTCATAAACAGCTTGCCAAGCAACCAGAATGGAATTGAAAATGCTGGCCCTACCATGGAGTAGGGCATATCTGAGAGCTTGCCGTGTTCGAGCAGCAGTGATATCGCCTGAAATCGCAGTATTCCATCTCCAAGGATATGATGTGGCAAGAAGAAACAGATAGCCAGCAGGCCTGCTACAATCAAGCCGGTCTCAAAGGCTGCACGCAAGGTGGTATTTGGGATAAGGGCCGCTCTCTCACCAGTAATGTCCTGGTCAGATTGCGCATCTGGATGATCCTGGTTTTGATCGGGGGTTGTAACATCAGTACTTGCCATTGTGCTCGCTGTTATCCTCAGACTCATAGGATGGAGAAAGCTGATACGATTTCCGGCCAGGCGCTCCGTGTATGGTAGGGGCGACCCTTGCGGTCGCCCTGCAAGCTGATACGATTTCCGGCCAGGCGCACTCAGGGCTGGGGCACTCAGGGCTGGGGCAAGCCCAGCCCCTACCATACACGACAGGGTCAGGCGTTCCGTGTATGGTAGGGGCAACCCTTGCGGTCGCCCTGCACGCGGTCGCCCTGCAAGCTTACAATGTCACCCTGCACGCGGTCGCCCTGCATACGGTCGCCCTGCAAGCGCCCCCCCTTATTACAATTACGAATTACCGCTCCCGGTCGTCTCAGGCTTTTTTCTCGGCACCGAGAATGGTATTGATAGTTGTGCCACAGACGGAGCATTGACCCTTCAGGGCGGGTTTACCGTTTTTCATGGTTACCCTCTGGGGGTCTTTCATCTCGCGCTTGGTTTTACACTTGACGCAATAATACAGATCAGCCATGGTGAAGTTGCCTCCTTACGTCCTCTAATAAACAGCTACATTCCCCGCCTTGGGGTGTATCGCACGCGACAGATAGACTTCGTATCCCTGTGTTCGTAATTGCTCCTGTACCCTGTGAGCGCAAGCAAGTTCAGAGAACGGTGCAAAGAGTGTTGGACCTGTTCCAGAAAGACCCACAAATGGAGCGCCCGCTTGTAGCAGGTCTGCCCTGGCCTGGGCGACCTCTGGATAGTGTTCCAGTACACTGCGCTCGAGAGCATTATGCAGGTCTTGCACTGGCGGTGTTTGCCCTGCATTGAATGCCGCGCTGACTGTTCGACTATGCGCATCATCGCTGTAATCACTGGCGGGCAGGTTACGAAAGACTGCCGCAGTGGCTATACCAATCGCTGGCCTGAGTAAGAGTAACCAGCGCATTGACCTGGGCCAGTAAGGGGTGAGAGTGGTCACTCGTTCACCACGTCCCTCGCAAAGCGCAAGTCCTCCGTTCAGGAGAAACGGGACGTCTGAACCCAATGCAGTCGCCATGTCGAGCAGGTCTGACGGGGGTAGCGGCAGTTGCCACCACTGCTGCAATGCACGCAGAACAGCAGCGGCGTCGCTACTTCCTCCCCCTAAGCCGGCTGCCACGGGGATACGTTTGTGCAATTCGATCAAAACTCCATGCCTGAGTGCGAGGCGCTGGCGCAACAGTTGCGCAGCGCGTACAGCCAGGTTTGCATCGTTGCTGAGCTCGGGTATGCTGCACACCAGGTGGATCTGGCTATCTTCGGTAGCAGTAAGGCAGATGGTGTCGTAGAGATCGACGGTCTGCATCACCGTTGCCAGGTCGTGATAGCCGTCAGCTCGACGCCCAAGGACATCGAGCGTCAGGTTGATCTTCGCATACGCTCGAACAAAGCAAACGTCGCCAGAAGTTTGTGCTCGCTGTGCGTGACTCATGGGTGCATTGTGCATAGAAATGAGATACTTGTCAAGCATAGCACCCGGAAAACGAGAATAATAGCCCATAATTACTGCCTCTTGAGCGTATGTTCGGTGCCTGTGCTATACTCTGGCTGGTACAGGTAGGTAAGTAAAGCTACATCCCTTAAATCCTGTATTACACTTCATTTATCCATCTTGTGGTAGGTTGCATGGAAATTACTGTCGCTTATTTTCATCCATTGCTGCATCCTGATAATGCGAAACGTGATTTTGAAGAGATTCGCTCGGCAGGTGCAGGAAGTATTGTCTATGCTATACACGAACAGGAGGAACAGCGCTGGCCGCGTGACCTGGAACGCGGGCTGTCCCAGGCCCAGGACGCGGGCCTGAAAGTACACTTGAGTCTTGGGCGTTACGGGAATCTTTTTGCTGGCCCATCGCTTGTGCCAAGCTGGTATACGTTTCGTCACCCGCAATCGCGCGTGATGGACCGTCATGGCAGGCATCACGAGATCTCCTGCTTTAATCACCAGTCGTTTCGTCTCTGGCTTTTCAAAGAGATCGAGCATTATATTACCAGGTACCCCATCAACGGTATCCTGATCGACGAGCCGCGCAGCCTGGAGGTGACCTGCTTCTGTTCGGTGTGCCGGGCGCTCTGTCCCGACGTGACCGACCTTGAGCGCTTTCGACGGCGTTCGATGATCGAGTTTCTGGGTGAGTTGTGCGCGTGTGTCAAAGGAGTTGATGAGCATATAAGGACGACCCTGGTGCTACTGCCGCAAGATATTTCCTTGATTGAGGACCTGGTGTTGATGCCGAACCTGGATACGATTGGCTGCCACCTTTTCTGGAGTTTGCTCAAGGAGAACGTTACAATAGTAGAAGAGTGGGGTCGCAGCATTGTCGAGATGACGCGCCCGCTCGAAAAACGAAGCCAGCTCTGGCTTCAAAATTTCGATCTCGATGAAGATAATGAGAGGGATTTGGAAGCGGCTTTCTCCCGCATCCTCAATGTCGAGCCTGATGGAGTTGGCTGCTATTACTACTGGCGCAATAATGCTAACCCGGCGCGTGTTTGGGAAACCACCCGTGGATTATTACGCCGCATACCGCGCCGCCAGTTGTACTGGCAGGTGGCGGCGGCATCTGATAAGCAAGGAGCAGAGTGAACGTTATGGCTAATGAGACTTCTGTGCTGCTGCCCCCTGGGGGACAGCGCATTCTTGTGATCTTGGCACACCCCGATGATGCCGAGTTCATTTGCGGGGGGACTATAGCGCGCTTGGTGGCCGAGGGCCGGGAGGTTCACTATGCGCTGGTGACGAGCGGCAATCGCGGTAGTCACGAGGCCGGTATGACGATGGAGCGGCTTGCGAGGATACGGGAGGAGGAGCAGCGGCGTGCTGCCGAGATGTTAGGGGTGCGCGAGGTAACGTTTCTTGGTTATAATGACGGAGAAGTGGAGGTAAGCCTATCACTGCGCCGCGAGCTGGTGTATGCCATACGGCGCGTGCAGCCGGAGGTGCTTCTTACTTTTGATCCCTGGAGACCTTACGAGATTCATCCCGATCATCGTAACGTGGGTTTGTGCGCACTGGATGCAGTGGCGTCGGCGCGTATGCCGATGTATTACCCTGAGCAACTCGTGGATGAGCTTGCGGCACACCGTTTGAAGCAGGTCTATTTTTTCTCGACGAGTCAGCCGAATCACTGGGTTGATGTCAGCGATTATATGGACAAGAAGCTGGAAGCGTTACACTGCCATACGAGTCAGATAAGTAATCCTGATGTCGATGAGTTTGTGCGCCAGCGTGCTCGCCTGATCGGTGTCGAGCATGGGTATACGTACGGAGAGTCTTTCCATCACATGGCGCTGAGGTAAAGACTCTTAGAGGCTCTGCCTCCTTGCGTGGGCAATCCCCTCCCCGTAGAGTGCGGATTTATCCAGCACGTGGGCGAGGGAGGTGAGTGGCGGGGAGTGGGCCTTTATGGTCGCCCGCCGTCCTTCACCTCGCGCTCTATCCATGCGAGATAACTCTGACTCCCGTCAACCACGGGAATGGCGAGTATCTCCGGTTCATCATATGTGTGAGCTTGTCGAATCGCTTGCTCAAGTTCTTTGTACAGGTCCTTTCTAGTCTTCGCCAGGCACAACCATTCCTCGGTTGTTTCCATCGCGCCCTGCCACCAGTAGGTGCTTGTGATTGGGCCAATCACCTGGGCACATGCCGCCAGGCGTTTCCCCACGATTGATTCCGCGATTTTTAGAGCATCATCCCTGGACCCTATCGCTGTCATTACCTGAATAAACTCTGCCATATTTCTTTTATCCTTATCTTCTAGTCCGATAGCATTCCAAAATGTACCCTCTGGGTCTGCGTCCTATTTCAGGCAAACTATGCGGTGAAGATGCGCGCGGTCTGGTCGTCGCTGGCGGAGGCAATCAACGATCCATCTGGTGACCAGCGTAGCGCGTTGATTGGCGCGCTATGGCCCTGGTAGGTCTGGACCAGCTTGCCGCTCCGGGTATCCCAGATGGAGACGCGCATGTCTTTGCCACCTGTCGCAAGATATTTGCCGTCGGGCGACCAGTCCACTGCCTGGCTCTGTGGACCATAGGTGTGCTGCAGACGACCATTGGCCACGTCCCAGACCTGGTTATCTGCGGCAAGGTATTTGCTATCAGGAGACCAGGCCAGACTGTTGGGTCCGATGTGGAGCGTCGAGAGGACCTGGCCGCCGGGCAACGCCCGAATTTGAGTTACATTGTTCCCGTTGCTGAGCGCAATGCGTTTGCCGTCAGGCGACCAGGCTATGAGCATGGGGGTCGGTGTGTAAGTCGTAGAAATTTCGAGCATGCCGGTAAACTGAAGGTTGGTGAGACGGTTACCGCTTGCAATGTCCCAAAAAGCAACAAACAGCGCGTTTTGTGTATCTGTATAGGCTGCGGCCAGTTGCGTGCCATCGGGCGACCAGGCAACACACGCGCCGAGAGTTGAGTAATCGCGCAAGACACTGCGATTTTGCTGGTTAGCACCCTCCCATACCAGAATTTTGCCTGAGCTGTCGCCGAGCGCGATGAGCTCTGTGCGAGGAGACCAGGCCAGGCCAGTTGCATCGCCAGTGCCATTAATTGTAACGGCGGGACTGATTGTGCGGGAAGTCAGCAGCTTTCCGCGAGCTGTCTTGCCTTCTGCTACAGCCTGCCAGACCTGGGCCGTGCCGCTCAGGTCGATTGAAGCCAGACGCGTACTGTCTGGTGACCAGGAGAGGCCATAGACTTTATCAGTATGCCCGTGATAGGTATAGAGAGGCAGCAGGGCGCTCTGGCCGGGATTGGAAGATACTCTCCAGACCAAGCCTGCTGCGCCAAGGGCAGCTGCGCCTCCAGCGCCAACCAGACCCCCCAAAAGCGCGCGCCGCGAAAGTCCTCGCTTTGTTGCCTGGTTGATTGCTACTGGCGCGCTGCTCGCCTGCTCCAACGCGCTGGCGAACGCCCGGACGCTGGAGAAACGCTCGCGAGGATTCTTGGCCAGCGCGCGCGAGAGCACTTGCTCAACCTGTGGCGCGAGGTCGGGACGACGCTGGCGCAGCGAGGGAGGGTCGATCAGTGCGTGTTGCGTCGCTACCTCTGTATAGGTGCCGGCGAAGGGCGGCTCCCCACAGAGCCATTCGTAGACCAGAATGGCCAGCGCATACTGATCGCTGGCGGCTTCGAGTTGTCCTGCCAGCTGTTCTGGCGCCATATAGGTCACGGTTCCGGTGACTGGAGCTTGAGTCCTACCAGGCATGTTTTCGACCACTGGCGCGAGCCCAAAATCGCTCAGGAGCAGCTTATCCTGCTCTCCCAACAACAGATTTTCTGGCTTGATATCCCCGTGAATCTGTCCGGCCCGGTGAGCGGCATCCAGGGCTGGCGCGATCTGACGGAGATACGTGAGCACTCCCTCCATCGGCAGCTGGCTCCCGCGGGGATGGCGCTGGCGCAATGTTCCACCGGTGGCATAGGGCAGAACGAGAAAAGGCGAGCCATCCCGCAGATCGCAGCTGAGAATAGGGAGAATGTGTTCATGGTGCAGACGCGCAAGTTTGCGAACCTGCACGAGGAAGCGTTCCATCTGCTCATCGTCTGGACGAGTCCGAAAGATCTTCAACGCGACCCGCGTCTGAAGGTAGCTATGCTCGGCGAGATAGACATCAGCGAAACCGCCGCGACCAATGACGTGAAGCAGACGATAGTTGCTGATCTCCTGTTGTTGCGTCTGCTGCACCTGTTGTTGTTTTACTTTGCTGTCCATATATACACCATTCCGTCTGCGCTCCCAGAAACAATATAGCTCCTGTCAGCCGACCACGCCAGCGTGAGGACGTTTGCGTTATGTTCGCGGTAAGTCGCGATCAGTTTGCCAGTAGCTGCTTCCCAGATCTGAATGGTACCGTCTTCTCCTCCGCTCGCTATGCGGCTGCCATCAGGCGACCAGGCGACGGTTCTGACGGTTTGGGTGTGTCCTTGGTAGGTCAGGACATGCTCGCCAGTCAGAACTGTGGAGATATGGACAGCAGAGCCCCAGCCGGAGGCAATGTGCTGCTCGTCAGGCGACCAGTCCAGCGCGAATTTCTGGGGGGCTGATCCGTCGCCGTGATAGCGTGAGATTAACTGCGTATTCGATGTATCCCAGATATTGACGCTGCTGTTTAAAAACGAGGCCAGATAGCGGTCGCTCGGCGCCCAGACATCCAGATCTACCGCGCCGGGCGTCCAGAGAGCGGGCGGATCAATCGTGTTCATGGATGCCACATCGTGATTGAGTATCAGCTGACCCGTGGTCGCGTCCAGGATGACAATGTGCCGGTCCTTAGCCTGGCTTGGAGGAGGGATATTGTTCGGATCAGTATATCCACCAAGTAAGATGATCGATTTTCCATCAGGCGACCAGTCCTGGGCTATGCTACCGGCGGGCGGGGTGAGCAAGACATTGCCTGTCGCGGCGTCGAGAATGTGTACCCCGAAAGAGACGCTATTGCTGGTTACATCGGTTGTGGTTGTGGCCAGAATACGCGTGCCGTCAGGCGACCAGGTGACCCCTTTCCTGTTGCCATAGGGATACGTCGGATTTCCTGCTCCTGAATAGGTGTCACTGGTGAGAATATGTTCGCCGGTAAAAGCGTGCCACTCGGTGAGTTTGCCAAAGATCGGAAACGCGCTTTCTCCTGCTACGCTGCCTGCTGAAAGGATCCGTGTGCCATCAGGTGACCAGGCCAGCGTATCTAGCTGGAAAGACTGAATGCCTGTGTTGCTAAGTCCGCCGTAGATATAGACAGTTTTGCCAATCGTACCTGTTGTACTGACTGGCGACGAGGCTTGCTGATGTTTTGAGCTCTGAGAGAGTGGACTGGCACCAGACAACGCCCGCCAGCCCAGATAACTGCCCCCGGCCGCCAGCGCACCAGCAGCGCCCAGCATGGCCAGCATGAAGCGGCGCGAGCGGCGGCGTTCCTCGCGATGTTGTTCCGGCGGGGGATCCAGGCTCTGTTCGCTCTCTGCCTGTCTCGCGGGAGCCGGCTCAGGCATTGTGTTGCAACGAGAAGCCCGTTCCAGCGTGTCTGCAAATGCCTGGATGCTTTCAAAGCGCTGATGATAATCTTTCGCCAGCGCCCTGTTCATCACTGCTTCGACAGCAGGCGAAATGTCGGGGGCTTTCTCGCTCAAGGCTGGCACAGGAGCGCTCAGGTGCTTTTTGGCAATCTCAAGGTAGGTGGGACCGTCAAAGGGAGGAACTCCACACAACCATTCGTACGCCAACGTTGCCAGGGCATACTGGTCGCTGGCAGGCCGGGGACGTCCTTTCAGCTGTTCTGGAGACATGTATGTTGCCGTTCCTACCACATCTTGCACGCTTTGTGAGTGAGAACTGCGCGCGACAATCGCGATGCCAAAGTCACTCAGCAATAACTCGCCATTCGCGTCCAGGAGCAAATTTTCTGGTTTCAGGTCTCGGTGAATGAGGTGCTGATCATGAGCATATTGTAAGGCTGCGGCAACCTGCTTGACGTAACGCAGAGCAGTCTCGCAGGGAACACGCGAGCCTTCAGGATGGCGTTTGCGCAGATTGCCCTGAGGGGCATAACTCATTACCAGAAAAGGGATACCATTTTCGATGCCAAAATCTTTCACCTGGATAATGTGTTGATGGTTTAAACGAGCAAGAATGCGAGCTTCATCAAGAAAGCGTTGTTGTTCTTCTTGGTCGAATAGATACATATGCAGGACTTTAACTGCGTGCAACATCTTGAGATAGGTATGCTCGGCGAGGTAAACGTCAGCGAAGCCACCAGAATCAAGTAAATGGAGCAGGCGATAATTTCCAAGTTGTTGTTCGGTGATCGTGCGCACAGGAATCCCTCCATATTTTGTACTGCTAGTAGTTATACGTTGCCTGGAAAGGATTTATCTCTTCCGGGGAGTATCCACCATACAGTTCTGGAATTGATGGGTCATATGCCCTCTCTTTATTAAACGATTTACAGGTTGATGATCTCGCTACGTTGACACTCCCTTTGCTCTTGCGTTTTTGCTACCCAAACAGTATGCTTCATCCAGATGAGCAATTGGGTAGCACCCAGACAAGCCTGGGTAGCAAAAGACGAGCGGGAGGTCCATCGGAGTATGCCAAAGACTGCACTCTACCGTCTCACCTGGGTTGGTGAGCACCAGATCTATGCGCTTCGTGAGGCTCACAACAACGAGCAACCGCTTCCTGTCACTCCGGGCAGTGTGGAGTGGTTCTCCTGGTTGAGTAGCATCCCATCCTTCACCGGACCGCTGATCTCACCCCTGCTCACCTCGAGGAGGTCGCTCTTCAACTCACGGCTCCATCTGTTTCCGCTCCCAAGCAGGAACTGTCCGCCGAGGGTCCATCGCAGGAGCACGGTCCGGCGCAGGGCAGCTACCGGCGACCTTCTCCGCAAGACGAGGGTGCCTCTCTCTGGGCGGCCTCTCCTCCCTCTGAACCATCCCCCGCTCTACAAACAGCCAACCCCACTGGCACTGCCCCACATGCCTTGCACCATGCCCACCACGATGTGCATGACCTCCTGCTCGCCACCAAGCTGCATCTGCCCCATCCTCGCGCGCAGCTCGTGCCTCGCTCCCACCTTGTTGAGCGACTCCAGCAGGGAGTGGCAGGCGCGCTCACGCTCGTCTCTGCCCCTGCCGGTTTTGGGAAAACGACCTTGCTGGCCCAATGGCGAGCTTCCACGCGCGCGCCGGTCGCCTGGCTCTCGCTTGAGCCGGAGGACAATGAGCCCACCCGCTTCCTCACCTACTTCATTGTCGCCTTGCAAACCCTTGATCCCCACCTGGGCGCACGCGCTCTCGCGCTGCTTGGCCTCCCACAGCCAGAGGAACCAGCAACCGTGCTGACCTTGCTCGCCAACGACCTCATCGGTTGGCAGGGAGAGGACTTCGCCCTCGTACTCGATGACTACCACGTCATCACTGCCGCGCCCATTCATCGCGCCCTGACCTATCTCGTGGAGCACCTGCCACCCCAGATGCATCTTATTCTCGCAACACGCAGTGATCCCCCACTGCCACTGGCACGCTTGCGGGCACGCGGACAGTTGACCGAACTGCGTGCCGCCGAGTTACGCTTTGGAGCCGCTGAAGCCGGCGCGTTTCTCGCAGAGGTAATGGGGCTGCATCTGTCGCAAGAAGACGTGACGACCTTACAGGCCCGGACGGAGGGCTGGATTGCTGGCCTGCAACTGGCTGCGCTCTCACTGCAGGGCAGAACCGATGTCGCAAGCGCTCTTCCCGCCTTCAGCGGCAGTCATCGCTTCGTGCTGGATTACCTCTCCGAGGAGGTGCTTTTCCGGCAACCGGCCGAGGTGCAGACGTTTCTGCTGCAGACGAGCGTGCTGGAGCGCCTCTCGGGCTCGCTCTGTGACGTGGTCACCGGACAAGAGGAGAGCCAGGCCATGCTTGAGGGCTTAGAGCGGGCCAACCTGTTCGTGGTCGCACTCGACGACGTGCGAGGGTGGTACCGCTACCACCATCTGTTTGCCGACCTGTTGCGCAGCCGTCTCTCCCAGGCCATGCCCGCCCTGCTTCCCGAGCTGCATCGTCGCGCCAGTACCTGGTACGAGCAGCATGACCTGATCCTCGAAGCGGTGCATCATGCGATTCTTGCTCCCGATCTCGAACGCGTGGTCCGCCTGCTTGAACAGCACCGGCACTCCCTGGCCCTCCGTGGTCAGGCGCACGCGGTGCTGAACTGGCTGCATGCCTTTCCAGACGAACTCATCCAGAGGCACCCAAGCCTGTGTTTGTCCCAGGCAGTGCTGCTGATGCTCACAGGTCACCTGCCGGAGGCCCTCATGCGCCTGCAGGTGGCTTCACAGTCGGTCTCTCACGTCGCTTCGGCGCGTGAGGCACGGACCCTTCTAAATCAGGTTGCCGCCCTGCAAGCCTACATCCTCTTCTTTCAGGGAGATCTTGCCCGCAGCGTCGCTCTGGCAGAACAGGTGTCGCATCACCTCGCCGAGACGCCGGCGTACGTGCAAGAGGCCGCTCGTGTGATTGCTGCCCACCGCGTGCTGCTCAGTGGCGATGTCAGGAGTGTTGGAGAGCGGCGCATGGCTCGGCTCCCCTCAGCGCTCTCCATCCAAAACGATATGTCTGCGATGGAGATGTTTGTGCAGCCAGCCAGCATCCAGCTGCAGGCTCGCCAGTTTCGGCTCCAGGGTCGCTTACGGCAGGCGGCGGCAACCTATGAGCAGTTGGCGCAGATGCAGGTAGGGCCAGAGGGAACCCTGGCTCTCGTCCACCCTGGCTACTGCTTTGGCCTGGGGGAACTCTGCTACGAATGGAACGACCTCGACACGGCTGAACGCCTCTTGGAGCAGGGGAGAGAGGCGTTGCATGGACCATTGACACTGGCTGGCGATTCCAACGCACAGGGCTACGCGACTCTGGCACGCCTGCAGCAGGCCCGCAACAAGCCCGCCAGCGCCCTTGCGCTCATGGAGGAGTTCGTGAGGCTCGCCCAGACTCGCCAATTTGTCCCCGCACAGCTGGCAGTAGCCGAGGCAGTTCGCGCCCGGCTCGCTTTGATGCAGGGCCATCTGGCGGCAGCTGTACGCTGGGCAGAAGCCAGTGGTCTCTCGGCTGAGGACGATCCAAGCTACCCGCGTGAGCGGGAAAACCTGACCTTTGCCCGGGTACGCATCGCTCAGGGGCGCCGGGAGCTGGCGGGACCGTTTCTTGCCGAGGCGCTGCGTCTGCTGGAGCGCCTGCAAGCGGATGCCGAAGCCAAAGCGCGCCTGGACAGTCTCCTGGAAATCCTCGTGCTGCGGGCGCTCGCCTTGTTTGCGGTTGAGGCGCACAGGCGTCATGCCCTGACCGCTCTCGAACGTGCCCTCCTGCTTGGCAAGCAGGAAGGCTATATCCGCCTGTTCGTCGATGAGGGAGAACCCATGGTGGCATTGCTGCGTCAAGCATACGCACGCGGGATCGCTCCTGACTATGTCGTGACCCTCCTCTCAGCTCTCGGCGAACAGACAGGAGCTGCTCCCTCTCGCGCCTTCCCGCTCGTCGAACCGCTCACCGAGCGCGAACTTACTGTCT